>VFQN01000398.1_pt1 | contig 85913 bp, 81 predicted proteins | sample 3512371 | NCBI WGS metagenome assembly VFQN01 (sample SAMN10412370, study PRJNA504923) | tailings metagenome | isolation source: Replicate 2 from Balatoc abandoned mine | place: Philippines: Itogon, Benguet | collected 2017-08-28
CGGGGTGCAGCACCATGCTGTAGCGGGTGCCGGAGACGATGGCCATGAACACCTGGCCGGCCGGCGCGTTGTTGACCGAGAGATCGAAGCGGGTTTCGGGCTTCTGCACATCGGCGCGCGGCATCTCCAGCACCAGCGGCGGCAGCAGGGCCTGGCTGACCGCCTCCGGAGTCACCGGCTTGCGCTCGCTGGCCGCCTGCTCCAGTTCCTTGTAGATCGTTTCCTGGGCCACATTCGGGCGTTGCGGCATGTCCGCACAACCCGCAACAAACGCCATCATCGCGAAGGCCACCCAGCGCTGCATGTCATTCCGCCTGTTCATTGTCATTTTTTCGTTTTTCCGGCGCCCGTATCGCCACGCTGCATTTTGCCGGCGGGCCGTTTCTCAACCTGCGGATAAAGGCTCAGCACGATGATTTCCGCGCCATCCCTCAGCTCAGCCTCGCTGTCCGTCAGCCGCACCAGCCGCGCCGATCCGTAACGTCCCCCCAGTGCCACCATCTGACCGCTGATCATCGCCACCTTGCGTCCCGGTGACAGCATCACCGACTGCAGTACCGGTCCGCCGGCGGCGGCCGCGGCGCTCCCCGGCGACGCCAGCGCCGCCGGCGGCCGTGTCGGATCGGCAAGTCCCTGGGCCGCTGCCGCCGCTGCCGCCGTGAGCAGCAATCCCGCCAGTGCCATGCCTTGTTTAATTGACAGGCTCATACCACCAGCCACGCCTTGTCCAGGCTGAGGGTATGCAATGTCAGGGTCAGGCGCAACCGCGGATGGGCATTCGCGTCCAACTCGGCCCTGCCCCAGAACAACTGCCACTGCAGGCCTTCCAGCCGCTTCAGATAGGCATGCAACTCGGCATAGGACCCTTCGATCTGGATTTCGAAGCTGTGCTGATAGATGCCGCGTCCGCTTTCCGTGGCTGGCGCCTTCGCATCCGCGGCCTTTGCGGCGCCGTTGGTCTGGTAACGCTGAACCGGCAGCTTGTGCAGGCTGACCAGCGCGAGTCCGCGCTCCCTGCCCAGAACCCCTTCCAGCAGCCTCGACACCTGGTCCGGCGGCACCAGCTGCTTCTGCAATCCCTGCAGCCGCCCGTCAATCTCCGTGATCTGCTTGCGCAGTTCGTCGCGATAGCGCCGCTTCACCTCATCCGGGTCTTCCTGGCCGCGATTGGCGGCCAGCGCCATTTCCCCGGCACGTATGTTCGCCCGCGCCTCGGTCAGCTGGCCGGACAGGCGCTTGTGTTCCACAGCCATCGGCGACAGCGACAGCGTATCGAACAGCAGCACCACGGCGGCCACGCCGAGACCCGCCATCAGGGCACGCTCGCGCAGGGACCGCGCGTTGAACAGCTCGCTCCACTGGTTCCAGCGCTCGCGGAGCCGGGACATCATTTCTTCACCCCGGCCGTCTCGTTTTTTTCCGCAACATTCACCGTGGCCAGCACGAACTCGATATAAGGCGGCGCCTCCGCCGGGCTGCCGGCATCCTTTGCCGGCGCGGCCTGGGGCCTGCGCATCTCCAGCGCCGAGAACTCGCGGCCTTGCAGCACCGGCTCCTTGTTGAGCTTCTGGATGTAGGCCGGCACCAGGTCAGGCGTCATCACCCGCCCCTGTATCGCCACCTCTCCGGCGCCGCCCACGGTGAAGCCGGTCAGCCACAGTCCGTCGAGCACCTGCCGCGAGAAGGCCTGGAAGTACCCCGCAAAACCGCTGCGGTTGCCGAGGCCGCCGCCTTCAAGAACAGCCATGCTGTCGCGGGCCGCCTTCAGCTCCATTTCCAGGCGCTGCACTTCGGCGTCGAGCCCGGTGTTGCCCGGTTTCGCCGCACCCTCGCCCTTCAGGCGCGTGGTATAGGCCGTCTGCGCCTTGAGCAGTGTCCGCGCGGAAGCCAATTCCTCGCGCAGGCCGGCCAGCCGGTAGGCATCGTGAAACTGCAGCGCGGCCATCACCGCCGCGGCAAAGGCCACCAGCACGAGCGTGCGGCCCAGTGTCAGCAGCTGCCGCTGCTTGCGGAATGCCGGGCCCAGCAGGTTGACGTACTGGCGCATCAGATGGCCGCCCCTTCGCGCAGTGCGGCGCCGATCATCTGCAGGCACTGCGACTGGCGCAGCGGATCACGCAGTTCCGGCACGCCCGGAAAATCCATCGCCTGCTCGAGGTCGACCAGGCTCACCGGCACGGTCAGGTTCGAGCCCAGGTATTCGGCCAGGCGATCGCCATCCGGCACCTGGGAAATCACCAGCCGCGACACCGACACGCTGCGGAACTGGCGGTCGAAATGATCCAGCGAGCGCTGCAGTTCCAGCGCGATGCGGTCGTAACGTTCGGTTTCGTCGGCGCCCGGCACAAAATCGCGCAGGGTCACGTCGATGCGGCGCGCCTGGTAGAGCTCGCCGCCGCTGGTGAAGGTCAGCAGGGCGCCGTCATCGTCGAAACAGAGCATCGCCAGTCCGCGGCCCTCCTGCTCGAACAGGGTGGCCATGTTGCGCTGGGCGAGCTCCGGCACATCGATCACCTCAAGGTCGATGTCGGCATCGTTGAACGGTTTTACCGCGGCGGCGATCACTTCGTTGCGTGCCGCGACCGCCAGCATCTGCGCCGCGCGGCCGGCGTTGTCACCTCCCGGCACGCGCACCGCGTCCACTACCGCGGTTTCCACCGGATAGTCGATCATGTCCTTGATCGACCAGCGCACGGCGTTTTTGGCCTCTGCAGCCGGCACGTTCGGCGCATCCACGGTGAGCAACTGGTATTCGCTCGACTTCAGCAGCGTGGTGCACTGGTAACGGTCGAGGTTCAGCTCCTTGCGCAGGCGCCGCAATGTGTCGACGTCGCTGCCTTCCTTGCGGAATGATTCGCAGAGCAGTATTTCAGGGCGCGCTTTGCCTTCGACCAGAACATGGGAAAGGTCAACCCGATCCGCATGCAGATTGAGGCACAACCACCCCGGACGTTGTTTTTTTCCAAATAAATTCATGCTGTTGGGGGCCCCGGCGACGCCCCCGAAAATAACATATTTTTCAATAACGTCAATGACTTATCTTATATTTGACAAAGTCATGTACGGATAAATTAATGTAACCTATTGTTTTAATTAATAATTCTCTCGCATAAAAATGCGCTCATCCCCACCCGACCGGATACCGAAACGCGCCCGGGCCGCCGGATCGCGGTCAGCAGATGCTCCGCACCACTGCCCGCGCAGCCAGGGCTGATTGCCCGGACTGACCGTTGACGGTGCAAAAGCCGGACAGGCCGCGGCCGCAGCCCCGCCTCCGAGGTTGATCGCGAGATCCACGCTGCCGTTGTTGCCCGCATCCGGCGCATCCAGAACAATCGCGCCGCGGCCCGCAGACAGGGGCGTGACCGAGTCCACGCTGGTTTCCCCCGGATTCAGATTGCCGATGTAGTTGCCCATTCCCACGTTATTCGTTGTCACTGTCGTGCAGCTGTCCTGGGTGTTCGTTGCAAAGAACGTGCCTGTCCAGTACTGCAACTCGAAAGGCACCCGCAGGGGCAGAATCTGCGAGCCGCTGGCCCCGATCAGGCGCAAACGGCCGAAACGCATCTCTTTTCCGGTTGAAAATTCGATGCCGTCGCCCGGCGCGGCCTGTCCGAATCTCGCCGGGTTCGTCGAATACGCGACACCGTCGGCATCGATCACGTTGATCGCCAGCGAAATCTCCGCATCGAAGGGCGCCACGGGACTGCCGCGCGTGAATGCCAGCCCGCTTCCGGACGAGAACGTCAGGCTTGCCGTGCCGTTGCCGTTGTCGACGATGACGGGATCGGTCCCGGTGATGCCGCTGACATCCAGCGTGCCGCTGGCCGCAGTGTAGGCCTTGCCGCTCAGCGAGCCATTGCCGAGCTTGAAAAATGCCTGCGACGCGGGCGAGGTGCTCCTGTAGTTCAGCGTGGTTACTCCCGCCAGGTTGCGCGCGGTCGCCGTCAGCACCGGCTGCATCCCCGGGGCGTACGCGAAGGACTGTCCGACATAGGTGAAGCCGCCCGCCGTGCAGGCTGTCGCAAACGTCGGATCGTTGACGGCCACCGCAAAATTGTGCGGCGTGAAGCGCCCGACATTGCCGCTCGCCGTGCCGATGACATCCCCCGTTCCGATATAACTCCCGTCGCCCAAGCGCGGCGTGATGGTGATGATGCCGACCTCGCCCCAGCTGACATTGGTCACGGTGGCCGCGCCGCCGCTGAACCCGGCCCCTGCAATCAGGTTGTTGCCGAGCACGGGATTGACGGCAAGCCCGAGGCCGCCGACCAGTGCCGAAGTCAGCTGCACACCTTCCGCCGACGATTCCCGGCCAAAATTGGGCGTCGCATTGCCGCTCGCGTTGCGCGCGGTCACGGTCAATGTGATGTCCTCGCCGGCGCGGATGAACACCGGGCCCGCGGCATCGGCCGCGGCGGGATTGGCAAAACCGTCGGCCGTGCGCTGCACGCCGGACACCGTGAAGTCCGCGGGACGGCTTACAAACTCGTCCTGTCCGAGCATCACCAGCCCGCCGGCAAGACCCGATCCGTCATGCCGCGCGTGCAGGCGCATCCGGCCCACGTCGGGGTAACGTACCTGGATGGTCGCCTCGCCGGAGGCATTGAAATTCAGATTCACGCCGGTCCCGGGACTGGCACCGCCGATGCCGCCGCCATTGACGCTCGGCGCCAGCGTGCCGCTGGCCGGGTCGAGGTAGTTCGACCAGAAGCCGACCGTCCTGCTCGTGCTCTGGAAGGCCGGCACGCAGCGCTGCGTCGCGTCATCCTTGCGCACGGCGGTGATGGTGACATTCTGGAGGGTATCCGCGACATGATCCGGCACGTCGAACACAAAACCCGAGTCCACCGCCGTGAAAGTGCAGGCGGGCGTACCGAAATTGCAGGCCACTGGGTTGGCCGGCGCGGGACTGACTCCGGTCGCGCCGATCAGCGCACTGCCCGGCACCGTGACCTGGATGTCGCGGGTGACCGAACCCGCGCCCGGGGGGATCGTGAACGCCGCGCCGCCCGAGAAATTCGTCGTCGCGCCGGACGCGGTCAGCGATCCGGCAACCCCGCCCGTGTATTCGATCGTGCAATCGAGGTTCGAACAGGCGCGCACCGTCAGCGTCGAGGGATTGCAGGTGAGGCCGCTGCCGCTGCCATGGGTGATGCGGATGTGGTTGAGGGCCTCCACGTCGCAAGGCCGCCGGAGGTCGCGCACGATGGCGACCTCGGCCGCGGTCAGCACGCGGTCGTAAATCCGCATCTCGTCGAGCTGGCCGTTGAAATGCACGGGCGTGCCTCCGGTGTCCTCGATCCGTCCGATGCTCGAGAACGCCGTGGTCACCACGCCGAGTTCACTGGTTGCGGATCCGGACAGGCTGCCGTTCAGGTACACCTGCACCGCGCCGGTCGCGGCGTTGCGTGTCAGCACCACGTGATGCCAGTTGCCGTTGTTGACCGCTGCCGCCGACTCCGCAAACGCGCCATTGCCTTTCTGGATCGCGATGTGGCCGTTGCCGCGCAGAAAACCCCAGAACACGTCATTGCCGCCGCCGCTTTCCTCGATGCCGGTCACGCCCGGCGCCTCCCAGGCCGTGTTGTTGCCGGCCTGGGTCGTCCTGATCCAGAACGCCAGGCTGGCCGTGCCGCCCAGTATGTTCTGCAGATTGGGCACACTGACGAAATCGTTGCCGCCGTCAAACGTGCCGTAGCCGCAGGTGCCGGGATTGCCGCTCAATGCCGGCGTCGTGTTGGCCGTGGTCGGGCCATTGGGCGCGGACGCGGTGCCTTGGCGGTTGTTGCCGCTGGAATCCTCGACTTCGCCGGCCGTACCGTTCCACGCCGCCTCATCCATCGCGTAATGGGCCACTGCGCCGGTGATCTGCTGCTCGCTGCAGTGGTACAACCCCGCGCCCGGCGTCGGCAGCGGCCCCGCGGGAATCGCAACAAAGGAACCCGCTGGCGGCTCCCAGCGCAGCCGGATTTCCGCCTGGCCGCCGTTTTCGAAGTACTCCAGACGGATCTGATAGTACTGCCCCGCAGTCAGCGCCACGTTGCCGCTGGTGTCAGTGGTCGAAGCATGATCGGTCCAGTTGTCGATAACCGGCGTGGTCATGTTGTCGACCCAGAGTCGCACGCCATCGTCCGACTGGGTCTGGAACCTGTAGTTGCCGCTGACCGTGACATAGATATAGCCGTCCCAACGCACCGAGAACTGATCGGCGCCAATGCCGCCGACGCCGGGCGCGCCTCCAGCCCAGTTGAAATTCACCGTGCCGTCGATGCGCGTACCGTCCGGCACACCTGCAGGCCGCGCCGGCGGGAAACCGCCGGTGACGGTGTAGTACGAACCGAACAGTCCCGACACCAGTTCCCCGCCGGCGGGACAGGTGGGAACCGTGATGCGCTCGCCGATCGCGAACGACCCGAAGGCATTCAGCCCGGTGCCCTGGGTGCTCGTGGCCGTGCGGGTGCCCGCGGTGACATCGTTCCAGGTGCCGCCGCTGAAACGCTGGATGTTGAACAGCGCGGTATTGGCGCCGCCGTCGATGTCGCCGGCAAGGAAGTTGAACGTGGCGCTGTAATTGCCGCTGAACACGATGCCGCCATTGGTCAGCGTCCACCAGCGGTTGACGCTTTTCGCGGCGTCGATCGCGGACGACCCGATATTGGGATGGTCGCCGGCGGGGTCACTGATGGAAACGGTCAGGTCGCCCTGCGTGGTGATGTTCGCAAACGCCACCGTCACCGGACGGTAGCCGTTCGCGCCGCCGACATCGAACACGCGCGACGTGCCCCCGGTCGGCATGCGCAGGCGCAGGTTGCCGTTGATGTAGCCGCTGCCGCGGCTGATGCCGCTGCTGCTGGTCTGCTGCAGGATGAACACATTGGCGCCGGTCGTCACCACGCCGGCGGTCAGGGTGGCCTGGGTCGTCACCGTCACGTCGCTGTTGATGACCAGACCTGCGCTGTTGTTCACCTGCATGTTCTGGAAGGTGGTTGCTCCTGTCAGAACCTGGGCCGTGCTGCCGTTGAAGCGGTGCAGGCCGCCGCCGGCATTGAAGGTCCCGCTGTTGCTGAAATTGCCGCGGTAATTCTGTCCGCCACCGGCGCTGTTGGTGTAAGTGCCGCTGTTGGTGAAGCCGCCCTGGTAATCGTTGGTCTGGCTGGCGTTGCTGGTGCCGTTGTTGACGAACGCGCCGGAGTAAGTGACAGCGCCGGAATTGGTGAAGGTCACCCCGCTTGCGACGGTGGTCGTGCCGCCGACCGTCGATGGGCCGCCGTACTGCTGCTGCTTGGTGCCGCTGCCGCCCAGCGTCAGGTTGTAATAACTGATGCCGCCGACACCCAGCCAGACGCTCTGGTTGGCCCCGTCATAGGTGAAGGTGCTGGCCGTGCCCGGAAGGAACTGGGCATTGTCCGGCTGGTTCAGCGCGCCGGACAGGAATACATTCGCCGCACCGCCGCTGGCATCGATGACCGCCTGTCCGGTAGTGCCGGCAAAGAAACTGAGGTCGCCGTTGATGTCCAGCGCGCCGCTGCTCAGCTGGATGCGCGCGATGCCCGTGGTCCAGTTACCCATCACCAGATTGCCGTTGACCGTCGCGCTGCCGGCGTTGATGTTCCATGCCTTGGTGCCGCCGGTGCCGCGGTTGAAGGTCACGCTGCCGGACGTCAGCGTGTTGGCGCCTGCATGGGTCAGCGTCGAATTGTTGTTGCCGCTGCCCATGATCAGTGCCGCGATCGTCGCGTCCTGGTTCAGCGTGACCGTGTCGTTGTTGCAGATGGTGACCGTTGCGTTGGCGTGCGGAATCGAATCCCCGGCCGCGCCATTGCAGGCCGCGTTGCTCCAGGTCGCCGTTGCCGACCAGTTCCCGCCGCCGTTGCGGCTGTAATACGCGGTCGCGGGACGCAGCGCGAAGATGATGCCGAAGTTGCGGTCGCTGCCGCCGCCGCTCAGATCCCAGTTGGAAATTGATGCCGCACCCGCCGTTGGCTGCAGCTGGTAGGCCAGTGCAAGACCAAGATCCCGGGAGACGTTCAAAGCGCTGTCGAACGATTCCGTCCAGCCGCCGCCTTCGGCGACAGTACGATCGTCCTCAATAAGGCTCGCGACCAGCAGCATCGAACCATTGACGGTCGTCGTCTGTGTGCCCGTGTCGATGTCGCCTGAATTCTGTATCACCACGTTGCCGCCGGGAATCGGATCGGATTCGAAGGGCTGCACCGGATCAACGCCGGAAAAACGGGCAATCTGCCCGGCAATCGAACTGCAGGTGCCCGATTGCGTGATGGTACGGACATCACCGTTCGCGGCCGCGCTGGTCGCACGGCGCCAGTAGATGTAGGCCTGAAAATCGCGCCCGGGGTGGGTGGCCTGGTACAACAGGTTCCAGCCCGGCATACTGACATTGGCGTCAGCCTCGCGGACATTGACCACGGCAACCAGCACATTGCCGACGGCACCCGCGGGGATTGATGGAGCGATGTCTCCACAGTTGTTGCGCGTGGCGCTGGCACCTGCACCCACGTGGCTGATCTGCGCATTTGCATCCAGGGCCACGATGCCGAGCAAAACGCTGCAGCAGGCCGCAAGCAGCAATCTCGTGAGGCCGGTTTTCATGGGATGCCGGGTTGAAATCAAGGCAACTCCGAATACAGATGATGGAGGTTTGATTTTTAAGAACATTTTACGAAACCAACTCAGCCTTGCGACTACAGCAGGATCTCCAACACAAGTTCTGAGCCCGGATCAGCACAAATGTTCCTCCTCCGCGTCCTAGTTCGTGTTCTCGCGCGTGTAAATCGCTTCGTCACTGCTGCGCTGGATGCCGAAGCGCGCGCGCGCCACCGGATCGCGGGTCGCTGTAGTGTCGCACCACTGGCCGCGCAGCCAAGCCTTGTTGCCCGCTGTCGCCGTCGGCGCAAACGCCGGGCAGGCGTTTGCCGTGGCGGCGGAACCGAGATTGAGCGCCACATCGACGCTGCCATTGTTGCCCGCACCGGGCGCGCTGAGACGGATCGCCGAGCGTCCGGCCTTCAAGGGACTCGCAGTGATGCTCGCCGTGGTTTCCCCGGCATTGAGATTGCCGATGTAGTTGCCGAGCCCGACCCCCCCCGCAGCCAGCGTGGTGCAGGCGTCGTCAACATTCGTGATCCAGAACGTGCCATTCCAGTACTGCGCCTCCACCGGCAGGTAGACCGGCAGCAGTTGCGAACCGCTGGCTCCGCCCAGCCGCAAGCGGCCGTAGCGCAGGACGGTACTTCCGCCGACGGCAGTGCGCTCGTTGACCGCGTTGTTGTCGGCATCAAAATCAAAAACCGTGGTCACGCCATCGCTGTCGAGCGGTGCGATGCCGAACTGCACCTGTGCGTAGGGGCCGTCCGGCGGATTGTCGGGCGTCGGCCGCCCCACGGTCACCAGCGCCGCGTTGCCGCCGCTCAGGCCGAGCACCCCGTTCGCCCAGGATGGCGCACTGGCGACGTAGCCGCCGCTCACCCGCGCGGTCAGCGCCGTGAACGGAGTGATGTTGCGCGCACCGATGCTGAAAGCGGTTTTCGAATTGTTGCTCCCGCCGCTCGTCGGATCCAGCTTGGCATAGGCGCCGGTATAGTTCTGCGTCGTCACCCCCTGCGTGTTCTGCGCCGTGAGCGTGAATGCGAGCGCAAGGCCTTCGTCCATGTAGGTGAAGGTGGAGGCCGGTGAACAGGCTGCGGCCGTGCGGTTGGTCAGCACGGCACCGGACACGGCAAATCGCTTTGGCCGGAACCGGCCGACATAACCGCCCGAGCCAGCGCCGTCGAGCCCGCTGTTGCCGGTGATGTTGACTCCGGCGCTGATGTAGTTGCTGACATCGGCCGTGAAGATCACGTTGCCGGCCTCGCTGTAGCACCAGTCAGCGGCGGTCGCGCTGCCGCCGGAAAGCGCAATGGTCGCCGCACCGGCGCAGGCTCCTCCGCGCGCCACAGCTCCCAGCGCGACCCCGGGCAGGTTGGCGCTGCGCCCGACAGTTGCTGTTGCGGCAAAATTGGGCACCGTGCCGTTGTCCGTGATGTTGACCCCGGCGTCCGGGACGCCGTCGTTGTTGGCGTCCTCCCCGGACGCCCACTGGTAGGCGGCCACCGTCATCGTGAAATTGTCGCCGGCCGCGGCCAGTACGGTGCCAGTTGCGGTGTTGGAATGGGCGATCGGCGTCGCGACGTTGGCGCCGCGCAGCGTGAGCCCGAAGGGTCGCACCACGAAGGGGTTGGAACTGCCGCTCATTTCGTAACCGGCGACGCCGGCATCAAGGTCGTAACGCGCGTGCAGCGAGATCTGCCCGGCATCCGGATAGGTGATGACGATATCGGCTTCGGAGTTGGCATTGAACAGCAGTGGCACCCCGCCGCCGGTGGCGAAATACGCGGCGGCGCCTGCTCCGCCGTTGTCGTTGCTCGTCGGGAGTGCCGTGGTGGCGGCATTGTTGGTGATCGACACCTGGCGGCCGGCGCAGGTCGCGGGGCTGTTGCATTCCGCCCCCATCTCGACGTTGCGCACGCCTGCCGCCGGAAACGCCGCGGCGCAGGCCAGCGTCGCGGTATCGGTGCGGATCGCCTGCAGGCGGATCGTCTTCGCATTGAAGCCGGCGTTCGAGGGCTTGCCCGAGATCTGCACCGGAATCACGTCGTTGCCGTCGGTCACGTTGCGGAAGCGGAAGCCGGCCTGGGCCATCGTGAACGACGGGTCGTCCGCGGCAATTGCCGCGCCCGAGGTCTCGCTGATGACACCGCTGACGGCGTTGAAGCCAAACACCTCGGTGGCAGCCCCGAGATTGGCGTAGCGGAACGACAGTTGCACCGCGCTCGAACCCGCGGCAAAGGTGTAGCTGGCCAGTCCGCTGCCCGGCGCTCCGGGGGTCAGCACGCCGCCGCCGGAAACAATGCCGGTCCAGGTGCCCCTGCCGTTCGTCGTCGACAGGTTGACCGTCAGTCCGTTCGCGCTCACCGGCACGTGCGTCGCGCTGTGCGCGGTGAGGGTGATGGTGTGGGAATCACAGGCCACGCCGCTGCCGGCGTGCGAAATCGAAAAGTGGTTGATGCCGGGGCGCAAGGCGAGGATGTGCGTGGCCCCGGTGTCGGCAGCGGGCGGATTGGAATGGGTGGCTGTCCGGGTCCCGGTTGCACCTGCCGCGGCACGCAATTCGTAATTTACTTCCAGCGATATGCCGAGATCATCGGTCGGCGCAAGCGAGGACGCGTCGGCAACCTCGGTCATCCCCCCCGGGGGCGTCCAGGTCGCCCCGGAATTGGCGGCATGGGTCGTCACCAGCAGGGTATTGGTGACCGTCCCGGTATTGATGCTCGGGGTGGCATGCGCGAATGCGCTGGCGGTGGCCTGGCCGTTTTCCGCGACGATCGGGCTGACCGTGTCCACGCCGGAGTAACTGGTGATGGCACCGACCGCGCCCGCGTGCAAGGGTAAGCCGCCGAAGGACCAGGTGTAGCTGGCCGGTTCGCTGCCGGTGGCCACCCGCTGGTAAACGACCAGGCGGTTGCCGAAGCCCCCGGTTCCTCCGCCGCCGGTCTGGTCCGTGAGGCGGATTTGAGTCCATCCCGCAGGCGGCGTCAGCGTGACCGTGCAGACGCCACCGTTGGTGTTGCTGCAGGGCCGCACCGCGATGCTGGCGATCATCACGTCATCGGCGAGCGTGCCAGCCGGGACATTGATGACGAGATTGCTCGCCGGCGTCGGGTTCAGCGCAAACAGCACACCGTGACTGCGGTCGTTGCCGTTGGTCTGGCCCTGGCAGAACGGCCCCTTGACGCCGGCCGTGGTCTGCAAGCCGTAATACTGCCAGATTGCGCCATCGCGCCCGGCGGTGGTGGTGCTGGCGTATGCGTTGCTCAGCGTGGTGAACGCCGGATTGCTGCCACAGGCGCCGGGCGGCGCGGCAGGCGCCGAGTCATCGGTATTGAATGATGCAATCACCAGCATGGCGTTCGCCGCCGTCGTGGTTTCGGTGCCGGTTCGCACCTCCGCGGTCGTCTGGGTAGTCCAGTTGGCTGCAGGCAAGGGCTGCGGGCTGCTGACTGTGCCCGCATTGAGAATCGGTGACACCGGGTCAACGCCGGTGAAGCGGGTCATGCGCGCCGCCAGCAGGTTCGAGGTCCCCGATTGCGTCACGGTATTGGGATCGGTGCCGGTGGCGATGCGCCAGTAAATCTTGACCTGGTAATCGTTGACCGGAGTGTCGGTTAACAGCAGATTCCAGCCGGTCATGGTCACCGTCGCGGCGTCTTCCCGGGCCAGCACCTGGGTGATCAGCAGATCGCCGGCCGCGGTGCCTGCCGGGAAACCCGGATTAATGGATCCGGCGTTGGTGCGCGTCACGAAAGTGCCAACGCCGCCATAGGCAATGTCCACTGCAGCAGCCGACGTGCCTTGGGCTGCGGCGCGAAATCCGGCCTGCGGTTGCGCCGGCGGGGAGAACAGGCCGATACACAGTAGCAGGGTCGCTGCGGTCAATTTGTACAGCATTCGACCGCTCCCGAACATATTACTTAAGTAATTGATTTTATTATATTTTTTCATGGGCCGCACTCGTAACGCGGTGGCGCCGTCGGGTCCTTGCACTTGGCCAGTGTCGCGATAACGCGGCGTTCGACATAGGCATTGTCCGGTGTGCCGGGACAGCTCGCCTGGTTGCAGGCAGTCGAGGTGATCCGGTAGACGCGAATGGTGCGGTTCGCTTCCGTACTGTCGAAGGTTTCGCAGCCGACATTCACCGCAAACGGCGCCAGCGATCCGGCCAGCGCCCCTTGGGCTATCGTGCCGGCGGGACAGGCTGCCGGCGTCGCACTGCCCGGATTGTCGGGATCCAGCGCCTGGTACATTGCCCAGTTCAGTCCGGCACGCGCCGCGTAATACGCCCGCACACCGAGGATGTCGACCTGCACCGTGTTCTGCTGCAGACCGGTGAAGACCACCATGAAGGCGCCCAGCGCCGACAGCACGACCAACAGGAAAATGCCGGTGACGATACTGAAGCCGCGCATGCGCACACGTGCGGATAACGGGAAAGCTCTGGTGCTCATGGCGCGTTGCTCACTTGGGCCTGCTGGAACATGCGCACGCGCTCCAGCCCGCCGCCTGCCGGAATGCTGTTGATTTGAAGGATGATGGACACCGTCGCAATGCGCTCGGTCAAAGCGCCGGGCGTGTAGACGAACTGGCATTCGCCGACATTGCCGGCAAGCACGGCACTGCTGCCCCCGGCCGGCGGCACCGGTCCGCCCGGCGCTTCCTGGCTGTAGGGGTAACCCCAGTAGCGCAGCAACTGCCCGCCGGTGCAGCCGTAGGTCACCGGCCCGGTGACGACATGAAAACGCCGGGCCGGCGAGGGCTCCGGAAACTGACTTGACGCAATGGCGACGGGCGGTGCCGCGGTCGAGGTCAGCGCCGCTCGGTTGTCGCCCGCATAGGCATTGGACACTGTGCCACTGTTATACAGGTTGTAGACCACGATCTGGTTGCCGGCAGCCAGCGCGGGCACCGGCCCGATCACGTCGAAGCTGCTGTCGGCGGCCGAGAAATCCAGGATGTTGCCCCCGCCGCCGCTGTCGGGCTCCGCACGGTAACGGCCCCCGCCGCTGGTTTCGATGAACTCGACGAACTGCCCGCCGCCATAGACCCTCACGCTGTTCGGCAGCGCCAGCCGCAGGTCGCGGGTAATCCGGCGCATCGCGGTGTCCGCCTCGTCGGTCAGTGCCGCCCTGCGCGAGGCGTCGGCATAACCCTCCACCGGGCGCCGAATGAACACCGCGACCACCGCCGCGATGATCGAGGTGATGGCGATCACCACGATCAACTCGACCAGGGTAACGCCCATCGTTTTGCGCAGGAAGCTCATGGTCGTTCAGGGCAGCGCATTGGGGGCATAACGGGTACGGTAGCCGTCGAGCGCCGCGGTTACGCCGTTGGGACCGGTCACCGTGACCGTGATCCGCAGCGACAACGGGCGGCCATTGCCGTCGGTGGCGGCAACCGTGCCGGTGCTCGCCGCGAGGGCCGCGGGCGCGACGGCAACGGCAACCGAGTACGCCTCGAGACCGCCGATCGGCGTGCCGTCGACATTGGCCGGCACACCCGCGGGCAGACTGGCGTAATCGTTGACGTTGTCGTACGGGGTGGTGCCGCTGCTGCGCGTCTCGCCGGGCTCCGCACCGACTCCCTCGAGCGTGCTCGCACAAAGCTCCGGGTTTGCGGGATTGACAGCGGCCGTCGACCGGGCGGTCGCCGCATTGGCGTCATCCGGATCGCAGTAGGTGAAGGGCATCGCCAGGGCTTCCTCGAGATAGGCCTCGGCGATCGCCAGCGCCTGTTTCTGTGCCAGCGGATCGGCGCTGGCGCGGGTGGTGAAACTCATCACGCCCAGAATGCCACCGACGCCCACCGCAACGATGGCAATGAACACCACCAGTTCCACCAGGGATATGCCCCGGGACGCAGACAGAAGTCTGAAGGGCTTAATTCGCGGACACATAGCCCGTTTCTGCCGCGATGTTTATTTGCCGCGCCGGATCCCCTGCGATGGAACTGGTAAATACAATGGCTGCTGCGCTGCTGGGACGGCCCAGACCGTCAAAGCTGATCTCGAACGCGTTCAGGGTGACACCGGAGGGCGCATTTTCCACTGCCGGCGCGCCGGATACCGGGTAAGTCAGGGATGTGGCACAGCCGCTTGCCGTTCCTGCCCTGACCTGGGTTGCACTCACACAGACGAACACCGGCCGCCGCCAGGCAACAGCGGTTTTTTGCGCCAGACGTACCACGGCTGCCGACTTGTCGTAGAACCCCCGGGATTCAAAAGTACTCGCCTGGAAAAACCGCGGAATGGCCACCGCAGCGACGATCGCGAGTATCCCGATCGTGACTACAAGCTCCACCAGTGTAAAGCCTTGGGTTCTCATGAGGCTATTCCGGCAAAAAAAGGGGGGGGCATGACTGCCCCCCCCGTTTTCAGCCTGGCCGGATACGATCAGGCACGCCGTCCAGCACAAAGAGACAGCGATCAGCAGCCGCCGCCCTTGGTTGCATAGGGCGGGGTGGTGGCGTAAGTCACGGTACAGCCGGTTGCCGCAGTCATCGTGAATGTCGGCGCCGCATAGGTGAAGCCGCTGAAGGTCGACAGGGCCGAGCTGATGCCCGCCGTCGTCGGAATGCCACTGGTCGCAGCCACCGCGGTACCATTCATGTTGCAGGTGGCCCCGGAGCTGCCCGCGGCGACCCAGGACGCCTGGCATAACGCCACGGCGCCGTTAATTGCCCCGACCAGCCCGTCGGCCGCGGCAGAGCGCGCGTTGGAACTGACATCAATGAACCGGGGAATCGCCGTTGCCGCCAGGATGCCCAGAATGGCGATCACCACGATCAGTTCGACCAGCGTAAAACCACGTTGCACTTGTTTCATCACTTGCTCCTTCTGAGATATTACAAAAACGGTTGAGGGGATTCTTTCCGTATCACCTGCCATCATCAGCCTAGGTGCGATTCACGGTAATCAACATCCCCCACCCTTGGTTGCGTAGGGCGGGGTAGTGGCATAAGTCACGGTACAGCCGGTTGCCGCAGTCATCGTGAATGTCGGCGCCGCATAGGTGAAGCCGCTGAAGGTCGACAGGGCCGAGCTGATGCCCGCCGTCGTCGGAATGCCACTGGTCGCAGCCACCGCGGTACCATTCATGTTGCAGGTGGCCCCGGAGCTGCCCGCGGCGACCCAGGACGCCTGGCATAACGCCACGGCGCCGTTAATTGCCCCGACCAGCCCGTCGGCAGCGGCAGAGCGCGCGTTGGCACTGACATTGATGAACCGGGGAATCGCTGTTGCCGCGAGTATCCCCAGAATCGCGATCACCACGATCAGTTCCACCAATGTAAAACCACGTATTCCAACTCTCATTGCAAAATCTCCTTTCTGCCCCACATCTGTCAGCTTGGTTCCCTGCGCCTAACAACCCGAAGTCACCAATGAACTGAAAGTCGGCGAGGTATTCGGCGCCGTCGGCGCCGTATAGGTGAAACTGCAGTTTGTCGGGTCGTTGCCCATCACCATCATGCGCAGCGTCGCGCCGGCGGCCGGGCCGCCGAGCTCGGTGTTGTAACCGTCATCCGAGGTCGGGCCGGCATTGATGCCGGCGGCGGTGACGATGCCGGCGGCATCGGCAGTCGGGTAGGTGTTGACCATGGTCACGTTGACGCCCTCCATCAGCAGCGTCGCGCCGCACTGCGGTGTGGTCGCGAGGCAGGCGGCGTGGGACAGCGCGGCAGCGCCCTTCATCGCGCCCACGGCGCCGTTGAGCTTGGCAACCCGCGCCTGCACCTGCAGGTTGGCGAACCGCGGCAGTGCGGTCGCCGCCAGGATCGCCAGAATGATGATCACCACGATCAGTTCGATCAGCGTGAAGCCGTTCTGGTAACGTTTGTTCATGTGACTTTTCTCACAAATTCAGAGGCATCTTGTTGATAATACAGCAAAAGTGATGCCAGGGTCACCCGCGTCCGGATCATGGCCAGCGGTAATCCGCCGCAGGCCGCAATGCGACGCCCGCAATGCTGCGGATCGGCCGGCCGCTGACATACACGTCCTGGTACACCACTTTCGCCGCAAAACGCAGCTGTTTCATGCCGTTACGCGGCTCCACCGCGAGCCGCCGCGCCGAGTTGGCGACATACACCAGCTCGCGGCTGGATTCGTCGAAGTACCAGACCCCGGGCTCGGGCCGCGGCGGATAGCTGCCGCCGTAATCTGTCGGCTTTTCCGACAGCCAGAGTGTCGGATTTTCGGCTTCCAGCCGGCGCGCCTCGCCTTCGCGGCGCTCGAGCATCAGTTCCGCCAGCCGGATCTGCAGTGCCGTCTTGTAGCCCTGCAGCGTCGCTTCGAAACGCGCGCGCTCTGCGGCCTCCTGGTAAAAGGTCAGGCGCTCGAGCAGCACACCCAGCAGCAGCGACAGGATCACCGCAACCACCGCCAGTTCCATCAGCGAGAAGCCGCGTTGCCGCTGTTTTCCGTGCCGGCTCATGCCGTCATTTTTTGGCGGTCGCCGCGGTGCCCAGGTCCCAGATCGGCAGGAACACGCCCAGCGCGAGGATCAGCACCAGGATGCCGAGCATGACGATCAGTATCGGTTCGATCTGCGAGCTGAGGTGCTTGAGGTCGTACTCGACCTCGCGTTGGTAGAGATCGGCGATCTCGCCGGTCAGGTCGTCGAGCGCGCCCGACTCCTCGCCGACGGCGATCATCTGCAGCACCACCGGCGTGAACACCCCGGCTTCGCGCGCGGTGCGCAGCACCGATTCGCCGCGCTCGACCCCCTCGCGCATGCGCACGATGCGCTCCGAGATGTAGACGTTCTCGACGGTGTTGGCGACCATGCCGAGGCCGCTGGTCACCGGCACGCCGCTGCGGAAGGCCAGCGAGAAGCTGCGCGCGAAACGCGCCAGCGTCGCCTTCTGGATGATCGCGCCGGCGATCGGGATGCGCAGCTTGAAGCGGTCCCAGGCCATGCGCCCGGCCGGGGTGTTGATCCAGGCACGCGCGCCGAAAAACGCGGCTACCAGCGCAGCCAGCATGTAGGGCCAGTACTCGACCATGAAATTGGAAAAGCTGATCAGGACCTTGGTCATCAGCGGCAGCTCGGCCTTGAAACCGGCATAGACCTTGGCGAAGGCGGGGATCACGAAAATGTTGATGATCACGATGGCAATCGCCATCGTCGCGACCACGAAGCTGGGATAACGGATCGCCGACTTCACCTGCTCGCGCATGAATTTCTCGAACTCGAGGTGGTTGAACAGGCGCAGGAACACCTCCTCCAGCCGCCCGGTCTGCTCGCCGACGCTGACCATCGAGGTGTAGAACTGGCCGAACACCTCCGGATGACGCGCCAGCGACACCGACAGCTCGCGGCCGGTATCGAGGCTTTCGCGCAGATCGCGCACCACCGCGGCGAAGGTCGGATTGGCCGTCGATTCCTCCAGCCCCTTAAGCGCGCCCATGATCGGCACGCCGGCCTTGAGCAGGGTGTACATCTGCCGGCTGAACAACAGCACCTCGGTATGCGTGACCCTGGGTTTGCCGAAACCGAATTTCAGCCCGTCGCCGGATTTCGGCGGCGCCGAGGCCTTGATTTCCAGCGGCGTGATGCCGAGACCGAACAGCTGTCCGGCAATCGCGCCGCTGTCGGCGCCCTCGAGCACCCCCTGCACGGACTCGCCGCGCCCGTTGCGTCCCTTGTAGGCGAAAAAAGGCATCGGCCTCAGTCGGCGAGCTGGCTGCTGACGCGCATCGCCTCGTCCGGCGTGGTGCGGCCGGCGGCGACAATCTGCGCCGCGTGGTGGCGCAGCGTGCGTCCCGCCAGCTGTTCGCGGGCGACCTTGATGAACTTCTGCACGTCCTCCTGGTTCGCCGCCTCGACCACCGGCTTGGTCATTTCGAGCATTTCGTAAACGCCGGTGCGGCCGTTGAAGCCGGTGCCGTTGCAGTGCGAACAGCCGCGGCCGCGCTTGTAGGCATGACGGTCGACCTCGTCGCCCAGCTCGCTGCGCAGGAATTCGTGCTCGTTGGGCAGCAGCCGGTAATCCTCGATGCAGCTCTCGCAGATCACCCGCACCAGGCGCTGCGCGATCACCAGTTGCAGCGACAGCGCCACCATGTAGCGCGGCGCGCCCATGTCGAGCAGGCGGATCGGCGTGCTCGAGGCATCGTTGGTATGCAGCGTGGAGAACACCATGTGGCCGGTCATCGCCGCGCGCAGGCCGGTTTCGACGGTCTTCTCGTCCCGCATCTCGCCGACCAGCACCACGTCCGGATCCTGGCGCAGCGCGGAACGCAGCACGCGGTCGAAGGTCAACTCGATCTTGTCGTTGATCTGCACCTGGTTGATGCCGGGGAGCCGGTATTCCACCGGATCCTCGACGGTGATGATCTTGCGCTCGGGCGTGTTCAGCTCGTTCAGTGCCGCGTACAGCGTCGTGGTCTTGCCGCTGCCGGTCGGACCGGTCACCAGGATCATGCCGCTGTGGCGATGAATGACTTCACGCACCTTGGCCAGCATGTCCGCCGGTATGCCAATGTTGTCGAGGCCGAGGATGCCGCTGCCCTGGTTCAGCAGACGCATCACCACGGACTCGCCGTACTGGGTGGGCATCGTCGATATCCGCACGTCGATCGCGGTGTTGCGCACCTTGATCGCGAAACGGCCGTCCTGCGGCAGGCGTTTCTCGGCGATGTCGAGGCCCGACATCAGCTTCAGCCGCAGCACCACGGCGGAGGCGATCTTGGCGTCGGTTTCCGTCTGCAGGTGCAGCACGCCGTCGATGCGGAAGCGGATCTGCAGGCGTTTTTCCTGCGGCTCGATATGAACGTCCGAGGCGCGCGCCTGGGTGGCGTCCTCGAACACGGTCTGCAGCAGCTTGACGACCGGCGCCTCCTCGAGGCCCGGCGTCGTCGCCAGCGCGGCGAAATCCACCGCGCCGGAGTCACCGAGATCGGCGCCGAGTTCCTGCGCCAGCCCGACAATCTGCTCGGTGCGCCGGTAGCTGCGGTCGATCACGCGCAGCAGCTCGGTCTCGGTGACCACCGCGAGATCGATGTCGCGCTTCAACACACGCGCGATTTCGTCGTAGGCGGTCAGGTCCGTGGGGTCGGCCATGCCGACCATGTAGGCGGCGCCCTTGTCCTCGAGCACGATGGCGCGGAAACGCCGGGCCTGGGTTTCCGGCAGCCGGGCAATGACGTCGCGCTTGATGTTGTAATGCTTGAGGTCGATGTAGGCCGCACCGAGCTGGCGTGCCAGCGCCTTCGAAATCTGCTCTTCGGTGATGAAACCCTTCTCGATGAACACGTGGCCGAGACGGCGCCCGGTCTTCTTCTGTTCCTCAAGCGCGGCCTTGAGCTGGTCGTCGCTCAGCAGCTTCTGCTGGACCAGGATTTCGCCAAGGCGGATTTTTTCAGGACGGCCCATTCGGTTTTCGCTCAAAATGAAACAGGTGATGCAAGCAGCGTGCCATCACGCGCCCTGCCCGGCGAATATCACATCGATGCCGCATTGATATCGCATGTTATTGATAATTAAGGATATCCTCTTGAGGCGCCGATGACAACCCGCGCGGCGCCCTCCACGGAAAGTGACTGATGTTCGACATCGTGCTCTACCAGCCGGAAATCGCGCCCAACACCGGCAACGTGATGCGGCTGGCGGCCAACACCGGTTCACGGCTGCACCTGGTGCGGCCGCTCGGCTTCACGCTGAACGACCGGACGCTGGCGCGCGCCGGGCTCGATTACCGCACACGCACGGATCTGCGGTTGCACGATGACTGGCCCGACTGCCGCGCCCATTTCGCCGGCCGGCGGCTGTTCGCCGTCACCACGCGGGGCGGCATGCGCTACGACCGTGTCCGCTACGCTGCCGACGATGTGCTGGTGTTCGGCCCCGAGACCCGGGGCCTGCCCGACGCGCTGCTGGAATCGCTGCCGGCGGAACAGCGGCTGCGCCTGCCGATGTGCGCGGACAACCGCAGCCTGAACCTGTCGAATGCCGTTGCGGTTCTTGTCTACGAAGCCTGGCGCCAGAACGGCTTCGACGGCGGCACCTGAGTTTTTTCAGCCGGGCTGGCGCGGCAGGCTGGCGTGCTCCGGCTTGGGATCGCGCGCCAGCAGGCTGCGCACGATGCCGGCGGCGCTGCCGGGTTGCGCCAGCACGCGGCAAACGGCGTCGGTGATCGGCATCTCGACACCCAGAGCGGCGGCACGCCGGCTGACTTCACCCGCGGTGAACACACCCTCGGCGACATGACCGAGACCGGCCTGCGCCGAGGCCGCAGCCTCGCCGCGGGCCAGCGCCAGTCCGACGCGGCGATTGCGCGAGAGATCGCCGGTGCAGGTCAGCAACAGGTCTCCGATGCCCGCCAGCCCGGTGAAGGTCTCGGCACGGGCGCCGAGGGCGATGCCGAGGCGCGTCATTTCCGCCAGCCCGCGGGTGATCAGTGCCGCCCGGGCGTTGAGTCCGAGACCCAGCCCGTCGCAGACGCCGGCGGCAATGGCAATCACGTTCTTGACCGCGCCGCCGACTTCGACGCCGATCACATCATCGTGCGAATACACGCGCAGCGCGGGTCCGTGCAACGCCTGCGCGGCCCTTGCCGCCAGCGCGGCATCAGCCGCCGCCAGCGTCAGCGCTGCGGGCAGGCCCGCCGCCACCTCCTGCGCAAAGCTGGGACCGGAGAGCACCGCGCCGGGGGGGCCGCCATCCATTTCCTCGGCGTAGACCTCGTGCGGCAGGTGCGCATCCGGGCGCTCGAAGCCCTTGCACAGCCAGATCACCGGCGCCGCCAGGCGCAGTTCGCGCAACCGGCGCAGCATTCCGCGCAGGCCGGACACCGGCGCCGCGACCACCACATAGTCAGCGGACTCCAGCGCGCGCGGCAGGTCGGGCTCCACCGCGAGGCGTTCCGGAAACGGGCAGCCCGGCAGATAACGTTCGTTGACGCGGGCCGCGGACATCGCGCCCAGTTGGGCGGGGTCGCGCCCCCAGAGAGACACGGCATGGCGGCCGGCAAGGTTGATGGCCAGCGCAGTACCCCAGGCACCGGCACCGAGGACGGCGATTTTCATCACGGGAGAATGCGCGCCGGCGCGGAGATCATCCGCCCCAGACTTCGGTGGCGCGCACGTAGCCGGCAGTGCCGTCACGGTGGCGGACATGCAGCCAGCCGGCGCCGGCGCCTTCCACCAGTTCGAGCAGCAGGTCGCGCTGCCCCTCGAAGGCCGCCGGCGCATCGGCGGCCGGTTTCTGGCGCACCGTGGCCGCGGTCTTCAGCAGCACATTGCGGGTATTGTCCAGCGACTTGCTCTCGGCCCATGCAAGGCTGCCTGCGGCGTCGCGCACCTTGACCCAGCCCTCGACCTGCACCACCACTTCCAGCGGGTAACCGCGGCTGACGATGAAGAGCTTGCTCGACTTGACCGACGGGGCGTCATAGAGCACGACCGCGGGTTCGGCCGCCGAGCGGAACTCCGCGGCGGATGCCGCCGCCGGAAGCAGCACGGCGATGGTTGCGATGATCAGCGCGCGCGTCATCGCCCGGCTTCTCAGTTGGGTGCGGACTGCGGCGCGGCCGCCTGGGCCGCCTGCTCCTGCTGGAGCTGGCGCAGGCGTTCCTGGTACGCAGCCTCGAAATTCATGTGCTGCAGCAGCACCGGCGGGAATCCGGCGCGCGTCATCAGGCTGGCCACCGCCTCGCGCGCGTAGGGCAGCAGGGTGTTGGGGCACATGATGCCGAGCACGGCGTCGATCTCCTGCGCCGGCAGGCCGACGATCTGGAAAATGCCGGCTTGCGCGACCTCGATCAGGAACACGGTCTTTTCGCCGAGTTTTGCGGTCACCGTGACCGTCATCACGACTTCGAACAGGCCGGCCTGGTCAAGCGGGCTCGCGGCGTTGTGCACGCTGATCTCGATCTGCGGATTCTCGCGCTCGAGGAATATCTGCGGCGCATTGGGGATCTCCAGCGACAGATCCTTGAGGTAGATTTTTTCGATGCCGAACTGCACCTGCTGTTGCTCGCTCATGAAACGGATTCCTTGGATGAAGGGTTAGCCGGCGTTCACGCCGCCAGCAGCGGGTCCAGATTGCCGGCGCGGTCGAGCGCCGCCAGGTCGTCGTAACCGCCGACGTGGGTGTCGCCGATGTAGATCTGGGGCACCGTGCGCCGGCCGGTTTTTGCCATCATGTCCTCGCGCAGCGCGGGGTCAAGATCGACGCGGACCTTGTCGATTTCGGCAACCCCTTTGCTGCGCAACAGGCGCTCGGCCATCTGGCAGTAGGGGCAGACTGCGGTGGTATACATGCGCACTTTGGCCATGATGACGTCCCCGCGGCTCAGCGTTTTTCGAGCGGCATGCCGGCCTGGTCCCAGGCGGCAATGCCGCCGCCGAGATTGAAGGCCTCCTTGAAGCCGTGGCGGCGCAGCACCTGCACCGCCACGCCCGAGCGCGTGCCGCTGCGGCAGGTCACGATGATCGGCCGTTCCCGGAATTTCTCCAGTTCCCGCAGGCGCTCGGTGAGCTGCTTCTCGGGCACATGCCGCGCCCCGGCCACATGCCCGGCCTCGAATTCCCCGGTATCGCGCACATCGACCACCAGCGCGTCCTTGCGGTTGATCAACTGCACGGCCTGCTGCACGCTGACCTCGCGGCCGGCGCGGAAGGGGCGCATCAGCAGCGGCCACAGCAGCATCGCGCCGGTCGCGACTGCGCCGCCGAACAACATCATGTTGAACGGATTTTTCTGCAGGAAAACGATGAAGGCATCCATGAGGAAACGTCTATTGCGGGGGCCGGGGGCCGGAAAGGGCGGATTCTAACAGAGGACCGAAGGACGCCGGCTGCTCCTCGGCCAGCTGCGCGAGGCGCTCCCCGAAACCGGCGGGCGCGGCGGGATAGGCAAGCCGCGCGGCGTCCAGCAGCGCACGCGCTTCCGCGACGCGGCCGGCCAACGCCAGCAGCAGGACCTGGCGGTAGATCAGCACGGGTTGCGGTGTGAAGCGGATCACACGCTCGTTCAGCGCGAGGCGGCGCTGCAGATCCTCCCGGCTTGCCGGCAGGGGCATCACCATCGACAGCTCGACATAGGGCGTCAGCAGCACATTGCCGTGTATGCGCAGGATCGTGCCGACGAAACCGGGGTCGCGCAGCTGCGCCATCGTCGGCCGCACCGCGCGCTCAAACACGCGGTAATCGTTCCACAGGAACACCAGGTTCGCGGCACCGGCCAGCACGGCCGAGGCCGCGATCATGCGCCCGAAGCGGGCCAGCCGCGGCTGCAGCGCCGGCGAAGGGCAGAGTCCCAGCAGCAGCGCCGCGATGCCGAGAAAATAGGCATACCACAGCGGATACTCGAGCAGGCTGTGGATTGCGAAAACGCCCAGCGTCGCCCACAGCCACCAGTGTGCGGAATCCGGCCTGGCCTTCAGGGCCCGCAGCAGGCCCCAGACGGCGGGGACCAGCAGCAGGGCCGCCCCGGCGATGCCGGTTTCGGCCAGCAGCTGCAACGGCAGGTTGTGGACGTTGTTGTAGAGGCCCGGCGGCGCAAGGCCGCCGGACGCGGTCAGGTACTGGAAATACTCGCCGGCGAATGCGCCCCAGCCGACTCCCGCGACCGGGTGTTCGGCGGTGATCGCCAGCGCCGCCTGCCACAGTCCGATGCGGTCGCTGACACTGGCTGCGCCAGAAAAAAGCCGTTCCACGGCGGTGACGGTTTCGCGCTGCGGCGGCGCAAACCAGCCGAGCCCGGCACAGACCTGCAGCAGGTAATGCAGGATGATGAACAGCCCGCCCCAGACGAACAGCCGCCGTGCGCGCGGGTCATCGCCGCCCAGCCGCAGCCGCAGCGCAAAGGCAAACGCCGCGAACAGGTAGAGCCAGACGCTGCGCGAGCCGGACAGGCCGAGCACGAACAGCAGCGGCAGCACCAGGACTGAGGCCGCCCACAGTGGCAGGCGGCCGCGGCTGTGCAGATGCGCGACGCTGAACAGCCCCAGCGTGACCTGCGCGGCAAAATGGTTGGGCTGCCCGAGGTTGCCGAAAATGGCCGTACTGTGCAGCCGGGTGATAAAGGGGTTCAGCGGCGTGACCACGTTGAAGTGCTGGATCAGTCCGATGCCCGCGCTGAGCAGCGCGCCGGCGGCCAGACCTGCCGCCACCGCGGTGCAGACAGCCTCCATGCCGCAGCTGCGCAGCAACGCGCGCGCGGCGATGACCAGCAATCCGGCCCAGACCAGGTACAGGGCGCCGAGCAGCGCGTGGCCGAAATACGGGGACCAGCCCGCGACGCCGTGGACGATCAGCAGCCCTGCCAGCCCGAACAGCGGAAGCGCGGTCCAGGGCAATTCCGCGTTGCTCCAGCCGCGGCGCTCGAGCAGCACGGCCAGCACGCCGAGACCGCAGGCGAAGGCCAGCCACTCGGAATAAAACGACGTCAGCGGAAAGCGGTGATAGGGCTGCAGGAACGGCAGCACACACAGCAGCACCGCGGCAGCGAGGCTGATGCGCGCGGGGAGGGACGGTGCGGAATTCATCGGCGGCCCGGCATCAGTCCGATGCCCGGGCCCTGTGGCGACAATCCGGCGGAAGGTTTACTTGTCCGGCCCGCAAAACACTTCCCGCATCATGCCGATCAGCGTCAGCGTACGCTCGTCGCCGATGCGGTAATACACGCGGTTGGCGTCCTTGCGCGTGCGCAGCACGCCTTTCTCGCGCAGTATCGCGAGATGCTGGGATATATTGCTCTGTGAGGTGCCGACACAGTCGACGATGTCCTGAACGCTGACTTCCTGGTCGCCCAGCACGCAGAGGATCTTCAGGCGCAGCGGATGCGCCATGGCCTTGAGCGCCCGCGAAGCCTGTTCGATATGCTCTTCCCGCTCCAGCAACTGCTCGCGCACTGCGGCCACATCAGTCATGTATCTCCCGGAACCGCCCAAGACTGTTGAAATGATTTAGAATTATACTGCATCACAATAATCTTAAAATCCCTTAAAAATCATGAAGATAACACCAGTGCTGCTGGTCATCCTCGACGGCTTCGGCCACCGCGAGGACTGCGACGACAATGCCATCTGCCAGGCGCGCAAACCGCACTGGAATTTCCTCTGGAAAACCTGCCCGCACACCGTCATCGATGCCTCGGAAAAATGGGTCGGCCTGCCGGCGCAGCAGATGGGCAACTCCGAAGTCGGCCACATGAACATCGGCGCCGGTCGCGTGGTGTACCAGGACTACACCAAGATCGAACATGCCATCGAGACCGGGGAGTTTGCCGCAAACCCGGTGCTCGACGCCGCGATCCGCAAGGCCGCAGGCGGCGCCCTGCATGTGCTCGGGCTGCTGTCGCCGGGCGGCGTGCACAGCCACGAGTCGCAGATCCACGCGCTGCTCGATCTCGCCGCGGCGAAGGGCGCGAAGCAGGTACTGGTGCATGCCTTCCTCGACGGCCGCGACACGCCGCCGCAAAGCGCGGAGGCCTCACTGCTCGCGCTGGAGCAGAAATGCCGCGCGCTCGGCAACGCGCGCATCGCCTCGATCTGCGGCCGCTATTTCGCAATGGACCGCGACCAGCGCTGGGACCGGGTCGAATCCGCATATGACCTGATCGTGGACGGACAGGCGGCGTTCAGCGCGGCCGATGCGCTGGCCGGCCTGAAGGCGGCTTACGCCCGCGGCGAAACCGACGAATTCGTGAAAGCCACGGCCATTGTTCCGGCCGGCGCGGCGCCGCTGCGCATGAATGACGGCGACACCGCGGTGTTCATGAATTTCCGCTCCGACCGCGCACGCCAGCTGACCGCGGCCCTCACCGATCCCGCCTTCGCCGGATTCGCGCGAAAACGCGTGCCCCGGCTCGGCTACTACTGCACGCTGACCGGCTACGGCGAGGACTTCAGCCACATCCCCGCGGCGTTCGGCCCGCAGCAGATCCGCGACGGCTTCGGTGAATACCTGTCGAAACAGGGGCTGCGCCAGCTGCGCATCGCAGAGACCGAGAAATACGCCCACGTCACCTATTTCTTCAACGGCGGGGTTGAGACTCCGTATCCCGGCGAAGACCGCGTGCTGGTGCCCTCGCCCAAGGTCGCGACCTATGACCTGCAGCCGGAGATGAGCGCGCGCGAAGTCACCGACAGGCTGGTGCAGGCCATCGAATCGCGCCGCTACGACGCCATCATCTGCAACTACGCCAACGGCGACATGGTCGGCCACACCGGCAACCTCGCCGCCGCGACCCGCGCCATCGAGGTGCTCGACGAATGCATCGGACGCATCGTCGAAGCGATGCGCGGCATCGGCGGCGAAGTGCTGATCACCGCGGACCACGGCAATGCCGAAACCATGCGCGACCTGGAATCGCAGCAACCGCACACGGCACACACCCTGAACCTGGTGCCGCTGCTCTACATCGGGCGCAAGGCGCGCATCGCCGGCAACGGCGGCGCGCTGCAGGATGTCGCGCCGACGCTGCTGGCGATGATGGGGCTGCCGCAACCCGCCGAAATGACGGGGCGCCCGCTGATCGAGTTTGCGTGAAGCGGGCCGCGGGCCTGCTCATCGCCTGGCTGGCGCTGCCCGGCGCCGCCTCCGCCGCGACCGCGACCGCGGGGCAGACGCAGGAGGAGTTGCGCGAGCTGCGCGCGCGCATCTCCGCACTGCAGAAAAAACTGGCCTCCGCCGAGGAAAGCCGCAGCGAGGCCTCCGATGCCCTGCGCGAATCGGAGCAGGCCATCTCGGAAGCCAATCGCGAGCTGCGCCAGCTTGCGCTGCAATCCCGGGAATCGACCGAAAAAATGTCGGCCTTGCGCAAGTCCGCGAACACCGCGGGCGCCGCGCTGGCCGGCCAGCAGGAACTCCTCGGCCGCATGCTGCGGCAGCAGTATGTGCAGGGCGAACCCGGCGCGCTGCGCCTCGTGCTGGGCCGCGAAGACCCCAGTGCAATGGCACGCCAGCTGCATTACCTGTCGCATATTGCACGCGCCCGTGCACAGCTGGTCGACGGACTGCGCGCGAACCTGCGGGAAATCGAGCGCCTGCAGGCGGAAATCGCCGAGGAGGCGGCGGCCATCGCCCGCATCACCCGCGAACAGACCGCCCAGCGCGCCCGCCTCGAACGGGAAAAACGCGCCCGTGCCGGCGTGTTGTCCCGGCTGTCGCGCGACATCCAGAAACAGCAGCGCGAAATGCGCGCGATGCAGGCCAACGAGAACCGCCTGACCCGGCTGATCGACCAGCTTGCCCGGCTGGTGAGAAAACCGGCGGCGTCCGGGAAACCGCGCCCCCGCAACGAAGCCCTGCCGTCCGGGACAGCCGACGGCGGCCCCTTTGCCGCCCTGCGCGGCAGGCTGGCTTTGCCGGTCCGCGGGGAACTTGGCGGCCGCTTCGGCAGTCCACGTGCAGACGGCGGTGTGACCTGGAAAGGCGTGTTCATCGCCGCCAAAGCGGGGGAAGACGTGCGGGCGGTGGCCGGCGGCCGGGTGGTCTATGCGGACTGGCTGCGCGGGTTCGGCAACCTGCTGATCGTTGACCATGGCGACAGCTACATGACGCTGTATGCCAACGCCGAGGCCCTGCTGAAACAGGTCGGCGACACGATCCGCGGCGGCGAGCCGGTGGCCACCGTGGGCAACAGCGGCGGCAACGCGGAATCGGGCTTATACTTTGAAATGCGGCATGAAGGACGGCCTTTTGACCCCTTGCAGTGGGTCCGTTTACGGTAGTGATCACAGCAGCCGCAAAGCGCGGCAGGAGCAGCAAATGCGCAGCAAACTCAGCCAGTTAAGCCTTGTCATCTGCGGCGTCCTGATCGGCGTCGCGATCAGCCTCAATTATTCCGCCGTCGCCCAGCGCAGCACGCCGTCGGCGCTGCCGCTGCCGATCGAGGAATTGCGCGCCTTCACCGAGGTCTTCGGCCGCGTCAAAAGCGATTACGTCGAGCCCGTCGAGGACAGGAAACTGATCACCGAAGCCATCAACGGCATGCTGACGGGCCTTGATCCGCACTCCGCCTATCTCGACCAGGAGGCCTTCAAGGAAATGCAGGTCGGCACCCAGGGCGAATTCGGCGGCCTCGGCATCGAAGTCGGCATGGAGGACGGTTTCGTGCGCGTGGTCTCGCCGATCGACGATTCTCCCGCATCACGCGCGGGCATCAAGGCCGGCGACCTGATCGTCAAGCTCGACGAAACCTCGGTCAAGGGCATGACGCTCAATGACGCCGTCAAACGCATGCGCGGCAAGCCCAACACCCAGATCGTGCTCACCATCGTGCGCAAGGGCGAGCAGAAACCGATCGTCGTCACGCTGACCCGCGCGGTGATCAAGATCCAGAGCGTCAAGTCGACGCTGCTGGAACCCGGTTACGCCTATGTGCGCGTGAGCCAGTTCCAGGAACACACCGGCGACACGCTGGCACGCTCGGTCGAGCGGCTGTTCAAGGAAAACCAGGGGCCGATGAAGGGCCTGGTGCTGGACCTGCGCAACGACCCCGGCGGCCTGCTCAACGGCGCGGTGGCGGTGTCCGCGGCCTTCCTGCCGAAGGATGCGCTGGTGGTCTACACCGACGGCCGCACCGAGGACGCGAGGATGAAACTCAACGCCAGCCCCGAGCACTACCTGCGCGGCCGCAACAAGGAGGATTTCCTGAAGCGGCTGCCGGCGGAAGCGAAGACCGTGCCGATGGTGGTGCTGGTCAACGGCGGTTCGGCCTCGGCCTCCGAAATCGTCGCCGGCGCGCTGCAGGACCATGAACGCGCGGTGGTGATGGGCCAGCAGACCTTCGGCAAGGGTTCGGTACAGACCATCCTGCCGCTGGGCAACAACACCGCGATCAAGCTGACCACGGCGCGCTACTACACGCCCAAGGGACGTTCGATCCAGGCACGGGGCATCGTGCCGGACATTCCGCTGGACGACGGCGTCAACGACCGCTCGGCGCTGAAATTGCGCGAAGCCGACCTGACCAAGCACCTGACCGAGGGGCAGGCCGAAAAACCGGCGGACAAGGCCGAAGCGGCGGCGAAGTCGGCGCAGAAATACGGCTTCACGCCGGCGCCGCGCCCGAAAGACGTCGATGAAAAGACCCTGCGCCCCGAGCCCGGCCAGGTGGTGTCGCCCAACGACTACGAGCTGAACCAGGCGATCGCCTTCCTGAAAAGCCGTTCGGTGGCCAAGGCGAACTGACCGGTCTGCCGACCCTGCACAGCGCCCGGCTCCGCCGGGCGTTGTTGTTTTCGGCGCCGCCAACCGCTAGATTCGCGCCATGGACGACCATCAACTGCTGCGCTACAGCCGGCATATCCTGCTGCCGGAAATCGGCATCGAAGGCCAGCAGCGGCTGCTCGATGCCCATGTGCTGCTGATCGGCGCCGGCGGCCTCGGCTCGCCGGCGGCCATGTACCTGGCGGCCGCCGGCATCGGCACGCTGACAATCTGCGACGGCGACAGCGTCGATCTCACCAACCTGCAGCGCCAGATCGTCCACCGCGAGACCGCGGTCGGCGAAAAAAAAGTCGACTCGGCGCGCGCCACGCTGCTCGGGCTCAACCCCGGAATCCGCATCCACGCCGTCGCCGAGCGGGTGTCCGGGGACCGGCTGCAGGCGCTGGTGGAAGCCGCCGACGTGGTGCTCGACGGCTGCGACAATTTCGAAACCCGCCATGCCGTCAACCGCGCCTGTGTGCGGGCGGGCAAACCCCTGGTCTCCGGCGCGGGCATCCGTTTCGACGGGCAACTGGCGGTGTTCGACCTGCGCCGCGCCGATTCGCCCTGTTACGCCTGCCTGTTTCCGGAGGACGGGGAGATGGAGGAAATGCGCTGTGCGGTGATGGGCGTATTTGCGCCGCTGGTCGGCATCATCGGCGCAATGCAGGCGGCCGAAGCGCTGAAACTGGCGGCCGGCGCCGGCGAGGTCCTGAGCGGCCGCCTGCTGCTGCTGGACGCGCTGACGATGGACCTGCGCACGGTCAGCCTCAAACGCGACCCGGCCTGCCCGGTCTGTGCGGCCCGCGCGGCCTGAAGCCGCACAATACTCAGGTCATATCCAGCGAATTCGCGTCCTTGGGCGCGGTTTCCGCCGCCAGCGCCTCCTTCGAAGGCGTCGTGTCCTCCCCGCTCAGCAGATGATTGAGCTCGCGCGTGAGGCGCTCGGCATCGGGCGGATTGCGCCCCAGCATCTGCAGCAGCAGCCGCGACGGAAAATCCACCAGGGTTTCCGGATGGTTGGAGCGGATGCGCGAGGCGCTTTCGATGATCGACCGTGCGTGACCGGTCTTGAAGCCGGCCTTGAGGCTCTCGATCGAATCCAGCACGGCAAGCTGGCTGCGGGCGACGCCCAGCATCAGCTGCGCAAGATGCTCTACCTTGATATCGGCCATGGTGTTCTCCTCGTCTCGTAGGGAATGGTCATGCCAGCACGCCTTCCATCAACTGCTTCCACTGCCGCTGCCAGTGTTCTGCCGGATCGCGGCGGAAACCGCTCTTCGCATACTGGTGCCAGCGGCCGGCGACGAAACTCATCAGCAGATTGGCCTGCGCGGTGAGATCGATGTCTTCGGCCACTTCCTTCTGCGTCACCGCGAAGCGCAGCGACTGCTTCAGCGCCGCCTCGATGCGGTCGTGGATCTGGTTGATGCGCGCCTGCAGCGCCTCGTCCTCGGTCACCAGCGCATCGCCGATCAGCACCCGGGTCATGCCGCGGTTCTTCTGCGCGAAGCCGAGCAGCATGCTGATGATCGCCTCGGTCTGGCGCAACCCGCTCTGCTCCTCGCTGGTGATGCGGTTGATCAGTGTGAACAGGGTCTGCTCGACGAAATCGATCAGCCCGGCGAACATGTCGGCCTTGCCGCGGAAATGCCGGTAGAGCGCGGCCTCCGAAACCCCGATGCGCGCGGCCAGCGCCGCGGTGGTGATGCGCTCCGCCGAGGGCCCTTCGAGCATCTGCGCCAGGGTCTGCAGTATCTGGGTCTTGCGTTCGCCGCTGCGTGCCATGTGGTCCTCAGTACAGGTGTGCTGCGTGACTGGAAAGTGCGGCCATGCCCTGCACCCGCACATCGACGTATCCCGGCACGCGCTCCGCCCGCGATACCCAGACGGTTTTCATGCCGAGTTTTTTTGCGGTGCGCAGGTTTTCCAGCGAATCCTCGACCATGATACAGCGCCGCGGCCGCAGGTGATGCGCGCGGCACAGCTTCAGGAAGCCGTAGGCGTCGGGTTTCGGGCGGAAGCCCACCCGCTCGATCGAGAACACCGCGTCGAACAGGCTCGTGATGCCGAGCACCTTCAACACCGCCCGCGCGTAATGCACCGGCGCGTTGGAAAACACGAACTTGCGCCCCGGCAGGCGACGCAGCACGTGGCGCAGCTGCGGTTCACGCACGACCATGCGCTCCAGGTCCGGAAACTGGTGCGTGTGCCAGAGGAAATGCCGCGGATCGGTGCCGTGGTGGCGCATCAGGCCTAGCAGCGTCGCGCCGTAGCGCCGCCAGTAACTGCGCCGCAGCTCGCCCGCCGACTGCTCGTCGAGCCGCAGGTGCTGCTGCAGGTAGGCATTCATCGCCCGGTTGATGTGCGGAAAAATGTGCGGCGACGCATTGTGCAGCGTGTTGTCGAGATCGAAGATCCACGCGACCGTGGCAGTCATGGCCGGCATCCCGCCCGCGGCATCAGCGGCGGCGGATCAGCGTGCCGACGCCCTCGTCCGTCAGGATTTCGAGCAGCAGCGCGTGTTCGACGCGGCCGTCGATGATGTGGCAGGTGTTGACGCCGTTTTTCACCGCGTCCAGCGCGGATCCGATTTTCGGCAGCATGCCGCCGTGGATGGTGCCGTCGGCAAACAGCTCGTCGACCTTGCGCGCGGTGAGCCCGGTCAGCAGCTTGCCCTCCTTGTCGAGCACGCCGGCGGTATTGGTCAGCACGATCAGCTTCTCGGCCTTCAGGATTTCGGCGACCTTGCCGGCAACGAGGTCGGCGTTGATGTTGTACGACTCGCCATTGGCGCCGACGCCGACCGGCGCGATCACCGGGATGAAATCCTCGGTGTGCAGCAGGTTGACGATCGCCGGGTCTATGCTCTCGACCTCACCGACCTGGCCGATGTCGACCAGGTCATCGCTGCCGGCCGCGCCGCGCACCTTTAGCTTGCGTGCGCGGATGAAGCCGCCGTCCTTGCCGGTCAGCCCCACCGCCTTGCCGCCGCAGCGGTTGATCAGGTTGACGATGTCCTTGTTGACCTGGCCGCCGAGCACCATCTCGACGACATCCATGGTCTCGGCATCGGTGACACGCATGCCCTGGATGAATTCGCCCTTCTTGCCGACGCGTTTCAGCAGGTCGTCGATCTGCGGTCCGCCGCCGTGGACCACCACCGGGTTCATGCCCACCACCTTCAGCAGCACCACGTCGCGGGCGAAACCCTCCTTCAGCGCGGGGTCGGTCATCGCATTGCCGCCGTACTTGATGACGATGGTCTTGCCGTGGAAACGCTGGATGTAGGGCAGGGCTTCGGCGAGGGTCTTGGCTTTGGCGGCGGCGTTGCTGGGAGACAATGGCATGGAAAATCCCTGAAGGCAGGATAAATGAGCGGACAGGTGTGAGGGTTCACTCATTTTACCCGACGACAAAAAAAACGGCAGGCCTTTCGGCCTGCCGTTTTTCCTTCCGGTACTGCTCCGCGCGTCAGTTGATCGACAGACGCTTCGCGGTCACCGCAGCCTTTTTCGGCAGCGTCAGCTCGAGCACGCCGTCGGCATATTTCGCGGTCGCCCTGTCCTCGTCCACCGGCTGGCCCAGCGTGAAGGCACGATAGACCTTGCCGTAATGGCGCTCGGCTCGCAGCACGCGTTCGCCTTCCTTCACTTCGCGCTCGTTGCGGGTCTCCGCGCTGATCGCGACCTGCTCGGCATCGATGGTGACGTGGATGTCTTCCTTTTTCACGCCGGGGATCTCGGCGTGTACAACATAGTCCTTGTCGTTCTCGCGGACGTCGACGCGGATCGCCTGTGCCGCCTGGGGCGCGCCCTCGAAGGCCATCGGGCGCACGAAAAAGCCGCGCAGCAGTTCGTCGAACGAGTCGTCAAACGGGGTAAAGCGGGTAACATTGACCATGATCAGTCTCCTTGAATTCGTTGCGGCGCAGAGTGCCGATGCTTCAAATATGGGTGTCCCGGAATTCTTTTCAAGAGTACCGGCAGGTGCTGATGGATTATGTTGTAAATATTTGTTTTTAAACGACTTTTTATACATTTCCCAGTGACCTGCATTCCCGAACCGGCAGCCATCGAAGGCGAGCGCGGCTACCTGCTGCGTTATGCGCGGCTGCAGCTGCGCAATCCGGCACAGGCCGAAGATGCCGTGCAGGAAACACTGCTCGCCGCGATCGAGGGTGCTGCACGCTTTTCCGGCAAGTCGTCACTGCGCACCTGGCTCACCGGCATTCTCAAGCACAAGATCATCGACCAGCTGCGCCGCAGCGCCCGCGAGCAGCCCTTCACCGCAGCCGGCGATGACCGCGGCGAGGCGGAGGCCATCGATGCGCTGTTTGCCGGCGACGGCCACTGGCGCGAGATGCCGGCGGACTGGGGCGACCCGGACGCCGCGCTCGAGAACAGCCGTTTCCGCGCCGCGCTCGAACTGTGCCTGCAGCGCCTGCCCGAGCGCACGGCGCGGGTATTCGCAATGCGCGAGGTCATGGAAATGCCCACCGGGGAGATCTGTCAGGAATTGCAGATCACCGCGACCCATTGCTGGGTCATGCTGCACCGGGCGCGGCTGACCCTGCGCGAATGCCTGGAAATGACCTGGTTCGACCCGCCACGCCGATGATGACGTCCTGCAAAAAAGCCTCCGAACTGATGTCCCAGGGACAGGACCGGGCGCTTGGAGCATTCGAGGGCCTGCAGCTGCGGCTGCACCTGCTGATCTGCGAACGTTGCCGCCGGGTCACCCGCCATCTCGGGTTCCTGCGCAAGGCCATCCGCCGCCACCGCGACGGCGGCTGAAGCGGACCGCAAGGAACTTCTGCGGCGGCGGCGAAGTCTGCCTTTGGGTGCGCCCGCACTCCCGACATATAATCAGGACTTTTCCGCCCATGAAACGTTTATTCCTCGCCGCACTGCTCGGCCTCTTCACGCTGCAATCCTGGGCACAGGTGCAGCCGCCCGCCCCCGCCGTCGAAGCCCGCGCCTGGCTGCTGTTCGACGTCAACAGCGGCCAGGTTCTCGCCAGCCGCAACGCCGGCGACCGCTTCGAGCCGGCTTCGCTGACCAAGCTGATGACCGCCTACCTCGTGTTCGGCGCGCTGAAACAGAAATCGCTGAAACCCGAGCAGGTGGTGCCGGTGTCGACCCGCGCCTGGAAGGCCGAGGGCTCGCGCATGTTCATCGAGCCGAACAAGCCGGTCACCGTCGACGAGCTGCTGCGCGGCATGATCATCCAGTCCGGCAACGACGCCAGCATCGCGCTGGCCGAGGCCGTTGCCGGCAGCGAGGAAGTCTTCGCGCAGATGATGAACCGCGAAGCGAAGCGGCTCGGCATGAACAACACGAATTTCACCAACGCCACGGGCCTCACCGCGCCGCAGCTGTATTCCTCGGCCGAGGACCTCGCGAAGCTGGTGGTGGCGCTGATCCGCGACTACCCCGAACACTATGCGCTGTATTCGCAGAAGGAATACCGCTACAACAACATCAGCCAGGCCAACCGCAACCGGCTGCTGTGGCTGGACCCTACGGTCGACGGCGTGAAGACCGGCTACACGGAAAATGCCGGCTACTGCCTGGTCACTTCGGCGCGGCGCGGCGAGCGGCGGCTGGTATCCGTGGTGCTCGGCACCGCATCCGAATCGGCGCGCTCCACCGAAAGCCAGAAGCTGCTGAACTGGGGTTTCCAGTTCTATGACAGCGTGAAGCTCTACGCCGCCGGCCAGCCGGTCACCAGCCTGCGGGTATGGAAGGGCGCCTCCAGCATGCTGAAGGCCGGTTTCACCGGCGACCTCTACGTCGCGGTGCCGAAGGGCCAGGGCGACAAGGTGAAAGCCGTCGTCGAGAGCCTGCAGCCGCTGCTGGCGCCGGTGAATCCCGGCCAGCGCGTGGGCATGCTGAAAATCGAAATCGACGGCAGGCCGCATGCCGAACTGCCGGTGGTGGCGCTTGAAAGCGTGCCGGTCGCCGGCATTTTCGGCCGCGCCTGGGACAGCCTGCGCCTGCTGTTCAAATAGGCCGGCGCGTAGCAGACTCACAACTTGAATCCCGGACGGAAGAACCCGCAGCCATGAGCGACATCGTTTACCTCAACGGAAAATTCATGCCGATCGAGGAGGCCCATGTGCCGGTGCTCGACCGCGGCTTCATCTTCGGCGACGGGGTCTATGAGGTGATCCCGGTCTACTCGAAACATCCGTTCCGGCTCGCCGAGCACCTGCGGCGGCTGCAGTACAGCCTCGACAAGGTCCGCATCGACAACCCGATGAACGATGCCGAATGGACGCGGCTGATCGGCGAAATCATCCAGCGCAACGCCGGCGAGGACCAGTCGGTCTACCTGCAGGTCACCCGCGGCGTCGCGAAACGCGACCACGCCTTCCCGAAGGGGGTCAAGCCAACGGTGTTCATGATGAGCAATCCGCTGGTGACCCCGGCGCCGGCGCTGGTCGAATCCGGCGTTCCCTGCATCACCGCCCAGGATTACCGCTGGCTCAACTGCGACATCAAGTCGGTGTCGCTGCTGGGCAACTGCCTGCTGCGCCAGCTGTCGGTCGACGCCGGCGCCGCCGAAACCATCCTGTTCCGCGACGGCCAGCTGACCGAAGCCTCGGCCAGCAACGTCTTTGTCGTCCGCGACGGCGTGCTGCTGACGCCGCCCAAGGACAACCTGGTGCTGCCCGGCATCACCTACGACGTGGTGCTGGAAATCGCGCGGACGCGCGAGTTCCAGGTCGAGGTGCGCGCAGTCAGCGAGGCCGAGGTGCGCGGCGCCGATGAAATCTGGGTCACTTCCTCGACCAAGGAGGTGCTGGCCGTGACCACGCTCGACGGCAAACCGGTCGGCGACGGCAGGCCGGGACCGCTGTTCCGGCGCATGCACGCGCTGTACCAGCAGTTCAAGCGGGATCACATGAGAAAAGCGGCTTGAGCACCACGCCCGGCATCCCGGAACCGTCGCTGATCGAGTACCCCAGCGACTTTCCGCTGAAAATCCTCGGCCACACGCAGCCCGGCTTTGCCCAGGCCATTGCCGCCGTGGTCAAGAAACACGCGCCGGATTTCGACGAATCCACGCTGACGATGCGCGCCAGCAAGAAGGGCAAGTACCTCAGCATCACCTGCGTCATCCGCGCCACATCGCGCGGACAGCTCGATGCGCTCTACCAGGAACTCAGCGACCACCCGATGGTGGTCATGGCGCTTTAGCCGCCGGCCCGCCCCTTCCGCGTCATTTCGGCAGTTTGCGCTTGCGCAATTCGCGCAGTTCTTCGGCGTATTCCTTGTGGAAGTCCGAACCTGAACCGGTCAGGTAGTTGCGGAAATCGGCGCAACCCTGGTCCATGCCGTCGCGGGGCTGGGCGAGTATTTCCTCGCGCTGACCGGTGCGGTATTCGAGGATGCTGCCTTCGTACTTGCCGACATTGCGCATGTACTCGCGCTCGTCCTTCGAGGCGCCGCGGATCATCAGGGTCAAACGCGCCTCGAGTTCATTGAGCAGGCCCTTGTGCCGGGACTGCCAGGCGGCATAGGCCTTGTCGGTCGCCCTGGCCTGCGCCGGGAACACCTGGTCGCAGGCTTCGCGCAAGGCCAGCAGCCGCTGGTGCGCAAAATAAATCCGGCTCAGCGCGGTGCCGTAGTCACCGCCGCCCTCGGCGGCCGGCGCCGTGCCGGCGCTGCCGAGCATCATGCAAATAACCCCTGCCGCCAGAGTGTGAATCCGCACTGCGTTCTCCCGATCGTCCTATAATGCGGCCTCATTATCCCATCAATGCACGGCCCCGCGCCCGTCCACAGGGTACTTCCGGTGTCCCTTCCCGCCGCCGCAATGCAGTCATCCGCCGCCGCGCCGCTCGTCGTCCGCCGGCTCGGACTGGTGCCGTATGTACCGGCATGGGCGCGCATGCGCGAGTTCACGGCCGCCCGCGGCGCGGATACCCCGGACGAGCTGTGGCTGCTGGAACATCCGCCGGTCTACACCGCCGGCATTGCCGGAAAACCCGAACACTGGCCGCGCGTCGACAACGGCATTCCGGTGGTGCGCGTCGACCGCGGCGGACAGATCACCTACCACGGACCGGGCCAGCTGGTGGCCTACCTGCTGCTCGACATGCGCCGCCGCGGCATCAGCGTGCGGCCGCTGGTGCGGCAGATGGAGCAGGCGGTCATCGACCTGCTGGCCGGTTACGGCATCGCCGCGCACGGCCGCCCGGATGCGCCCGGCGTCTATGTCGGCCCGGCGAAGATCGCCGCGCTCGGGCTGCGCGTCCGCAACGGCTGCTGCTACCATGGCCTTGCGCTGAACGTCGATGTCGCGCTCGCGCCCTTTCTCGCGATCAACCCCTGCGGATATGCCGGGCTGGAAGTGACCCGCACACGCGACCTCGGCATCACCGACAGCCGCCGGCAACTCGGCGAAAAATTGATCCGCCACATCAGGAACCTGCTGCAATGACCACGACCGGCGAAAAACAGAAGGGCCAGGCGAAAACCGCGCGCATCCCGATCAAGGTGGTGCCCGCGGCGCCGCTGAAAAAACCCGACTGGATCCGCGTGCGCCTCGGCAACAGCGCGCGCTTCCAGGAAATCAAGGACATCCTGCGCGCGCAGAAACTGCACACCGTGTGCGAAGAGGCGACCTGCCCCAACATCGGCGAATGTTTCGGCAAGGGCACCGCGACCTTCATGATCCTCGGCGACCTCTGCACGCGGCGCTGTCCCTTCTGCGACGTCGCCCACGGCCGGCCGAAGCCGCCGGATCCCGACGAGCCGCGCCACCTCGCCGAAACCATCGCCGCACTGAAACTGAAGTACGTGGTGATCACCAGCGTCGACCGCGACGACCTGAGGGACGGCGGCGCGCAGCATTTCAAGGACTGCATCCGCGCCGTGCGCGAACGCTCGCCGCAGACCCGCATCGAGATCCTGGTGCCGGATTTCCGCGGCCGCCTCGACATCGCGCTCGACATCCTGTCCGCCGGCCCGCCCGACGTGATGAACCACAACCTCGAAACGGTGCCGCGGCTCTACAAGCAGGCGCGCCCGGGTTCGGATTACGCGCATTCGCTGAAGCTGCTGAAGGATTTCAAGACGAAGTTTCCGCAGGTCCCGACCAAGTCGGGCCTGATGGTGGGACTGGGCGAGACCGACGAGGAGATTCTCGAAGTGATGCGCGACCTGCGCGCCCACGACGTCGACATGCTGACCATCGGCCAGTACCTGCAACCCTCCGCCCACCACCTGCCGGTGCTGCGTTACGTCGAACCGAAGGTGTTCGAGATGTACGCCGCGGAAGCGGAACGCATGGGCTTCAGCCACGCCGCCAGCGGACCGCTGGTGCGCTCCTCATACCACGCCGACCAGCAGGCGCATGAGGCGGGCGTGGTTTGAAGGCAGGGCGTTTAACAGGATGAACAGGATATTCAGGATAAAACCAGAATTTGGTTTTCGCCTTTAATCCTGTAAATCCTGTCCATCCTGTTTGTTGAATGCCCTTCGCAGTCAGGTTTCCTTCAGCTTTTCTTCCAGCAGCGCGTGCAGCTTCGCGAAGTCCGGCTCGCCGAGGATGCGCGTGACGATTTTCCCCCGCTTGTCGATGACGAAGGTGGTCGGCGTCAGTTTCACCTCGCCGAAGGCCTTCGCCAGCTCGCCCATCGGGTCAAGGGCGACCGTGAACGGCAGCCCGTTCTTCTCGACAAAGTTCAGCACGTAGTTCGGCGGATCATGGCGCATCGCCACCGCGATGGTCTCGAAACCCTGTCCGCGGTACTTGTTGTACGTCGCGGTGATGTCGGGCATTTCCTTGACGCAGGTCACGCAGTCGGTGGCCCAGAAATTGACCAGCACGACCCTGCCGCGCAGGCTTTCGGTGCTGATCTTTTCGCCCTTGATGGACACGAAAGTCACCCCGGGCGCCGCAGGTTCCGCGCTCCAGATCGCGAATCCGGCAAAAGTTAGCGCTCCGGCGACGACCGCGGCTAGAATGAGGTTTCCGGTTTTTGTCATGGCTGCCGTTCAGGGGGAGGGTGCGACGATGGGACGTATTTTCGGTTTTCTGCTGTGCCTTGTCATCAGTCTGCCGGCCGGCGCGGGCATTGCCGACATCTCCAGCGCCGACGCTGCCAGTGGTTTGAGGCAGGCCCTGACGGATGGTTCCGCGGCCGCGGTCAAAATGCTCAGTGCGGAAAACGGCTATTTCGGCAACGCCAAGGTCCGGATTCCGCTGCCGCCCAGCCTGCAGCGGATCGAGGGTGCGATGCGCATGATGGGCATGAAAAAACAGGCCGATGAACTGGTGCTGTCGATGAACCGCGCCGCCGAGGCCGCCGCCCCCGAAGCAAGGCAGCTGCTGGTCGACGCGGTGAAGAAAATGTCGGTGCAGGACGCCAAGGGCATACTCAGCGGTGGCGACACTGCGGCCACCGAGTATTTCAAACGCACCACACAGGCCCAGCTGACACAGCGTTTCCTGCCCATCGTCAAGAAAGCCACCGACCGTGTCGGCCTCGCGCAGCAGTACAACAACCTCGCCGGCCAGGGCGCCTCCCTGGGCCTGATCAAGCAGGAGGACGCCTCCATCGAAACCTATGTCACGCGCAAGGCGCTCGACGGCCTCTATCTGATGATCGCCGAGCAGGAAAAAGCCTTCCGCCAGAATCCGGTCGGCGCGACCAGTTCCATCGTCAGGAAAGTGTTCGGCGCCCTGAAATGACTTTGCGGGTCCGGCGCTAGCCGATCGCGCAGACAAATTCCTCGAACTTGCCGTTGGCGGAACGGGGCAGTTCGCCATCGAAATACACGAACCGCAATGCAAACGGATGCCCCAGCGCATCCCGTATCACCGCGGCCAGCCGGGTTTCCTCGTCCGTTTTCAATGCGCGGTCGCAGACCAGGCGCAGCTCGATCTCCTCCAGGCTGCGCTGGATCAACTGGTACTGCCGCAGCGGCGCGATGTCGCGGAAACGGTGAAAACCGACCAGCGGCCAATGCGTGCTGCCATCGGGCAGCTTCACCATGTTGCGTTCGCGCCCTGCGATGCGGGCCAGCGTCGGCAAGGTACGGCCGCAGGCACAGGGTCCGCCGACCGTCGCATGATCGCGCAGTTCGTAGCGGATCAGCGGCGTGGCGTGATTGTGCAGGCTGCTGATGACCAGCCGCCCGGTCTCGCCGGGGGCGCAGGGTTTGCCCGCGGCATCGAGGACCTCCACCAGCACGCTTTCCGCCATCACGTGATAAAGGCCGCTGGCGGGACACTGCAACGCGATGTAGCCCAGCTCCTGCGAACTGTAGACATCCTGGATTTCAACGCCCAGGACCTCGCGGCAGGCCGCGCGCAATGCCGGCGGCACCGTCTCGCCCACGGTCAGCACCGCGCGCAGTGACGGCAGGCGTTCGCCCTGCTGCCCGAAATGGCCGAGCAGCGCCGCGAGATTGTTGGGATAGGTCAGCAGATAGCCGGGCGCCTGCCGGCGGAGCCAGCCGGCCTGCACGGCCACGTCCGCATCGAGCGTCAGCAGGGCCGCCGGCCCGGTGCGCCCCAGCGCCGCGGATGCCGCCCCCCAGTTGGGCGCCTCAATGCCCTGCGGCGGATCAGCGGTACCCGGCGCCACCGCGCGGATCGCCGCCAGCTTCAGCATCGGATCGCGCGCATGCCAGGCATGGTCACGCAGCGTGTTGGCCTGCCACAGCAGCGCATCGAGCGCCGTCCGCAGCACCGTGACGGGTTCGCCCGTTGCGCCCGAGGTGCGGTTTTCATGCGCAGCGCCGAACTGCGGCGGAACCGCCGTGCTGCGCAGGCGATGGCCCGCATCCTGGATGTCGCGCCGGGTCAGCAGCGGCAGCGCCTGCAGCGCCAGCGGTCCCGCCGGCAATCCGCCGAAACGGTCACGGTAGTAGGGCACCGTGCGCCGGGCATGGTCGATGACCGCAGACAGCTGCAGCAACTGCTGCCGCAGCAGCTGCTCCGGCGCCAGGCGCTCGGTCTGTTCAAACTGCCGCAGCAGCGACAGCAGCTGTTCGCGATGGCTGCGTCCGGCGACGACCGGCCAGACAACGCCCGCCAGAATCGCTGCAGGATCCGGATTCATTTCGGCCGCATCACCAGCGTCGGACAGCGCGCGCCCAGCTCGTAATCCGGGGTGTGCATCGAAACCATCTCGAAATCCCCCAGCAGCCGCCTCGCCTCGTCCAGCGTCGGAAACGAATAACGCGTATCGACACCGCGATAGTTCGATATGGTGTTGACCACCTCCACGCGCCAGCCCAGCCGCGCGGCGAGCCGCGCCGGATCCGGGACGGCCTCATGCCAGGCGTTCCAGATGTCGCCCAGCCGCACGCCCTCCTCCAGGCTGCCGTGCAGCGCCATCGCCAGCCGCCATTTGAAAACATGGAAATTGCCGATGCGCCCCCGGTGCAGGTCGTCGATCACGGCACCCTGCGCTTCGGGCCGCTCCGGGCGCAGGAAATAACGCATCAGCAGCAGAGCGCCGTCGGCCGCGACACGGCGCAGCTCGGTGGAGAATGCGGCATATCGCGCGCTGCCGACCAGCAGGCTGTAGCAGCCGTCGCCGACCAGGATGTCCTGCGAAGCTGCCGCCAGCGGCAAGGCCAGCCAGTTGCCGCAGACCGCAGCGCCCGGCGCACTTGACGCCGGCCACACGCCGGCAATCATCGGTCTCGAAGATCGACCGCCGTCAGCCAGGTGCCGGTCGGCCATCGCATCGCGGCGATTTCCGGCGTCACGCCGCACAGCAGCGCGCGCGGGGACACGGCGCTTGCACGCTCCCGCCAGGCGCGCAACTCCATCTCGAGCAAACGCAGATCCTGGGCCGCCGGCCGCAGCGGCGGCCCGATCAGGTTCCATTGCCGCGCATGCTGGTTCCAGTGGTCGGGCTGCGCAGTCATGGCGGCGGCTTTCTCCGGTCTCTCAGTGCGCGCGGTCCCAGTTCGGACCCGCGCCGACCTCGACCAGCAGCGGCACCGCGAGTTCGGCGACGCCCCCCATCAGCCGCACGAGTCCTGACCGGATCCGCTCCAGCTCCGCGTCCGGCACTTCAAGCACCAGTTCGTCGTGCACCTGCATGATCAGCCGGGACTCAAGCTTCTCCCCGTCCAACCAGCGCTGCACGGCAATCATCGCCAGCTTGATCAGGTCGGCGGCCGTGCCCTGCATAGGCGCGTTGATGGCCGCGCGTTCCGCGCCCTGGCGGCGCGCGGCATTGCTGGCGCGGATTTCCGGCAGCCACAGGCGGCGGCCGAACACGGTTTCGACATAACCCTGTTCACGCGCCTGCTCGCGGGTCACGCGCATGTACTCGGCCACGCCGGGATAACGCTGGAAATAGCGGTCCATGTACTGCTGCGCCGCCGCGCGCTCGATGCCGAGCTGGCGCGCGAGGCCGAAGGCCGACATGCCATAGATCAGTCCGAAGTTGATGACCTTGGCGTAACGCCGCTGCTCGCTGTCGACCGCTGCGAGTTCGACACCGAAAATCTCCGCCGCGGTCGCGCGGTGGATGTCCTCGCCGGCGGCGAAGGCCTTCAGCAGGCTTTCATCCTTCGAGATGTGCGCCATGATGCGCAGTTCGATCTGCGAATAGTCGGCCGAGACGATCTGCGAACCGGGCGGCGCGATGAAGGCCTCGCGGATGCGCCGGCCCTCGGCCGTGCGGATGGGAATGTTCTGCAGGTTGGGATCACTGCTCGCCAGCCGCCCGGTGACCGCGGTAGCCTGGCCATAGCTGGTGTGCACCCGCCCGGTCCGGCGGTTGATCATGCCCGGCAGCTTGTCGGTGTAGGTCGACTTCAGTTTCGCCAGGCCGCGGTATTCGAGGATCAGCTTCGGCAGCGGATGGTCGAGCGCCAGTTCCTCCAGCGATTCCTCGTCGGTGGAGGGCGCACCGCCCGGCGTCTTCTTCACCGGCTTCAGGCCCTGCTTGTCGAACAGCACTTCCTGGATCTGTTTCGGCGAGCTGAGGTTGAAAGGCTGGCCCGCCTGTTCATGCGCGCGTTTCTCGATCTCGAGCATCTTGCCGCCGAACTCCGCCGACAGTTCGCCCAGCAGCTTCTCGTCGAGCAGCACGCCGTTGCGCTCCATCGTGTACAGCACCTGCATCGCCGGCAGCTCGATGCCGGCATAGATGTGGTTCAACTTCCCGTCGGCGGCAAGGCGCGGATGCAGCGCCCGGTGCAGCTGCAGCGTGATGTCGGCATCCTCGGCCGCATACTCGGCGGCGCGTTCCACGGCGACCTGTTCGAAACCGATGCGCTTGGCACCCGTCCCGGTAATTTCATCATAAGTTATTGTTTTTATTGATAAAATTCTCTGCGCCATGGAATCCATGTCATGCCGCTGGTGGCTCTCCAGCACATAGGATTCGAGCAGCGTGTCATGTGCAAGGCCGGCGACCTGCACGCCGCAGTTCGCGAACACATGCATGTCGTACTTGAAATGCTGGCCGAGTTTTGCGCGGCGCGGATTCTCGAGCCAGGGCTTGAGCGCCGCCAGCACATCCCCGCGCGACAACTGCTCCGGCGCGCCGGCATAGACATGGCCCACGGGGATGTACGCCGCCTGCCCCGGTTCCACCGCCAGCGAGATGCCGACCAGTTCCGCTGCCATCGGATCGAGGCTGGTGGTTTCGGTATCGACCGCGGTGAGTTCCGCGGCCTCGATGCGCTGCAGCCATTTGTCCAGCGCCGGCTTCGTCAGCACTGTGTCGTAGTGCCGGGGATGCCGCGGCACGGCGGCAGGTTGCGGCGTGGCTGCCGCCGCGGCAGAGGGCTCTGCCTCGCCGGCGGCGGCCTCCGCGCCGTCCAGCTCGCGGCGCCAGCTGCGGAACTCGAAACGGTCAAAGAGGGCCGCGAGTGCCGCCTTGTCCTGCGGCTGCGGCGCCAGGTCCTGCAGCCGCACCGGCAGGCCGACATCGCACTTGATGGTGAGCAGGGCGCGCGCCTGCGGCAGCCAGTCCAGCGAGTCGCGCAGATTCTGCCCCACCGCGCCGCCGATGTCTGGCGCATGCCTGATGATCTCGTCCAGCGTGCCGAACTGCGTCAGCCATTTCACCGCGGTCTTCGGACCGACCTTGGGCACGCCCGGCACGTTGTCGACGCTGTCACCGATCAGCGTCAGGTAATCGACCATGCGCTCCGGCGGCACGCCGAATTTCTGCGCGACGCCGTCAACATCGAGCGTCTCGTTCGACATCGTGTTGACCAGCGTCACCTGCGGCGTCACCAGCTGAGTGATGTCCTTGTCGCCGGTGGAGATCACCACCCGCATGCCGGCCTGCTCGGCCTCCCGCGCCAGCGTGCCGATGACGTCGTCCGCCTCGACGCCCTCGACCTCGAGCAGCGGCCAGCCCATCGCGATGATGGCCTCCTTCAGCGGCGCGATCTGCGAAGCCAGTTCATCGGGCATCGGCGGCCGGTTGGCCTTGTACTCGGGATACAGGTCGTCGCGGAAGGTCTTGCCCTTCGCGTCGAACACGCAGGCGCTGTATTCCGCCGGCACGTCCTTGTGCAGCCGGCGCAGCATGTTGAGCACGCCGTAGATGGCATTGGTCGGCTCGCCGCGGCTGCTGCGCAGGTCCCTGATCGCATGGAAAGCCCGGTAAAGGTAGGAGGAACCATCGACGAGAAGCAGGGTTTTCATGCGCAAGCCATGCAGCGTGGGTGAAAGGGGCCGTCACGGAAGCGGGCATCCGCAGGGCGCCGGAACTGCCGGGAATTATCGCAGAGTTGTCCGGCAATCCACGGCCGCCATGCCGCGGTCGCCTTTCAAAAGCGCGCCAAAAACCGGATAATGGGCGCTACCGGAGCCTCCACATGAAACGCATCCTGCAACGCATCCTGATCGCCGCCGCGCTGGCCGCCGTGCTGCCCGCCTCCGCTCAGGACAAATCGAAGGCGCAGCCGATACCCGAGCCGCCGCCGCCCCCGCGCGGTTTCGAGCTCGACCCGGCGCTGGAGCCCCAGGTCACCATCCGCAAGCGCGGCGAGGACACCGTCGAGGAATACCGCATCGGCGGCAAGCTCTACATGCTGAAGGTCACGCCGCCGAACGGCCGCCCGTATTACATGATCGACGAGCGCGGCGACGGCAAGTTCGCGCGCCAGGAAGCCCATGACAGCGGCGTGCGGCCGCCGATGTGGGTGATCCACCAGTTCTGAAGCGGCACCGCCGATTACCCTTGCGCTGAGCGCGCCGCGGCGCGCGGATGACCATGTCCGTTTTCACCACCGTCACCGCCGATGAACTGCGCCGCTGGCTGCAGGATTACGACGTCGGCGAACTCGTCGACCTGCAGGGCATCTCCGCCGGCATCGAAAACACCAACTATTTCGTCACCACCGGCGGCGGCCGCTACGTGCTGACGCTGTTCGAGAAGCTCACCGCGGAAGAGCTGCCGTTCTACCTGAACCTGATGGCCCATCTCGCCGAGCACGGCGTGCCCAGCGCCCACCCCGTGGCCAGCCGCGGCGGCAATTACCTCGGCCGCCTCAACGGCAAACCGGCGGCGCTGGTCGCGCGCCTCGAGGGCGCCGATGTGGCGGCGCCGACGGCCGGCCAGTGCGCCGCGATCGGTGCCGTGCTGGCGCGGCTGCACCTCGCCGGGCAGTCCTATCCCGCCACCATGGACAACCCGCGCGGGCCGAAATGGTGGAAAAGCGTGCTGCCGGAGATCCTGCCCTTCCTGCCGCAGGCGGAGGCGGCGCTGCTGCAGGAGGAAATCCGCTTCCAGTCGCTGTACCGCTTTTCCGACCTGCCGCGCGGCGCAATCCATGCCGACCTGTTCCGCGACAACGTGCTGTTTGCCGGCGACCGCGTCGCCGGCGTCATCGACTTCTATTTCGCCTGCACCGATGCGCTACTCTACGACGTCGCGATTGCGGTCAACGACTGGTGCATCGGCGCGGATGGCGCTCTCGATGTCACCCGCACCCGGGCTTTCCTCGATGCCTACGCCGCAGTGCGTCCCTGGACGCCGATCGAACGCGGCGCCTGGCCGGTGATGCTGCGCGCCGGCGCACTGCGTTTCTGGGTCTCTCGGCTGTACGATTTCCACCTGCCGCGGCCGGGGGAACTGACCCATGCCAAGGATCCGGGGCATTTCCGCCGCATCCTCGAGCTGCGCATCCGCGACGAACACGCGCTGCCGGGACTGGCCGGCTGAACAGCGCGCCGGCCGCGCCTATAATCAGCCCGGGAGGAATTGCGACATGCAGACCAGCAACGTGGAGATCAACACCCTGGCCGCCGGCAGGGGCTGGGAGTGGATCGCCGAGGGTTTCCGCATTTTCCGCAAGCAGCCGCTGACCTGGATCGCGCTGCTGGTGGTGATGGCGGTTGTGTGGTTCGCCGCCGTGATGCTGCCGGTGATCGGCGCGCTGGCGATCAACCTGCTGTCACCGGTGTTTTTTGCCGGGCTGATGATGGCCTGCCGCAGCACCGACGAAGACGACGAGCCGGAAATCGCCCAGTTGTTCGCCGCATTCAAAACCCACGTCAATCCGCTGATCACCGTCGGCGGCGTCTACCTGGTCGGCAACATCGTGGCCGTCGCCGTGATGTTCGGCGTCGCCGGCGGACCGGCCATGGAAGCGCTGCTGGGCAAATCCGCGGGCGACGTCGAGGCCATGCGCGCCGCCCTGCGCAGCCTGCTTACCGGCGTCGCCATCGGCATGGCGGTGTTCCTGCCGGTGCTGATGGCCGTCTGGTTCGCGCCGCTGCTGATCGTGTTCCGCGACATGCCGCCGATGGCGGCCATGCAGACCTCGCTCTCCGCCTGCTGGCGCAACACCCTGCCCTTCCTGGTCTACGGCGCGTTCTCGTTCCTGCTGATCGTGCTCGCGTCGATACCGCTGATGCTCGGCCTGATCCTGCTGCTGCCGGTGCTGGTGTGTTCGATCTACGCCAGCTACAAGGACATTTTCCCGCGCGGTGCAGCGGCGGCGCCGGAGATGCCGGGCAGCGGCCTGCCTTAGGCCGCGGTCAGGCTGCGGTCAGCCTGGCGTACTCCAGCATCAGCCATTTCAGGCCGGCATCCCGGAAATTCACCTGCACCCGCGCGTCGGCGCCGCCGCCCTCGGCGTTGACGATGACGCCGGCACCGAACTTGGCGTGGGTCACGGCCTGACCGATGCGCCACGGAAAATCGCGCGGCAGCGCGGAGGGCGCCGCCGAAACGGCGCGTGCCGCGGCACGCGCGTTGCCGTAGGCGGGGGACGGCTGCCTGGCATGGGCGTACCCCTGCGCCTGCCGCACATGATTCACCCGGCTCAGCAGCGTTTCCGGCAGTTCCTGGAAAAAGCGCGAAGGCACGTTGTAACGCGTCTGGCCGTGCAGCATGCGGCTTTGCGCCAATAACAGATACAGCCGGCGCCGCGCCCGCGTCAGCGCGACATACATCAGCCGCCGCTCCTCCTCGACGCCGTCGGCCTCGGTCATGCTGTTTTCATGCGGGAACAGGCCCTCTTCCAGGCCCGTGATGAACACCGCGTGGAATTCGAGGCCCTTGGCCGAATGCACGGTCATCAGCTGCAGCGCGTCGGCACCGGCCGCGGCCTGGTGTTCGCCGGCCTCCAGCGCGGCATGCGCGAGGAAGGCGGTCAGTTCATCCATCTCCTCCGGCGGCGCACCCTCGGCCGGCAGCTGCGTCGCGCGCTCGTCGACGAACACCGCGGCGGCATTGACCAGTTCGTCGAGGTTTTCGATGCGGTCCGCGCCCTCCTTCTCGTTGCGGTAATGCGCCTTCAGGCCGCTGTGTTCGATCACATGCTCGATCACCTCCGGCAGCGGCAGCCCCGCGGTGGCATTGCGCATGGCCTCGATCAGCTTCACGAAGGCGGCAATGCTGGAGGCGGCCTTGCCCGACAGCGTGTTGGCGCAGGCCGCCGCCCACAGGCTCATGCCGGCCTCCCGCGCCATGCCCTGCAGCTGTTCCAGGCTGCGGCTGCCGATGCCGCGGGTCGGAAAATTGATGATGCGCAGCAGCGCGCCGTCGTCTTCCTGGTTCGCCACCAGCCGCAGGTAGGCGAGCGCGTGCTTGATTTCCTGGCGCTCGAAGAAGCGCAATCCGCCGTAAACCCGGTACGGCATGCCGGCCGTGAACAGCGCGTGCTCGATCACCCGCGACTGCGCATTGGAGCGGTAGAGCACGGCAATGTCGGACAGCGGCATGCCTTCGGCGCGCAGGCTGCGCACTTCATCGACAACGTACGCCGCCTCCTCGAAGTCGGTCGCGGCCTCGAACACCCGCAGCGGTTCGCCCTTGCTGTCGGCGGTCCACAGGCTTTTGCCGAGGCGGCGGCGGTTGTGCGCGATCAGCGCGTTGGCGGCGTCGAGGATGTTGCCGTGCGAGCGGTAGTTCTGCTCGAGCTTGATGACCTTCGCGATGTGGAAATCGCGCTGCAGGTCCTGCATGTTGGCGGTGGAGGCGCCGCGCCAGCCGTAGATCGACTGGTCGTCGTCGCCGACCGCGAAAATCGCGTTGTGCCCGCCGGCCAGCAGCTGCAGCCAGCGGTACTGCAGGCGGTTGGTGTCCTGGAATTCGTCGACCAGGATGTGGCGGAAACGGCCGGCATAGTGCTCGCGCAGCGCGTCGTTGCGCGACAGCAGCTCGTAGGAGCGCAGCAGCAGCTCGGCGAAATCGACGACGCCCTCGCGCTGGCACTGGCGGTCGTACTCGGCGTAGAACTCGACCATGCGCCGCGAGAAATCGTCATAGGGCCCGACCCTGTCGGCGCGTTTGCCCTCCTCCTTCTGCGCGGCGATGAACCACTGCGCCTGGCGCGGCGGATAACGCTCCTCGTCGATGTGCAGCGCCTTCATCAGGCGCTTGATGAGCGCCAGCTGGTCCTGGCTGTCGAGGATCTGGAACAGCTGCGGCAGGCCGGCCTCGCGGTAATGCGCGCGCAGCATGCGGTTGCACAGGCCGTGGAAGGTGCCCACCCACATGCCGCGGGTGTTGATCGGCAGCATCGCCGACAGCCGCGTCAGCATTTCCTTCGCGGCCTTGTTGGTGAAGGTCACCGCCAGCAGGCTCATCGGGCTCACCTGCCCGGTCTGGATCAGCCAGGCCATGCGCGTGGTCAGCACGCGTGTCTTGCCGCTGCCGGCGCCTGCGAGGATCAGCGCCGACTGCTGCGGCAGCGTCACGGCTTCGAGTTGCTCGTCGTTGAGACCGGAAAGAAAGGAAGGTGTCATTGCGTGATGCAGTGTGGGCAGCCGCGATTATACGCGGCGCCCCTGCCGGCCCTCAGCGCTCCGGCGCATGGCCGGCGCGGCGCAGGGCATCGGCCAGGGCCGCCGCATCCTGCGCGCTGGCCAGCCCGCCAATGTAAGCCTCGTAACGCAGTCCCGCGGCGGCACGGTAGGCGCGCAGCCGCAGCGGATAACCTTCGGCACGCAGGCGCTGCGCAAGCGCAGTCGCCGTCGATTCGTCGGCCGCCGCGGCCAGCGTCAGGCGATGTTTCCCGCCGCTGCGGCTGGCGCCGCTGGCCGGCGCGATTTCGGTTTCCTCCGCCCACTCCTTCAACTGCGCCTCCGGCACCGGCGCCACCGGCTGGCGCGAACCGTCCCGGCCGGCGATGAAGAACGACAAAGGATCCTGCATCGTGAAGGCCTGCTCGCGGTGCTGGACATAGATGCGGCCTTCGATCAGGCAGACCACATCACGCTCCGGCGAGGACTTGCCCCAGACATCGGTGCCGCGGATGCCGGCCGTCACCGTGACGATGCGGACATTGATGTCGCGCCGCGCCTGGGGCGAACCGAACAGGCGGGTGGTGAAGCGGAAGGCCCCCTGCAGCACGTCGAGTGTTCCGCTGACCACCCGTTCGGTGGTGACACCGCGGTCTGCGAGGCGGTCCACCCGCAGCTGCGCGTTTTCGCCCAGCTTGACCGCACTGCCCTCGGCCATGCGCAGCAGGGCGCGCGCACCGCTCCCGGTCAGCACGCGGTCGCCGTCCCGCAAGGGCAGCCCCGGCTGCAGCGGCTCGCGCGCGCCGCCGGCGCGCTCCACCCAGGCCGGACTGACCACCGCCTCGACGGTCAGGGTGCGGGCCGCGGCCGCTCCGGCGGCCAGCATCAGCACCATCAACAGCAGACTGCGCATCATCAGTCACCTCCGGAACGGAATCGGGCCGGCAGCGGAAGCGTTTATAATCGCGACTTTCCGGCCGCCCGCATTTCCCGCGGCCGTTTTCCCCGATTTTCCCGCCAAATCAGCATGATGCAACAAAAATACAATCCGCAGGCCATCGAGCGCGACGCGCAGAAATTCTGGGGCGAAGCGCAGTCCTTCCGCGCCGTGGAAAGCGGCGGCAAGCCGAAATATTACTGCCTGTCGATGTTCCCCTACCCGTCCGGCAAGCTGCACATGGGCCATGTGCGCAACTACACCATCGGCGACGTGCTGACGCGTTACCACCGGATGAAAGGGTTCAACGTGCTGCAGCCGATGGGCTGGGACGCCTTCGGCCTGCCGGCGGAAAACGCGGCGATGGCCAACGGCGTGCCGCCGGCGAAATGGACTTGGGACAACATCGCCTACATGAGGAAGCAGCTCCAGTCGCTCGGCTTCGCCATCGACTGGAGCCGAGAACTGGCGACCTGCAGCCCCGACTACTACCGCTGGAACCAGTGGCTGTTCCTGCGCCTGCTGGAAAAGGGCATCGCCTACAAGAAAACCCAAGTCGTGAACTGGGATCCGGTGGACCAGACCGTGCTCGCCAATGAACAGGTCATCGACGGCAAGGGCTGGCGCACCGGCGCCACGGTCGAGAAACGCGAGATCCCCGGTTATTACCTCGCGATCACGAAATACGCCGATGAGCTGCTGGCGGCGCTGGACACGCTGCCGGGCTGGCCGGATCGCGTGAAGGCGATGCAGGCCAACTGGATCGGCAAGAGTTATGGTGTGCGCTTCGCTTTCCCGTACACGCTCGACGGCAAGGCCGAAAAACTGTGGGTATTCACGACCCGCTCCGACACCATCATGGGCGTCACCTTCGTCGCCGTCGCCGCCGAACATCCGCTGGCGCAGCGCGCAGCCCGGGGCAACGCGAAACTCGCCGCCTTCATCGACGAATGCAAACGCGGCTCGGTGATGGAAGCCGATCTCGCGACCATGGAAAAAAAAGGCATGCCGACGGGCATTTTTGTCGAGCATCCGCTCAGCGGCGACAAGGTCGAAGTCTGGGTCGGCAACTATGTGCTGATGGGCTACGGCGAAGGCGCGGTGATGGCGGTACCGGCGCATGACGAGCGCGATTTCCATTTCGCGAAACAGTACGGCCTGCCGATCCGCCCGGTGATCGACGTCGGCGGCCAGACCTTCTCCACCGCCGCCTGGCAGGACTGGTACGCCGACAAGGAACACGGTATCTGCACCCATTCGGGCAAATACGACGGCCTCGCCTACGCGGCCGCGGTCGATGCGATTGCCGCCGACCTCGCCGCCAAGGGTCTCGGCGAAAAGCAGGTGCTCTACCGCCTGCGCGACTGGGGTGTCTCGCGCCAGCGTTACTGGGGCTGCCCGATCCCGATCATCCACTGCCCGTCCTGCGGCGACGTGCCGGTGCCGGACAAGGACCTGCCGGTGGTGCTGCCGGAGGACTGCGTGCCTGACGGCAGCGGCAATCCGCTGCTGAAACGCCCTGACTTCATCAACTGCGACTGCCCGAAATGCGGCCAGCCGGCAAAACGCGAAACCGACACGATGGACACCTTCGTCGATTCGTCCTGGTATTACCTGCGTTATGCCTGCGCCGACAATGGAAACGCGATGGTCGATGAGCGCGTCAACTACTGGCTGCCCGCCGACCAGTACATCGGCGGTATCGAGCACGCGATCCTGCACCTGCTCTATTCGCGCTTCTGGAGCAAGGCGATGCGCGACCTCGGGCTGGTGAAGATCGACGAGCCCTTCAGGAACCTGCTGACCCAGGGCATGGTGCTCAACGAAATCTTTTTCCGCAAACCGGAAACTGGCCGCATCACCTATTACAACCCGGCTGATGTCGATGTCTCCGTCGACGACAAGGGCAACCGCACCGGCGCCGTGCTGCGCGCCGACGGCCTGCCGGTGGAGTCCGGCGGCATCGGCACGATGTCGAAATCGAAAAACAACGGCGTCGACCCGCAGGCCCTGATCGAAACCTACGGCGCCGACATCGCGCGCTTCTACATGATGTTCACCGCGCCGCCGGAACAGACGCTGGAATGGTCCGACGCCAGCGTCGAGGGCGCCTCGCGTTTCCTGCGCCGGGTGTGGACGCTGGGTTACGACACCGCGCAGCGTGCTGCGGCGGACCCGATGCCGGCCGCGCTGCCGGCGCCGCTGGCCGCCGCCCGCCGCGAAATCCATGCCGTGCTCAAGCAGGCCAACTATGACCTCGGCCGCCACCAGTTCAACACCGTGGCCTCGGCGACCATGAAAATGCTCAATGCGCTGGAGGGCGTGCTGAAGGGCGGCAACGACGCCGCGGCAAACGCCGTGCTGCGCGAAGGCCTCTCGATCCTGCTGCGTGTGCTGTCGCCGATCACCCCCCATATCACCCACCAGCTGTGGCGCGACCTCGGTTACGGCGGGGACATCCTCGATGCGCCGTGGCCGGAACCGGACACGGCGGCGCTGGTCGAGGATGAAGTCGAGCTCGTGGTGCAGGTCGGCGGCAAGAAACGCGGCGACATCCGCGTGCCGCGCGACGCGGACAAGGCAGCGATCGAAGCCGCCGTGCTGGCACATCCCGAAGTGCGCAAATTCATGGCCGGCCAGCCGGCCAGAAAGATCATCATCGTGCCGGGCCGGCTGGTGAACGTGGTGATTTGAACGTGATAAGCTGGATCGCATGAAAACGCTGACCGCCCTGCTCTGCACGCTGCTGCTCGCCGGCTGCGGCTTCCAGCTGCGCGGCGCCGCCAGCCTGCCCTTCGACACGCTCTACGTGCAGGCGCCGACGGGTTCGCAGTTCGCCAACCAGTTCCGGCGCGTGGTTGCCGCCGGCAGCGCGACCCGGGTGGTCGAGGATCCGAAGGCCGCCGAGGCCACGCTGGTGCTGGTGCAGGAGCTGCGCGAAAAGAACATCCTGTCGCTGTCGGGCACCGGCCGGGTGCGCGAGTTCCAGCTGCGTTACCGCATGTCGTACCGGCTGCTCGACAGGAATGCCGTGGAAACCCTGCCGGTCTCCGAGATCGTGCTGACGCGGGACTTCTCCTTCAACGACCAGGACACCCTGTCCAAGGAATCGGAAGAAGCGCTGCTGTTCCGCGACATGCAGAACGACGCCGTGCAGCAGCTGGTGCGCCGGCTGCAGGCCGCGAAGCTTTCGAAACCCTCCTGAGCCAGCCGCCGCGCGAGATTTTGCGTGACCGCCATTGGCGCAATATCGTAGACTGGCGCCGCGATGAAAATCTCCACCGAGCAGCTGCCGCAACACCTCGCCCGCGAGGTCAAGGCCCTCTACACGGTGTTCGGCAGCGAGACCCTGCTCGCCCTTGAAGCCAGCGACCGCATCCGCGCGAAGGCGCGCGGCGAGGGCTACACCGAACGCGAAGTCCTGACCGCCGATACCGGATTCAAGTGGAACCAGCTCGCACTGGCCGGCAGCTCGCAGTCGCTGTTCGCTTCACGCAAGCTGCTTGAACTGCGCATTCCCAGCGGCAAGCCCGGCAAGGAAGGCGGCGAAGCGCTGCAGGCCTACTGCCGCGCGCTGCCGCCGGACACCGTGACCCTGATCTACGTGCCCGATCTCGACTGGCGCGGCCAGAAAGCCGCCTGGTTCGAGGCGCTGGAACAGGCCGGCATCGCCGTCGAGGCCAAACCGGTGGCGCGGCGCGCGCTGCCGCAATGGGTCGCCGGACGGCTGAAGGAACAGGGGCAGGAGGCCGATGCCGCGACGCTCGACTTCATCGCCGACCGCGTCGAAGGCAACCTGATGGCGGCACATCAGGAAGTGCAGAAACTGGGCCTGCTGTTTCCGCAAGGTCCGATCACCTTCGACCAGGTGCGCGAGTCGGTGCTCGACGTTGCCCGTTACGACGTGTTCAACCTCGGCGAAATCATGCTCGAGGGCGACCCGCTGAGGCTCGCCCGCGTGCTCGACGGCCTGCAGGGCGAAGGCACCGCGGCGCCGCTGGTGCTGTGGGCCTTCACCGAGGAAATCCGCGCCATCGGCAAGATCCTCACCGGCATCAGCAGCGGCAAGCCGGCATCGATGATGCTGCGCGAAGCCCGCATCTGGGGCCCTTCGCACCAGAGCGCGATGCAGAACAACCTGAAGCGCTTCACCCTCGCCCAGGTCACCGAGGCCCTACGCCACGCCGCGGTGATCGACCGCATGGTCAAGGGCCTCGTGCGCGGCGACAGCTGGAACGAACTGCTGCAGCTCGCGCTGCGCTTCGCGCGCAACAACCCCGGTGCCGTGAAGGCGCAGCCGGGGCGGCGGGCCATTCCCGCGGCCTTCGCCGCGCACCCCGCACTGTTCTAAGCCGCGGCAGCGGCGGCCCGTCCCTCCCGCAGGAGTTTTCGTCAGCCGCCGCCTCAAAATACCGCGCACGGCGCCCCCGTATCCACCTGCTAAAATCCGCGCATGGATGTACAGACCTACATGCTCGGCATCGGCAAGGCCGCCCGCGCCGCTTCGCGCGCGATGGCGGTCGCCGACACGCGCGCCAAGAACGACGCGCTGACGGCGATGGCGGCGGCGATCGAACGCGCGGCCAAGGTGCTGCTGCGCGAGAATGCGCGCGACGTCGAAGCCGCCAAAACCAAGGGCCTCGATGCCGCGGCAATCGACCGGCTGACGCTGACCCCGGCGCGCATCGAGGCCATGGCCGACGGCCTGCGCCAGATCGCGGCGCTGCCCGATCCGGTCGGCGAAATCGGCAATCTCAAATACCGCCCGACCGGCATCCAGGTCGGCCAGATGCGCGTGCCGCTGGGCGTGATCGGCATCATTTACGAGTCGCGACCGAACGTGACCGCCGACGCCGCCGGGCTGTGCCTGAAATCCGGCAATGCGGCGATCCTCCGCGGTGGCTCGGAAGCCCTGCATTCGAACCAGGCGATTGCCGCCTGCGTGCACGAAGGACTGAAGGCCGCGGGACTGCCGGAAGCCGCAGTGCAGGTGATCGAGACTTCGGACCGCGCCGCGGTCGGCGAACTGATCACGATGCAGGACTACGTCGATGTCATCGTGCCGCGCGGCGGCAAGGGCCTGATCGAGCGGCTGATGCAGGAGTCCCGCATTCCGATGATCAAGCACTTGCACGGCGTCTGCCACGTCTACATCGATGACAAGGCGGATTTCGACAAGGCGCTGCGCATCGCCGACAACGCAAAGACCCAGCGCCTCGGCACCTGCAACACCATGGAAACGCTGCTGGTCGCGCGCGGCATCGCGGAGAAGATCCTGCCGCCGCTGTGCAGGATCTATGTCGAGAAAAACATCGAACTGCGCGGCGATGAAGCGGCGCGCAAGATCGTCCCGGGCATCAAGGCCGCGACCGAAGAGGACTGGCACACCGAATACCTCGACGCGATCCTGTCGATCCGCATCGTCGACGGACTCGACGCCGCGATCGACCACATCACGCGTTACGGTTCGCAGCACACCGATGCCATCGTCACCGAGGACATCACGCGCGCGCGCCGATTCCTGCGCGAAGTCGATTCGAGTTCGGTGATGGTCAATGCCTCGACGCGTTTTGCCGACGGTTACGAGTACGGCCTCGGCGCCGAGATCGGCATTTCCACCGACAAGCTGCACGCGCGCGGCCCGGTCGGACTCGAAGGCCTGACCTCGCTGAAGTACGTCGTGTTCGGGAACGGCCAGATCCGCGGCTGAGCAGCGCCCGGCGCGGCCATATATCGTAAGTTATTGTTTTTAAACAACAATTCAAGAGTCCCATGAGCAAACTCGTCGAGGTCAAGGTTCCGGATATCGGGGACTTCAAGAACATCCCGGTGATCGAAGTGCTGGTCAAACCCGGCGATGCCGTGAACAAGGAAGATCCGCTGGTCACGCTGGAGTCCGACAAGGCGACGATGGACATCCCCTCGCCCGGCGCGGGCACGGTCAAGACCATCAGCCTGAAACCCGGCGACAAGGTCTCGATGGGCACGCTGGTGCTGACGCTGGAGCAAAGCGGAGAGGCTGCAGCGGCGTCGGCGGCAAAACCCGCGGCGGCTGCGGCACCGGCGCCCGCAGCCCCCAAACCTGCGCCCGCACCTGCTGCTGTCGCCCCGAAATCCGACCTCTCCGCCATCCAGGCCGACATCCACGCCGAAGTCCTGGTACTCGGGGCCGGCCCCGGCGGCTACACCGCAGCCTTCCGCGCCGCCGACCTCGGCAAGAAAGTCGTGCTGGTCGAGCGTTATCCGACGCTGGGCGGCGTCTGTCTCAATGTCGGCTGCATCCCATCGAAGGCGCTGCTGCACATGGCGAAAGTCATCACCGAAGCCGAGGAAGCCGGCCACGCCGGCATCACCTTCGGCAAACCGAAAATCGACCTCGACAAGCTGCGCGCCTGGAAAGACGGCGTGCTGGGCAAGCTGACAAAAGGACTGTCGGGACTCGCCAAGCAGCGCAAGGTGCAGGTCCTCACCGGCCGCGGCGAATTCGCCTCGCCGAACACGCTGCGCGTCGAAACCGCGGAGGGCGTCAAGACCGTAGCCTTCGAACACTGCATCGTCGCCGCCGGCTCCTCGGTCGCGAAAATCCCGGGTTTCCCCTACGACGATCCGCGCATCATCGATTCCACCGGCGCGCTGAAACTCGCCGAAGTGCCGAAACGCCTGCTGGTGATCGGCGGCGGCATCATCGGCCTCGAGATGGCCACGGTCTACGACGCGCTGGGCTCGAAAATCACCGTCGTCGAACTGATGGACGGCCTGATCCCCGGCGCCGACAAGGACGTCGTGCGCCCGCTGGCGAAACGCATCGAGAAGCGCTACGAGAAAATCCTGCTGAAAACCAAGGTCGCGAAAATCGAGGCCACAAAAGCCGGTCTGAAAGTGACGTTTGAAGGCACCGACGGCACGACCAGCACCGACAGCTTCGACGCCGTATTGATGGCGGTCGGCCGCCGGCCCAACGGCCGCGAGATCAAGGCCGAGGCGGCGGGCATCAGCGTCAACGAGCGCGGCTACATCCCGGTCGACAAGCAGCAGCGGACCAATGTGCCGCATATCTACGCCATCGGCGACATCTGCGGCGAGCCGATGCTCGCGCACAAGGCCACTTACGAGGCCAAAATCGCCGCCGAGGTCATCGCCGGCCACAAGGCCTTTTTCGACGCGCGGACGATTCCGTCAGTGGCCTACACCGATCCCGAAATCGCCTGGATGGGCCTCACCGAGACCCAGGCCCAGGCGCAGGGCATCGAGTTCGAGAAGGCGGTGTTCCCCTGGGCGGCCAGCGGCCGTGCGCTGGCCACCGGCCGCGACGAGGGCATGACCAAACTGCTGCTCGACAAGAAAACCCGCCGCGTGATCGGTGCGGCGATGACCGGCGTCAATGCCGGCGAGTTGATCGCCGAAGCGGTGCTGGCGCTGGAAATGGGCGCCGACTCGCATGACCTCGGCCTCACCATCCATCCGCACCCAACGCTGTCGGAAACCCTGTTTTTCGCCGCGGAAATGGCCGAGGGCACGATCACCGACCTCTACGTGCCGAAGAAAAAATAAATGCAGTTCCTCGTCAGCGCCATCATCGGCATCCTCGGCCTCTATGCGCTGGCCGTGGGCGCCTGGCACCTGGCCTACGGCAGCTGGTTCCCGTTTTTTCCGCCGCCGGCGGTCGAGGTCTACAACCTGCTGCAGTCGGGCTTCGGCGCCTCGTTCAGAATGATGGCCATCGTGCTGCTCATTTTCGGCGGCCTGGCCTCCTTCTTCGCCTTCCTGCTCTATCCGCACCAGAAAGCGGGCTGAAGCCGGCCTTCCGGCGGGCGCAAAAACCGGGCAGGGAACAGGGGTATGTGCCCCCGCGGATTTCCGCTGCTGCAACCGCTTGCAATGCGCTTTTCTTCCCCCTGCTAAAGGCGTAGACTCTGCGGCACTTTCGAGAGCATTTCTCAGAGAAGTGATTAGCCCAATAAAAACAAAAACATGTAGCCAAACCGCAGGCAGGAGTGATTTTTGAAACCCACCGATATTGCGCACCCCGATTACTTCCATAAAGTTGTCGATTGTCAGTGGGCCTGCCCGGCCCACACCCCTGTTCCCGAATACATCCGCTTGATCTCCGCAGGCCGCTACAGCGATGCCTACATGGTCAACTGGAAATCGAATGTCTTCCCCGGCATTCTCGGCCGCACCTGCGATCGCCCCTGCGAGCCGGCCTGCCGCCGCGGCCGCGTCGAGGAAGGCAATGTCGAGCTGCGCAAGCCGACCGCCCATGAAGACGGCCCGAAACCGGAGCCGGTCGCCATCTGCCGCCTGAAACGCGTCGCCGCCGATCACAAGGATGACGTCTCGGCGCGCATGCCCAAGGCGCCGAAGCAGAAAAACGGCAAGCGCATTGCCTGCATCGGCGGCGGCCCGGCCTCGCTGACCGTCGCGCGCGACCTCGCGCCACTGGGTTACGACATCACCATTTATGAAGCCGATCCGAAAGCCGGCGGCTTCATGCGTTCGCAGGTGCCGCGTTTCCGCCTGCCGGAATCGGTCATCGACGAGGAAGTCGGCTACATCACCGGCATCGGCAACATCACGGTCAAGACCGGCAACCGCGTCGACAGCCTGAAAAAGGTGCTCGCCGAGGGTTATGACGCGGTGTTCGTCGGCACCGGCGCGCCGCGCGGCCGCGACCTCGACGTGCCCGGCCGCAAGGAAGCGGCGAACAACGTCCACATCGGCATCGACTGGCTCGCCAGCGTGTCCTTCGGCCACATCGAAAAAGTCGGCAGGAAGGTCATCGTGCTCGGCGGCGGCAACACCGCGATGGACTGCTGCCGCTCGGCGAAACGCCTCGGCGGCGAGGACGTCAAGGTCATCGTCCGCTCCGGCTACGAGGAAATGAAAGCCAGCCCCTGGGAGAAGGAAGACGCGATCCACGAGGGCATCCCGATCCTGAACTACCTGGTGCCCAAGTCCTGCAAGGTCGAAGGCGGCAAGCTGGTCGGCATGAGTTTCGAGAAGGTCAAGGCGGAATACGACGCCAAGGGGCGCCGCAAGCTGGTGTCCACCGGCGAGCCGGACCAGTATTTCGAATGCGACGACGTGCTGGTCGCCATCGGCCAGGAAAACGCCTTTCCCTGGATCGAGCGCGACGCCGGCATCGAATTCGACCAGTGGAACATGCCGGTGGTCGACAAGCTGAGCTTCCAGTCGACCAACCCGAAGGTCTTTTTCGGCGGCGACGCCGCCTTCGGGCCGAAGAACATCATCTGGGCTGTCGCCCACGGCCATGAAGCCGCGGTGTCGATCGACAAGCTGTTCAACGGCGAGGACCTGAAGGAGCGCCCGCTGCCGGCGGTCACCGTGATGTCGCAGAAAATGGGCATCCACGAGTGGAGCTACGACAACGACATCTCCGCCGCGCTGCGCCACAAGGTGCCCTGGCAGGACCAGAAACTGACGCTTAAGAACATCAAGGTCGAGGTCGAGCTCGGCTTCGACGCCAAGTCCGGCTTTGCCGAAGCCCAGCGCTGCCTGAACTGCGACGTGCAGACGGTGTTCACGCCGCGGCTGTGCATCGAATGCGACGCCTGCGTCGACATCTGCCCGATGGACTGCATCACCTTCACCGAGAACGGCGAGGAAGCCGACCTGCGCCAGCGCCTGACCGCGCCCTCGCTGCATCCGGACCAAGGGCTGTACGTGTCCGAGACTCTGCGCATGACCGGCCGCATCATGGCCAAGGACGAGGACGTCTGCCTGCACTGCGGCCTCTGCGCCGAACGCTGCCCGACGGGGGCCTGGGACATGCAGAAATACCTGATCCAGATGACCCACGCCGGTCCGGGCTGCCGCAAACCGCAACGCAAGGCGGCTTGAGTTTCAAAGTCAACAGCAAAGTCAAAGGCAGCCACAGAGGACACAGAGGACACAGAGAGCACAGAGAAAGCCCGAAAAGCCGGAGTCATGGTGTTTTTGCAGTTCTCTGTGTCCTCTGTGCCCTCTGTGGCTAAAAAGGTTTTGAATTTCATACCCATCAAATGACCCCCATCACCGCCACCAACGATTTCGTCGTCAAGTTCGCCAACGTCAATGGTTCGGGCTCGGCCTCGGCCAACGAACTGTTCGCGCGTTCGATCCTGCGCATGGGCGTGCCCGTGAGCCCGCGCAACATCTTCCCCTCGAACATCCAGGGCCTGCCGACCTGGTACGAGGTGCGCGTGACGGAAAAAGGCTACCTCGGCCGCCGCGGCGGCGTCGACCTGATGGTGGCGATGAACCCGCAGACCTGGGACAACGATCTCAGGGAAATCGAGGCCGGCGGCTACCTGTTCTACGACAATTCCAAAGCCCTGCCCGAGAGCAAGTTCCGGCCGGACATCACCCGCATCGGCATGCCGCTGACGGAGATCTGCAACACCACCTACAGCGACCCGCGCCAGCGCCAGCTGTTCAAGAACATCATCTACGTCGGCGCGCTGTCGGCGATGCTGGACATCGACCCCAAGGTCATCGAGCAGCTGTTCTCGGAGCAGTACAAGGGCAAGGAAGCGCTGCTGCAGTCGAACGTCAAGGCGCTGCACCTCGGCCGCGATTACGCGCTGAAAAACCTGCCCTGCCCGCTGGGCATCCGCATCAAAGCCGCGGACAACGTCGGCGACCGCATCTTTGCCGACGGCAACAGCGCGGTGGCGCTGGGCGCCGTCTACGGCGGCGCCTCGGTCTGCGCCTGGTACCCGATCACGCCGTCCTCTTCGGTGGCCGAGGCCTTCATGGCCTACTGCAAGAAGCTGCGCGTGGACGGCGACAGCGGCAAGAACAAGTACGCGATCATCCAGGGCGAGGACGAACTCGCCTCGATCGGCATCGCGATCGGCGCCGGCTGGAACGGCGCGCGTTCCTTCACCGCGACCTCCGGCCCCGGCATCTCGCTGATGACCGAGTTCATCGGCCTCGCCTATTTCGCCGAGATCCCGGTGGTGCTGGTCGACGTGCAGCGCGGCGGCCCCTCGACCGGCATGCCGACGCGCACCCAGCAGTCCGACGTGCTGGCCTGCGCCTATGCCTCGCATGGCGACACCAAGCACCCGCTGCTGTTTCCGGAAGATCCGGCCGAGTGCTTCGAAATGACCGCGCTGTCCTTCGACATCGCCGAGCGCCTGCAGACGCCGGTATTCGTGATGACCGACCTCGACATCGGCATGAACACCCGGCTGTGCCGCCCCTTCGCCTGGGATGACAGCAGGGAATTCGACCGCGGCAAGATCATGACCTACGAGAAGCTCGAGGCCGGCGCCGATTTCGGGCGTTACCTCGACGTCGACGGCGACGGCATCCCCTACCGCACCTATCCCGGCACCCACCCGACCAAGGGCGGTTATTTCACCCGCGGCACCACCAAGAACCGCTACGCGCAGTATTCGGAAGCCGGCCCCGATTACGTCGACAACATGCAGCGCCTGATGCGCAAGTTCGAGACCGCAAAATCGCTGATGCCGAAGCCGGTGCTGCACAAGGCCGCGAAACCGGCGGACTTCGGCGCGATCTACTACGGCTCGACCAGTCCGGCCATGCTGGAGGCCCTCGACGTGCTGGCCGAACGCGGCATGCCCGTCAACGCGCTGCGCGTGCGCGGCTTCCCTTTCGCCGACGAGGTGAAGGATTTTGTCGCCGCGCACTCCGGCGTGTTTGTCATCGAGCAGAACCGCGATGCGCAGCTGAAAACCCTGCTGGTCAACGACGCGAAAATCAATCCCGCGCAGCTGATTTCCCTGCTGCATTACGACGGCACCCCGATCACCGCGCGCTTCATCGTCGACCAGATCGTCCGGCACGTCGATACGCACAGCGTCGTGCCGCTGAAAAAAGCCATGGCCTGAGACCCGGCTGAGGATCGGCTTGCCTTCGGCTTTTCCCGCTCCTCACGACTGACTCCTCCAAGAGGAACAAATGACCTACATCCCGAAACCCAAGCTGCACCACCCCTCGCTGACACGCAACGCCGCCGGCTACACCCGCCGCGACTACGAGGGCAAGATCTCGACCCTCTGCGCCGGCTGCGGCCACGACTCGATCTCGGCGGCGATCATCCAGTCCTGCTGGGAGCTCGATATCCAGCCGCACCGTGTCGCCAAGCTCTCGGGCATCGGCTGCTCGTCGAAAACCCCGGATTACTTCCTCGGCAACTCGCATGGCTTCAACAGCGTGCACGGCCGCATGCCCTCGGTGCTGACCGGGGCCAACCTCGCCAACCGCGATCTGCTGTACCTCGGTGTCTCCGGCGACGGCGACTCGGCCTCGATCGGACTGGGCCAGTTCGCGCACTGCATACGCCGCGGCGTCAACATGGTCTACATCGTCGAGAACAACGGCGTCTACGGCCTGACCAAGGGCCAGTTCTCCGCCACCGCGACCAAGGGTTCCAAATCCAAACGCGGCGTGCTGAATCCCGACGAGCCGGTGGACCTGATCGGCATGGCGCTGCTGCTGCGCGCGACCTTCGTCGCCCGCGCCTTCTCCGGCGACAAGAAACAGCTGGTGCCGCTGATCAAGGCCGCGATCAAGCACCCCGGCCCTTCATTCATCGACGTGATCTCGCCCTGCGTCGCCTTCAACAACCACGAAGGCTCGACCAAGTCCTACGAATACGTTCGCCAGCACAATGCCGCGGTCAACCGCCTCGACTTCATCGAAGGCCGCGAGGAAATCACCGCCGACTACGAGCCGGGCGAACTGGTCAACATCACCCAGCATGACGGCTCCATCCTCAAGCTGCGCAAACTCGCCGCCGACTACGATCCCACCGATCGCATCAAGGCGATGAACTACGTGCAGGAACGCGCCGCCGCCGGCGAAATCGTCACCGGCCTGCTCTACCTGTCACCCGAAGCCGCCGACCTGCACCAGTACATCAACACCGTGCCCACCCCGCTGAACCAACTCGGCACCAAGGATCTGTGCCCGGGTTCGGCTGCGCTGGAAAAAATCAACGCCGGCTTGCGCTGAGCGGGCTGCAACCGGCACCGGGCAGCCCATGACACCCCGGGACCTCGTCGTCCTCTGCGCCGGCGCCCGCGACAGCGCCGACCCGCTGGCCGCGATGCGCGAGCTGCTGGAAAGCCTGCGCGAGCGCGTCGCCGAGGTCGAGCAGGCGCTGGACTACATCCCGGGCACCGGCGGCAACGCGAACCAGGTGTTCTACCGCGCGCCCGACCTGACGCTGCTGAAGGTGCGTTTCCCCGCGGGGCGGCGCACGCCGCCGCACGACCACGGCACCTGGGCCTCGATCCTGCTGCTGTCGGGCAAAGAGAAAAACACGCTCTACCGCACGGACGGCGGCGCGCTGCGGCGGACGAGCGAGGTCACGCTGACACGGGGCTCGATCCTCAACATGCGCGAAGAGACGGCACATGTCGCGGAGTGCATCGGAGCCGAGCCGGCCGTCGGCCTGCATGTCTACGGCGGCGACATCTTCAAGCTGCCGCGGCGGATGTGGCATCCGCAGACCCTGGAAGCCCATGGCCTTGACTGGGGGCTCTACGAAAACTTTGCGCGCATCGCCTCGGCAGCGCCGGGCGCGCCGGCAACCTGAAGCGCAGCAGCCTGCAAGCCCGGGCCGGCCAGTGATGGTTGCTGTGGCGCAGACGCCACTCCATGAATTTTCATAACTATTTGATTATATTGATATTTTTCTGATGTTCTCCTTTCCGTAAAGTCAGTTTGCGCTAGCTCACTTGTATTTTGTGCGACGCAGCACGACAATCCCCGGCCTCCTCCCCCACAGGAAAGGAGGCCGGTATGGATACCGACCCGCGTTTCAAGGAATCCCGCGCCGCACTGACCCTCGCAGCCCTCGGCATCGTCTACGGCGACATCGGCACCAGCCCGCTCTACGCGGTGAAAGAAACCTTCGCGCCCGGTCACGCCATCCCCCTGCAGACCGGCACCATCCTCGGCGGCATCTCGGCCATCCTGTGGGCGCTGATGCTGGTGGTCTCCCTCAAGTACGTCGTGCTGATCATGCGCGCCCACAACAAGGGCGAGGGCGGCATCATGGCGCTGCTGGCGCTGGCCTCCTCGGCCTGCAAAAACCATCCCCGGCAGTACGCGGCGATCCTCTTCGCCGGACTGGCCGGCGCGGCTCTGTTCTATGGCGACGCGGTGCTGACCCCGGCGATCTCGGTGCTGTCCGCGGTCGAAGGCCTGGAAATCGGCACCTCGGCCTTCAAGCCCTGGGTGCTGCCGATCGCCTGCGGCGTGCTGATCGGCCTGTTTTCCTTCCAGCGTTTCGGCACCGCGCGTGTCGGCGCGCTGTTCGGCCCGATCGTGATCCTCTGGTTCCTCGCGCTCGGCGCGGCGGGCCTGCAAGGCATCATGCGTGAGCCGGCAATCCTGCGCGCGCTGGACCCGACCCACGCCTTCCATTTCGTCACCGGCCACGGCTTTGCGTCCTTCGTCGTGCTGGGCGCGGTGCTGCTGGCCTTCACCGGCGCCGAGGCGCTGTACGCGGACATGGGCCATTTCGGCAAGCAGGCAATCCGCAGCGCCTGGTTCGGCCTGGTGTTTCCGGCGCTGGCGCTGAACTATCTCGGCCAGGGCGCGCTGCTGCTGACCGAACCCTCGGCGGTCAGCAATCCCTTCTACCTGCTCTATCCGGACTGGGCGCTGTACCCGATGGTGGTGCTCGCCACCGCGGCCACCGTGATCGCGGCGCAGGCGACGATCTCCGGCGCCTACTCGCTGACGCGGCAGGCGATCCAGCTCGGCTACCTGCCGCGGATGAGCGTGCTGCAGACCTCGGCGAAGGAAGCCGGCCAGATCTACATGCCGGCGGTGAACTGGATCCTGCTCGCGGTGGTGCTTGCGGCGGTGCTCGGTTTCGGCTCCTCGTCCAGCCTTGCCTCGGCCTACGGCGTTGCCGTCACCGGCACGATGATGGCGACGACCTTCCTGACCTTTTTCGTGATCCGTTACCACTGGGGCTACAACCTCGCGCTGTGCATCGCCGCGACCGGCTTTTTCATCGTCGTCGACCTCGCCTTTTTTTCCTCGAGCCTGCTCAAGATCGATGACGGCGGCTGGTTCCCGCTGGTGCTGGGTGCGGTGATGTTCGCGCTGATGCTGACCTGGCACCGGGGCCGGCGCATCCTCGCGCAGCGGCTGAAGGCCTCGGCGATCCCGGTGGAGGATTTTTTCCGGTCGCTGCTGCAGTTCCCGCCGCACCGCGTGCCCGGCACTGCGGTATTCATGGTCGCCGACGGCCATGCGGTGCCGCATGCGCTGCTGCACAACCTGTCGCACAACAAGGTGCTGCATGAACGCGTGGTGCTGCTGACGGTGAGCGTCGCCGACGTGCCCTGGATTCCCTTCGGCGAGCGTGTCACGGTCGAGTCGCTGGGCAACGGCTGCTGGCGGGTGCGCCTGCATTTCGGCTTCAAGAACCGCACCGACGTGCCGCAGGCGCTGGAGCTGTGCCGCCAGCACGGGCTGGAGTTCGAGATGATGGAGACTTCGTTTTTCCTCAGCCGCGAAACGCTGGTGCCGGTGGCCGGCGGCGAGGATGGCATGGCGCTGTGGCGCGAGCGGCTGTTCGCGGCGATGGCGCGCAATGCCAGCAGCGTGGTCGAGTATTTCCACCTGCCGGCGAACCGCGTGATCGAGCTGGGCACACGCATCGAACTCTAAGCGGACAGCGGAACAAAAACGCCGGATCGGGAAAACCCGGTCCGGCGTCCTGTCGGGTATTGCGGTGCTACAGCGTGCGAACCTGCAGCTTGCGCCACTTGATCGCGCCTCCCGGTGCATCCTTGGGCCCGTTGCCGAACTGCAGCGAAAACGGTCCCGAAGCGAACTTGCTGTCCTGCAGGTGGACCGTCACCGTGCCGTTGAACTTGACGGTGATTTCCGTGCCCTTGACGTAGATTTCGAAAGTGTTCCACTTGCCGCCGGCCTTGTACGGACTCGGCACCGGCGTCCGCGCGAAACCGACAATGGCGCCGGTGGCGTACTCCGGGCCGGGACGCTGGTCGTAGATGTTCACTTCATAGGCGTTGTCTGCACCGATCTTCTTCGGATCCGAGGCGCGTACAAAAATGCCGCTGTTGGTGGTGGTGTCGGCCCAGAACTCGGCATAGATCTCGAAATCGGTGTACGAGTTTTTGGTTACCAGGTGCCCGCCCTTGCCCTTGTCACCGACAATCGCGCCGCCCTCGGCCCGCCAGTTGACATCGCCGATGCGGTTGAAGTTTTCGAGCCCTTTTTCACCGTCGATCAGCGTGACCCAGTCCGATCCCCTGTGCGCACATCCGCTCAGGCTTGCGGCGACCAGCAACAAGGCCACCGTACTGCAGAACGCTCTGCGTTTCATTATTGTCTCCCCCGGGTTGGTTGTGCTGCGCGAATCAGGTTGCGCTGCACCCCGGGGAGAGTCAAGGCTGTAAATTCAACGTGTCAGACAGCGGAGAACCCTAGCGCCGGACGCCCGGCGTCTCGATCAAAAGCCCTGCGCCACGGCGCGCCAGGTACAACTCGAGATCCAGCAATTCCCCGGAACCGAAAGCCGGCTGCTCGGCGCGCACGCCGAAATAACAGGCGCGCAACCGCCGCTGCAGGGAACCGACCGCCTGCCATTCCAGGCGGTACAGCGGATAGGCGTTGCCGTGGCCTTCGCTGATGGTGTCGGCCAGCAGCCTGCGCCCGGCGTTCTGCACATGGCAATGGACGCAGGCGAGGTTCATCTGGCCCTGGCGCCGGTGGAAAATTTCACGCCCGCGTTGCAGCGCGGCCTGCTCTTCCTTGGCTGCGGGCTGCAGCGGCAGGCCGCGCGACTGGTGCGCGACGTAGGCGGTCAATGCCAGCAGGTCTTCCGATTCGTAAGGCAGCGGATCCGCCTGCTGCCGCTGCGAGCGGCAGCGGTTGATGCGGCCTTCGAGGTTGATGACTTTCGAGCTTGCCGCATCAACCCGGGGATAACTCGCCGCGACGCCTTTCATGCTGGCCGCGGCCGACTGGTGGCAGGATGCGCAGGACTGTGCGCTGCGTCCCGCCGGCGCACTCCACAGTTTTTCGCCGCGCGCGACCCACAACATGCCGGGATTGGCGAAATCGTCGGCCTGCAGCGCGCGCACATCGGCGCCGGCGAATTCGATGCCGGAACGCGGTGGAGCAGCCGGCGTTTGCGCAAACACGGTCGTCTGCAGCGGCAGCCACAACAGGCACAAGGCCGCAGTGTTGCGGATCAACGACCCGAAAAGATCCAGGTTTTTCAATGCCTTGACGATATGCGCTCTCCCTGCGTCGCCTTCAGCCGACGGGTGCACCCCGGAAGATATAACATAAGTATTTGATTTTATTCATAAATATGATCTGGCATGGAATCCGCATTACTCCCGGCACAGGCCGCCTGGCCTGTTTTTCTGACTACACAGGAGTAGCACATGTCCAAGCAATACACCGTCCGCAAATTCGTCACTCCCGTTGCCGCCGCCCTCATGTTCGCGCTGGGCACGGCCCATGCCGTGACGCCGCCGCAGCAGTCCGCGGAAAAACCCGTCGACTGCAAAAAAACGCCGGATCACGAGCGCTGCAAAGCCAAGAAGTAAACGGCATCGTGCCGGGATGCAATGATCCCCGGCAACTTCAGGCCGGCTGCCGCATCACGCGGCCGGCCTGATTTCAGTCCGCGCTCACGGTGATCGCTGCACGCGACTCGCCGCGCTCGCCTGAATCATCGCGCCACTCGAACACGAATTCCCCGCTGTCCTGCACCCGCACCGGGAACTGCAGCAGCGGATTGGCGGCGACGCCCGAACCCATCTCGGCCCTGAACACCTCGACCCCGTTGTAGCGGCAGACCAGGGTGTTGATCACGTTTTTCGGAATGCGCCGCCCGAAATGATCGGGCCGGTAACCGGTCTCCATCGGGTGCTGGATGGCGATGCGCAGTTGGATCACCTCGCCGCGTCGCGCCTTCTCCGGCACCTGTATGCGGGACAGCATCTCAGCCCTCCAGGCAGGCGAGTTCGGTGACGACGACATGCGCCCCGCCCATCCACCAACTGCCGTCCGACAACTGCGCCAGCGCCAGCACATCCTGGATGTCGGCGAGACGGATGCGGGTGGCAATCTCCGCCCTGCCGGAATGCGGGCCCAGCGTGAAACTCGCGACGATGGGCCGCGGGTTGCGCTCGGCGAGCAGCGTGATGCGACGCACATGGTCCTGCGCCGTCATCGGGCTGTCGACCAGCACGCGCACCGCCACTGAATGGCCGTTGTCGGCCAGCGGCGGCGTATCGACGGTGACCCGGCCGGCGCTGACCGGCGCACCGCCGGTCAGCTCGCGCAGCAGCGCGGCCCGCTGCGGATTCTGCTGCGCCACGGCGAAACGCGCGCACAACAATCCACCGGCAAGCGCGGTGCTGGTCAGCAGGAAACGGCGGCGATCGGGCATCAGCGGATTATTTCAGGGTTTGCAGGTAAGCGACCACGTCTTCGATCTGGGCGGCACTGAGTATCGGCTTGCCGCGCCAGGCGGCGGCCACCCGGCTCAGGCCTTCGACCCTGTAGTAAGACGGCATCACGGTCTCCGGGTTCAACCGCGACTGGTCGACGATGCGCAGCCTCAGCTGGCCCGCCGACAGCCGGGCGCCGATGCCCGACAGCGGCGGCGCGATGTTGCCCATGAAGCGTTGCCCGGTTTCGGGCACCGCATGGCACAGCAGGCAGTTGGCATCGCGCCCGGCGATGATGTCACGGCCCCGTTGCGGATCGGCCGCTTGCGCCGACAGCGGAGCGAGGATCGCATCGCCGTCGATCCGGTACGGAACAAGAGCCTGCGGCGCCGCCACGGCACAGGCGGCCGTCGCGGCGCACAGCAGGCTCCAGGCCGGAACGCGCATCGCGCCCCGGCTCAGACCAGCGTCAGCCCCTGCTTCGACAACGGCAGGCTGCGCACCGGCTTGCCGGTCGCGGCATGGATCGCATTGAGGATCGCCGGCACCACGACGCAGATCGTCGGTTCGCCGACACCGCCCCAGAAATCGCCGGTCACCGGCAGGATCACTTCGACCTTGGGCATTTCGGCAATCTTCATGACGCGGAAATTGTGGAAGTTGGTTTCCACGATGCGTCCGTTGGCCACCGAAATCTCGCTCTGCAGCGTGGTCATGCCGTAGGCCACCGAGCCCTCGATCTGCGCCGCCGTCTGGTCCGGATTGACGACGTTGCCGCAGTCGAGCGCAAACACGCAGCGATGCACCTTGACTTCCCCCTTGGGGCTGACAGAGACCTCGGCCACCGCCGCGGAATAGCTGCCGTAACCCATGAACTGTGCAATGCCGCGGAACACGCCTTTCGGCAGCGGCTTGCCCCAGCCCGCCTTCTCGGCAGCAGCGTTGAGCACACCGAGGTGTTTCGGACGCTCGCTCATCAGCGCGCGGCGGAATTCCAGCGGATCGCGGCCGGCGAGTTTTGCGACCTCGTCCATGAAGCACTCGCTGAATATGCCGTTCTGGTTGGTGTTGACGCCGCGCCACGGTCCCACCGGCAGATGCGTGTTGCGCATCGCGTATTCGGTGCGCAGGTTGGCGTGCGTGTAACCGAACTGGGCATCGTGGGGTTGCGGCCACAAACCCTGCAGCTGGCGCCGGTCCTTGCCGTCCTTGATTGCCGCCGGATTGGCGAAGGCGTTGATCGACTGGCCGGATACGCGGATGTGCAGGCCGGTCAGATTGCCCTTGTCATCGACACCCGCGGCCATGCGCGCCATCGCGATCGGGCGGTAGAAGTCATGCGCCTGATCCTCCTCGCGGCTCCACACCATTTTGACCGGCACTCCGGGAAAGGCCTTCGCGATCGCGACGCCCTGGCGCACCACGTCCTGGTTGCCGATGCGGCGACCGAAGCCGCCGCCGAGGTCCATCACGTACACCTCGCATTTTTCGAGCGGCTGGCCGGAGGAAGAGGACAGCGCGGCCAGCGAAGCCTCGGCGTTCTGGGTCGGGATCCAGATTTCCGCCTTGTCCGGCGACAGCTTCACCGTGCAGTTCATCGGCTCCATCGTGGTGTGCGAGGTGAAGGGCACGCTGTAGACGGCCTCGATCTTCTTCGCCGAGGCGGCAATCGCCTTCGGTGCATCACCGGTGTCGATGTCGGCAAAGGCGTCAGCCGAGGTCAGCCCCGACTCCAGGTGCTTGGCGATCGATGCGCTGTTGACCTTGGCATGCGGGCCTTCATCCCAGACGATGGGCAGCGCGTCCAGCGCCTTTTTCGCCCGCCACCAGGTATCGGCCACCACCGCGACGGTGCTGTCGTTGATCTTCATGACCCGCTTGACGCCGGGCATGCCCATGACCTTCGACTCGTCGAAACTCAGCAGCTTGCCGCCGTAAACCGGGCAGTCCTTGACCGTCGCATGCAGCATGCCGGGCATCTTCAGGTCGATCGCATAGACCTTGGCGCCGTTCAGCTTGTCCGCGGTATCCAGCCGGCGCAGGCCCTTGCCGGCGATTTTCCAGTCCTTGACCGCTTTCAGCTGGATGCCTTTCGGATCGGGCGGCGTCAGTTTCGCCGCAGCAGTCGCCACCTTGCCGTAGCTGGTGCTGCGGCCGGAGCCGGCGTGCGTGATCACGCCGTTGGCGACGCGCAGTTCGCCGACCGGCACCCCCCATTCATTGGCCGCCGCCTGCAGCAGCATCATGCGCGCCGCCGCGCCGCCGCGGCGCACGTAATCCTGGGATTCGCGGATGCCGCGGCTGCCCGCGGTCGACATCACACCCCAAGCACGTTTGCGCGCGAGGTTCTGTCCGGCAGTGATCTGCTCGGTGGAAACTTTCTTCCAGTCGCATTCCAGTTCCTCGGCCACCAGCTGCGCCAGCCCGGTCAGCGTGCCCTGGCCCATCTCGGCGCGGGCGATGCGGATCACACAGGTATCGTCGGGTTTCACCACCACCCAGATGTTCACCTCGGCATTGGCAGCAGCGCCCTGGGCGGCGGCGCTGCCGATGCCGAAGGGCAGATGGAAACCCAGCGCAAGCCCGGTGCCTGCAGCGGCGCTGCCGACGAGGAATTTGCGACGGGAAATTTTGGGAGCTTGTCCGGGATTCATCAGGTCGTTCATGTCGTCTCTCCCCGGCTCAGGCGTTCTGTTGATCGGCAGCCGCGGCAGCGGCAACTTTGCCGCCGGCAGCCATGTGGACCGCGGCGCGAATACGGTGGTAGGTACCGCAGCGGCAGATGTTGGTCATCGCCTCGTCGATGTCCTTGTCCGTGGGCTTCGGTTTCTTCGCCAGCAGCGCCACCGCCGCCATGATCTGGCCAGACTGGCAGTAGCCGCACTGCGGCACGTCAATCGCCGCCCAGGCCTTCTGCACCGGATGCGAGCTGTCCTTCGACAGGCCTTCGATGGTGGTGATGCGGTCGCCGGGCTTGACCGCGGAGACCGGCAGCGCACAGGAGCGCATCACTTCGCCGTTGAGGTGGATCGAGCAGGCGCCGCACTGCGCGACGCCGCAGCCGTACTTGGTTCCGGTCAGGCCCACGTGTTCGCGGATGACCCACAGCAGCGGGGTATCGGCTTCGACATTGACCTCGTAATTGCGGCCATTGATGTTCAATTGCGCCATGACTTCTCCTCAGCGGTTTGTTGGGTACGGCATTGCTGACCGCGCCGCGATGCCCGCGGCGGTCGGCTGGCTGAATTTCCCCGGTTTGAATCTTCTGGCCTGCGGTCGAACGCCGCATGGGCGCGCAAACGATGCGCGAACGGCAGATTATGCCGCCCCCCGGCCACGGTCAACAGGAACCGCGCGTCCGGCAGTCACGTCCACAACAAACGGACGGGAACGTGCCGCGACGCACAACGAACGGGCGGCATCCCGGCGCAATTTCAGGGCAGCTGCGCGCCGTTCATCCGCGCCAATATGGTCTGAGTGCGGCGCTGCAGGTAACCGGTGTTGCTGCCCGGTCCGTAACGGCGCGGGCTCGGCACCACTGCGGCCAGGCGCGCCGCCTGCTCCGCCGACAGCGCGGCCGCGGTGGTCCCATAGTGGTAACGCGCCGCCGCCTCGGCGCCAAACACGCCGTCGCCCCACTCGATGACGTTGAGATAGATTTCGAGTATCCGCCGCTTGCTCATCACGGTTTCGAGCATCACCGCGACCACGGCCTCCTGCGCCTTGCGCCACCATGCCCGCTCCCCGGAGAAAAACAGGTTCTTTGCCAGCTGCTGGGTGATGGTCGAGCCGCCGGCGACGATTTCGCCCTCGCGCAGGTTTTTTTCATAGGCTTTCTGGATGCCCTCCCAGTCGAAACCGTTGTGGGTGGCGAATTTCGCGTCCTCGGCCGCCACCACCGCGCGCTTGAGATGCACGGAAATCCGCTGGTAGGGCACCCACTGGTGGCGCAGCCTCGCCCGCGGATCATCCTCCTGCAGGATCTCGAGGCGAGCACGCATGAAGGCCGTCGACCCGGGGTTGTGGCTGTTCCAGTACCAGATGTGAACCAGGAACCAGAACTGCAGCGCGGCCAGCGCAATCAGCGCCAGCAGGATGATGCGCCAGGTCCAGCGCAGCAGGAATCGCATGGGTGGAAATCAGGCGTCGAGGCGCAGTTGCGCGATCACCGGCACGGTCTGCGGCCGGACGCCGCGCCAGATGCGGAAGGATTCGGCCGCCTGCTCGACCAGCATGCCCAGACCGTCGGCGCAGACGACACCGCGCGCCCGCGCATATCCGAGGAAAGCGGTTTCACGGCCGTACATCATGTCGTAGGCCAGCGCACCCGGCGCGAACAACCCCTCCGGCAGCGGCGGCATCGCGCCATCGAGGCTGGCCGAGGTGGCATTGATCACAAGGTCGAACTGCGATCCGGCAAGTGCCTCATAGGGTTTCGCGGCCAGCCCCTGTGCCGCCAGCGCGGCAAACCCGTGAAAATGGCGCACCAGTGTTTCAGCCCGCTCCGGCGTGCGGTTGGCAACGACCAGCCGTTCCGGCCGGCATTCGAGCAGGGGCTGCAGCACCCCGTGCGACGCGCCGCCGGCGCCCATCAGCAATACCCGGCGGCCGGTCACCGCAAAGCCGAGATTGTGCTGGAGATCCCGGAGCAGCCCGACGCCGTCGGTGTTGTAGCCCACCAGTTCTCCGCCCTCGCGCTTGATGGTGTTGACGGCCTCCGCCAGCAGCGCACCGCCTTCGCAATGATCGACCAGGTCCCAGGCCTCGCGCTTGAAGGGCACCGTCACATTGAGGCCGTGGCCGCCGTCGTGAAAAAACCGGCGCACCGTGTCCTCGAAGCCGTCGAGCGGCGCCAGCAGGCGGTCGTAGCGGATGTCCTGCCCGGTCTGGCGCGCGAATGCGGCATGAATCAGCGGCGACTTGCTGTGGCTGACCGGATTGCCGATCACCGCGTAACGGTCAGTCACCGCGCACTCACTGGCTGACGAACTGGTCGGCCCGCGTGAAGGTCCAGGTGCGGGTGATATGCAGGATGTCGGTGTCGCGCGCGATGTTCTCGGGAAAGGCCGAGTACGGCGCCGCCAGCGTGACAATGCGCACCGTCGCCTCGTCGAGCAGCTTGTTGCCGGAAGAACGGTCGATCTGCACTTTCTCGAGGCTGCCGTCGGCCTTGATCGACACCGTGGCCACCAGGCTGCCGTAGATGCGCTGCTCGCGTGCGGCCTGCGGGTAATTCAGCTCGCCAACGCGTTCGATCTTCTGCCGCCAGTCCTCGACATAACGCGCGAAGCGGTATTCCTGGGCGCGCGCGCCGACGAACTTGCGCCGCGGCCGTTCCTGGTAGGCATTCCAGTCCTTGCTGATCTGCGCTTCCAGCCGGGCAATCGCCAGGCTGCGCTGCATCAGGTCCGTGGCGTTCACCGTCGGCGCCGTCTCGTTCGCCGGCGGCGAGGGCTTGTCCGGCGTGCTGGCCACTTCGCCCTTCGCGCCTTTTTTGGCCAGCAGTTCCCGGGCTTCCCGCTCCAGTTCGGCCACCCGCTTCTGCGCGAGCTGCAGTTCGGTGGTCTGGTTGTCCCTGGTGATCGCCGGCAGCGGGCTTTGCGCGCGCTGTTTGGCGTCGGTGTTGCCGCCGCCGTCGAGGTTGTGCTGGGCCAGCGCGTCGGCCTTCGCCGGTTTTGCCTGCGACTTGGTGTTGACCAGCACGACTTCCAGCGGCGGCGCCGAGTTCTGCAGTTCGCGCAGATCGGGAACCGTGAACGTCAGGCCGAAAATGACAAAGGCGTGGAACAGCAGCGAGACCGCGCCGGCGGCCCCGAAGCGGGTGCGCACGGTCATCTGCGCATAACGGCGGTCAAAATCGGCGATGCGCCGTTCCAGTTCGGCGACGCGCGCATCGAGCCGGTCCACCGCGCCCGCCCAGGATCCGCGGCGCGGATGTTTCGCGCGGCGGGGCAGCTGGACCACTTGGGCGGCAGGTTTGCGCATCATCCGGATATTCTAGTCAAGACCCCACAAATAGCAATAAAAACTTAAATATCATGTAATTAAGTTCATTGCTTAAAGTCATGTCTAAAATGTGCCGGTTGTTGGTGCCTGCTCACATCAGGCGCCGCCCACGACTGACCTGAATTCCAGCAGCACACCCAGATCGAGCAGGTCGATGTCGCCCACCGCCAGTTCGACCTGCACGCCGCCCGCCGTGTCCGGCAAGGACGGAATGCGCTGGACGATAGGCACGGCATCCAGCCGCACCAGGTTTTCGCGCAGCACGACGCCGGTGACCGTGGCCACCTGCTCCTGCTGCAGCCAGCGCAGGCTCCAGTAGCGCTCCATCGTGCGCTGGTACTCGCCGTAGATCTCGTAGGCCGCCTCGAAGTCGCGCATCGCCGCCAGCAGCGTGGTGTCCTTGCCGCCATAGACCGGCGGCTCGCCGCGCACGCGCGCGATCAGCTGGCGCTGGTTGACGAGGTCGGCGTAACGCCGCAGCGGCGAAGTCGCCCACAGGTACTGCGCAACGCCGAGGCCGTCGTGCGGCCCGGCTGCGGTGCTGGTGCGCACCTTGCCGCCGCTTTGCACGCGGAACAGCGCCGGCTGACCGGCGGCACGCAACTCGCCCGCCCAGGTGCTGTTGGCGAGGATCATCAGTTCGGCCACCGACTGGTCGATCGGCGTACCGCGGGCGCGGCGGCCGATGCTCACCCGCCCGTCGTCATCGACGCGGAAGGTGTATTCGGGGCGATCCTCCTGCGGCGGCGCATCGCCCTTGCGCGTGTGCAGCCGGCTGCCCGAGAACTGCCACAGCCAGGCCAGCGCCGCGCCCTGCGGATGGTCGATCGCGCCGCCGGCCACCAGCGTCGCGGCATTGAACACCGGCTCCAGCGCGTCGTGGCGCAGGTTGGCGGCGATGCGCACGCGCTCGATGCGCGTCTCGTGGGACAGGATCGAAAAATCCGCGGCGACATCGAAATAGATCGACAGCGCCGGGCAGTCGCGCCCGGCCGCCAGCGTGTAGGCCTCGACCGCCGCATCGGGCAGCATCGTGATCTTGCCGCCGGGGAAATACACCGTCGACAGCCGTTCGCGCGCCACTGCTTCCAGCGGCGAATCCGGCACGATGCCCAGCGCCGGCGCGGCGATGTGGATGCCGAGCCGGCGCGCGCCGCCGGGCAGTTCCTGCAGCGAAAACGCGTCATCGATTTCAGTCGTCGCCGCGTCGTCGATGCTGTAGGCCTCGGCTTCGGCCAGCGGCAATCCCTCCGGCACAGGCACCGGCGGCAACTCCGGGAATCCGGCGCCTTTCGGAAAATGTTCGTGCAGGAAACGGTTCAGGTGGTACGCATGGATGTCGGGCAAGGCGCCGCAGCGCTCGAGCAGGCGCACCGGCGTCAGTTTCGCCGCGGCGGCGGCCTCGTCCAGCGCCTTCCATTCAATGCCGTTCTTGTCCGGCTTGTAGAGCAGCTGGTCGAGCAACGGCCGGAAGGCCTCAGGGAGGCGGTTTTGCGCCAGTTCGGCGGCATAAGCCGCCTTCGCTTCGGCCTGGAGTTTCTTGCGTTCGACGCTGGCCAGCGCCGCCTTCAGCGCTTCTTCCGGCGCCGCCTTGTAACGGCCACGGCCCTTCTTGTAGAAATACATCGGCGCGCCGTGCAGGCGCATCAGCACTGCCGCGGATTCGGCGGCGGATGGCGCATGGCCGTAGTACTCGGTCGCCAGGCCTTCATAACCGAATTCGTCGGCTCCGCAGCACTGCCACAGGAAATCAACGTCGATGGCATCGGCCTCGTGCTGGGCCTCGGCCATGAAAACGGTGTGGGCCGGTGATGCAAAACGCAGCAGCACGGCGGAAGCCTTCACTTTCGAGCGTTTGCCGTGTGGTGCCTCGACCTGCAGCGACGTGTCGTTGTCGGCCAACACCAGGCCGACCTTGAACTCGCCGTCTTCTTCGTAAAAAACGTTCATCGTGATAGGCAAAACCGGGGAAGGCGCGGGCATTGCCACGCAAGGCAGGCAGGGCCGCGAATTATACGCGCCCGCGCTGCCAGAACGCGACGACGGTATCGAGGTACGCGGAGAAGCCGCGGAATCCGTGATCGCCGCCCGGCACGACGATCTGTTCGCAGCCGGCGTAACGTTCGACGCCGGCGCGGTAATCCAGCACCTCGTCGCCCGTCGCGGTGATCAGCAGATAGCGCGACGGGCTGATGGATTCCACCTCGAGCGCGCGCAATTCATCGATGTGCTGCGGCGTCAGTTCGTAGGCCTCTCCCGTGTAGAGGTTTTTCTGCGGCCCCAGATAGCCGGCCAGCAGCTCGTAGGGGCGCACGGCCGGATTGACCAGCACCGCGCGCGCACCGTAGCGTTCGACCAATGACGTCGCGTAGAAACCGCCCAGCGAGGAACCCACCAGTGTCACGCCGCGCGGATCATGCGGCGCGATCAGCGCCTCGAGCTGCGCCATCGCCTCGTTCGGCCGGTGCGACAGTTCGGGACAGGCGTAGTGTTCGTCCAGCCCCAGCCTGGCCATGTGTTCGCGCAGCAGGCCGGCCTTGTACGACAGCGCGGAGCTGTTGAAGCCGTGGATGTAGATCAGCACCAGGTCAAGCGGCAACGCGCCGCGCGAGTGCCAGCAGCAGCGCATCGTTGCCCCGCCCCGCAAGCAGCGACAGCCCCAGAGGGCAGCCATTCAGCGTCGCCAGCGGCAGCGTCACCTGAGGCAGGCCGGCAAGGCCGGCGATGCACAGCAGGCTCATCGCCTTCGCGCGGAAATCGTCGAGTTGCGCCGGCGGCGTATTCAGCAGCGGCGCAATGTCGGGCACGGTGGGCAGCAGCAGCACGGCGTTGTCCGCAAGCAGTGCGTCCATGCGCGATCGCGCCGCATCGCGTGCGGCCTGCGACCGCGCGACCTCCGCGGGTTTGATCGTCGCCGTCCACTCGATGCGTTCCTTGACGCCGGGGCCGAGCTTCGGCTTCACCCGCGCGACCCAGTCACCCAGCTGCGCACGGATTTCCGCGCCCTGCAATATGCGGAAGGCCTGGAACCACTGCGGCAGACCCTCCGCACTGACCGTCACCGCGCGCGGTGCGCCGAGCGCTGCCGTTGCGCGCGACAGCGCCGGCTGCAACGCCGCGCACGCCGCGGGATCCAGCAGCGCGAAGGCATCTTCGGCCAGCAGCACGGGGCCCGGCGCAGGCACCGGCGCATCGCCGAGCAGCACACGGCCGACGCGTTCGAGCAGCGCCGCATCGCGCGCGAACCAGCCCGCGGTGTCGAAGCTTTTCGCGAGCGGGCACGCGCCCTCCAGCGACACGCGGCCGTGGGTCGGGCGGATCCCGTAAACACCGCAGAAACTCGCCGGCGCTCGCACCGAACCCCCGGTGTCGCTGCCGAGCGCGAAATCGACCAGTCCGCCGGCGACTGCCGCAGCCGAGCCACTGGAGGAGCCGCCGGGAATACGCCCCGGTGCATTGACGTTCTGCGGCGTGCCGTAGTGCGCGTTCTCGCCGTTCAAGCTGTAGGTCAGTTCGTCGGTCTGGGTCTTGCCGGCCATGTCGGCACCGGCAGCCAGCAGTTGCCGCACGACCGGCGCAGTGGCTGCGGCAACCTCATGCGTCGCCAGCCAGTCGGGACTGCCGAATCCGGTTTTGTGTCCGGCAATGTCGTAGATGTCCTTGACGCCGAAACTGAGTCCGGCAAGCGGGCCGCTGCCGGAACCTTTCAGTGCGACATGGGTGTGGCGGCAGAATGCGCCGAGTGCGTCGTCGGGTATGTTGGCCATGATTCAGTGCGCGAGTTGTTCGAGCAGTTTGCCGTGGATGCCGCCAAAGCCGCCATTGCTCATCACCAGCACATGATCGCCGTCGCGGGCGGCCGCGGCAATCGCGGCCGTCATCGCCTCGAGATCGTCATGCACCGCCGCTTTTGCGCCCAGCGGCGCCAGCGCACCGGCGGCATCCCAGCCAAGACCGCCGCCGTAGCAGAACACGAGGTCGGCATCCTTCAGGCTGCCGGGCAATGCGGCCTTCATGACGCCGAGTTTCATCGTGTTCGAGCGCGGTTCGATCACCGCGAGAATGCGCGCTTTGCCGGCCTTGCGCCGCAAGCCGGCAATCGTGGTGGCGATCGCCGTCGGATGATGGGCGAAATCGTCGTAGACCGTGACGCCGCGCACCGTGCCACGGATTTCCATCCTGCGGCGGACGTTTTTGAACTGGCCCAGCGCATCAACCGCGCCGGCCGCCGGCACGCCGGCATGGCGCGCGGCGGCGATCGCCGCCAGGGCGTTCATCCGGTTGTGCGCGCCGAGCAGGTCCCACATCACGCGGCCGCGCGAGGCGCCCTCGTGGAAAACTTCGAAAGCGCCGCCCTCGTCGGGCTCGCCGGCCTGCCATTCGCCGCCGCCGCCAAAGCGCTGCACCGGCGTCCAGGCACCGCGCGCCAGCACGCGCTCGAGCGCCGGCTCCGCGCCGTTGGCAACGATCAGGCCGTTGCCGGGGACCGTGCGCACAAGGTGGTGAAACTGGGTTTCGATCGCGGCAAGATCCGGGAATATGTCGGCGTGGTCGTATTCAAGGTTGTTGAGCACCACGGTGCGCGGCGTGTAATGCACGAACTTCGAGCGCTTGTCGAAAAACGCGGTGTCGTACTCGTCGGCCTCGATCACGAAAAACGGGGTTTCGGTGAGCCGCGCCGACACGCCGAAATTCTGCGGCACCCCGCCGATCAGGAAGCCGGGATTGAGACCTGCGTGTTCAAGGATCCACGCCAGCATCGAACTGGTCGTGGTTTTGCCGTGGGTGCCGGCCACCGCGAGCACCCAGCGGCCCTGCAGCACATGTTCACGCAGCCACCGCGGCCCCGAGATATAGGGCAGGCCGCGATTGAGGATGGCCTCCATCAGCGGGTTGCCGCGTGAAACGACGTTGCCGACGACAAAGAGGTCGGGATTGAGGTCCGCCTGCTCGGCCTCGTAACCCTGGATCAGCTGGATGCCCTGCGCCTCGAGCTGCGTGCTCATCGGCGGATAAACATTGGCATCGCAGCCGGTGACGGTATGGCCCGCGGCGCGCGCGATCACCGCGAGCCCGCCCATGAAGGTGCCGCAGATGCCGAGGATGTGGATGTGCATGATGGGGGCGGAGGATAGCAGATGAGTAAGGCGCAAGGAGTGAGGGGTGAGGATTGAAAAACAAGGGGCAAAGCCCCTCTCCTTACTCCTCACGCTTTACATCTCACGACTTGAAAATAAAATAGACCGCGCCGAGCAGGCACAATCCCGCGTACAGGTAATTCATTTTCAGACCCTGTCCCATGTAAAAAATTGCAAACGGCACAAACACGGTCAGCGTGATGACTTCCTGCAGGATTTTCAGTTGCCCGAGGCTCATCGTCGTGTAACCGATGCGGTTGGCCGGCACCTGCAGCAGGTATTCGAACAGCGCGATGCCCCAGGACACGAAAGCGGCGATCCACCAGGGCGAGCTGTTGAGGTGTTTCAGGTGGCCGTACCAGGCGAAAGTCATGAATATGTTCGATGCGGTCAGCAGCAGCACGGTGGTCAGCATGGGCGGCAATGAGGTCATACCATAACTCCTTGTTTTAATTGATATTTTTTGCACGGATATTCTAGCGCAAATAACCGCTGGCCCTATAATCAGCGCATGGTTCCCGCCTGCCTGATCACCGGACTGCCCGGCGCCGACAAGCAGGGCTTTGTTGCGGCGCTGGCCGCTGCGCGCCCGTGCGGTGCGTCCTGGGCCCTGCTCGACAACGACGGCGGCGGCAGCGCGCAGGCGCTCGCTCGCGACGGCATCGCCACCGGGATAGTCAGCGGCTGCGCCTGCTGCAGCGGGCGGATCACGCTGCAGGTCGGCCTGGTGCGGTTACTGCGCCGCGCCTGCCCCGGTTTCCTGATCATCGCCGCCGACGGTGCAGCCGAGCCGGATGCACTGGAACAGACGCTGCGACAGCCGGAACTGGCGCGGGCGGTCACGGTCATCCGTCGGATCTGTGTGGCTCCGCCGCAATGGCTCGCCGCGCTGCCGGCAGCGGCCCGCGAACGATTGCAGCGGCAGATCGCCGCGGCCGACGCCGTGGTGGCGGCAACGGCGGAGGGCGTGCTGCAGTTGCGCACCGCCGGATATCCGGCGGCTGCGGGCTACGCCGATATCATCCCCCAAATCATCACCGGAGTACCCGCATGAACATGCCCGGCGCCTCCCCCCACCGCATCGTCATCGTCGGTGGCGGCGCCGGCGGCCTCGAACTGGCCACGCGGCTGGGCGACCGCCTCGGCCGCCGTGGCCGCGCGCAGATCACGCTGGTCGACCGTTCGCGCACCCACCTGTGGAAACCGCTGCTGCACGAGGTCGCCGCCGGCAGCATGGATGTCGACCAGCACATGCTCGACTACCTGGCACAGGCACGCTGGCACCATTTCCGTTTTCAGCTCGGCGCAATGCGCGGGCTCGACCGCGAACGGCGAATCGTACGCATCGCACCGACCCATGACGAAGACGGCGTCCTGCTGATCGGCGAACGCGAGATCCCGTACGACACCCTGGTCATCGCCACCGGCAGCCGCACCAACGACTTCGGCACTCCGGGCGCAAAGGAGCATGCGATCAGCCTCGACACACCGGTGCAGGCCGAACGTTTCCACAACCGGCTGATCAACGCCTGCATCCGCGCCAATGCGCAGGCGGAACCGCTGCGGCCGGAGCAGCTGCAGGTCGCGATCATCGGCGCTGGCGCCACCGGCGTCGAACTCGCCGCGGAGTTGCACCACACGACGCGCGAGCTGGTGGCTTTCGGCCTCGAAAAAATCGACGCCGGCCGCGACATCCGCATCACGCTGATCGAGGCCGGGCCGCGCGTGCTGCCGGCGCTGCCCGAACGGCTGTCGCAATCCACGGAAAAACTGCTGGCTTCGCTCGATGTGCAGGTGCTGACGGGCGCGCGGGTCACCGCGGTCGGACACGACGGCGTGCAACTCGCCGATGGCCGCAAAATTCCCGCCGAACTGACGGTATGGGCGGCCGGCATCAAGGCCGCGGATTTCCTGAAGGACATTGCCGGGCTGGAAACCAACCGCCTGAACCAGCTGGTGGTGACCCCGACGCTGCAAACCACGCGCGACGCCGACATCTTCGCGCTGGGCGACTGCGCGGCCTGCGCCTGGCCGGGCCGCGAACACAATGTGCCGCCACGCGCGCAGGCGGCGCACCAGCAGGCCACGCGGCTTGCCGACAACCTCGAACGCCGGCTCGCCGGCAAGCCGCTGCGCCCTTTCGTCTACCGCGATTTCGGTTCTCTGGTGTCGCTCGGCGAATATTCGACGGTGGGCAGCCTGATGGGCGCGCTCGTTGGCGGCAGCCTGTTCATCGAGGGCCTGTTCGCGCGCTTCATGTACGTGTCGCTGTACCGGATGCATCTTTACGCGCTGCACGGCTTCGCCAAGGTGTTTTTCGACACGCTGGCCAGGATGATCACGCGGCGCACCGAGCCGCGGGTGAAGCTTCACTAAAAGTTGTTTATAATCAAATACTTATAAAACGACGTCGGACTGACCTGCAGAACGCGAGCCGGGCAGCGGCAGGTTGTCGAGCGCGCGGTAAGTGAACACCGCCGAGAACTTGGTCTGCCTGCCGCGGTTGTGGCCTGCGGCATGGAACAGGCGGCAATGGAAAAACAGCACGTCGCCGGGATCGAGTTCGACTGCGGCCTGCGTGCGCATGAGCGCCGCATTCTCCGCGACATCGCTGCGCAGGAATTGCGCCGCGTCGAGGCGCGACGCGGCGAAATCCATGGCATGCGTGCCCGGCAGCACCAGCAGGCAGCCGTTGTCGATGCGCTCCTCACCCAGCGCGAACCACACCGACACCAGTTCCGGGCGCGCATAGGACCAGTAGCGGATGTCGCGGTGCCAGCTGGTCAGGCTGCTGTAGGCGGGATCCTTGGTCATCACGCAGTTGTGGTGGGCCTGCGCCAGCGCGATCCGCGGCCCCAGCAGCTGCCGCAGCCGCCCGGTCACCGGCGCCGCCGTCGCCCACTCCCGGAACACGGCATCGCGGGCATAGGCCTGCAGCAAGCGGCGCACCGTGCGCCCGCCCGGCGCATCGCGCGATTCCGGCGCGCCGGGATAATGGGTATCGGCCTCGTATTCGACCGGCGGTGTCGCCGCGGCAAGATCGCGTTCGGCCACCGCGCGCATCCGCATCCGCGCGGCGGCCGGCAGCAGGCCGCGCACGATCCGGTAACCGTCGCGCGCAAACCCTGCGACATCGTCCTGCGAAAAAACCTCCGTCATCCCCTCGCCCGCGATCTGCCGAAAAACCAGCCGTAAAAAAGGATTGCGCCGAGCAGCAGCGTCACCAGCGAATATACGGGATCGAGGGCGCCGGCGGTGAACACGGACGGTGTCCGGAACACCGAGTCCTCGTAATGGACGAACAGCACCAGCAGCAGGTTGTTGCCGGCATGCGCGCCGATCGCCAGCTCGAGCCGTCCGTCGCGCAATGTGACCACGGCGAGGAACAGCCCCATCGCAAAATAGTTGGCGGCCATGATCGCGAGGCCGTAGGCAGCGACCTCCGGGTTGTAGAGATGGGGCAGCGTGAACACGAGACTGCTGAACAGCGCCGGAACCGCGGGATGGCGGCACAGGCGGCCGGCGGCCTGCATCAGGTAGCCGCGGAACACCAGTTCCTCCGCCGCGCACTGCAGCGGCGTCAGCAGCAGGGCCGCGGCGACAAAGGGCAGCCAGCGGCCGATGTCGAGGTTCCAGGCATAACGGCCGGGGTGGAGCAGGCTCTCGATCACGCAGAATACGGCGGCGAGGATCATCCACACGGCCGCGCCCTGCAGCATGCGCCGCCAGTCCACGCGCGGCGAAGGCGTCACCAGCGTCAGCCAGGAGCGCCGATGCAGCAGCGCCGTCACGATGACCACGGCTGCGAGGAGCACCAGGATGCCGGCATTGATCGCGACGAATTCAGTGACTTCGCCGAGCGGCAGCCGCAGTGCCAGGGCGTAGGCATAAGCTCCGCCGACGATCCAGGCCGGCGCCAGCAGCGCGATGCCGAGCAGGTAGCGCCACGCCGCGCTGCGGCCCTGGTCCGCCAGCGCAAGATAACGCGCGGCAGGCGTGCTCAAGCCGGGTTGTAGCCCAGCGCCGGCGCCAGCCAGCGCTCGGCATCGGCCACGGTCATGTCCTTGCGCCGCGCATAGTCGGCAACCTGGTCGCGGTCGATCTTGCCGACCGCAAAATACTGCGCATCGGGATGCGAAAGGTAAAAACCGCTGACCGAGGACGCGGGCCACATCGCATACGATTCGGTCAGCCGGATGTCGACACGCGGCGCCTGCAGCAGGTCGAACAGCGGTCCTTTTTCGGTGTGGTCCGGGCAGGCCGGATAACCCGGCGCCGGACGGATGCCGCGGTACTTCTCGGCGATCAGCGCGTCGTTGTCGAGCACCTCGTCGGCCGCGTACCCCCAGAACTCGCGGCGCACCCGCAGGTGCAGCAGCTCGGCGAAAGACTCGGCCAGCCGGTCGGCCAGCGCCTTCAGCAGGATCGCCGAATAGTCGTCGTTCGCCTTCTCGAAGCGTTCCAGGTGCTTTTCGATGCCGATGCCGGCAGTGACTGCAAAGGCGCCGATGTAATCGCGCGCGCCGGATTCCGCCGGCGCGATGTAATCCGCCAGGCACTGGTTGGCGCGTCCGGTCGGCTTGCGGTTCTGCTGGCGCAGGTTGTGCCAGACCATCAGCGGGGCCTTGCGTGATTCGTCGGCGTAGACCGCGACATCCTCGTGATCGATACGCGCCGCCGGGAACAGGCCATAGACGCCGTTGGCGGTCAGCCAGCGGCCTTCAATGATTTTTTTCAGCATCGCCTGCGCGTCATCGAACACCTTGCGCGCCTCGCTGCCGACCACGGCGTCGTCGAGGATCGCCGGATACGGACCGGCCAGGTCCCAGGTCTGGAAAAACGGACCCCAGTCGATGTAGCGGGCAATCTCCGCGAGGTTGTAATTCTTCAGCGGCTTCAGGCCCAGCATCTGCGGCTTCGGCGGCGTGTACGCCGTCCAGTCGATCGCATGGGCGTTGGCGCGCGCCTCGGCCAGCGGAATCAGCTCGGGACCCTTCTTGCCGGCGTGCTGCTCGCGGATGCGTTCCTGTTCGGCCGACAGGTCATTGAGGTAGCCCTGCCGCTGCTCGTCCGACAGCAGGCTCGAACAGACACTGACACTGCGCGAGGCATCAGGCACCCACACCACCGGACCCGAATAGTTGGGTGCGATCTTCACCGCGGTATGTACGCGCGAAGTCGTCGCGCCGCCGATCAGCAGCGGGATGGTCATGCCGGCGCGCTGCATCTCGCGGGCGTTGTGCGCCATTTCCTCCAGCGAGGGCGTGATCAGGCCGGAAAGCCCGATGATGTCGGCCTTCTCGCGCGCCGCAGTCTCGGCGATGTCCTTCCACGGCACCATGACGCCCATGTTGACGACTTCGTAGTTGTTGCACTGGAGCACCACGGCGACGATGTTCTTGCCGATGTCGTGCACGTCGCCCTTG
>VFQN01000399.1_pt1 | contig 85842 bp, 123 predicted proteins | sample 3512371 | NCBI WGS metagenome assembly VFQN01 (sample SAMN10412370, study PRJNA504923) | tailings metagenome | isolation source: Replicate 2 from Balatoc abandoned mine | place: Philippines: Itogon, Benguet | collected 2017-08-28
AATAGGTCTCCGATAATCCCATAACCCTTCTCCTGAAAAAAAAAAAAAAAAAAAAATCCTCTTCGCTGAGCGCCGCACCGTTAAACGGCACACATCGTAGTGAGACATGGCTACCAACCACTGCAGCCGGCAGTAACTGGATAACACACACCCATAAGCGGGGTGGGGTCGCCAACCTCACCCCAAGCGCCGCTGCAGCAGAGCGACCTCACTGAAACGCAGCACACTGCAAACCACCCAGGCCGCCTACCGCTCCTGACATGAACAGAGTCAGGACATAACAATAAGTAAGCACAGAACAAACACAGCGCACAGCACCGCATTCCGGCGGGCTATGCTGTGACATTAACACCTAAGGGTGTCCGCTTGCCAAGCCGGCACGCAGAGCACCCGAACCCATACAAGAACCCCGAAACATTCGGCAGATCTTGCGCTAGTGGATGAATGTATGCTATATGAATGTACCGAACCCTTCACAGCGTGGCCCACGCATGAATGTACACACCGCAGGCACGCAACTGCAATCACACACTGCACCCTCCTGCTTCTTTCAGCAGCAAGCAGCTTGCACTCGTGCAACGCAAAAAGGAATGCACACCCGCAGAACACGTCACTCCATCAGCTAATTGTTCGAGCATAGCACAAGCGAGCCCAGTACCGTGAAGGTGAAGGTGCCACTTGTCAAACCCCGTCACACTAGTAGTAATGGTTCTAGCTTCTTTCAGCAGCAGCGAATGCTGCACGCGCTCTGTGGACGCCATGAACAGAGGTCAAGCCACATCACTGCGGCCATACGACAATGGAAGAAATGTGCTACGCACTGTACACCACGCTCTCGCACATTCGTCATAGTTGTCAGCTGGCCCTCCCAAAAAAATGTGCGGTTGTCAGAGTACGGCAGGCTCCCGGAGCTGTGTGCGCAACGGCACACTCCGTACGGTACCTTAGGACGGCTTAGGCGCACTAAACCATTGGACCAAAAGCGTTGTATGATAGCGGATGCTCCTTGACTGCAGGTTGCATTCCGTCCTTGGCATTTATTTCACCGGGAGAAGCACCTTCTGCCGGCATTTACTTCACCGGAGGCAGCACGTTCTGCCCAAAGGCCGCATCTGTCACCATGTTGCCTGGTGGGGCGTACCTGTTGGCAGGGGTCAGACGTTCCACACGTGTCAGGACTGTGCCCCGCAAACCCTTGCCGTCGTGCATGCGATGCGTCGCGCTACTGCGAGGGAGATGCGCAATATCATGCAGCAGGAGCCATCATTGCGGCCTTCTTGCTGTTTAGTGGAGGCGGATGGGGCTCACCTGCAGACCACCACCTTGCAGGTGCCCTTCCAGCTGCCGCTCGTGTAGGGCCCTTGGGCCACGCCGCACCCCATGCTGGTGGTGCTCTTCCACACCAGCTGCGTGAAGTGCCCGATCGCGTTGGGCTGGTTCCAGTTGTCGGCGAAGAGCCTAGCGGCCTTGAAGTTGTAGAAGTTGACCTCGGCGTACCACTTGTCAACCGCAATGGTGCACGTGTTATCCACATTGCCAGAAGAGGCGCCCATGTACCTGCGAGAACAGGGGCGGGGGCGGGGGCCGTCATATCTCACTCACTGCGCTGCCGTGCGTCACGTCTTTGTAACCTCGCTCTAGGCTGTCACAGTAGCTGTTGGTAGCTGTCCCACACCCACGAAACTGCGCTGGCATCTGGCATCTGGCATCTGGCCAGGATGCCAAACGGGCAACAGGCAACAGCGCACCACTGTGGGTACGAGCACACAAACGACGTACGCCTCGCAGGCCCGCTATTACTTTCCGCAGCAGACAGTGTCGTGCGGAACTACTCACAGGTTCTCGCCGTAGCCGTTAGCCTGCGAGTGCTCCAGCTTGCAGTTCTGCGCCGCCAGCACCTTAGCATAGGCGTCAGAGTCCCTGGCCAGCTGCTCGTTCCACGCCACGCCCGGCGCCTGGTGCACGGCGCGGTAGCCGTTGTTCTTGCTCAGCATGGCCGCCGCGTCTGAGCAGGTGGTGCCTGTAGGAGTGGCACACCATCGTGGCGGGGGTTACAAATGTCCTGCTGGGATCAAGCCAACGACGGAGCACTAACGACGGAGGATGGATGCAAGGGCGCAGTGATTGCCGACGCCAGGCTAACGAGCATGTACGTGACAGGGTCAAAGTGCGCAACGCGCCGACAGCGGAACCTGTGTGCGGTCCAGGGGAAGAATGGTGTGGCCAGGGGTGTGGCCAGTGCACTTGGCATCTTGCTTCAGGCAGTGTGTTCCCGCTCACCCTTGAGCTCAGTCGTCTGCCCCGATGGCGACGGGGAGGGGGTGGGGGACGGCTTCGGGGAGGGCTTGGGCGAGGGGGAGGGGGAGGGGGAGGGCGACGGGCTGGGCTGCTTGGAGGGCGACGGGGAGGGGTTCTCGTCGCCGCCTGTGCCAGAGGTCGTCACCTTGGGCAGCACGTTGGCGGCAAACTCGTCGTCGTATACGTAGTTGCCGGGCGGGTCGTACCTGTGGGCATATGGAGCCACAGTGGGAAGGATTAGAAGGGGGTTGAGCCATAGCGTGCGCACGTGCGCATGTCAGGCGCTTTGCACAGCAGGGCCCATGGCAGCGACAGTGGTGCCGGCTGCCCACCCCCTGCGCCCCTGGTCGATGGAAGGACCCGGTTGCCGGCTGCGGTAAGAAAGGCCCATGCACGAGGTCGTACGACAGCCGGAGCGGCGCCGCGCTCACCTGCACACCACCACCTTGCAGCTGCCAGACCACCTGCCGCCGCTGTAGGTGCCCTTGGCCACGCCGCACCCCATGCTGGTGGTGCTCTTCCACACCAGCTGCGTAAAGTGCCCCACGGCGTTGTCCTGGTTCCAGTTGTCCTCGAAGGGGTGCTCCGTGCCCCACCGGTAGTACTGCACCTCGTCGTACCAACCGTCAACGGCAAACATGCACGTGCTGTCCACGTCGTCAGAGTACGCGACCATGGCCCTGCATGGGACAGAATCCAAAAACCGCAAAAACTGTAATCAGTAAATCAGGTTTTATAAGCTGACAAGTGGGTCTGCGCAAGGGTTACAATAGGCTTTCCAGTGGTGTGGAGACACATGCCTAGGGGCACGTGGCACGTGGCACGTGTGTGCTTGCTCGCAGGCAGGCGTGGCTACCTTGTCCAGGGGCCGGCCATCAAGCAACCCCCGGGTATCGGAGCCCGTGCTAGCTGCATCACAACACATGCCGCTGTCCTTGCATAAGCTTGCCATGCACTTACAGGTTCTCGCCGTAGGGGGTGTCGGCATGGCGCAGCCCGCAGTTTTTCGCCGCCAGCACCTTGGCGTAGGCCTCCGACTCCCTGGCCAGCTGCTCGTTCCATGCCACGCCCGGTGCTTGGTGCATGGCGCGGTACATGTTGTTCTGGCTCAGCATGTCCACAGAGTCGGAGCAGCTCGTGCCTGTAAACGTGCCAGCACCGAAGACGTTGGGGTCAGTCAGGACACTATGGGTCAGCACGACGCCGTGCTCCTGACCAGGTACTAATTCATAGCCCCGGCGTAAAATTCAACGAGCTAGCTGGTGCGGGCGGCTAGGAGGTCAAGTACGAGACGGCCAGGGGGTGCAATGCTGCAATCACGGCACGGCACGGCACAGCACGTGGTACGTGCTGTAGTCGCACCGTGCGGTGTCACCAAAACCATGGACGTGCAAACGGTCTGGCCCCTCTGCCCTGCATGTATGCTAGGCCCGCACAGCGGTTGTGCTAGTTGGCATGTGGCCTTACCAGGCAGGGAAGAGCCGCTGTTGAGGTTGGGCGACGGGCTGGGCGTTGGGGTAGGGCTGGGCACTGGGGTGGGGCTAGGAGACGGACTTGGAGAAGGAGACTTCTTGTTACCCCCCTTGGGGGTTTTGGGCGTTTTTGGCGCCTTCGCCTTGGGTGGCTTAGGCTTCTTGCCAAGCAAGTCCCGGCGTCGCCCGGCGATGTCGTCGACAGTGTCGCCTGCCGACAGAACGTGCACAGGTGAGGCAATGGTCCATCCAAAGCATGACACATTGTCCTTTGTAGGCCTGTTAATGTTGGTTGCGAGGTAGGCACTCCAGCTTTGCCTCTACATCGTGCCACATGCCAGTCAGCAACGGTCGCCCTACTTAGCGCGTGTAGAAGCCGCGCTTGACTGAAACGCTTGCAGAGCATCAATCATGACTTACTTGCAACAGCAGCGACAAGGAGCATGCCCATGACCACGAGAGACAACAGAATCGGCCGCATGGCGAGGAGACTTCGGGTGAGGTAGGGGTGAGGTAGACCTTGGAGACGTGTAATGACAGTTGCTGGTATCTTTGTGCCTGATTATTATGCGATGGCTTACGCATATGGCTGCTTATATGCTAGTCATGACTCACCTGCCTTCGGTCGTACCACCTCAGTAAGACCGTGGAAGGTGACTTGGAAGCAGTCCAATCGCCGCAAGCAAGAAAGCAATATCTGTAATGCTAGTTACACATGCGTTTGCTTCAAAGGTGAAATTTGTTGCAGGAGTTGAAGTGCAGCCCGCCATCAACTTGCTCACAAGTCCTGCCCCATTTCATCGAAGCGCCAACGGCATACAGTTAACAACATAAATTCCTTGAATATATTGTATCCATCCACCTCCAGCTAGCCCTGCTGCGCGCACGAGTCACTTCAGTTCCACAGGGCGAGTAGGCGCCCTTTCGCTGACATGATACATACCACATAACTTGCTGCACACATATTTTCTTGATGCAGTGCACGTGCGTGTGCACTTGTCGGCGGTGAGCCTTGTGCCGTTGTCGGTGGCGGGCCGGGCGTGCGTCCCACTGGCTTCCGCCGCCCTGGCCGCACCCCCTTCTGTCAGCTTAACGCTATCTGGGTCACGGCAGCTTGAAGGCTAACGGCATGCCCTCTCCTCAATGGGCATTGGGGAACAGAGCCCATTCGGAACAGCAGGGCAGGTGGCAGGGGAGACTCTCCGTCGACAGGTTGCGCAGGGAAACCAGGGGAACCCTGAGGGAAACAGTGATCCGAAACAGGTGCCCTCCTGCGCAGGGGACAGATAGATGCATGCATAACCTTTGCCATGGCACATACCCTCCTGGAAAAGATGCATTCACGGGCCTTGAGCCTGCCTGAGGCCTCCGTCAACAGGTGCCCTCCCGAAACAAGATGCCCTTGCAAACAGGTGTCCTCCGTCCCTGGACAGATGCCCTTCCGCAGCTATGCTGAGCGGCAGCTGACACGTGCTGGACGCTGCACACGAGGCATCGAGTCCCACAGCGGAGCTAAATGCCTCTGCCTGGTTGCAATTGTGCGTTATCACAACCTGGAAAATTCACACCGGTATGTGCAATTGTGCGTGCCCTGATCCGCCGTGGTGCAGGGGCCTTCCCTTGGCTGCTGCGGGCCCCCGTCATCGCTGACGGCTGCCTCCGGTCGCCCAGGGTCGCCATGGCACGTGTGCTACAAGGCATCGTGTCCACGGGTGTGTCCGGGTGTGTTGATAGGCTGCTCGCTCGAGGTCATGCGCACGTGTTGAGTGTTGGACGGTGGATACATCTACAGATCCAAGGCAGGCAGAGGCGGTCTGGCAGGTGCTGGCGGGGGTAGGCGAATGCCGGAAGGCACGTGGCCTGCAGACCCCGCTTGCTTACCGTACCTGCCGCGCTGTTGCCGCCCCACGCAGAAGGCCTTCTGGCCCAAGTTCTGGCCCCACGACGACACGCCGTTCGCCTGCCTCTCGCTGCCGTACAGTGAATGTTCAGAAATGGTGTCGAGTTGTTGCCATGGATGAAAGCGACACGTGCCGTGCGGGTAGCTCTTGCTGCATATGTCAATACTCCCACGAGGGCAGATCCACTCGCGTGGCTACCTTACATACACTCGTCAACCTATACCTTGCAACAATGCCAATCTGCACTGCGCAGCGCGCCCACACCTGGCAGCCACTTTGTAAGCCCGTCTTGCCACAAACATGCATATGCATTAGCATGGGGCCTACCACACCACCGCTCCCGCTAGATAGTAGCACCAAGCCACCAACATGCCTGCCGGGCCGCCTGGCTCAGTCCCCAGTTCGCCACCACCTGCAGCCGAGTCCGCCTTCAATAATGCAGCGGCAAAGTTGCTGCCTACTACAAAACGTGCGAGTTCTCCAGGGTGGCCGACAGGGAATGACCGCAGCAGCAGCAGAACAGCGGCGGCTATGTGGGTGCTGTAGGCGTAGATTAATATGCAATATCAAAAGGCAGTATTTATCCGTGTTAGCATTTTGCACACCAACAGGCTGCCCTCCGCACCAGTGTGGTAGCAAGAAGGGCAGCACGTCACCAACGTAACACTGTAGCTAACGTGGACGTCCACACTCACGCAGCCTAAGCGCCGTGCACGTTCACCACGCAACATGTCCACAACTCCACATGCCCCCGCCCTGAAACGGGTACGTACCAGAGCACGTCGACGTACATCACCGCGAGAGCTCCCGGCCTCACATCCATATGGTTGGACATAGCGACTATTATTCGGCATAGTGACTGCGCAGTACGATGCCATGTCCATGGCGCCCTGAGGGCACAACCTCTAGCACACACATCACGCACAAGCAGGGCTCGCTGCATAAACCTGAGGCCGAAAAACCCTGCAAGCCCGGCAATCCACGGCACGGTACAGAACACAGCAGTGAGCTGCTGACCGACCTATCGCAGTCCGCCTGTACGGGCCAACCCCGACTCCAGCCGCACCTGTTGGAGTGCGTCAAGGTCTTGGCTACCGTAAACGCAACCCAGCAACTGCCCCGCTGCCAGCGCGCCCCCAAGCACAAACGCCACAGCATTCAACATCTGAACCACAAGACATGAGACCAGCCAAAAAGCAAGCGCAAAGTGTTACGCAGTGCGTTGATTTTCGGCCTGCGGCCGCCAAAGTGCTGCCTGCCATTACTGCCATGCTGGCCAAGCCTTCCCCTTTTGCCAACTCCGTCCCGCAAAGGGAAGCTCCCCTGGTCCGCGGCATTGCCCGAACGCAGCTACAGCATTTTTATTTTTCATCCTCCTCTCGCACCGACGGATGAAATGGTGTGTTCATCCCGCGGCCGTGCATGCACCTCAAATGTTTTGCAATGATTATGTCTGCCAGGGAACAACAGAGGAAGCGCCAAAGCAAGCTAGCAACCAAGCCACGCAGGCTGGTTGAACAGTATCCAATGCCTGGTGTCCAGTCCCGTGCCTCATATTAGGAGCGCGTAACGATACAAACTATCAACAGACCCTCCAACCCGCACCCCTCCGCCACTCACATGCGACAGCGAGCGCAGGTTCGTCAAAGCGCGGATCCACTGAACCCCCCATGTAGGGACATACCGCACGGCAGTACGACAGCACGAGAATCGAAGCACCGAGCAAACACGTCATTGGGATCGCCCTGATGGTCAACGTTGCACTGCAAAGGGAACTGCAAGGGCCCCACCCGTGTCAGTAACGGACTCGCAAGGTTGGGCACCGCCCTCCATCGATGCATTTCCAACCAATGATCGCACCCGGTAAAGCGGCGCTACGCCCTTTCACCGGTGCCGCACAGTACTGAGGACCTTGCCTGTTGCACCCCTACATTTGGACGTGCGCAACGTAGTACACAATACAAGTGCATGTGCAGCTACACAACCACAACCGGGTCAAAGGTAAATGGGCCGCCGCCGCGTTGCTAGTAGCTGCCACCTGCCACGCTTTGACTACACCTGCTGCGACCTTAGCCACCCTACCTGCCAACCTCCACAAGACGCCCCAACCTGACCGCCCTTCTACACCGCTAGCCATCGTCCTGCCATAACTAGCCACCCCCAAGTCACTCTGCGTTTGCAGCCAGCTCCACCCCCCTGCACAACACCCCTCTGAACCCCGGCTGCGCCGCTGCTGCACATACAGTACATATACAGAACACTGCTAGAGCAACACTTGCGCGCTACTGGAGCGCACCCAAAGCGCTTTTGGAGCTGCTTGGGCTGCACCCCAGGGCCTTGCGCCTGACCGCCGTCCGCTCGAAGACCCACCTAGCCCGCACGTCCATGCTGAGCAGCAGCAGCAGCGACGCTGCGTTCTGTAAGGCAGCCCGTACCAGCGCCGGAACCATGGCGCCCCCGTACGAGATGTAGGCGTAGATGTGGGCGTCCAGGTAGATGCCCACCAGGCGCTGCAGTACAGCCACCGGGAACACGGTCTGCAAGAGGGCAACACGGCAACAACAAGTATGTAGATAAGCAGTGAAGGGGAAACAATAAATATGAAGAAGCCGTGAAAGGGGTGGCGATGAAGCGGGAAGGGGAGGACAGCGCGGTGGAGCCTGGTAAACAGGACTCGCATGCCCCTTGTTCACGTGGCAAGGGAGCACAGCTGCCCTGAGGCACACGAGTGAGTAGCGCAGAAAGCGGTCGGCAGGTATGCAAGGAGGGGCTTGTCATGAGCCAAGCTACGCCGGAAGCCGGAAAAAAGCATGAGATACTTGACCAAGAGAGTACTGGTGGGGTGACGTGACGGCCAGCCTTCAGCCGCCGTCCCGAGAACGCCATATGCAACCCCCACCGCCATCCGAAGAACCCCCTACTTGCTGGCCAAGCGGCACCTCAAGTACTTGGCCAGTCTGAAACATGAGCCAGGCAACTTTAAGTAATAACTAACCTGTTCTGCCAGCGGCTTGATGATGACCAGCATGACGATGTCCATGTTGCCCTTTGTGAAGTTGGACCAGGCCTTGGGGTAGGGCAGGACCCCCGACAGCACCAGCAGCAGCTGCAGGGCCAAGGATGCAGGGGCACGGGTTTATTGGCAGCAGCCAGCCGTTCACCGTCTTACAAGCACAGGCACACCAAGTACACACCAGCACCTTGAGAGGCCTGGCAGGGCCGGTGCGAGGAGGCTCCCGGCCGCTCACCGTGCACCCGCTTAGCATACCAGTCAGCCTAGCATTTAGCATACAGCAACATCGGGTCATGCAGCATGTAGCATGTAGCATGTAGCCGCACCGGGCCACCCACCAGCAGCAGCTTTGCTGCCTCCACCATGAGCATCACGGCGTCGCGGTGCACAAGGAAGGCACGTGGCCGCACGACACGCAGCAGGTACGGCCCCAGCAGCCTGCGAGCGTGGAAGCGTCAATTGCGCCGCGGTTACTCTGATACTCTCGTATAGTAAAACCCAAATGCAGCAGCCTGCAGGTGTTGTAGGGGCAGGAATGTGAACGCGCGCGGGCGACTGGTCACAGGGCAGCATCCGTACAGCGAGGTGCCCTAGTGCGTCCTCTGGCACAACGACAACGACACTGCTATGCTAGGGACGCAGCTGCCAGCTAGGTACACGAAAATGAGTCGCTGTCTCGCAGTGCAAGTCACTTGCCCGGCGTTGAACACGAGGTGGCTGATGAGCTCCGAGGTGTCGCCGCTGAGCAGCAGGCCGATGGCGGGCAGCGCAAACAGCACCACGAACACAGCGCCTGCGGAGGCGTGACAGCAGGACGGTGCAGCAGAGGTCAGTACCAGAAACTGCCCGCGCGCGAACCAGCAGTAGCACACACAGCCTTCATCCAGCAGGGCAAACAGCACCAGATGTATGCACCTGGTCCGTCCGCGTGACAAAGCGGATCCTGGTGTAACGGATGGTGTGCACACGTGAGCACACGACCATTGTGCTCCTGCTTCGTTATGGGTGCCCTAGCGCAGTGTCACTCAACCCACAAGGGGCCTCACGGCACTGCCCGCCACCCGCACAGCAGCCCCGGCCTCAGCCCTCCCCCGCCCCCCGCCCCCGCCCCCCGCCCCCGCCCGCACCCACCGCACGTGGCGTCCACACGCGCCAGCGCCTGCGCGTGGTACCACCGATACCGAGCCTCCATGGCGGGCCGCACATCGCCCCACAGGCTGCACGCCAGCAGCTGCATGAGGCCCCCCAGCGGCACGGGCGTGGGGCTTAGGCCAGCGGCGGCGTCCTTCTCGCCAAGGGTATCGACGTAGGCGCTCCACGGGTCCGGATGGACGGGCCCGGACTCGAACGTGTACTTCCCGGTGGTGGGAGTCGGGTGTTGCACAGCTTTGCGCCGGTGGAGCTCAGCGAGAGCAGCTGCCCCAGGCGTTGACGCGGCTGCCCTGCTGCTGCTGGCCTCATCCGGGACCCCAACCGCCTGCGCCTGCTCCACCGGCTCATTGCCGTACAGCAGGTGCTGCTCCTGCTGCTGCCGCTGCTGCTGGCCGTGGGGAGGTGCCGGTACTGAGAAAGCAGACGCCACAGCCACTCCGCCCTCCTCTCCGCGGCCTGTCCCTCCACTGCTGCCTCCCTGCGCGCCTTGCTGCTGCTGCTGCTGCTGCTGCTGCGCCTCCTGCCGCGCCGCTGCCGCCGCCACCGCCGCCACCCTCAGCCGCACCAGCTGGTTCAGCCCGTCCATGCGCGCCTGCGCCGCCATGTCGGCCGGGGTGGCGCCGTCCGCCGCATGCGCCGAAAACCAGTGCCGCAGCGCCGCAGGCGACGACTCCAACAGCACCCACGCCACCTGGCCGCCGTCCTCAAGCGCCGCCGCCAGGTGCAGTGGCGTCAGCCCAGCTGGGCCTGGTGCCGCCACGTCGCACGCGCCGCTGCCAGCGCCGCCTCCGGCGGCGGCGGCGGCGGCAAGCAGCACCGCGCGTGCGGCGTCCGCTCTGCCCGACATGACGGCGAGGTGCAACAGCCGCAGCCCGCCCTCCCGCTCGCCCACCAGCTGGTCGGCGTCGTACAGGTCGATCCCCGCGCGGGCGAGGCCCGAAAGCAGCTCCGAGAGGGTGTGCGGCCAGCCGCGAAGGGCGGCGAAGGACAGAAGCTGCACGCCCAGGTGCCGCATGCGGGTGTGGAAGTGCGGCTGGATGACCCATGGGTCAGCGGGTCCGACGTGGGACGCTGCTGGCTGTGATGCGACCCATGGGTCGGTGGGCACCGCGTGGGGCACTGACATAGGCTGTGATGCGGCAGGCCCAGCGGCAAACAGGGCGGCGGCCGAGCCTGCCGTACTAGCGGCGGCGCCGGGGGCGGCAGCTGGTATGGGCTGAGGCACAAGGCGGGCGCTGTGTGGTTGTTGCTGGTGTTGTTGTTGGCGGTCGGGATCGACATAGTAGTGTGTGTGCGGGGCAGGAGATGGGTCCAGGTCGTGGAAGTACTGCTCCCCCTCGTGCCCCTGCGATCCTTGCTCCGTATGCACACCGCCGCCTCCACCGCCGTCGCAGAGAGGATCTTCGACCGCGGTTGGGATCAAGGGCTGCTGCTCTGCGGAGCCTGCTGCCACCGCGGTTGGGGCGGCGGCTGCAGCGGCGGTAACGTCCTCGTGCATGGCCCGAGGGTCAGCAGCAAGGGACGCAGCAGGACCATCCGCACGCGTGATGCCGTGGGATAGGGGGCCATGCGGGGCGTCGGATGAACCGCTGTAGGACTTGGTGTGGGGCTGGTGCAGGAAGCAGCTGCTCGACACCGTACGAAGGACCACCTGTGTGGAACCTGCCGATGCAGATGATGTACAACGCGCAGGCGCCCCAGCTACTGCCCTTGCTGCCCGGCTGCTCATCATGATAGGATCGCTGCTCTCACCCATCCCAGGCCTCCCGCTGCTGCCGCTGCTGCTTCGCCGCAGCTCCCCAACCGGTACCACCCGCAGGGCCCCTACATCCCCTCCGCCGCCCACACCAACGCCTACACTGCACACTCCGCCGGGCTCGGCCACTGCGCCCGGTACCACTGTGGCAGCAGCAGCAGCTGCTGCTGCTGCTGGCGCTTGCTGGACTTGCTCGCCCCAACATGCATGAATCCCCCGTTGCCCTTCCGCCGCCTCCCCCACGCTCTTCCTTGGCGAACTCCCAACCTCAACGCATACGTCCGTCATGCTGTCCCAGCTGCGCAGTTCGCTGTACGACCGCTGGCAGCCGTACTCGCCTCCGCCCGGCCCCTGCCCTTTGCCGCCCTGCGGTTGCCGCCGCTCCGCCGCACCCATGGCCGCCGCGAAGGTCGAATCCAGCAGGCTCTCGCCCGGATCCGCTCCCACGCGGCCCGCTTCTGGCTGCTGCCGCTGCAGGTGCCTGCTCAGCGGGGTCCCGCGCGACCGCTCTCTTCCGCGCCCAGGCTGTTCAAAGCTGCAACGTGCACTGCCATGCAACGGACTGTCTGCTTCTGCGTGCTGAGCTGCTGCACATGTCGCCGTGGCGGCAGGGGCAGCACCAGCCGGCGTCAGGGTACAGGGCGTCGCGGAGTCTGGCGCTGTTTGTAACGTGTCGGGAGCGGGCTGGCGGGCGACAGGTGCCGCGGCCACAGCGGGAGAAGCGGCCGGCGGCGAGCCCTGCGGTGGCGACAGCCTGCCGTACAGTCCCTCCAAGTCAACGGTCGTCTGCGCCGGCGAAAGCGACGTGGCCCTCGAGACAGCCACACCTGCTTCTGCTCCAGCCGCCAGCAGGTAGGCTTGCGGGCAAGTGCGCAGTAGGGCAGTGGCCACTGCGTCGGCCGCAGCGGGCGCTGCTAGGCGCAGGGCGGCGCCGCCGCCCCGCGCAGCGGCGACGGCGGCCGCCGCGGACCCCGGCGCCGCCAGCTCCCGCACGCCGGCTCCCGCCATGCCCACCGGGTCGCTCACGCCGTGCATGAAGTCCTCTGCGTGCGCGGCAGCTGCCGCCAGCCCCGACGCGCTCGTGCGCGCCCGCGCCAGCGCCGGCTCGCTCCCAGGCCATGCCGCCGCCGCGCCTGCAGCTGCCTGCGGCGAGCTGCCGGTCCCCGTCGCTTCCGGCGCGTACGGCGCGTACGCCCCAGGGTCCGTCTCAGCAGCTCCGTGCCGCCCTGCTGCTGTTTCTGTGAAGTCCACCAGGAACGGCACGACACGCGCAGCCGCTCCGCGCCGCTCCTGTGCGCGTGCCGCAACAGCAACACTTTCGCCACCTGCCGAAGCCGCTGACCCATGGGTCGCTCCCTGCCCTGGCTCCTGGTCCAGCCGCTGCTCCGCCTCCAGAAGCCACGCCAACGACCGGTGAGCCGGCTGCCTTGGTGCGCTGGAGACCTGTCGGCCGGGCTCCGAAGGACCCGCTCCCGCCTGGGCCGTTCCTGAGGCTGCTGCTGCTGCTGCTACTCCGGCCGCTGCGTTTGCTGACGCCCGTGTACTGGCGTGCGCTGGGGCGACAGGCTGCCGCTGCACCCGCTGCTGCTCGCCCATGCTTTGCGTGATTAGATGAGCTGCTGACGTCATTGAAGACAGCTGCAGGTTAGCCTGGAACTCGAACCACATGCCGCAGTCCAGCAGCAGGCCCTGCATCACGCCGCCCTGGCTGGTCTCCAGCAGCCCAGGCATCCCTGGCGCTGCTCCGGCTCGTGCCCCCGGCACGGCGGCACCACTGCCCGCCAGGGAGGACACCTCCTGCCATACCTGTCGGGGGCGTGTGTCGGGCCGCAGGGGTACGTGACGGGAGGGAGCGCGCCAGTCAGTGCCATGCCAGCGCAGCAGGAACACTTTAGAAAGATTCAGCCGGGGTCATATTCAGATATACTCGTGATGCAACGGCTTTCGCACCATGCCGTCAAGAATGCACCTCGCGCTGCCTTGTGTGCCAGTCCCGTGCTACCGGTACTCAAGCTAGCTGGGTACACTTGCCTGCAAGAGGGCACCAATGCTAGCAAGTAACGCTTCTCATTTTCTCAACACCTTTGATAATTTGTGAACGGTATGTGCGTGAGTGGCCTCTATCACTCACCCCCAAGCTGGGTGCCACCAGCACCGGCTGCGGCGCCCCCACCAGGCCACCCCGCTGGCACTCCAAAAACATCAACCCCGGCAACGGCGGCGGGGCGGGCAGCTGCAGGCACAGCACCTCGGCCCGCTGCAGCGCGTGCAGCGGCAGCACCTGTGGAGGGCAAACAGCATCGTCAAGTGCCGCTCCGACAACGGCACAGCTTCGTGCTTAGCCTGACAAGGATCGTCTACATGAACAGGACAGCACCTATCACACCTGCAAACAATTTGCAATGTACAAGGGGTGCGGCGCGTGTTGCAGTGACAACCATGGGCTAGGAAACTGTTGTAGCGCCAATCCTGCCCAACGCCCAACGCACCCGGCTGAGCGCCTCTGCCGGCAGCTGATCCCCCAGCAGCGACGCACGACACGGCAGGTAACCGCCTCGGTACCGCACGTGCACGCTCGGGCCCGCGCCCCTGCCCGCTGCCGCCGCCCCTCCAACGCCAAGCGGGCCGCTATCCCGAGGCGCTCCCTGAGGACTGGCCCTGTGGCAGCTGCTGCCAGAGCCGTTCCCGTCTCCACCCCGGCGCGCCTCCTCCCCAGTCGCCGCCACCCCCGCCGGGCCGCTATTTCCCCTTCCGCTCCCGCTGCCCCCGCCACCTGCACCGCGCGCCGTGCTGGCCTCCCACTCCAGCCCCTGCAAGTCCGTCCCAGCTGCATACATGATCAGCGGACCTGCCAGTCCCGCCACCACACACGTGGGCGACACGCACAGCAGGTGTGGCAGCTCGGCCGCCGGCCGCGGCGCCGGCGCCGGCGCCGCCGGTGGGCTGCCTCCCAGCGTCACGTGCCAGGTGGCAGTGCCGGGTGGTACGGCAGCTGCTGTACGACCGGCGGAACCTGTGGGCAGCTGCACGGTGACAACTTGCCCACCGCCGCCCAGGCTCTCCCCCAGGAGGTCTACCCAGGCCTCCGGAGGGAACTCGGACAGCACCGCACGCAGGGGGTGGTCTGGAGGCAGCACCAGCTCAGGTGGCTGCCAATCTGCCGGGCTATCGGAGCCGCTGCTGCTGGTACCGTAATTCCTCAGTTCCGCGGCGTTCGCGCTGCTGCGACGCACACATCGCGGCCCAGCGCTGGCTCGAGGCCTCTCCACCCCGTCCACTTCGCCCTCCGCAGCCCATCCCAGGTAGTCACTCGGCGGGGACCGGTGACCCTGGGAGTCCACGCTCCAGCTCTGGTTGCCTCGGGCGGGCCTGCGGCGGTGCTGCTGGCGCTGCCGGTATCCGGACATGACGTTGCCGTCGGACCTGGAGCGCGCGGGGGCGCTATGTGACACGTGCCGGGATGTGGCCGCACCGCCGCCGGGCTGCATCACCCCGAGGCGGTCAGACTGCCACTCCCCCGCTGGTGCAGATGACGACAGTGGTGTCGATGCTCCATCGCCCTGTGCCGGAGCTGTGCGCAGACCTGCATTACCGCTGCCACTGGCACCCGCGTCCTGCGGGAGGTTTGCAGCCAGGCTGCCAACCTGAGTGGGCGGGGTGTCCGCGGCCGCCGCCCCGGCTGCAGGACCACCTCCGTATGCGAGGGCGACTAGGTCGAGTACCAGCTGGATGCAGCCCTGGCGCACGTACACGCCCAGCAGGCCCACTCCCTGTGCCGACAGGGCGGAGCGGAAGGGCGCGGTCCAGGTCTCCAGGGGGGGCAGGTCGTCCAGGTGGCGGTCTGGGATCTTGAGCGCGACGCGGCCGACTGTGAACGAGGGCGTGTAGGCCATGCATGAGGCCTGGTGCACCACCTTGCGGGCGTGTTGCAGGGCCGCGAGCTGGTCGTCGGGCTGGCGGATGGTGTCCAGGGAGACGCGGGAGAGCTGGTGGTGGTGTTGGTGGTGGTGGTTGCTTTGGGGCCGGCGGGGTTGGAGGAGGATGGGGCCCGGTAGGGGTACGGGGAGGGAGCTGGGATGGTAGGTGGGCTTGCTGCCGGGCGCGGGGTGAGTGAGGGTGGTGGAGAAGGGTTCCGGAAGGGCTGATGGTGAGCTGGCGGATGGCTCGGACGGGAACATGGGCACGGCGGTGGGAGAGGAGGTTGCTGCAAGGCTGGGATTCTCGTTCTTGCCGGGGACGGGGAGCGCAGGGAGGTTGGCTTGCCTAGGAGCCGCGACGATCGCGCCATAAGGTACACTGTCGTCTATTAGGTGACGTGACCGTAAGGTATCGGACGCTGGCTGTACTGCACCAGCTGCTGTCGGGCAGAAAGTTGCCGAGGTTGAAAAGGTTAGGTCATCGTCCTCATCCCCAACGCTGTGACGCCCATGTAGTGCTGCAGGTGGCTCCTTGCCGTCGGTATCTTCGGGTTTGTTTGCATTTTTGCGCAACCGCGCCCACAGCCTTGTGCGTGAGCACAGCCCCCAGGCGCGCGCAGCCGTCCCCAGCACGCAGAGCACCACCGCGACTATGAGCTCCACAATCATAGCCAGCTTAGTGTGCGATTCACACTGCGCACGACCGCTTAGGAGGCAAAATTTCTTCTGCTTCAGTCACGCTCCCCGAGTTATCGCGCCCAAGCATGCGAGCACATCTTATTGAACCGTGTTATCTCGAACTATTGGCTCTTATGCCGTGTGGAGTCCCCAGTCCCGTCACTCGCGACTCATCTGAGCCTTCCAAGTTCGCATATTTCGCAAGGTTTCAGGTGCACTGTATCTTCAGCTGCATATACTTTTTAAACCGCCTGTAGTGAGCGTCAAAGCGGCCACGTGCGAACACCTGCCGCGCGAAAACAATCGTACCCGTACAGGGCCTCGAAAACTCCCGGCTATTACAGTCAGAATGGTCCGCACAGATGATCCAGGTTCGATCAGCAAAGATGTGCTTGCCGTGTTTCAACGCTTGCGACATACACGAATGCAAGCCAAGGCAGCGCATAGGCCTCACTTGGGCCGAGGCCGAGGCGGTCAGGCATGGTGTGCCATGGCCTGCTTGTGAACAGTGACTTTCTACACAGCAGTCCGCCGCACCAATCAGGAGCCAGGGCCTAGGCACGGTAGTTTACGTGGAGCCCGAGTTAGCGTCCTTGCACAGGCAGCAGGACAGTGGGTGATGATCTCGGCTTCGTTGCAGACGGAGGAGGTGCTGAAGTCTGCGCGTTGTTGAATCAAGCGAGTTGCGGGGTGAAAGGACCGTTAATATCAGGGAACTGGATAGACGTGCCGTACTGATACTGTAATGGTGCAGGGCTGCAGGCTAGAACAGCCTTTGCTGGTCAGGGACCATTACTACTATGGAGAAGGAGCGCGCGCTCTTACAGTCGCTAGCGACTGCATGTGGCTAGACGTGAACCCTTGCTCACTCGAGTCTTCCTGTCTTTGTCGCCATAAATGCCGCCTGTCTTCACCATAACGGTGTACGGCACATCACTTAGGCCGCTCGGAGACCCTGCACCTGTTATCATTGTGTCATGGGTACAAGGTTTGTGCAGCAGTGGAATGCTGCTGGGCTGGCAGGCACCAAACAGGACAACGCCATGAACGTCTGAAGCACACGCAACAACAGTGTGCGCAAGAGTGGACAGGGAACAGTCGCACTGCCAGCGGTGAGGAACGATTGGCTGCGACTTCGTCATATTGCAGTACCAGGTCAGGTACACCTGACATGTAACGAACCACGTGAAGATGCCACTGCACTTGCAGTACCGTACCCAGGACCGACAGTACCAGCGCACACGTTTCAACGCAACTGGAAACAAGTCTTGTCTTAGGGTCACACTGCCCAACCTGGCCCAACGCTTAACGTCGAGCCAGCCCCTAATGCCAGAACACGGTCCTACCGTTCTGGGCATTCCTTTCCAACGGCTACGGATGGGACACGGCCACACCGCTGAGCCTATCAGCACAATTAAGCACAGCGTTGGACCGCCTTCCAGCAAACGCAATAATGCACAGCCTATGCTATGCAGGGCAGTGGCTTGTACGAAACACAATTCGTCGAGGCCAAGCACCACGTCTGCGCGGGCTGTTGATCAACGTGCAATCCAGTTCGTCCTGTTCGTCGAGATGCACACGACATGCTTGCCAACAGTAGGCCGCACAAACTGGGAACTGCACTTGCGCACATTGCAACACCGCAAGGTCACGCAAGCGGGCTGTACTAATGATTGGCCCAATAACAGCTCGTCACCACCGTTGCCAAGACAGGCCCTTGCGCGTCCTAACAGCTGATCAAAGCGGGAATCACAACTACTCTTCTAACCGCCCGATAGCTCACATGCACATCGCCGGCCTTCGGCCTACCTGTTTCCTTGTGCCGGACGATACTACGCGCCAAGCGGCTTGTGGCATGCCCATACTAGCTCGGCGAGCAGCAGTCGGAAGCACTGCGCACGCTTAGCCTCTTACCCACAGAGTAACACTGGATCACGCTTAGCAACGCGAGACCGCCGTTGAGATGGTGCAAATAGGTTGATGCCATTAGTAAACTACCAGCACAATCAGAAGGGCCAGTACCGTACGCTGTTGCGCAACAGCGCTCAAAGAAATACGCAGGACATTTGCGGCCCTACACCTGCGAGACAGCCATGCCCATTTAGCCAAGGGCACCCAGCGGGTGCGATAACAGCCCCCTGCCACGCTCGCCCTCGGCACCGAGCACCAGGAATGTCCGCGCCGAGACCACCATACTCAAGAGGTAATCGCTGGGTCGGGCCCCGCGCGTAACGACACAGTGCTATTGGTGAAAACCAAGTCTCGGCAATAACTCGTTGCGGTTAGGCTACACGCAACTCCCTGCATCCCCGCCAGTACAGCCGTGGTTCAGTAAATTGGTGCCCACGGCACCGCGCTGAAAGAACACGTGTGTTGCCAAAGCCATGCCCATTGCTGCCAGCATCCCGATACCCTGGGCCGTCCAGAGCCCCCCAAACCTGTCAGCTAGTCTACGACACACGACAAGCACACAAACGCTAACAACCAACAGTTAGACCATGGGGGCCCCAGCTGGGAAAGTAGACAAGTGCAGGTGGACCAATGAGATGGCCGAGATCGTGCGTCGCACAGCCTGCCCGACATGCCGCTGCGAACACAGCCCAAGGAACTGTCGATCAAGCCACCCTCTGTCCTGCACCCCACCACCCCACACCTGCCCTTCACCCATCACCCCCCACGTAAACCCCCTGCGAGCTGCGGTACTTTCAACTTACAGCGCCAACCCACCATACTGCCCTCCCGGGCAACGTTCCAAAACCCCTTGCCTTCTTGCTGTGCGCTCGTGCCTGTCGCTGACATGCTGGCGCTCCTTCCCGTTCGTGCAGAAACAAGCGTTTCACCACGTCCAGCTTGCGACACACTGTAGTACAGCCGTTCAAGCAAGCGCGACCCGCCCAACGCGCAAGCTGCTATCATGCAGCCCTCCCAAACTTGGTACACCCACCTGTCGACGTCTTACCCACGACCGATAAACCATTTGGCGTGTGCAACATCGTGATCTTTCCTGAGCCGCCTTTAGTTTCTTGGGCCGTAAGGTGAGGGGCTACCACTGCCTGCAACACCCCAAACCTAGCTTTCAGAGACTCCTGGCGCCCGCTCGCCAGCAGTGGTAGCTGCAGGCTCCTCCGGGCTCAGCACCGCCGCCGCAGGCCCCGGGGATGGCCCCTTATCCGCCGCCGCTGCTGCCGCTGCTTCCGGGCCGGCAGCTGGTGCCGACCCCTCTTGTTTATCGCCGCTCCCTGCGCTCGCCGCGCTCGCAGTCCCCGGCCCTGCAGCAGACGGCGCGGAGCCGTCCGGCGTCACCGGGCCTACCCCCGCCGCCGCCGAGGGCCCTGCACCTGCGCTGTTCCCAGAGGGCGGGTTCGCGGGGGCCCTCGCTCCGCCCCCTGGGGCGCCCGGCGGCCTCGGCATGTTAATGTTCGCAGTTTCCCTTGCGCCGCTACCGCCCGGCTGTTGTTGTTGTTGATGTTGCTGCTGCTGCTGGTTGGCCCTGTTGTTTCCGGGCGTCGCGTCGCCCGACCGTATGGAGCTGCTGGCGCTGCTCGCGGCCTCGCTCTCGCCCTGGATCATCTGCATGGGCCGCAGGTGGTGTGGGGACAACATAAAGCCGGGTCAGCAGGCTGCCATCACGATAGCACCCCGCAAACCCTAATTGTTTGCACCGACGCGCATGCCAAGCAACGTGGTGGCACAGCTACGACATTCACACAGCCACACCCTGACTAGCCCTTCCAAGCAAGCCTACATGCGCCTCCCCACCAGCCCCGACCCGCAGATGCGCTCCTTGTAAACTTGGAGCATACTCTCCACCTGCTGACTACTTACCCCTACTCCTGGTATTACCCTGAACCCTGAGCCCACTACTTGTCCCATGACAGTGCACTCAGCTGCCCACGACCCACCTGCATGACCAGCGTGAGCTGCTTGACCAGCTCCGCCGCCGCCGGCCGGCGCTGAGGGTCCGGGTCCCAGCACTGGTGGATGAGCTTGCGCAGCTTGGGCGGGCAGCGGCTGGCGTCCAGCTTGGAAAGCGGCAGCCGGTGGTGGCGCACCGTGATGGAGTAGGCGATGGCCACCATGGAGCAGCCCTCCCAGGGCACGCTGCGGGCAGCAACAAAAAACCCAGGGCACGCAAGGGGCGCCGTGTTCGGTACGGGCGTGCGGGTTGCAGTGGTTGTACAAAATGTGGAGCGTGTGGAGCCCCCCAGGGCACGCTGCGGGGAGGGGAAGGGGAAGGGGTGGGCGGTAGGAAGACGATACCATCGTACCAGAAGCCCAACCCACCCCATCCATCCACACGCCGCAGAACCAGCGCTGTATGCAGGTAACCGGTAAAACCTTGAGTGCGGGTGTGTAGGTGTGCGGTGGGCTGGGCATGATGTGCAGCAGCGTGCGCGTTGGGCGAAATGGCAGCACGACGTGAAGAGGTGCGAGCGGCGGCATCTCCAGGTCTCGGTCGGGCACCAGGGCCGTGCGTCGTGCGTGCGGCTGGCCGCACCTGCCGGTGAGCATCTCCCACAGGATGACCCCCAGCGCGTAGATGTCCGCCTTGTGCGTGATGACGTAGTTGGAGGCGTCGAAGGCCTCCGGGGCCATGTAGGCGGGCTGCGCGGCAAGGTAAGGGGGGAGATGACGTGGTAAGTGGCAGGTAAAGAGCTTAACCAGCAACGTGTTCAGCTTTTTGATAAAAGGGTCCACGGATGCGGGCATGCCGGCAGTCGTGCGCTTGCACACTGCGTCCTCTGCTTCCATTCCAGTCGTGGCTACCCGTACTGGAGCATGTGCGCAATAGACCCACCGTTCCCGCCTCCGGATGCCGCGTCACCAGCACTGTGCTGCGTAGCCGCGACAGCCCGAAGTCCTGCGGGCAGAGGCAGTGACGGCCAGGCGTTTATGCTGCATTGAAGCCTCTGGCCAGCCGCATAATGACAGGCAAGCAGGCCACACCCACGGGTCACACTGGGCGGAACGGAAGCGACTCCTGTCCCTGCAGTCCGGATCGGTCGCACAAGATCCTGCAAGCGCCTCTCACCGTCAGCTTGGCTAGGGGCCGGATGCGGTCCACGTGCGACAGCAGCACGTTGCCCGGCTTGAGGTCGCGGTGGATGATGGTGGGGTGCAGGTAAGCCAGGCCGCGTGCAATGTCCGCCGCTATGTGAAGTACCTGCGCGGTAGCGCCGACGGAGGACAGGTGCGGCCGTCGTTGAATGCCGTCAACGCCCATGGCATGGCGTTCAGCCCATGCGACGGCCAAGATAGACCGTAAACCCTCGCCATCCGCCAGGTCGTGTTGCCTGTTTCTGGCCGTCCCCATCGCGTACCCAGTTCAGCACCTGGCACCCACCGTCATGAGCGGCAGCAGCTCCCCCTGCTTTCCATGCACCACACGCTCCAAGCTCGTGTCCATCAGCTCCATCACCAGACACAGCCGGGGTGGCTTAAGACACGCCGCCAGCAGCCGCACTATGTTGGGGTGCTGGCACCGCCCCAGCACCTCCACCTCCTGGCTGAACGAGTTGATCAGGCTCTCGGTGGGCCCGCTCCACTCGTCCACGTCCACAACCAACTTCACCGCCACGCGCTGCCCGTTGTACAGCCCCTCAACCACCCTGCCGTACGACCCCTTGCCGCGGATGATGGGCAGCAGCTGCACCTCCGTGTCGCACTGCACGTCCAGCTTCAGGTCGGAGCGGTGCGGCGTGAAGGGCGTCACGATCACCAGCGGACTGCTCGCGTCCACGTCTGCAGCAGGAGGCACGGCAAGGGCAACAGCATCATAACCGCAACTCAGAGATGTGATAAGCAGTCGAATGGCTCACGGTATGGACATCCCAGTGGCATGTTCTCATGCGTAGCAGCCGTACATGCCGGGCCCCGCGCCGACCCATGGGTCTCACCTGCGCTGCTGAGCACACACGTGCCCACCCCGTTGGGCAGGACCGCGTGCCTTCCCACGCTGTGCTGCAGCGAGTTGCTGTGGGTGCTGCTCGGCGCCTTGCCCCCAGCCGCACCCGCAGCCCCCGCCTTCTCGGGAGCCCCGCCTGCGCCAGGACCGTTAGCGCCCGACGGGGGGCCGTTGGTGCTGACCGGTGCGGAGCCGTTGGAGGAGGCGCCCTTGTTGGCAGCGGCAGCGGCAGCGGCGGCGCCGCCAGCCCCAGCGCCGCCGCCCGGCGCACCAGGCGGTTGGCTGTTGGCAGCCGCCAACTGGTTACCGGACGTAGACTTGGACATCCTGCAGTTACGCGCTGGTGGATGTAACGGTGCATCCTTTACAGCAAGTGCACGCTGCGGTACGGCAACACAATGCTTCCGTGGCCATGGTCATCATTAGCTGCGTGGCTTCATATGCGTTTTAAGCCGACCAACCCCAATGTGGCAAACCAGAGGCAGCGTACCTTTTAGCCTCAGCCTCGTATTGCTTCTTCCGCTGCTCCTCCGCCTCTGCTGCCCGCTTCCTCCGAACCAGAATGAACGCGACAACCGCGACGGCCGAGACCAACACCACGCCTGCAAGCCAGCACAGGGTAAACGCATACCGTACCTGAGCACTATCACCGCGCATATAATTAATTAATCCACCAAAACGGCTGCACAACCGCGCACTTTCTGGGGGGGTGCGCGGTGGTGCTGGAATTACCGTTAAGGGGGGTGCGCGGTGGCGCTGGAGTTGTCCCACGCGCTGGCAAGATACGTTACCGTACGCGGATGAGACCTTGGGTGCATTGGAGCATCGCCAGAAGTCGTGCACTGTAGCCCAACAAGCATATCGGCAAGGGTGCCGGTACCGGTATTGCACCAGTAGGGCACCAGACCGCTTTGCATCGTGCTGTGCACCAGTCTGCGCGGTGTCTGTAAAATTCCATTTGGGGGTGTGCGCGTTGGCAAGAAGATACGACTTTGGGGGTGCGCGGTGCAAAAATAATTACCCTTCCGATAGGGGTGCGCGGTGATCACCCAAACGTACGGTACCTCAGCTGTCGGCTCAGGCGCTAAGAAGGCTTCCTTGCTTGGGCAAACCGTGGGTGCGCGCAGCGGCAACTGTTGTGTTGCAACGTCCAGCCCAACAACACTTGACGACGCCCTTGTTGGCTGCCTGCTCACCTCCCACGCAGCCGGCCACAATCGCTGGCCAGGCAACCTTCGAGCTGCTGCTGCCCCGGGTGATGGCGGGCACAGGCGCGCTACTGGCCGGAGGAGGCGTTGCAATCGGCATACGGGGGAACCTGCAGCGCGAAGACGAATGCGGACAGCAACCAATCGTCAGAGCGCTACGTGTAAGCAGACAGAACATGGCATGGAGAGTCCACTGTCTAGGACCAGAGAGGCAACGCAGTGCAAGTCACAAGCGACGGGATGTACCCAGGCCCCAGATTGCGCGCCCATTACGATAGCTGAGGCTACTCGCTCGTTCGGCAAGGGCAGACGTACTGTTGAGCAAACACAGTTGCCGTGACAGACAGCAAAAAGGGCTTATGCATGGCCGATGCCGCGTGCCATCCCAAGGTCCGTAACCCCTGCCCTCTAAGCCACCTCCACACCGTGCCTCCACACCCACATGTACAGGTAGCACCCAAGCGGCCCCAGAGCTGCCACGCAGTCGTCCGTCATCTGGCGCTCGCACAGGTACGGCACGTGCAGCAGGTACAAGTTGTACCGCGTGGCGCTCGCTCGCCCGAAGGCGTCGATGTCGAAGCCCGCCACCGCAACGTCTTCGTACACCCCCAGGTCAGGCCAGCAACGGGATACGGGCGGCGCGTTGGTGTCGTTTGTACACCCCGATTGGGAGACATTGCTGATTGCCGTTTGGTTCCCCGGCAAGGACGGAGGGCGGGATATGGACGACATGATCTCTCCCTGGATAGACCGTGGCACGCAGATGCCTGGCAGGAGAAATTCGGGCGGGCGGGCAACGTGCACGAGTGCGCATTTGTGTCCAATGTAAACGGAAGGCAAACTGAGCATAATTGATTGACTGTGCCTATGTCAGCCCGTGCGCACGGTGTGACTGACCAGAACAGCCCTCACGAGGCGATGACACTGAGGAACAAGAGGCATGTGCATGCCTTATTCAAAGTAGCAACGAACGACATCATGTGCAGGGGTTTACGTGCCGGGTTCACGGCCCTCCATTCCCCGTAAACGCGTTTGAACACTTACGCAACATGAGGACAGAGTCATTCAAGAGCACCAGCGCGCCAACATCTTGGTCAGACGTTGCGACGAGGTCAAAGCCAGGCGACTGGCCAAGTGGTGTGGCCCGGAAGTCACGAACCACCACGCGCTCAAAGATGAGGGCCGCTGGCCCCACCAGCTTGACCTGTACAGGATGCATGTGCGTTGGGAGTCAGCATCCAAAAGGAGGGCAAAGGGAGGGCAGAGGTGGAGTGAACTCCTGTATTCCAAGTACTATGCTCCCCAGAGGGTTCCTGGGATGCTGCAGGGCCACAACGCGGTGCAAATTTGTGGGGACGAGGGCATTAGAACGTAGCTGGGGATGCAATGCAAGTGTGGAGGGTCAGCGGGCTACAGCACCGCCAGGACACGCTGCTAGTTGCTTGGCAAGCACGCAGCGTCAGGGTACGGCCGAAGCGCTGGGCTGGTTGGCGCCCATCGCACAATCAGCCTTGCGTTATAAGTGGTAGCGCTACAACTAAACCTTACGCGTGTTGCATTCACAAGGCGTGCCAAGCCTATTTGCGTGACAGAGGACAGAGGAGTGAGGAAGCGTGCATGTTTGATGTTTCACTCTGCTTCCCACTCAAGCAATACGTATAGCCTGAAGCCCTGGCAAGCACAGGAGCATGCGTACCTTGCCCCGCACGAAGCCCAGGCCAACCACTGGCCACTCCGTTTGTGCAGTAGCGTTTCCATAAATTGTAAGGTTGGTGCTCCGCTCAATAGCCCTAGGGTAGGCATCAAAGTCCGAGTCTGTGACACTGAAGCTGGTAAGGACCACCGCGCTCACAACGCTGTCGTTTGCAAGGGCTGAGATGAAGCCCGCTGCGTTGATTATGACCACTGTGACTCCAGGACTGGCAGAACTTTGAGCCGTCGCCCGAAACGGTGAGGCTGCCCATAGCAGCAAGAGCGCTAGAGCGTTGAAGGACGCTGTATGCGACGTTATTGCTCGTTTTGAAATTGTCATTTGCGGACACGAACACAAATTCGCCCTCAGCCTAACCCGTTTGTCCTCCCAACATGGCAGCACCTGGGAAACATGGCATGCTGTTGGAAATGCGCGAAAGAATGTATGTCCAGTCAAATGTTCCAGTAGCAGCACACGCGTGAGACGGAGTAAAGCTCAAAGCCGTACGTGTACCTCAACGTAGCAACCTTAGCCCGTGTGCCTTAGCCCTTCCTGCGACTGCGGGTCTATCACGCTATCAGCAGTCTCCCTTCACAGTACGTTACAATGATCTCCGATGTGACGAGCTTGCTGCAACCATCAGCGCTCAGCCTGGACCAGGGATGGGGCAAAGGGGGTGGGGTGAGGAGAGTGGAGCAAGCGCAGCCCAGTAGAACAGGGCGACCTGCCAGGAGCGCATTGGGTTTGCAACAGAGCAGGGCGTAATACGGTACGGTCTGAAGATTCTGAGGGTTGGGTTGCCCGCAGGGTTTTCTGGGGTCCCCCAGGGTCCCCTGCCAGGCCGACGAGGAGCTCCCAGTCCCCACGCCACTGTCACGCCCCCCCGAGCCTGAACGGTATTCCAGGCCACACGCTAGTCCCCACATGGATTTGGGCGCTTGCGCCGTGTATTTTCCCTCGCATACTTACTCCGCACCGGCCGTGCCCCGTCATTCCCGTATGCAGTTCACAGCGGCGCCCGTACACAGGTACGGGATGACTCAAGTGGCCAGAAAGTTGTGGAACTTTGTTGTGAGTGCCGACACCGCTGAGATCCTTGCCATACATACTGTGTTGACTGCGCTTACGGCCGCCCATGTCAAACAACCACACCTGCCCCATCGCTGGGGAGGAGCAAAGGCGGACTAGATGTAGAGTGGGATTGACAGAATTCATACCTCTCCAAAATGACACGATTACCCTGAACAGGGGGCCATAGCTGTGAGCGCAATAGTGCCATGGTCATTGGCCTGCTTTGCTTGAGCGCTGAGCACTTTCGGACATGAGAGGGGGCAACAGAGCTTCCTCACGTGAGCAGCTGCTCTCTTCATGCAGCAGACTGCTCGCAGGCGCCCTTGAAGGTGCGCAATATATCAACGACTCGCCGACTTGCGGCAGGCAGGAAAACAGCGCAAAATGCTGCAGCTGACCGACACATATTGAGCCGACGACGTGTGCACGAGTGCATATGATCGTCCTGTCACCTTGTCACGGACACGGGAGGGGCGGGGAAAGCGCACCTTGTCCAGCACTCCCCGTAGCCGCGCAGCCGTCGCTACTATAATATTTGACGATTTCTTTCGAGTATGGTGTTTGACGGTGTCACGTCCTGTTGCATAATCAACGGCTTTTATCATCTGTCGCTTGACTCAGCGGCGCACGCAGAGTCGGGCCATAATACTTGCGTAACGTAACTTATACCATTCCTGGACACCAACAGGGCATGGTGCGCCACTGGGCGACCTGGAGCAGCAGGGAGCAACAGCACACGACCAGCTTCAGCAGGCAGCAGAGACTGAGCATTTTGCCTTCGCAGGAAGGGAGCAGACGGGGGGGAAACCGGAGCCCCATCCCTCCGTGTACCAGCAACAGAACGCTCACACGGAGCTGTCACGCGCAAACACGCCGCTGGTCACACCAGTACACGCCGTGATCCGGCTTCACCACAGCAAGGCCAGTGATGCTGTTGGCGAGCGGCGGGAGGGCTACCACAATGCTGGTCAGAGTTCACAGCCGGGTTGCCTCCGGCACGTGCTTGCGTGCCTGCTTCCCGGACGGGTCTCATCTGCGGAACGGCGTCACCTGGAGGAGGGCTTCGACACCATTGATGATCTTGGCGAGTCCCTGTCCACCTCAGGAGATGAGCGGCACTTGCGCGGGAGTGACACCCGCTTGGCCGCAGGGGTTACGTTTTGGGGTGGGTGCTTCATGGGCACCCCAGACGACCCCCGCTCGGCCACAGGCCACCGGCCCAGCACAGCACGTGCCGGGCAGTCTGCCTGGTCTGTTGAGGCCGTGTCCTGGGAGGCTCGAGACCTTCTGGGCTGCCCCACGCACGACTCCTACGCAGCACTTCTCCGTCACCTGCTGGCGTCGGACCCTGGCCTCCGGCATGCGTTCCGGGCAGCCGTAAGGTGCGCAGCAGCGCATGACTGCCACCGGCGGCACAGACGACTGCATGCGCGCGAGGACAATATGGTTGTCCATGCCGGTACCAGGAAGGGAATGGTTGCCTGTGCCCGGCAGTGTTAGCCGCGCTGCTGTCCTTGAACCACTGTTGGGACCACGACTCTGTGCTTGCTGGTCCTGTCGCGCCCCGCCGCTCTAGCCACCCTTCTCCCAAGCACCCAGGTTTGCACACGTCAACCTTGTCACGGTCTCGTGCTGCTTCTGCTTTGCAGGGCGGCCCGCGCCGGCAAGCTCTACGAAACCACGTGCGTCATGAGCCAGCTTGCTACGCAGCACTCTGACCTGCACAACTCAGCCGGCCGGCGGTGCCTCGCGAACCCCTGGCACCACATGCCGTACATCCAGGTCCAGACCTGCCTCCTGCCCGCAGTCAACGCCTCCACCTCCGCTTTCTGCGACGACTCGGGCCCATTCCGGACTTCCTCCCGGAAAAGCGGACCCCATGCAGGGGCGCAGGGCGCTGCCACCACAGCTGCTGGCATCCGCATCACGCACTGCTCGGTGGCGCCCGAGGCCCGTAGTGTGCTGCTGGACGGGTCCGCGTGCGCTGCCCGCGCCCGGGAGCTGATGATGGTCAAGTCGCTCGCGGCCGATGTGGGTCAGGGCTTCATCACGGTTTTCGAGTACGCCTCGGGAGCCGTGCTGTACCAGAACCTCAACAGCCTGCACTACATGGTGGGTGGGCGAGCCGTGGGGCAGACTGGATGGGGTACTCCGAGTTTGCCGCTGCACAGCTGTGTGTTTGCGCGGGATGTGCGCAGCTGGCTTGCACGTGTCAGTGCCTCCCATGGTGTAGCCAAGGGAATGGAAAAGCCAGGCTGTGCCCGCAAGCCGCATCACAGCTGGGCAGCAAGCGCCGTCTGTGCGGGTCGAGGTTGTCGTTCCTGTTTGCACACCGCTTTGCACACTACCGTATGCAACGCCGCACACGCACATCCCCCAACGAGAGGTGGACGATTCTCGTTAACCCCTCCTCATTCAGGGCCAGGCGCGCTGCGGCGACGCTGGGACGCTGGCTTTTGGCGACGCTCAGGCGCAGGGCCTCTCGGGGCCAGGAGGCGGGCACGGCGTGCCCCTGCTGTGTGGCGACGCAGACGGGGAGGAGGCGGCCGTGCGGGTGCCGCTGGTGCTGCAGGAGCTGCTGCGCCACGAGCCGGGCGCCCTGGAGCGCTTGGTGGCCTGCCTGGAGGCCGGAGAGGTGGGACCAGCAGCGCTTTCTGGGGCTTTAGACACGCGCCATTGCATCATCTCCAGGGCACCACACTGTGGCTTGCTGGTGTGCCTGCTCTGACCGTTTTGCGCATCTCAACCTTTGTATGCCATACGCTTCTTCTGCCCTGCAGGAGTTTGAGGAGACGGTGCAAGTACCCCCCTCGCTGCAGCCGGTGCTGGAGTCCCTCCGAACCGCGCCGCTCGCCGGCGACCGCAACTCTGCCGCAGCAGCAGCCATCGCTGCAGCGCCGCCGGCAGCGACCTGTCCGCTGCCCTGTGCGCCAGAGGCAGAGGTGCACGGTGAGGCCAGGCCGGTACGTGCAACCGCGCCTGGAGTCCTGACCGCGGAGGACAGCACGGCCGGAGGCCTCCTGTCCAACACCTCCGAGCTGCTGCTGCTTCAGCTGGGAGCCCAGCAGTCAGTGACGGCAGCCACCGCGGCCCAGACGGGCGAGTTTGCCACCGCCAGCGGCCCCCTTGGCCCCGCCGCCGCTGCTGCTACGACGGCCACTCACACGGCGGCCGCCGCCGCAAACACCACCAACAGCGAGGCGGCGCCAGGGCTGTTCACGGGCCACTCTTGCCAATCGCGCATATCCACACCCGGCAACGGCAGCGGCTTGTCGCCGGCCCTCATGATGATCTCCCGGGCCTCCTCGGCGTCCCAGCAGGGTGTCACCAGCCGCATATGCTCCGGCACGTCGCGGCTGGGCCGCATGACCCGGGCCAGCACGGGCGCAGGGCCGACCTCCCCTTCTGGGCCTGGCCTCACGCCAGTAGGGGGGTCGTGCAGCGACAACCCCGTACCCTCGCAGTCGCCGCTAGCTGAGTGGGACAGCAGCAAGGGCGTGGGCGCGGCGGGCCAGCCTCTCGGGGGGCAAGACACAGCCGGTGCGGTTACAACCACAGGGGCCCCGGCACTGCCAATGTGCATATTCCTGCCCGGCAGCTCCGGCGCGGCAGGCTCTGCAGCAGCGACCCCGCCGCTGACCCCGTTCGCCGCCGTGCCCAGCCAGCAGCGCCCCGGCGTGTCCGGCCGCATGTCAGGGTCGGGGGTGGCCTCACGGCTCGCGCAGTCCTCCTCCGTGGAACCGCAGCAGCTGCCGCAGGCGACGGACGCCGTCCTGTCATGCTCTCCGGGGACTGTCGCCTCTGGGCGCAGCCCCGGCAACACACCCTCGACCCTGAGCACCCTCACGCGGCGCCTCTCCCGCTTCCTCAGCAGGGCAAACACCTACAGCGGCGGCGCTCCTGCGGCCAGCTCCACCCCAACCGGCGGCCTGCTGAAGTGGAACACGAGGTCGAGCCGGCACGTGTCGCCTTCCTCGATGGCGTCCGATCCGAAAGCTGCCCACGGGGGCGCGGAGCCGAAGACGGGGAACTGCGGCAGCCCGCCCCGGAGCAGCTTCGCCGCGGCACTCGCAGCGCTGGTGCCCTCCCCCACAGCCCACAACTCCACACCGGTTAACAGCTGCCGCACCACCGGAAACGGGTACGTGGCCAGGCCGAGCGGCCGCGGGCGCAAGTCGTGCGGCTCGCCGGTGCGCACCTCCCTGCAGCTTCCGGCAGGCTCCTCCGTCGTACTTCCGCCCTCGGGCCACACGCCGCCATTTGGGTCAGGGGACAAGCTCATCCGCAAGTCCATGTCATCGGGGGGTGCGTTGAACGGGCACGACCGGGCCGGATACGCGTACGGTAGACTCCAGCCGCCCGGGCTGGAGGCCCGCCTCTGCGACGACGACCACGACTCCCACAGCGCGGACCAGTTGGGCGACCTGGGCTTCATGGGGCGGGACGAGCACGTGCTATCATCCCACGGCCAACGGCGCCACAGCAACAACCAGCGTGCCCTCATTACTGGGCGTGCGTCTACCGGCTCATGCGTGTCGCCCAGCGACGAGCGCGGGGGCCACACGTCGCCGCTGGCGGCGCTCTCCCCGCGCCGCTCGGTTGGGGCCTACACGCCGTACGAGTCCGCCCCGGTGTGGAGCGGCGGCAGCCGCCGGATCGCTGCGTCCCCGGGCCAGCAGAACGACACCGACGGCGGGGCCCGCGGGCACAGCAACAGCGGCGCAGCTTGCGGGCGGGCATACAATAGCTCCATGGCCCGCAGTAGCACGGGCATCCAGTTCACAGGCAGCTACGGGCGGCGCTTTGGGGGCACCAGCCCGCGTGGGCCCAACACGGGTATCATGGTGACCCCCAGGCGGCCTGCTGTGCAGGCCAGCCCCGGGGCGGTGATAGGGAGTGGCCTCATGACGCCCACCGCCGGCGGGTTTGCCAGCGGCATTGCGCCGCAGCGGAGCCAAGGTGCCGTGGAGGCAGCGGCGGCGTCGCGTGGCGAGGGTGCGGGAGCAGAGGGCAAGCCGGCGCACGTGGGCGGCATAGTGCTGACGGGGCGCACCGACTCGGACCTGCAGGTGCGTTGGGATGCGCAGCGCGTTTTAGGCCGCAGAACCCAAGCCTTACATCTGCTGACATGCTTGACTTTCCCTGGCTGCTCATGATGTACTTTGCTGGATCTTGTTCACGCGCTTGGTACTCATGCCCAGCAACCAACACCTTTCGTGACAATGCTTCTGTACTCGTGCCCCCTCCGCACGCAGGCCATCATGGCCATCCCGGACCGCAGCCACATCTTCACGCCACACAACCGCCGCGCGACCGTCCGCCAGGCGCTCATCATGGACTCTGCGCGCACCAGCACCAGCCTGGACATGCGGTCCTACTCCCCCGCCGGCCCCCGCTGCGGCAGCTACGTCGCCCGCCACCACGCGCACCTGCCCAGCGATCACACTGCGGGCACGCAGTCCCAGCGCACCTCAGCAGGCACGATCCATGAGCGCCACTCCATCGAAATGGGCCCCGGCGGCGGTACCGAACCCACCACAGCCGACGGCGAGGACACTCCCTCCGGCTGGCTGGGCCACACGGGGGCCGGGGTGCGACGTGGCGGTGTCACAGGCGAACTCAGCGAGCTGGAAGCCTCCCCGTTCGCCCTCAGAATCGACAGCATTACTGCGCTTCGACGCCTCAAAACGACGCGCAAGCCGCTGCGTAGAGTGGCGTCGCACCTGAGCTACAGCGCCGTCAGCAGCCCTGCAGTAACCGTGCCTGACCGCTCCTCGTTTGGTAAGGACACGGCGCCGACGTCCACCACAGAGGATCAGGCGCGCGGCGGGGCTGGCTCATCCGCTGCGCATGCCGTCCGTGACGCGGAGGCTAGAGGGTCGAGCTTTGGCATGAAGCGCGTGGGCTCCCATGCCAGCCGCATGCAGTACTTTGGGGAGCCGGTCGCGGGGGACAGCGCCATTGAGGCCGCCGTGGCAGCGGCACAGGCTGCCGAAGCGGAGGAGGAGCAGCTGCAGCTTGCGGCGGAGGCGCAGAAGGCCCAGGAGACCCGCGCGACCTCGCACAGCGGGCCGCATGTGCACCCGGCGTGCACCAGCCTGCTGCAGCCTGCCGCCCTTTCCAAGGCAGCCCGTGGCCTTGGGGCCTCCCCGCTTTCCTCCTCGCCCGCCCCAGGTGCTGGCCTCCCACCCAAGGCACCGGTTGTAGCAAAACCGTCGCCGTTGCAAGGGGCGTCAGCCGCTTCGGACATGTCGTCCGCGCCCTGGTCGGCGACGACCATGGGCCCTAGCTTGGACAAGTTCTCGTGCCTGTTCGCCAGCAGTGGCGGAGTCACCAAGCCGGCTGTCCATGCACATTACTCCTGCGACGGGCGAGGCAGCATGGCGCTGCCAATTGGTGCGGCAGCGGATCCCGACGATGCAAGCGACCAACCGCGCTCTGTGAGCGGCGGGGAGCAAGGCCCGGGCAAGAGGGTGTCCGAGGCCAGCGTAAACAGCCTGCTGCTCGGCTTTGAGGTGCTGCGAGCGGACATCCAGAGCCTGTCGCGTGAGGGCAGCACTGCCCCCGCGGGCGGCTCCGGGACCGTCAGGAATTCAGTCAGCGCCTCGTCTGGATGCAGCACGCCGATACCAAGTACGCGTGGGGGCAGCGGCGGCGGGGCTGGGGGCGTTTCGGGCCGCCAGACCACATCGGGGCCGCTGGGCGCAGACTCGACGAGCGGGTCCACCGTCGGGGCATCGACTGGGGCGTCAAGGCCTGTTAGTCGTGCCGCTGGGGTCCTGCAGTCGCTGCTCAGCCGGCACTTGCGGGCCAGTGCCAGTGTGGGTCACGGGCTGGATGGTGCTCGGGCAAGGGCGTGGGGTAGCCGGAGTCCTAGTCGGGCGTCCGAGGAGCGGAGGGAAGGCACCCTGGCGGCACATGGAACAGCAGCAGCAGCTGCTGCTATTGCTGCTGCTAGTGGCCCCACCGGCGGCGTTGGGATGTTCCCAGTGGTGGCCCTTGCACCGGGCAGACATCTGGCTGGGGTCGACGGTGAGATGGAGAGCCCCTTCCACACGCCGCGCGCACCTGGCAGAGAGGAGGCGCTGGAGCGTGCCCTGGCGCTTGAGGCTGGGGAGGGTCCGTCCGTCAGGGGCGGTGCGCCCCCGCCGCCTTCGGCCCAGACTTCGGCAACAGTCCTTGCCGCAGGCGCTCCACGGGAGCATGCTGGCAGCCCCTCCACCGCCTCCTCCAACGCACCAAGCGCGCAGTCTTCGTGCTCGCTGCCGCCGCCTCCGCAGCAGCAGCAGCACCTGCTTAGCCCGGTGCAGCGCGCCGCCCCCGGGGAGCTCTTCCCTGTCGACTGCGCAGTGTACGTCATGGACAACTGCTGCGCCATGGCAACCACCACAACCACCACCTCGCACGCCGCCCACGAAGCCAACTTCACTGCCTCCCGTACGGTCGTACCTGCAACCCCAACGCGTGCCGCCAACCCCGCCCTGGACCCCCTAATCGAGGCCGCCGCCAGCATCAGCAGCGCGATATGCGCTGCTGCAGGTGCATCCACACGAGAGAATGGCGGACAAGCTGTTGCTGGCGATGCTGCTGACGGCCGCGGCTCCGGCGGCTCGCAGCGCACCCGCGACAGCAACGCCAGCGCTGCAGCGCGGCCGTCCCGCCGCCCGACCAGCGGCACGGGCACAGGCACCAGCGCCACCTTGTCTGTTGCAGACTTCGCGGCCACGTTTGGCTTTACGGGCGTGCCCGCAGCGATGCCGGGTGGTGGGAATGGAGCAGGGGAAGCTGGTGGCGCCCACGTGGCGTCCAATGATACGCTGGAGTTGGAGTTAGTGAAGCGAAAGGCGCAGCGGTTGGAGCAGGGGGATGGTCTGCAGCAGATTGCGGCGGAGCTGGGGATGGAGGTGGAGCTGGGCGCGGTAGCGGGCCTGGGAGTGGGTGTGGGTGCGGGGGCCAAGGAAGGGGCAGCGGCGGGCGGCAAGGACGGCAGCGACACAGGTGCGAGGGCCCTGTGCAGAGCATCAAGCAGTTGCACCCGTGCTGTGCTGATAGAGTGGAAACACGTGTTACCGGTACTCATGGTGCTAGCCGTGCCCGATCTGACCTGCAACCGTAGCGCTCACGTCACTTGCTTTCGTTGCCGGTATGCTTTGCAGAGGCCCCCGCGGAACGCATCATGAAGTCAGGCTCATACACATCCGTGCCTGCACCGACCTGTGACCGTGCCTGCTGCCAATTATGTTGTGCAGAGGCCCCTGTACACAGCATCATGAAGTCAGGTTCGTATACGGCGGGTGCACCCACGCCCATCCAGCGCGGGCGCAGCGCGTACGGGCGCAGCCGCAACGGCCGCAAGGGCTACGTCCGCCAGTCTACGCACGAGCGGATCGAGCAGCTGCTGCAGGCGGCGCGGGACACGTCCAGCACCGTGACCGATGACGAGGCTTCGGGCGGCGAGGGCCGTGCCGCGAGGAGGGAGACGGGGCCGCGGGTGCCCACCGGCCCCGTGTGGCACAGCGTGCACGTGTGTAGCGCGGCGCACCCGGTCACGGGGTGCCCCGTGCTGGTCGTCACGCAGCACGACGTGACCAGCCAGGTGCGTGGTGCGCGGGGCTTGAGCATCGCGTGCAAAGGCGGACAAGGGTCACAGGTTCAACCCTCTGGCGTCTGTCTGCGCGTTTGCATGCAAGAGCGTGTGCAGCTTGCATCGCCTTCCATGCCGGCAAGGCCATGTCCGTCCTGCACATGGTGGCCTTGGCTCCGGGTCTACCACACTACTCGCACGCACGCTCCCTCACCTCGGCCCACGGGTGCCTGCCTTAGGGTGCCTCCTGCCTCCCTGCTCGGACCACCGCCTGTGCCTGCCCTCTTATCTCTTGCTCCCCCACCTGCACCCTGTCACAGATGGACGCCCGCACGCAGCTGTCTCAGCTGCTGGAGCACGAGCACAAGATCCTCGAGTCCATCTTCCCACGCCACGTCATCGAGTACCTGACGCTGAACCACACCAGCGGCGACCACCCGGGGGCCTCGGGGCGCCGCTCGGCGCGCAGCACGCGGCAGGGCAGCAGGCGTCAGCGCGCGCTCGCGGGCGGGGCGGCAGCGGGGCCCGGCGCCGGGCAGCAGGCGCCGCAGGGCGGGCTGCTGTCGTTGCAGCAGCACGGCGCGCAGCTGGCCAACGTGGCCACGGCACACCCCTGCGTCACAATCCTGTTTGCAGGTGGGTCGGGGAGGGATTGCATGGGGGTGAACAGCGTGCCAGGAAGCGCACTAGTGCTCGCGTCGCAGTGGGTGGACGCGGCCGTGCAAGACCTCGCCTGCACCTGACGTGGTTAGGTGCAGACTATGTATGTGGCTCACCCTTGTCGCTTTTGAAGTTTCCGTTGCCTGGCCCCTTGCGCGCAGACATTGTGGGCTTCACGCAAATGTCGAAGGAGGTGCGTGGGCGGGCGTGACAGGGATGGGCACAGAGGGCGCAGTTGGTGTTGGTGAAGGGCCAAGCCGTCCGAAGCTGCTTACATTGCTTGTTCTGTGCATAACCCGTGCAAATAGCCCTGCTCCCTTTCGTTGCATGTAAGTACACGGCATCTCATCGCCTCCGGCGCGGCTCCTTTACACTTTAAGCCTTCCTTAATGCGCGTGCAGGTTTCGCCGTTGGAGGTAATGACCTTCCTCAACGAGCTGTACAACCGTTTCGACGCCCTGCTGGACATCTACAAGGTGTACAAGGTGGGACCCCGGACTCACTACCTTCCATGCATCTGCATGCATGGCCCTTGCATGGCCCTTGCATGGCCCACCAGCTGTCTTGCTGTTTGCGTCCGCGTCCCGACACCGCAGTACCACACACTGCTGCACGGCTTCCGTTCCATTGCATGGCTGTGGCTGTGGCTGTTGCTTGGCCACGAGCATCGACTGCTTACGCGTTTCCCTTGCTACGCTGTGCCATTTCGTTACATGTGCAGGTCGAGACCATTGGCGACTGCTTCATGGTAAGGTGTGAGGCCAGCCTGAGCCTGCCAGGACAGCCATTTCGGCTAGCACAGTACCGGAAGCGTGGCGTCCGCCTTGTAGCAGTGGAGTAGCATCCTTGCTAGTTTTCCTTGACCGCACTTCACACATGCAAGCAGCTCAGCATGGCCACAGGATGATGACCACAGGCTGCTCAGTTTTTGTGCACGTCGGTATGTCCTCGTCGTGACAGGTGCTAACGGCTGTCCGTGTGTCGGTTGTCGGTTGATGGTTGTGCAGGTGGCTGGCGGCCTGGTGGCCCAGGACGAGGACGGCTGGCGCACCACCATCACGCACGACCGGCTGCACGCGGTGCGCGTCATGGCGTTCGCGAAGGTGCGCACGGGTACCGGCATACCCTGGTGAAAGGTGCAGATGTGTTAGCGGAGAGAGTGTCCAGGGGTTGTGGTTGCATGCGTATAATAAGGCGGCAGGGGCAGGTGTGGAAGCAGTCGAACGGTTACCGGAACAACATACCGGTACCACTATGCGGTGCGTGTAGCGCCGGTACATGCGTTGGCCGTGCTAGCGGCAACGAGGAGGCAGCCGGGAGTGAGCAGTGATGGCATGACACAACCCAGCAGCGGTTACCATAGAGTTGCACGCCCGGTGCACTTCTGCATGCAGCCCTCAGGCTGCCATCATTTCCACTCTCTTCCCTGTCTGGCTGCTGACTGTGCCGACCTCCCCCTCGTGTGTCCCTCCAGGCGATGCTGCGCGAGGCGCGCAAGGTGACCATGCCCACGGGCGGTCCCACGCTGATGCGCGTGGGCATGCACAGCGGGCCCGTGACCAGCGGCGTCGTGGGCTCCAAGATGCCGCGCTTCTGCCTGTTCGGGGACACCGTCAACACGGCGTCGCGCATGGAGAGCACCTCCAAGGTGCGTGGCTCCCGGGCGCGGGTTCACGGAGGCCGGCGTTGCGCTTTTGGCGCCAGGGTAGCATTCGGGCGCTGCGGGATACGGGTCCGTACGGCGGGGCCCCTAAGCCAAAAGCAGTTGAAATGCTGTAGCTTTGGGCCACTCGTTGGCCTTGATTGCACAGCAATACGCCAGTCGAGGTGAATATCTCACATACTGTCACCTGTCCCTCAGTAAGGCTTCGTACCCGCTGCCTCAGCCTCCCTGCCCACCTGCTCCTCCTCCTGACCCGCAGCCCGGCCGCATCCACGTCAGCTCCGACACCCACGAGCTGCTGCCCAACGAGCGGTGGGAGGCCACGGGCGGCATCATGGTCAAGGGCAAGGTGAGGCCGGGAGTTTTTAACATTACTACACTATTCATGTTATTTTTTTAAGTACAAATGACATCGTCAATGGCATCAAGGGTATCATGGTCAAGGGCAAGGTGAGGCCGGGACGCCCGTGCGCAGCCACGGCGTCGCGATATTAGGCATAGACTGCCTGGATCATACCGGGCGGATTGGTTTACCTGAAGCAGTGCCCTGGAGAAGCTCTCCTGACAGCACGAGGTCATGCGACTTCGCGGCTGCCGAACGGGCAGGCGGGCTTCCGTGGTCCTGCTGTTCGCATTCCCGAACCTGTTGGTGCTGCGGTAACTGCTTTCTTTACCCGCACCTACACGCGCCGGGCACGTCTATTTACCACTATTCGTGCCAAGGCATAACCGCCACGTGGCTGTCCTCATAATGACTGGGCTGCTGCCTGTGCTGCTGCGAACTCAAGCCGGTGTTGTCCTGCCCCTGCCCCGGCCTGCACCCCCTAACACACAGGGCATGATGGGCACCTACCTGTGGGCTAGCGACGTGTCGGAGGAGAAGGGCGAGCGCCTGCAGCGTGTGCTGGGCGTGTACCTGTGACACGTGCCGGTGAGGTGCACCTGTGGGTTAGCACAGGCTGCGTGTTGGGCGTGTACCGGTGACACGTGCCGGTGAGGTGCACCTGTGGGTTAGCACGGGCTGCGTGTTGGGCGTGTACCTGTGACACGTGCCGGTGAGGTGCACCTGTGGGTTAGCACGGGCTGCGTGTTGGGCGTGTACCTGTGACACGTGCCGGTGAGGTGCGTGCGGGGTGTGTACCTGTGGGTGAGGCACAGGCTTTGCCAGCCAGAGCCAGTGTGTGGTGGGGATGTACTGGGAGGAGAGGACGGGACCTGTGGGCTGCGTGCCGTAGCAGCGAGGTGAGGGCCTCGCAGAAGCAGGCTAGCGATCGACAGGGTCTGCGTGCACGGACTGGGGGCGGTTGGGAGGCTGTGCGGTATGGCATGTGGCATAGTGCACAGTTGCTTCGCGGCGTGTTGGGGTTGCGTGCGAGCGCACCGAAGACATCAATTTTGCGGGGGGTTGCAGCGACCTGGATGGATGAAGCTTACTCAGAGAAGGGTTTTGGGTCGAAGAGTGATTTGTGGTAGCAGCAACGCGTAAGCGAGGAGATGATGAGCAGGTTTGAGCAAGAGCAGCGGAGCGGATTACAGTATGGGACAAAGTCGTTTTTGTTCGTGGCCGAGTTTTACGCGTCCTTATGGAAGTGCGACGCAGGCTGGTTCACGGTGTGGTACACGGAACAGGTGTCAGGTGTTGGGGGCGTACTTCCAAAGCGTTTGGCCATGAGGGTGTGTGCTGGCGTGCAGCCTGCGCTGCCGTCAGCAACTTGGTTGCGCTGCATGAGTGGACAAATCCACACGTTGGCCAAGTTGGACGAAGATATTTCATGCTATGCAGATTTCATGGCGCTAAGGGTGGGAGCGGGTGTCATGACGCTGAGCGTAAGAGCGTTCTCGAGGGGACGACGTGAGCTGTGCAGGAGCTGCGTTATGTCGCGGAGCCGCCTAACCATTTCGCAATCGTGTTACAAGGCGGCAAGGCGGGTGTGTTGGTATGCTGCTACCGGTCTTGTAGCGAATGCAACCGCCGCAGTATTTACGCATGTTCCAACGGGGTATTCGAGGGCACGGGGTATGACGACTAAAGGGACATGGGCATGTGAGGCGAGCGTTGCCTTGGTATGCAGCAGGGCTGTGAGGTATTCCGTGTGTTGGCCTGGCAGATGTGTTCACTTTCCCTGTCAGTCATGTGGGCATTAGCGTTGGCCTTGACTTTCCCCAACCTGGCACTACCAACGTGCCAGCCACGTGTGACGGCCGTTTTCCTTACGCGAGTACGAGTGTGAGCCGGGTTTGTTGCGGAGTTGCCGGGGAACGCATCACGGCTGGCATGTCGGTACAGCGGTGCCCAGCCAGTCAGATATCTGTTGCGCCTGCAGGACTGTGTCCTTCACAGCCTGTGCCGCACCGACCTGGCTTTCGAACACCAACTCGTCGCGTTGCAAGGGTTGTTGTTGCGAGGCTATCACCGGCTGCATGGATGGGCACGGTAAAAGCTGGGCACGGGACGTCACCTTTACTCCTGTGCTCCCATGTGCACAAGCTGCTGCACCTCGCTGTGTGCTCTCTGGACTGTTTTCGGGTTCCTGAGGACTGAGTTCCATTGCAGCACTGCTGTTGACCTGGGCGGGAGGACGCCATCCTTCTTGACCACGATGCAACGGGCATGGGTGCGTCGTTTTGCATGCGACACATCGTGCGATTTTCGAGTGTTGGAGTGCTGGAGTAGTGGGAGTCGCTGCAAGGGTGGAGGTGCGGTGTTTCTGTGTTGCTTCGTAGCTACGGCACGCCAAGGTGTGTATGGTGGGCCGACAATAACCCATTGTTTAAGTAGAGCGCGCCATCTCTCTACGCCAGCACGCCTGCGGTTTGCTTGCGGACCCGTACGGCACCAGTTTTTGGCACCGGTGTGATAATGCATGCTGAGGGCGTGCTGGTCTCGGACTTGGTAGTCCGGAGGCTTGTTTCTTACCTAGAGTGTGCATCCATTTGGCATGGAGGCAAATTCGGTTGGGGTTCCTCCCCTGGTTGGGTCCGCGCACATGTGATGACCGCGTTGACCACGCATGAATGAGCCCATTGGCAAAATGGTGCACACCGTCAGGAATACTGGTGCAGCACTGGGCTACAGTTGCGTCCGTTGTTTGGGCCCTGCTGTCGAGGGGGCCACGGTTGCTGTTTTCTTCTTCGTGCTTTCCCGGCCCGTGGGTCATCGCCCTGGCGCTGCTGCTCGTGGAGGTGTTGTCCAGGCGGGCGTGTCGTGCAATGCGCCAACACCAGCAGTGCGGTTCGATGCATGAGGGTGAGCGCACAACTGGCTACCTGATTCCAGTAAAATTTTCACTGCGTTTGGCTGTTGTGCGGGTGCAGGCTGGGCGGAGTGCGCTTGCATCGACAAGTTGCTTGCATCCCGTCATATGTAAATGCAAGTCCCAGTGTCCTGCCATGTACCGGTACAGTCAGCTACTTCAGGTGCGCGAGTAAGACCACAGGCCGATTGAGCACGACGGACCCATGTTGCTACGGACTCAACCATCGCACATTGACTACCGTAAACCATCGCACCGTAGAGCTTTATTTCGTCTCAGGCGCAGGGCAGTGCAACGGACCTGACAGGGCACGGCAACCTTCCGTAACAGCGCACTTGGAAGAAGAGAGCATCATGTGACCGCCATAAGGTGCAGACAATGGTGTCACGTAGCTGGAGATGAATGCCTGCGGTCGCAGGTGGCTAAGCACACATGTTCACCCAGATTCACCCGCCTCGCCGTATGCCATACCCATGCACTTGTACAACGAGAGGACACACTACACCTCTCGATTGCAAGGTATTCGAAGCGGCATGCTGACTACCAAGGACGCCACAGTACCTATCTCGTACCCACAGTTTAGCTAAGCCACCCCGTATGCACATGCTGCGTCCCTGAACAACCTCCCAGCACTGCAACCAGTGCTGAAGTGCAGGACGAATGCACGACAGCAGCACAACTCCATTGCAGGAGGGCGGGCACTGCGGTGCTCAGCTGTGCACAATTGTGCAACTGTGCATGAATACCGGTAGGGAACGCACCGTACTCCAGCGCCATGCATGCGTGCACGTGTCAGGAGCATGGTACGCTGTCTACTGTTGCTTTGGGGTCACACCAAAGGCACCACAAGCGCACGCAGACGCGGGGACGCTGCAATTTCAGCAGGGCCCTCACACAACTGCATACTCTACACTGTACCAGACGGATGAAGACGAGCACATGCATAGGGCGAAGGGCGTACTGGTTCATTTTTGACATCCTAACCATTTGTTCAGGGCCCCGCACCAGGCAAGCTATTAGCCGTGTGCACCGCAATGCCAAACACCTGGCCCAGCGCACCGTCCCCCACCACTGCCCCCGCCTGCCCCCTCGAAAGGGCCCGCCCGCCGCCACCACCACCGCTGCGCACACTACCGCTGCTGCCATCCCTCAGCACCCCAAGCACCTGGGCCCCATCCACATCAGGTACCGCATCCTCCAAAGGAGCACCCAAGATGGGGCTCGCGGCCGCCTGCTCGCCCGTCCAGTTACCCAGCTCTCCCTCCCCACCAGCTCCGCTGCTGCCCCGCCAACTGAGCTTGTGCTGCTGCTCCTGCTGCTGAGTCGATTGTCCAATCGGCGAGCTGTCCCCTTCCGCCAGCAGGTCTGACGGGCGGCGCACCTGCTCCTGCCGCTGACCCGAGTTCCCGCCACTGCTGCCGCTGCGCCGCACATGTGCACCTGCTGCAGCCGCCGTGGCTGGCAATGCATACATGCCGTTGGCAACGCCGCTGCCGGAGCCATGCTGCTGCTGCTGTGAAGCACCCAGGGCGCGCGGCCTCATGGGGGAGAATGTCTGCGGTGTGGCAGCCGCCGCCACCGCCATCGTGCCCGACGGTGGCCCCGACGCTGATGAGTCCCACGCCGACGGCCGGCGGCCTGACGCCGCCAGCGGGGAGGCGGCGGCGTCGGCGCCGTCGGCGACGGCCGCCGCCAGTGCATCGAGCCCCGCCAGGTCGCTGTGAGGGTCGCTTGGGGACTGCAGCAGCTGAGACCCCAACCGTGTGCCCATGGGGCTTGTACCGTACGGCCCACACGGCGGCACGCCAACGGTCATCGCTGACGGTAGCGGCTCCGGAGCGATGCGGGAACCACCACGACCGAACAGGCCGCTGCTGCCGCTGCCCGCTAGCTCCTTTGCCCGACTTGCCCTGCCGCTGGCTGCGGCGGCTCCGGCACCTCTATCGCCATAGTCCTTGATGCTCTTGGCGGCGGTGGCGGCGGAGAAGAAGGCGGCGGCGGTGGCGGCGCCGTGCGCCGCCAGCGCGTGCTGCTCGCGCAGCCGCGCCTCTTCGGCCCGCTGCAGCGCCCGGATGACCCATGGGTCGTTGGGCTCGCCGTACGGGTAGCAGTACGACAGCAGGGACGCGATGCGCGGCGAGGCGCGCAGGGCGGCGTCAACAGCCAACATGCGGCGGGCGATGGCGGGCTTGCGGGAGGAGAGGTCCTCGAGGGCCTGCAGTCCAGCCGTGTGGGTGCACAGACCTTCGCTCCAAGCCTGCTATCACACTTCCCCACACCCGCATCGCATACTCACAACACTCCCCCACACCTAGGCTGTGGAGGGCAGCTCCCGTAGCGCAGCAGGCAGAGGCACGCTGTCCCGCCGCCTGCCACTCCACCCCCACTACTAGGGCTGTGTGGTACCACTAGAAGCAAAACCCACGGAATGCAGTGTCGTTGCAGGTAGGGGTCAGCCGCAGGAGCGCACCCAGTATCTTCCGAGCAAGCGGGCTGGTGTTCGCGCAACTTCCAACGGGCAAGTTTCCGTTCGGCCACACACGCCCGTCCTCGCACCCACGCATGCGATACCCACCACCCAAAACCCACCATTGCAACGTCCTGCGCCGTCAGCACGCCGTCCCCGTCCGCGTCCCAGCCCGCCATGGCGCCCGCCAGATACTCCCGTACGAGTACGGCAGCGAAGGCGGCCAGGATAGCGCCGTTGAGGACAAGCAGGCACAGCGTGAGCACCAGACCAGCAGTGTCTCCAACGTCCAGCATGAAGTATAGGGCTGGGGAAGGGGCGAGGGCGCCGGATATCGGGGTTAGTAAGGTGGCAGTTGCACAGTTGATGTAATGCACATGGCATGCGTGGCCCCGCTCTGTCGCGATCGTGTGCAGCCGTGCAGGATGACGTCTCTGTCCAATCTGCGCCGGTCCAGCGCGCCTGTATTTACTATGGGGAGCTGGCATCGTGGCGTTTCGGCGCCTTGCCGTACCGCACCAGTACACCCCGCTCACCGACGTATATGAGTACGATGGTGCCACACAGCGACAGGCGCTCCAGGGTGTCCATGCGGGGGGAGCGGTACGGGTCGGCGTAGATCTGTACGGCACAGTGCAGCAGTGGGTTGGCAGCAACGGATTATTGACCCAACATGCTGGTTCCTGGGCCAACCGCTGCATCTAAGAGTTGCACCAACCATCCCTGCAGCACACCCGGGCCGCCCACCGCTTGACCCAACCCCTTTGCCCTCACCCCACCCGTAACCCACCTGCGCGCCGTGCGGCCCCGTTCCCGCCCCCCGGTCGCCCATTCTCTTGCCCTCACCCCGCCCCTAACCCACCTGCGCACCGCGCAGGCCCCGCCCTCGCCCCCCGGTTGCCCACCCTCTTGCCCTTACCCCACCTGCAACCCACCTGCGCCACCAGCGCCGCCATGACCACCCCCAGGCACACCATGAGCTGCACGCCCGTGCCTATGGGGCCCAGGAACACCACCACCACCACCATGGCCAGCTTGCGCAGCATCACCACGGACTCCCTGCGGCAAGGCAGGGACGGTGTGCGGGTATGAACAGGTGAGCGTGCGATGGCACGAGGAATGGCATACCGCGGCATAGCAGGTGTGCACTTGTGTACCATGCCAGCCAGTTTCGGCAGCATACAGAGGATGCTTGCGACTTTGTGAGGGACCACGCAGTATCTGTAACGGCGCGGCAGGGCGGGACCAGCGGCTCACCAGTAGAAGCACCTCTCCTCGTAGTCGCTGTACAGGAAGCCGTAAGCGCGGTAGAACGACCTGCGCGGGCGCATATGGCATCGGTGCGTCTGCTGGGCAGCGTGCGGACTGCAAGGCGGGATCTACGCCCCTCGTGCATTTTGACCGCTCGGTCCTGAAGTAAAACCCCTCCCCCGTGCACGGTCAGACACACACTAAAACCGCATACAGTACGGCACCTGCCCCGCCGACCGTTGTGCTGCCGTGCCCATCCGCTGCTTCCCTTCCATATCACAGCAGCGACGCACGGCAGCACTGGAAAGATAAGGCGCATGTGCACGCGACACACAGGGTAACAGCTGCGAGCCTACCCACCTGTTCCGCAGCTCCGCCACGTGTCGCCACAGGAACCATGCGCTGAAGGCGGGCACGCCGCAGCTAAACAGCAGCACGCCCGGCACGCCCAGCGCCAGCAGCAGCACACGATGCACGCCGCCGTAGCAGGCCATGGTGTAGTCGGACGACCAGAAGCGCCCCGCTGCGCGGAGGGCGTGCTGGTAGGGCGCGCCGCCCCCCGCCTTGTCGTCCAGCTGGATGGGGCAGTGCGGGAGCGGAAGGTATGGCAGGGCTTACTGAGTGCGTTGTTTAGGAAGGATAAGGGCCCAGGGACGTACGGTGTTTGCTGCCGAGGCATGCTCACGGCCCCACGTAGCGTCGTATCAACGGTGCCAAGCGTGTCAACCATACCCAACCGCACCAGTGGGCTGGCCCCATTCAGCGCGCTAACAACCATAACAACCACCGCAACCGCACCAGTGGGCAGGCGAAGATGCCGAGCAGCGCGTCCGTGACGTCCGGGTATGTGAAGAAGATGATGGATATGGCCGTCACGATGAGGCGGGGGCGCAGGTACTGGGCGTGGGGCGGCAGGGGCGGCTGGGGGCGCGCCTGCGAGACACAGGGGGAATGGGATGTGCAGGTGCGGAAGCATGGGGCGCAAGCAATGGGCGCGACAGGGACGGACAGCAACACCTACCGGTGTAAGGCTCTTGCAGTTGCGAGCCTTGGCCTGGTCAGGTGTTACAACTAGCTACTAGGACCTGACACACCTGAATCCCAAGCCGTGCCGCCTTTGCCGCCCGCCTGCGCTGCCTGTACTGCTGTACGGCGTAGATGCCGTACCAGCAGGGTACGGACAGGGCCAGCAGGATCCACGGCATTGCGACGCTCATGATTAGCTGCAGCAAGAGGGGCGTAATATGATAGTGCAGATGTTTAGTGTTGGTTGTTGCTGCCAGGGGTATATACCAGCAGGGCCTGGTACAACTTCAGTTCACCAGGCGGAGATAAGGCGGTAGTTGGACACTTACTGGTACGGCGAAGGTGTGGTGCCAGAGTGCCAGAGTGGCAGACCAGTGCGGATGGACAGAGCGGGTGCATGTGCATGTGCATGTGCATGTGTGTTAGCGCACCTTCTGGATGCTCTTTGGGATGGCGTTCTCTGGCAGCGAGCAGTCCAACGATACCATTGTGGTCGCCCCGCTGGACACCTGCGGCACGGACACGTACATGCACAGTTGCACACTCACACGTGAGCCGGTGTGGCACGTGGCGTAATGGCACGCCCATGTGACCACTTGGATGGCCATGAGCTGGCATGGGCAGCACCTTTGTCTTCCCTACATAGCATCCGCACACGAGCATGGCCCAGCACCACGCTAATCCACGCCACGGACTATTTAGAGTCCCAGCATCTGTAGCCAGTACAGTACCTGCTACCTGGTCACCCAGGCTGAGCAGCCAGGCCATACTCAAGGCCCCGAGCTGCTACGGACCAGGGGAGTCCCTTCTCCTGGACCCCACCAGGGAAGTCCCTTCTCCCAGACCCACCTGGTCGCCCAGGCTGAGCAGCCAGGCCACCGGCGACGGCCACACCAGCGCCACGTCCTTGACGATGGACGCCACTTGCAGGTACGACACCAGGATCTGAGGTGTACGGCGTACGGCAGCGCCCGGGCGCATGCGTCAGCTAGGTAGAGCCAGTGCATGGAGGCGGACAAACAAGGTGAAGTCTTGTCGCTTTGGCCAGCGGTGTGAGGCACGGCAGACGAGGCATACACGACCGTGAAGTACTCTACGGTACGTTGGTGACGATGTCTCCTAACAGGTGTGGTCGGTGCCAGTAAGGACCGTGCGGCCATAGCATCTAGAAGTAACACCGAAACACTGTCTACCTTGATAACGATGGAGTGCGTCCCCTGGTTGAGCTCGGCGTCGCCAACCGCCTCATTATCGTCACCGTCCTCCAATCCCTCCTTGCTGCCCCCTGCCCCCCTCCCCTGCTTCCCTTCCTGCCGCTGCTGCTGCTGCTGCTGCTCCTCCTGCTGGTTTCGCTTGCTGCTGCTGCTCTCAGGGCGCACCGCGACCTTGCTGGCCGACGCCAGGGCACGTGCCCGTGCCGCTGGCGCGCCCATCATGGCACTGTCTACTCGCTCTCCGCCGCCCGACTCGTCCATGGACGCGTTCGGCAGCTTCTTCTCTTCTTCCTTCTTGGCGGTATGACGCCACAGCGAGAGTCGCTGCAGTAAGCCGTGAGGTTTGCCGCTGCCAGGCGAGTCGACCCGGCCGCTGCGTTCGCCTTCGCGAAGCTCACGCGCTGTCTTCGACTGTGAGCCTGAGTCGCCCTCGCTGCGCACGAGCTGAGCGCGAATGGTGATCATGATCATGACCACATTGATGAGGGACACGAGCACGTAATACAGCGAGTTGAGGCTTTTCGGCGGGCACTTGGAGCACGTGGCCTCGCCCGTCTGGCCGTAGCCGGGAAGGCAGCCGGCGCACAGATTCCCTGCGGTTGCGAATAGCAAGCACCAACCGTCAATATTGCGCCGGGCAGGATAGAGGGCGGCACCATGTCTGCGTAATGGACACCCAAGCTTGAGGCCGATGTGCCATGTGGCTTACTTCAAAGCGGTCCTAGCCATTTCCTAACACCAGCTGCGCGGCACGCCCCAGGAAAGCACCTTCAATCACGTTATGCACTGTCCTTCATCCCAGTGCCGTCTCTATCACCCACCATAGTACCCGTCACTGCACTGTAGGCCCAGGAAGAGCTGCAGCGCCTCCTCTGTATCGTTGTAGCCCCCGCCCGCGTTGATGACCGCCAACGCGCCGCCCAGGGCCTCCTGCCGCGACACGTTGCGCGGCGCCCCGCTGGCGGCCACCGCAGCCGCCACACTGCTATCGCCGTCGTAGGTGCACGCGTCGGCGTTGGGGCAGAGAAGGACCTGCAAAGAGAGTACCGGTACCGGTGAGAAACATGAGCTTGGCCGGGGCGTGTTGCGGGCAGCTGACTGTGAAAGGGCCGAGCGAGCTGCGGCCCCATGCACCGTACATGACTGGTTCCATCTCCTGCCGGTTGTACAGCAGCGTGCTGCCCGTGTCCTGCCTGTTACGTACGGCAACTTGTACGCCTCTTGTTTTGGTGCAATGTCCAGGTGGTTTGGCGACGCAGTCCTCGCTGTCTCTGAGAAGACCACCAGGCATAAGCCACATCTGGCTGTGCACCCACCTGCGGGCTATACGGTCCGCTGCGCCAGTAGCCGTCCTCCTGCAGTACCAGGTAGCCCCGCCCACCATCTCCGCAGCGGGCGTTGCTGGGGCAGCTGCGGGCAAGTTAAGCACGGGGATTCCAGACGGTATCGGCACATTGAAACAAATTGTATTCAACTGGGCTGCGCCAAATTTGCAGAAAAAGCCTTGTTGAACCGTCAGTAGTCTGCATGGCCGTTCGCCCACGCAATGGGTCTAGCATTATGACAAATCATCATGTCAGTGTTGGACTCACGTATCGCAGGTAGTGTTGGAGGGCTCGAAGGAGAAGCTCTCTGCCGCGCACGTGGTGCAGAGGTCTCCCTCAGCATTAGTCACCTCGCCCACGTAGCACTGCCGTACTTCAACCTGTACGACGGCCTGCGACAGCACGTGGTACGTGCCGTACGCGGCTGCAGGGGACGAATTGACGAGTGGTTGTGCAGGTCAGTTGGGCTAGCACCGGAAGCCGTCACATAGGCTGCAGGGGACGAGCCAGTGGCTGGCCTAATGCGAGGCCAACCATGCATGTAGAACACATCAACACCACGAACGCTGTGCCTTGAAGACCCAGTATGGTTCGCATTCGTATTTCGCATTCCATTCGGGTCCATGGTATCTCGTTTGGCGTCTCACATATGTTGAAGACGTACGGCCCCGGCCGCTCCCGCACACGCATGGACGTGAAGTTGGCCACCCCGGCGGTGGCGCTCTGGGAGGTGACCCCCAGGGGCTGCGTGCTGACGCCCACGGCGTTGAGGGTGGTGGCGGACTCCAGGGAGCCCCCTGCACGGGTGGCGGACAACGGGCAGGGGCACGGGGAAATGACAGGGAGACGTCAACAACGTAGCGCAGGAGGGGTGGTCAAGGGGTTCACGTACGGTGTGCAGGTCATGCAGGTCGATGCCCAGGTCCGGCCACGGATGCCGTACAGCGTCACAGCGTGCCGATGACAGCACAGCCTGGGGCATGGCATTCCTGATCGTGGCTCCGAGGTGTCTCGCCTGAAATGCGTTGCCCAAAGGCGTCGAGCACCTCCACGGTTGTCACCAGTTGGTCGTTGGAGCGGTAGTTGGTGGCGGTTGAGTTGGCAGGCGCCATTACCCGCAACGATACGGCGGTAGTTGCGACCACACTGCCGTACAGCCCCTCATTGCTCGCCCAAGCCGTATCAACCGCTTCGCCGCAGTTCACGGCAGGCAGGCTCAAGGCGCCGTACGGCGCCGTACCGTTCGCATCGCACGACACCACGACGTCTTCGGCTTCGTACAGGAAGACCGCTCCGCCGCCGCCGCCAACCGCTGCGTTGCCGTACATGGCACTGCCGTACACGCGCACATAGCCGCAGGTGTCATCGTTGAGGGGGTCACACTTTTGGGACGCCCAGATGGCTCCGCCGTTCGTCGCCGAGTTGTTTCTGCATGCACAACAAGGCTCACTGCATCAAACCCTGTGCCAGCAGTCATGCTGTAACGGTTCACCACCGGTATCACTACATGGGCACGTGCTGTACAATAGGATATAACCTGTACATCGCCGTACGGGGGTTACTACACGGACCTGATATCGCTAACGCACCTGAAGGAGCACGACACGAAGAGGACCTCCCCTGCCACCTCAACGCATGCCGCGCCGCCGCCCCCGCCGCCGTAGCTGCTGCACGGCTCCGCCGCCACCGTGTTGGCGGCGGCGGCGTTCCCCTCGAATACGGTGGATGCGAACGTGGCGGCGCCGGCGGTGTAGCGGAGGTGCACGGCACCGCCAGCCCCCGCGCTGTTGCCAAGGAAGCTGCAGGGCGCAAGGAGATACAGCACACATAGGAACGCAAACACCATTTCACGTATTATTAGGATACATAAACTGCGCTATGAATATGGCTCAAGGACCAGAGAAGAGAGCAGTGGGCTTTTACACCAGCGGTTCCGCAAAGATAAGAGGTCGGGCGCGGGCGCCCTGGTGCCAGTTAACCCACCTGCACCTGTCCACATTTAGCTGGCTGCACTCCTGCGCCTCCAGTGCCCCCGCGCTCTGCCCCGCCGCGTTGCCCTCCAGTGTGGTGTCGCTCACCGTCAGCACCAGGTCGCGGTGCAGGCTCAGCCCGCCGCCCTGTACGGCACACGGCGAAGCGTGTACGGCACAAGGTGTACGGCAGGCAAAGCACGGAGCCCATGTAACAAAGAGGCCGGCGACACGGTGGTAGTTATGCGAATGCGGCCTTCAACAGCAAGCTGGATGGGACCACACTGGTCCATAGCTCCGTACGCGCATGGGTTGCTGAATCGTGGGGCAGGGGAGCCTTCTCGCCGTGCAACACGCTCCACCGTAAGGACTGGCATACGGCAGGGTACTAGGGTGCTGCTAGCGCACCACCTGGTGCTGAGTGTTAACCCCACCTGCATGGCAGTGTTGCCGACCAGCCTGCTGCCCGTCACAGTGATGGTGCCCTCCCTCTCAGCGTACCTGCGCAAGGAAAAGAGTGCCGTAACTGTAAAGGCCGTACAAGTAGACCTGCCACAAAGCTCCCGTGTCCGTGTTCGCAGACTAAATGACACAAGCCTGCTGCCACGTGTGCGCCCATGCCCCGAGCCCCCGCGAACCTCCGCGCCCCGCCACCCACCCGCCGCTGCCCTGTCGCAGGGGTTTAGGGTTATGGGGTATGCTTTTTCAATTAACAAAACAGAAAAGCCCGCGCCTCGCCGCCCACCCGCCGCTGCCCTGTCGCAGCACTGCCCATGCTCCAAGTACCCCGGCCCCTGCAACCCAAACATCCGCCATTAGCTACACGTACGACCTTCTTTGCCGCCTTTTGCGTTTTCCTAGCGTTTCACCCACCACCCACCAGCCTCCGCCCTGCCCCAGCACCGCCACGTTTCCGCTGAGGCTGCAGTTGGCCACGTCCACGAAGCGGGTGGAGGTGGTCATCAGGCCGCCGCCGCGGCGCTGCGCCACGTTGCGGTCAAACTCGGTCAACGCCAGGGCCACCCTGCCGTACGACTGCTCCACCAGGAGCGCGCCGCCGCCCTGGCTGGCGGCCTGGGTAGCGGTCGAGCGACAGACGGAAATAGGAAGCAAGCAGGCAAGTGAGCTAGCCATGCAAGTAATGCGGTGTGGTGGCATAGTGCGACGAAGGGCCTGTGGTTACCGTAGCAGCAGGGCTTGAAAACAGCATGGCGCTGCGTCAAGTGCAAACGCAGCTCTGGATCCCTGACAGCGCATCATGGGTGGATATCGACAACTGTTCATCCTGTGCCGCTGTCCCGCAATATGCCTTTTTCATACACGTCTTCACGTCTAGAGCAAATTGCACTGTACCTTGTTGCCTACGAACTTGCACCCCGTCAGCGTTACGGTCATGCCGCTGTCCAGCCCCGACACGTGCAGCCCGCCGCCCCACGCCGCGGCGTTGGCCTGGAAGCTGGCGGAAGCTGCGGCGAAGCTGCAGCTGGGCAGCTGCAGGAAGACAGCGCCGCCGGAGGTGGCGTTGGCGTTGCCGTTGGAGTCGAAAAGACAGTCTGTGAGGGAGGCGATGCAGCCGCCGGAGGACACGTGCAGTGCACCGCCGCGAAGGCTGCTGCCGGCGCTGCGGGACGCGTGGCAAGGCACAGGAAACAAAGCGTAATGAGCGAAGCGATGTACAGATGCAAGGCCAGCTATTGTCCTACCGCTGTATTGGACAAAAGAAGACGCTACCGGTGTATCCAGCAGCAGCGAATACGCACTTGCAGCGGAGTACGGGTATGCCTGCTGTATTTCTTCTGCCTCGCTTCCAGCAGCCACCGGCGCTTTCAGGCTCACCTGTTGCCGTTGAGTACGAAGTCCACAGCGTCCAGGCTGGACACCGTACCACCGGACTCGACGTACAGCGCCCCGCCGTACTGCGCCTCGTTGCCCAGAAACAGGCTGTCCTCGATTGTGACCACGGAGCCCGACGCCACGCGCATGGCCCCGCCGTACGTGCCTGCCGTACGACATCGCACCGTACAGCGCACAGGCACTTCAAAGCTTGCCGTACCACATCGTACGGGCGTGGACACGGAAGCTTGGCCAAGTGCAACTCGCCCGGAAGCTTGCCCGGAAGCTTGCCGCCCCATTCCCCAACTTCTCGAACATCTCTGTACGAGCACCAACATGCCGCCCGCCAGTGACAAGGCAAGCAGCCAATAATTATCATAATCCAACGCCAGAGCAGCGTGCAGCTCACGGCCGCGCTTTGCTCACCCGTGTTGTTGTAGAAGACGCAGTTGGCGAAGCGCACGGTGGACTGCGAGCCCCCCGTGTCAACCAGCACCGCCGTGTCGCGGCAGTTGCGAATAAGCAGGTTTTGGACCACCACGCCGCCCACCCTGTGGCGTGTGGGCGCATGCGGGGGCACGGGCCACGTGTCAGGTGTGCGGCGGGCAAGTGCCGCGCGTGAGCAAGTCCTGCAACTGCAAGCTAAGGAGAGCGGATTAACGTGGGGTACCAATATTCCAGGCGCATAAGCAAGGGAGTAATAAGCACATGTTGTTGGCTTGGAGCAAGGCCCGCCGAACAGCTTGCTCGGAGAAGCAACTTTTACAATGGGCCTTACACGGCAGGTGCTACGCTAGCCCTGCCCTGTGCAACTTGTTGGCCCCTTCCTTGTGAACCGCACTCTTCCTCAGCATGCTGCACACCCCCTCCCCCTCCCCCATGCCCCCAACACATACACTGTCTGTGGCACGGCACGGCTTTCGTTCAGACGGGCCAGTACACACAGTCATCGCAACTCACTGGACTGTCATGCCGCGGTACGTGCCGTTACACTCCACAACCGTCAACCGAAACCGGTCGACGTAGGACTGCAGGATCTGCTCCGCGTCCGGCGGCTGGGTGGGGCTGCTGCTGCCGTTGACCCAGCCGTTGACCGGCGGCGGCGGCGGCGGTGGCGCGCCAGACGCCTCCTGCTGCAACCTGCGGGCCATGGCGGCTGCCCCGCCGTTGCTGATGCTGATACCATGGTAGTTATTTGATGACAGTGCCTCCTGTACGGTGGTTGACGTGGAGGACGCCCCGCCTGGTGGGTCCAGTGTGGATAGGCCCCGATCTTGGGAGCTGACAGAAGCTGCCGCCGCCTGCACCCCCGCCGTTGCCGTGTCCCCTGCACCTGCACCTGGCTCCTGCTGCCTCACCAGCCCCACACGCCCCCGGTCGCCCACAGTCACACGGAACACCGCGCTGTCTTCCCCTCGCGGCAAGCCCTGTGCCCCAGCGGATTCCTCGCTGCCGTGCTGCTGTTGGCGGTGTTTGTGCTGGTGCTGGTGCAGCCGACGGCCCTGCTGCTGGCCGCTGCTACTACTGCTGTTGTTGCTGCCTTTCTGTGACGCGCTGTTCGATCCCAAGTACCGCCCCTGCAGCCAAACACAGTGAGTTGTGAGTTTGCGCCACAAACACTAGCCGTGCCATACCAGCTCAACAGCCTACTACACAGTACGAGCTCAAACACGTTGTAAAAGTTGCACCCAATGCACTGCACGCACCTGCAGGAAAATGGCGGCGGTGATGACACAGTACATGTGTATTGAGCTGCACGCATTGTATTAAGCTGCACGCAGTGTATTAAGCTGCACGCAGTGCACGCACCTGCAGGAAGATGGCGGCGGTGATGAGCAACGGCTGTCCGTCCAGCACCTGCACCGTGGCCACATCCCCCAGCAGCACCGTGTCGCCGTCGAACAGCGAGGACAGCAGCGGGGTCAGCAGCCTGGTGTCAATGACGGCGGTGGAAGAGGACGAGGAGGAGGAGGACCCTGCTGCGTCCACTTCCCTGCCGCCCTGTGTATCGGTGGATGACGTTAAGCCGGAGGAGGTGAAGGACCTGCGTGTTGTGATGGGGATGAGGAGCAGGTCCTGTGGGGTGCGCGGGCAGGGTTGTGGGCGAGGGAAGGTGAGGGCGGTGTGGGAATAGGGGAGCGGCAACAGCCGTGCAGGTTGACAGCGGTGGTGAAGGTTGGGCGATAAGGAACCGGACTGGCAGCGGCGGTAGGGGCAATAGGGTTGAAGCAGGGTAGCAGCAGCAGCAACAGCGGCCCCACCGTTGGTGTTGAGAAGGCCAGCTGTGCCAGGTCTGGGATGTACTCCATGGCGTAGCTGCCGGTGGTGGGGGAGGTGGTGTTGAACAGCGTAGAGCCGCCCGACAGCCTGAGGATGGCAGGGTGGGCAAGCAGGGTTACACGCAATGAGATAATCTCTGCGCGTCTGCAGTGATGGTAGGCTGTGGCGATACCTGCGGGCCTCAAGTGGTGCACGTGCTGGGCAAGTGCTGGGACAGAAAGAAGTGTTAGTGTACCCAACCCGCACAGACCGTTGCCTGTGGCGCTTCTATGGCGATGAGCAACACTGGGACACGCGTGCCTACCTCCTCCATATGAGGGTGGACAGCCCCAGGTCCAACATGTAGACGGAGGTGTCCTGTTGGAAGGTGGAGGTGGTGGGGTTGTAGTACTCGCCGCCACCCAGGAACACCTGTGGGTGGTGCGGGCCAAGGTTGTCCATGGGGGCGAAGATGAGTACAGCTACTAGTGTGGGTATGTTGTGGGACTCTCGGCTGGCCAGGTGATCTCCTGCCTGGTCAAGCCCCTCCCTAACGCCCCTTTTCCCGCATTGACAATGATCACCCGGCCAGTCACAAAAGCACTGAAGCCTTGCAACGCCACACGGCCCCACGGCCCCATCTACATGCGTGCCTTCAAGTCAACACATGTCAACTCCTCAACGCATTGACCAACCCTCGTCACCCGTGGTTGGCGCTGCGTCTGCAAAGCCACCACTCCACACACCCGCCAGTGCACCCACCCACCAGTGCACCCACCCAGCCGCCCACCTGCGTGTCTACCACCGCCAACGCATGGTCGATGAGGGCGGGCGGCGCTGTGCCCGTGGGCGTCAGCTGCACCCAGCTGTTGTTGTGCAGGCAGAAGGCCCACAGGTCCGACAGGCGGGCGGAGCCCACGGACACGGTGCGCGTCGTACTGCCGCCGTACACCAGCAGGAAGCCGTTGGGGCCGTACGTGTCGTACAGGTACTCGGTGTCGATGAAGACGGCGGCGTGCCTGCGGGTTGCATGGTTTGGACAGGGGGGTGGCGGTAAGGGCTCCGCGAGGAGCCGTAGCACGTGGCACGCAGGCACGTGCATTGCAGCGCAGCTTCCGAGTCATCTTACACTTTGTCGCGCTCCGGTGACTACATATGTACGAGAAGAGATGCTGCGGAGCGAGACCTTACCTGGTGCGCGCTGGCGGCACGGGCGAGGCTGCTGCCGGCTGCAGCTCGAAGGAGTGCAGGTAGCTGCCGCGCTGCTGCAGCGGGAACTGGATGTTGGGCGAGGCGGTGGGCGCGTCGGGCGGCAGGACGTCGGTTGTCGGTTGTACGAGCAGCGCCAGCACCTTGCGGTACACGTAGTACGACGGGTCCTTGCGGTTGGCGGTGCCGACGTCTGATGCGGCGGATAGGGGGAGGGTATGTGTGGTCGGTTAGGAGGCAGAAGGGGAAGGTGCTGCAGGCCGGGGCTTGGTCGGTGCCACTAGCGAGCAGGGGGGCTCCGCTGGTAGCGAGGACACCATGTGCGGTACGGCGCTTTGCGCAGGTGCGTGAGACGCTGGGCTTAACTGCAACCGCAACTCACGCCCTTCGGCCAATGGCAACGGGGCCGCGCTACCCACCGAAGGTCACCTCCCCGGGACCAAAGCCCGTCAGGTACGCGTTGCACGCGGTGGAGAAGAGGCGCAGCTGAGGGCAGCAGGCGGAGGTGGTGGCGCTGCAGCAGCGCGAGGGGGGTCCCTGTGTGTCGGGGTCGCGCGTCCAGCCGCGACCATCGCTGGCAGTCAGCCACACCTGGGGGTGGGGGCATGGCCGGAGGTGGATGGGGATAACCGCAGAGCGGCGGTGTAAGGGACTGGAACCTAGGGGCGGGTGGATGGGCGGAGGTGAATGCATGGGCGAGAGCAGAGGGGAGTTGCGAATGGGCCGTCAGACACACCTGGTGTACGTTGGGGTGGATGGGCAGAGGTTAAAACACATGGCCGGGAGCAGAGGGGAAGAAGTTGGTGGTTTGAGTTGATGATTGGGGGATGTGAGGGTGAGAGGGACAGGCAAGATGTGTGGGAGGGAGGTGGGTGGGGGCACGTCAGCATGTTGCTGGTCTTCGCTATGTCGGTAAATGCCACGCGCGTCGGTGCTTAACCCGGTTTCAAGACAAGCCTCGACTCCCGGCCCCCGTTGCTCCTGCCCACCACTTTGCACCCACCCCCACCCCAACAGCCACCGCCGTCACTTTGCACACGACAGAACGGAACAAAAGCGCAGCCCCGGTCCCGCTGCCCACCTGGAGCAGGCCCGTGGGTAAGGTGGCCGTGGTGGTCATCGTCTGACCAGGGGCCGTGCCTGCGTTCGCGACAGCCGTTGACAAGGTCAGGCCCAGCGGCGTCAAGCACCTCAGTGGCTACCTGGGCCGCAACCGCAAACGGCTGCAACACGCAGTGAACAGCACCGTGCGTGAGCCAGTGCCCGCCCGCCCGCACAGCATACGGTAGGCTGCTACTGTCGCTACTGGCACGGCCGCAGCAACACCCGCGACAGCCCCCAAAACGCGACAACAACATTCCTTGCATAGAGTGATGTCTTGGCCCCAACTCAGACCCCTTTCCCTGCACCTGGCGTGAGCCTTACCCCCGAGAGATGTCACCTCCGCCACCACGTCACCCGCCCACGTGGCCAGCCGCAGCCCCATCTTGGCGCCGTCCTCGAGGCTGCGGGAGGTGAGCACCTCGATGCGCACCTCGCGCCCCGAGGGGCAGGAGAAGGTGGTGTGGGCGGTGGGCAGGTCGGGCTCTGGGTGCGGGGGTGCGGGGGTGCGGGGCGGCACGGGTTGCAAGGGAAACACACGTGTTGGTGATGCTTGAGCGGACGCCCTTTGAGCAGCAGCTGCAGAAGGGCCGTCTTACTAATCCGTCTTGCGCGGTGGGACGGCATGGGGTTGGGGCCATGCAACTTAATGGGCATGGGTTTTGGCCCAACAGCGGACACGCAGCCAATGCGCAGCAACGCATGTGCAGCGAACGGTAGTATTGGAGCCCTGCCGCGCCCTGCGCGCCGACGGTTGGAGCCAAAACGGTGACGCAAGCACTGCGCTGCCAGCACTAGTCCTCCCACGCCCAAGTGGGACGCAAGCCCTCAGCCCACTTACGGGTCGGGGATAAAAGCGGCGCTGTCGCTGGCAACTCCTGGCCCGACGTGTCCAGCGGAAAAGGCGTCCGAGGCGCACAGGCCCCGGCATCGCCGCCAGCAGCAGCATTGGGGCAGGCAGATGCACGAGCAGGTGCCGCCTCCACCTCCTCCCCGCCCACGTAGTACCGCATGTAGTGCACGTCCCCGCACACCACCAGGTCGGAGGAGGGCACGTCGGCGCCCGTGGGGTACTTGGACCTGGAGTCGGCAGGTGGCAGTGCAGGTGGGGGAAGGGGAGTAGCGCAGGTACTCAAGCACGGAAGGGTCTTGGGAAGCCTGCCAGCCGAGGCTCCACGCAAGAGACCAAACCGGCAGCCACGCCGCAACAGAGCAGAGAAAGAAAGAGCTGCCTACGCGCGGGGGCGGTACAGAATGGGAGGTGGGCGCACCTGTCGTACGTCTCTCCGCCGTACAGGAGGACCTCCCGTACGGATACGGCGGAGGCGGTGGCGCCGACCCGTGGGCCGGGCGAGTGGTTGACGCCGCCGCCCAGCAGGTTGAGCGGAGTGTCGAAGTGAACGCTCGCGGCCGAGCCTATGGGACGTAAGATACACAAGCTCTATACACTTCTCACTTGGGTATGTTGCAAGTGTATTGGGGCGGGCGCGAATAGGCAAGACGATTATTGCTCGCCACTTCGTCAAGCCGGATGACTGGAGCTGCGCGGCACCAACCCGCGATCCTTGACACCGCTTCCTGTGAATACGCTTGCCACGCCAACGCGCTTTGCACTACCCACCTGCTGCCCGCTGCGTGAGGCTGCTGCTGCCCTTCCTCTGGTACACCATCACCAGCGCCTCGTCAAAGTACACACGTGTCTCGGGAGCGTACTGCGTGCCCTTGCCGCCACCGCCAGTCAGCCGCCGCCTGGCAGGCCCTTGCCCACCCACCCCTACCACCCGGCCATCCCTCAGGCCCCACCCCTCACCACCGCTACCCCACCCCTGTCCCTCCTGGAAGTCCCCCGGATAGTCACCAGCGCCGCAATCACTGCCGTACTCATCCCCTGGGCCCTGCCGTACAACCATGGACGAGCCTGTCGCACCACTGCTGGCGAGCAGGTCTCGCCGCCTGCGCCCCGTCGGTTGCTGCTGCTGCGACGTCGCTTCAGTGCCACCTGTCCCTGCGCCTGTGCCACCGCTGGTCGCCCCTGTCCCGCCCGTTGTACTGCTGCCGCCGCTGCTGCTACCGGTACTGCCGCCGTACATCTTGTTCCACGCGCACGTGGCGTACGACGTCCAGTCCGTGTCGGACACGAGGCGGCGCGTGTCGCACTGCACGAGGGCGGCCTTGAGGGACGAGGAGCCGCTGGCGCCGCCTGCATCGTGGAGCGGGATTGTAGTGTGGAGCTTTGAGTGTCTAACTGTCAGCTGGAGACATTTCACCAATGCCTTATCTGCTTGACGCAGAGGAGAGAGGGCATTGAGGTGGTTGACTTGTGGCAAGGGGTGATGAGCCGCTGCAACATGGAGCGGGTGGTGTTGCGTTGCTGGGAACGGGCGTGATGGGGCAGCCCTGAATGTCGAAGAGCGTCAAGTAACGCAGCATTGGCGAATGTTGGTGTTAGTGACTTGTACACGCATGGCGCAGGAGTGCAACCAGGCCATCCGCACTCACCAAACACGCGTGTCGGCGGCGGCCCGCCCACCGTCGCCACACCGCCGTACAGCAGTACCAATGGCGCCCGTACGGTGAAAGGTCCCTTGCCGCCGTACACCTCCCCGCTGTACGACGCGAACAGCGGCGCGGAGGCGTAGCCGTTACGCTTTGGCGGCGGGCCGCTGACGTCACCCGCGAAGGCTGCAATGCAGGAGGACTCTGGAGTCGAGCCGCAGGACGCCTCCTGGCTGAACGTTGCTATGTCGGACACCACAGCGGTGGACAGCTCGGGCTGGTCCACTGTGTGGGGGGGGGGGTAGCAGCAGCGTGGTGGGGAGGTGGGGTGGGATAGAGGTCAGGACGGCTGGGCGAAATAGTTGAGCAACAGGGAAAGCAAGATGTAGGCCAGAGGTGGGTGCAAGAAATGAAGGCAAGGGAGAAGGGACACCACATCGATGGGAATGCATGGCTGGTCTAGTGCGAGATTGGGTGGGTTGGAGGCCAGGACGGCTAGCCGAAACCGGCGAGCAACGGGGAAAGCGTCATGTGTGCTAGGAGGTGGGTCAGGATGGCTTAAACCGGTGTGCGTAAGGGCGGCAGCGATGTGGGTCGAGAGTGCGAGCGACGCGGCGGCCGACAGGTCAGGCGAGGGCGCTACAGGCGGGGACATGAGGTATGGAGGCGCTGTAGCAGACTGTCAAGATACCCTCCGCGAAGGTCACATGGTAGATGCCGGTACCGTGATCTGGGCTCCCCTGGACCGCGCCCGCACCTGCCGACGTGTCGTACTTTCCGAAGAAGATGAGGCCGGTGATAGTGCCAACCGTCGAGGTGAGGGACGGGGAGGATGAGGAGCTACTGCTGTTGGTGTTGGTGTTGATGGTCTGAGACTGGCCCGTGTCTTGGCCTGGGAGCGCCACTTTGTGCATGGAACGCATCACCACCCTGCACGCACGCAGTGGCGAAGTTAGCTGAGACACTGGGTTTGCAGGGACAGCGTTGTGACCCTGCGTATGTGGGCACAGGTCGCCTTGCAGGCTGGTTTGCATTGGCAACGCCCACGCGCGCGCTGGCCGGCCCTTTAAGCCGCAACTCCACACCCGGGCAACATGTTGCCAACATCTATGGTACATCAAGGCTGGCCGGTGGGTTGGCAGTGGGTTGGCAGTGGGTTGGCAGTGGGTTGGCAGCTCCACAGCCCGCTGTCTCAAGTTCACACCAATGTCACACAACAAGTGCCCCAGTTTTTCCTTTGACTTTTGCGCATTTACTCACGACGAGGAGCTGGTCTCAAAGTAGTCGTGCTTAATGGTGTCGTCGAGGGATTGCGTGCCGCCCGTGCCCCACTCCAGCACCAGCTGGCGGGAGGTGGCCTGGGGGGAGGTGGGGGAGGGGGGTAACCGCGGAGCGGCCAAGTGACAAACGGAAACAGCCCTGGTGGCGAGGGGGGTTGGGCGGAGGACGGCAGACCCTCTTACTTGACAGGCAACCAGCAGCGCTTAATAGCGGCCTCGTTGGGTTTGCCTTAGCGTGCACACCATAGCGTACAGCGGCGGGAGCAGCAGTTCCAGCAGCAGCAGCAGCAGTAGCAGCTACCGCTACCTTCGACCTTTGTGGAGCACCTGACGAGACGCGTTTCCGTCAGGCACGACAAGCCCACCGTTACGTCGTAGCCCTCGTCCGCCTGGTAGTACCCTCCCGTCAGGAACATGGCCTCGTCTGCCCCCGAGATGGTCACCCAGCTCTGGGAGCGAACCCAGCGGGGCGAGAAGCTGTCGGGAAGCTGCGCTACAGCCGGCCCGGACGCCAGGTCAACGGCCGTCTCATCAACGTTGACCCAAGTTGTGCTGCTGGTGCTAGACGGGCTCAGTGTGGGTGACGAGGAAGGAGCAGAAGGGCTTCCGCTGCTGCTCGTGATTTGAATGTCAGGGTGCCGGAAGAGGCCCTGGCGCGTGATGTTGAGCGCGACACGGGTGGTTGCGATGAGGTTTGGGGAGGTTGCCAGTTGGTCAATGGCGGTTGAGACGTTGGATATGCGGTACTTGGCGTACCACTGGCGCCACAGGGACTGTACGGCGACCCCGGAGCTGGCGTGGAGGGAGGTAACGGCATAGGCGGGTGGAGGCATGTTAGACAGGCACGTGTTAGCGGGTAGCCGTGCGAGGTTTGGGGCATTGTACCGCCAACAAGTCCCATTGCAAGCAGCTGCGATTACCCGTAGCGCGAACATCGCTTTGATGACAGTGCATGAACAACCAGACGCACAGCATGCTGATACGCCGCGCGCACACCTTGTGACCCCTCCCGAGGTGTAGATGGCCACACCGCCGTCCTCGGATGCGACAGATGAGATGGTGGTGTCGAAGCCTTTCGGGGGCAGGGGGACAGGGCGACGTATAGGACCGCACACTGTTAAGGTTTTCCCGACCTGTTATATCGCATGCAAGGCATTACAAGCGCGGCACCTTGCAGCATCTTGGTCGTTCGTTCAACCAGCGCAACCATGCGCGACGGCACAGGCTGCAAAACCGGGGTTAAGAGGCACCCTGCCGAGACGGGCGTTAAGCCCTGGCCACCATATTATGGCTACGTTCGGAGTGCACTTTATTCCCATTCCGTCAGCAACCGGAGAACCTTCTGGGCCCTCCGATCCCCTGCCCTCTGCCCTACCCGCCATGTGCACGGCGGCCGGCTGGCCGTCTCCCACGGTAAGCTCCGCCTTAACCCACGCGGCGGAGGAGGGGAAGGCCCGCAGGTCCACGAGGTACAGCCCCTTGGACAGGGAGAAGTCCAGCACTGGAGGGCGGGGGAGCATGTTTGACATCCACAGTTGCTATTATCGACATATGAATGGCAACTTCAATCACCGGTGGCAAGCTCAAGTGGGTAGGGGAGCCCAAGCCACAGATGGAGGGCGCCGGCGCGCCTCAGGTCCCTTTTGCCACACTATGGAGATGTGCCCTGAGTCCCATGGAAGGCGTGCCATGCAGCGCTCAGGCTGCACTTGCGTGCACAGCCTACTTCCTGTGACCCACACAACCCGTAAAGGCTGCATGCACACCTGATCACTCGCGTGCCCCGCCTCCTCTCTGCCACTCACGTGTGACCATGGTGGGCGGCCGCGGGGGCGACGGCGGGTCCGGGTAGGACGGCGGCGATATGCCCACGTCCTCCTCGTCCTCCTGCAGCCGCCTGCGCGCACTGCCCCCATCCGAACGGCCGCCGCCCTGGCCCTGCTGCAGCCCCAGGCCATCCTCCGCGCCTCCATCAACAAAAAGGCCATCACGTCTATATGGGTCTGGAAGTGGAGCGTTGCCCTGGAGTCGGCGCCCGGCGCCGCCACCGGCGGCCGGCTTTGCGGGCATGGGCGGTGCGAGGGGTGTGGGGGCGCGTGGTGTCGGGGGTTGCAGCGGGGGCGGAGGCCTGTGGGGTGGCGGGCTGAGCGGCGGGGAGGCAGGGGGCGGCTGCATGGGAGGGGGCGATGCGGGCGCCTGTGCTGAGGGCGGGCCGGGGGGCGATGGTGTAAGCGGTGGGGAAGGCGGCGGAGCGGCAAGACCCGACGGAGGTGCTGGGCTAGCCCCACCACCGCCGCCTCCCGCAGGCGGGGTTCCCGGAGTGCTGCCGCTGCCACCCGCAGGGGGACCTGCTGGGTTGCCGCCGCCGCCCATCGGGGGTGACGGCGCGGGGGCGCCGCCGCCGCCGGCTCCCGCAGGGTTTGATGACGGGGGAGTACCGCCGCCACCGCCCGATGCGGGCGACGGTGCGGGCGTGCCGCCTCCGCCGCCGCCAGACGGAGGGGAGGCTGATGCAGGGCTGCCGCCGCCGCCGCCGCCGCCGCCGGGCGGGCTACTGCTGCCGCCGGCTCCGCTGGGAGGCTGTGCGGAGGAGGGCCCTGACGGCACACTGCCACTAGGGCCACTCGGACCGCTGGGACCAGTGGGGCCTGCCCCAGGAGGGCCACTTGCTCCGCTCGGACCGCTGGGGCCTGCCTCACCAGGGGCACCTGTGGGGCCGCCGCCGCCGCCGGCCCCGCCGCCTGGCCCTTGCATGGGGGACGGCGGCGGCGACGGCGCCATGGCCAGGTACGTCGAAGTACGGTAACCGCCGTACAGGATGAGGAAATCGCCGTACACGGTCAGGGCCGCGGAGCGGAGTGCGGGCGGCGGGGACGGGGTGGTATCCTGGAGGGCGGCAAGATCGCGCCGTGACCGTTTCGCGGCAAGGGCCCTAGCACTGGACAAGAGTGTGTGAGCCCCTGTGTGCACCATATGCGGCGTGGATTTGTCCAGGTTGCCGCTGTGGCCAGGTAGGAATCGGGAGGAGGTCACCTGGACTGCGACCTGGCCGATCATATGGCAGAGTACCTGTGCGCATTGATGGACCCGCAAACCTAGCCCTGTCCCTGTGCTGCTGGCACCAGGTCGTGAGGCGCGGGCGGAGCTCACCTGGACTGCGACCTGACCGATCCACTTGCGGGACGTCAGGTTGTAGGCCCACAGCTCGGACGTAATGCTGCGAAAACGGCGTCGCACAAGCAGAAACGCGTTGTGTTCACGTGCAGGTGTGGCTTGCACGTGTGGATGTGACTCACAGCTGTGTCAGCAGACGGACAACAGGCTGGAAAGGCAGCAGTTCCGAGAACGTGTCGATGGTTTAGGGGACTGCGTGCAGCTCGATCGTGTCTGCCGTCTTGGACCGTCATCCCATGCCGTCCTTCCCATCCCACTCTCCTCCACTGGACTGCCCCCCTCCCCACCTTCCGTCCGCCGTCTCCCCGCCAAACACCAGCATCATGTCGCCTCGCCACACCACAGCAGAGGAGTAGCGCCGGGGGCTGGGGCCGGAGCCTGCAACAGAGAGAAGGAAACGACACGAAACTCGTCGTCAGGGGGGTAGGAAGGCTTCCGGACACGCGTTGGTAGGGGAGCGTTTGGCTGCACGCCGCCGCCTCATGCGCATACATTCCCGCACTGGCTGGCCCTCCCGCCCGCCGTCTAGTCCCCTCACTGGCCCGAGACCTCCCAGCCGTGCCCTTCCCCAGCCCTCCACCATACAGTAGTAAGGACCAGCCGCTCCATCCCGCCCAAGTTGCAAGACAGCGACTTGGCGTGTCCTAGGCGTGTCCTAAGGCAGGACAAGAAGCATGCCTACCATGCCAGAATCGCACTCTCTCACGCTGGTTGTCACCTTCCACTGGTACCATACTGCCAGGCTCGCCCGCTTACACTAGATAACCCACCCGTGTCGTTGTGCGGCTCCCAGGTGCTGCTCTGCAGGTCGATGGCCGCCACGTCACCCAGCAGCACGTCCGGCACCGCCTCGTCATCGGTGACGGTGTCATAGTCGCTCTCTGAGGCCTACCATGTTTAGGTTGCGAGCGCAGGGCAGCCAGGCCAATGAGCATAAACGGCAGTGGTAGAGCACTGATGGAGTCGCCCAGAACGCGGCAGCAGCGGTAGGCGCAGCAGCCCAATAAGTGAGCGCACAGCTCTGGCCAAAAGCGTTTCCTTTCCTCCACCGTCCCTCCACCTGCATATCATGCGGTAGAGCAGCACCCACCTGGTGGGGTACTGTGTGGGATACTATATAGCGGAGGTGAGTTCGCGGGTGTAGTCGCACGAGCTCTGTTTGCTATGCTGCTGGAGCCGAAGCCGGACATGTCAACAACTCCGCCAAGACCACGTTCCGCGCTACAACTCCACGGCTTTGTGTTTAGCCAGGTTTATATAGCGGAGCAGGTGAATAGGACAGCAAAGGCCCAAAGGTAGGGTCTCAAACATCGCAGCAGCAGCTAAATGCAAGTGTGCATGTAGCCCTGCCATGCATGCCCGTTGGTAGGTGTTTGACAGTGCAAATAAGGCGATGAGGCGGGCCAGCTGCAGATGCGTACGGTGGTGCTGCATCCACCTGGTAGGAGGCGCCCCCGAACACCACCAGCTTGCGCCGCCCTGCCGCGTCCGACCACTCCACCATGGTGTGCCCTGAGCGCCCGGGGACCGACTGCGTGGGGTTGGCAACGGGGGCCAAGGACCAGGATTTAGGCGGAAGGTGGGTACCGGTATGGTCGATTAGCTATATTATGACAATTTGCACGCACCCGCGCTGTGTGGGGCTGGAAGCGGGGTTCAAGGACCACGAGACGGTACCGTACGGGTACCATAGGGGCATTGGCCTGGGCAAAGAAATTAAGTGTGCACGCTGGCGCAGACAGGTTGCTGCAGAGCAGGGGGTTGTGCTGGTGCATGGCGGGAGCAAGCAACTCGGCAAGCTTGTGGTCGTGTCCGCTACGTGCTGGCTGGCCACCACAGGTACAGCAGCTATCCGGAGTGTGCCCGCACAGGCACGCACAGGCACGCATAGCACCGAGTGCCATGCACGTCCATGTGCAAGGTGATCACAGTGGCAAAGACGTAGGTCCCCCGTTCCAACCCTGGCACGTAGCGTGGTAGCGTTTGGCCCAAGCAGCAAGAGGAGCGCCACTGGGTGTGCCCTAAAGCTGGCCTGCCGCCGCTGTCGCCACGTGTCAACCAACTGACGAGCAATCGCGTAATAAGCGAGCTGGCGCCTAACGGAGAAGCTGTTATACTTTCACCGCGCTCACCTCCCAGCCGGTCAGCAGCTGCGACCGAAGCGCCATGCCTTTGACGTTGAGCTCCTGGTACGACTTGCTGTCGTACACCTCTGACGGCAGGCGGCCTGTACGGCCGCCGTACATGTAGATCTGGCCGGGCAGGCATGGCGCGGAGTGGCGCAGGCAGCGTTGGTTGGTGAGCGTGAAGCGCGTTTTGGCGCCTACGACTAACAGAGGCGGTTGTGCGACAGAAGGGGATACCGGTAACATGCCGCTGGCTTGCAAAGCCGAAAAGTGCATAAGTTCCGTCATAGGACTGAGTTGATTACACTGTGACTCGGGTGGCAGGCAGGAGGGCAAGGGCGGGATGTCCGGGTCACCGCATGTGGCACGTGAACCACAGGCACGACTGGACACGTGTCCAAAGACACGTCAAGACCGTCTGGGCCCGCACGCAACTACGCAACCTGTCCTAAAGTCGCAGGCCACCATAGTGTCGTTGTAGCTTCACGCACGCGGCAGCACTTATGCTCTATTAACACAGGCCCCAGGAGCCCACTCCTTGCTCCGGTACCGTTAGTGTCACGGCACGGTCAGTGCATTACCCACCAGCCCGTTGGTGGCGAGCAGCGACTGCGCCTCGTAGCTCGCCTGCGCCGTGGCGCTCCCAGAGCACAGCGCGCTACCTCCTTGGCACCAAGGCCTCTCGCGTGCGGCCCGGGCATGGGCCGCGGACAAGAGCACCCAAGCCTGCGGTCATGACATGCCGCACACTCTCTGATGTCTCCGTCGACTTGACTTTGGCCTAGCGCCATATAAGTGACATCATAACGCTTCATACGTTAATGATTTTATGGATGTAGTGCAATGGTACCAGGAGCTTACCAGGAGCACGAGGAAATGCCTTTGAGTCGCGCCCCGGGTCTTTCGCCACGCCATCGTTGCAATTTTCAGGCAACAAGCGTCCGTGTTGATTATGCACACATCTTTCATCCCTTCTGCATGTGACTGTCCAGCAGCTCTTCGCATATGCAGGCTCTCAGGCTCTGAGCGGAGCGGACAGACACTTTGATGGATGCATGGCAGCTGACAACTTAATCTCCTTGCGATATTGCAGTTGCCTTATAGATGCGTCATCGCGGCTGGGGAGGTAAGTCACAGTGCGTCGGACTGGCGAAGGGTCCCTTGTCCTGCCTAGGGAGGGTTATGCAGTTACCGCTGCAAATCAATTGCACGCCTTTGCAGGAACAATCCAGTTTTTGCAACCGTAGTTGCTACCTTCGACGTGACATCCGGCGGGGCTGTCGCAGGGCAGTTGGTTGAGTGCCTGTACGGACAGGTATGTCAGAGGCAGGGGAGCTCCCCTGGTCAGTGGCCTGCAGCGGCGAGAACGGCGCAGCCAGGCCACGGGGGCAAATTTCGCCAATAATCAATGGCGTGCACTGATACAGCTGTAGCTAAGACTGTCCGCTGACGCTTACGTCCCGTTCTCCCTGGTATGCTGGTAAGCGTCTGGCGGGCCAACTGTATGTGTGTATGAACCGTATCAGAGGCAGGGGACAAGGGGAGCTCCCCTGATCTGTGGAACTTTCTCAAGGGCCATAGTCCCGCAGTCCTGCCACTTATGGCGGGCCTGACCAAGTCTTCTGCTCCATTACAGCACCCAAGCATCCACCATCCATCATGTCGGTCGCACGTGGTTGCACCACGCTACCACGTGCTCTGCAGCGGCACTCGCCCCTCCCCCCCTTCTCTCCCCAAGCTTCCTGCATGCTGCAAGCCTGCCAGGTGGCTGCGGTGCAGGACGTCCAGTCAGCCTATTGGCTATCGCCCACGACCCCCAATCCATCACGAATCACTTCATAAGTTTATGTATGACAGGTCACAACCGCATCGTCTTCTCGCCGCCGGCGGCGATCCGCGGCCCAGTATATGCCAGAGGCCACATGGAGCTCAGGCCCCCAGGGCTCTTCGGTACCGCCCATGCGCAGGCACCTCCAGCTCGCTTGCCAAGCCCCGGCCACAAAAACGAGAAAAGCGCATGCACACATTCCAAGCTCACGGCCTGCTGCTCACGACTCGCTACTCGTGTCCAGCTGCTCACGGCCCAACGCTCACACCTAACCGGTGTTCCGTCCCTTTCATGGCTCCGTGGTCCATAATCAACGGCTCAAAAGCCTGATACGGTACGGCGCCCCACCCGGCCTGAGCCCTAGCTCTAAGACGCTCTCCCTTCCCGCTTCCCATGCAGAATATGTCCGCCCCCGCCTGCTGCCGCCACCGCCTCACGCCGCCGCCACCGCCGCCTGCTGCCCCGCCGCGCGGCCCGCCGCCGCGCGCTCCTTGACGTTCATGTACAGCCCGTTGGTGGTGTGGATGGTGGCACCCGTCGTCATGCCAATCTGAAATCAGGATGGCGATGGATTGTGGTGAGGGGATATCCGTGAGTGTTGCTTAAGGGGTGTCGTTGCAGCGGACCCATGCCAAGAGCCCGAGACCCCGTCCCACGCAACATTCCCACACTTGGCGGTCCACCTCCTGAGGCAACCCTCGTTACTATTGTTTTGTCCCTCCCCCCTACCGTCTGGTTGGGCACGAGGCTGAAGTCGTACTGGCGCAGCAGCACCGTCAGCGCCACCACCGCCTCCATCAGCGCAAACTGGTCGCCCACGCACTTGCGGGGGCCGCCGCTGAAGGGGATGTACCTGCATGGGGGCGGGAGGGACACGGGAAGTATAAGGTCAGGAAGTGGGTTGGCGGCAGGGCGAAAGCGCAGCGGAAGCGCAATGCTGCCCCTGCGCGCTGACTGGAAGCGTGGTGGAAACAACCCGCCCGCGCCCCATCCCAAAGCCCGGGCGCGTCAAAAGCCAACCGCGGGGCGTGCCGCCCGCTACTCCATCAGCCCCTCACCAGATTAATGGGATATTCAGGTAGGACCCGCCGCTTTCCTGCTTCCGTTTGTCAACCCACTTTACGGTTCCTCGCGTTTACGCGTACCCCTCATCGGTCGCCACCAACTCTTACCTGCCGTGTCTATCACGCACACACCAATCTCCCTTTCCTTGAAGGGAGGCAAGGGGCCACCAGCTCCGCGGCCTTCCCAGTCCTCCTAGCCCCCATCCACGGCCTCCACAGCCCCGTACAACCCCGCTCCCTCATCGCGCGCAGGCACCAGCGCCGCCGCGATTCCTTGACGCCTGACACGGTTTCTTTGCGTTTCATTCCCCCACCTGAAGTCGGTGTTCTGCTCGTTGGGCGCGGGGCCGTCAAGGGGACCGAACCGCTCCGGGATGAACGCCTGCGGAAGGGGATGGTGACGGAAGCAAGCGTCGCAACCTCTAGTCCTTTGGGAAGGTGACAGGGCCGTATGCACCTGGTTCTATGCAGTGCAACGACAACGACAACCGCCTCGCCCCCATATAACAGCCTCAGGTCCGTAACCTCCCAACCCAGCTGGACTCCAGGCGCCCACGCCAAAGCCATATCTCCCGCTGGTTGCTGGTACACCGACAGTGCACCGGTTGCCAGCTGCAGGCGGTCGCGCTTTCGCCTGAGACTTTCAGTATGTTACCCACTCCGAACCGTTCCTTTAGCCCCTCCATTGCTGCCCTCCGGCGCCCACCTCCGGGTCCCCCCACACCCCTTACAACGAGTTCCCGTCATGCAATTCGCTCCATGTGGTAACACGTCCCCTCCCTTGCTACCCCCTTCCCGCTGCCCCCACCTCCGGGTCCTCCCACACGGCTGGCGAGTGGTGGATGTTGTACACGCTGATCATCACGTCCTGGCCCACAGGCACCTGCGGGCAGCACAGCAGCCGGAGGTAGAGCAAAGGTGCGGATCAGCGGCGTGAACCCAGGTGTATAACGCATCGAGATAAGGGCAACAGAAGCTCGCCCAACGGACGAGCGCTATCAACTCAGCTTGACACCTGTGAGAGCACGACGCTTTCCAAGCCCGCCCCAGCAGTCCCACCCACCCGGCCCCAACACGAATCCCCCGAAAGCACAGTTGCCCTGGCTAGCACAGGAGCCCTGGTTAACCGGCCCGCCCCAGCCGCCTCCACATGGTACACCGCCAACCCCCCGCCCCCCCGGGGACGGCACCGCGTGACAACCATCCACTCCATCATACCCAGCCCTCGCTCCTGCCCCGGCCCACTGCTCTTGCCGCAGACAACCGCCCAGTGACTTCAGTTATGAATAAAGCGTGTGTGTCCTGTTTAACCTTTGAATAAACGATTTAGCCAAGTTGCCAAGCTGTCCGCTCCCCACCTTGTACCCCCCGGGCAGCTCGTCCGGCACCAGCGCGCGGCGCAGCAGCACAGGCGGGTGCGGGTAGAGGCGCATGGACTCGTTTACGCAGCGCAGCACGTAGCGCAGCTGCCCGTAGTCCGCCATGGAGGGGGACAGCCGGTCGCCCAGCACAGCGTCCACCTCGGCCTGGGGGCAGAGCAGGAGAGGTAAGACTGTACTGCTGCTGCTGTCACAACCACATCGGGCTGGACGGAAGACAGCGCGCTAATAGGTAGTTAGAAGGAAGCGGAGGGAGGTTGGGGGCCAGGGGGGCAAGCGCGGGTTTCGGGACCGGCGCAGTGCATGCAGCGGAACCCCACCTGCGCCTTGGGCATGTCAGGCGGGTACGGCGGCAGGGCAGTTGGTAGCAGATGAAGACACATTCAGTAGGGGCACGCCCCTCACCCCCACCTGCGCCTTGGCCATCTTGTCGGGGTTCTGCGCCAGCAGGTACAGAGTCCACGTCAGCGCCGAGCCTGGGGGCGGAGGGGGTGGGGTGTGTTCGCTGCGGCAGTATATCATGTAGTGGACTCGTGGCCAGACCTCACACCGTCAAAGCCAAACCACCGTGCATGTTTGGCGCCGCATGGGACGAGAAATGAAGGAGGAAAGAAGTTCCATACCATGTCCGGTGGCACGCGTGAATGCCCCAAGGCGTATCACCCCAGGGCGCATCAAGTCAGTGCGGTGCAAGCCCAGGCGAGGGGAAAGCCCGGACCAGTCCCATGGAGACGTAAGAGACGTAGATTTACCGTGTTATGGACCGATGATATAGTGAGCACATGCCGCAGCCCTTGCCCCCACCTCTTGGCCCGCCTACCTATCCGTTGGGTCGTGCGCTCGTGCCCCACCACCAGCATACCGTACTCGGCAAGTCGGCCCTCCTCTCACTAAACGCACTCTTAATACGCACTCTTAATACACACCCCTAATACACACCCGTCGTCTCGTGCCCCGCCACCAGCATGCTCAGCAGGTCGTCCCGCAGCTGCTTGCTGTCCACCTCCTCCCGCGCGGCGATGAGGAAGCGCAGCACGCTGGGGTCCAACTCATTCAGGTACTCCTGCAGGGGGAAAGCGGCGTCCGGCATGCAGGTAAACTTTGCAACAAAGGGGCCTCTGCCTACCTCCATTCCCATATTGCACACGCCACAAGCCCACCTGGCCTGCGTCTCTGGTTGCCGCCGCCGCCCGGCGCCCCTCCTCACCCACTACTTTCTTGTGCATATGCTAGTACACTCGGACCGAAGGCCGCTAGCCTACCTTGCACCTCCTTAACCCACCTGCCCCGCGTCCGCTGCTGCGGTAGCTGCCCTGCGCTCCTCCTCGTCCACCATCTCCTTGCACTTGCGGATGAGGTCGTTGGTGGTCTGGCGGATCAGCTCCACCGCCTGTGGGGCGTCGGTGGCGTGAACGGGAGTAACAGGACCCGATTGCTGAATCGGCATCTTGGCCAAAGCGACGCTGGTTTGCACAGAAGCGGCAATATTTGCACGGCCAGCACCATGCCGCATATGGCAGTGGTTCCCTGTGCTAGGTTAAGTAATTGCCAACATGCCGGCCGAAAAACCGATCTGTCATTATGACTGGCGGGGCATTCAGTGGAGGACCAGGCCAGGGGGTCCAGCGCTCCAGCCTGGGGTACAGAGGATAGCTCCCCTCCACCCCTGTCCCCCTCTACCTACACACACACACACACACACACACTTCGCGTTACTAGTGCTTTGTTCGCCCCTCCACCCCCTGCTGCCTCACCTCGAGCGCTTTCCGCTGGCGGGGAATGAGCCAGCCCAGGGCCGGCACCTGCGACCGGGCGAGGCGGTGCGGCACAAAGTGCGTATGCAAGCGGTCGAGCAGGCAACGGCTGAACGCGATGGAGAGAATGCTAGGCATGTTGCTGATGGAACTGGTGCACGCTAACCCTCGTCCGCACTCCACGGCCCCTACGACCACACACCTTCCACAGGGGCAGCAGGTCCGTGGCGCGCTGCTCCGTCTCCTTGAGCGCAGTGTACACAGCCTGCCGTTGGGCACGTGGGTTGACACATGGGACAGCTGGGGGTAACTAGAAGCCTTGCAAGGAGCCCAAACAAAAAAATTGAGGGCTAAGACGCCAGCCGTCAAGCCAAATGAGCCAGTCCTCTAACCGGCAACAGCACGCATGCGCACAGGCATGCGGGGCAGCGGCCCAACCAGCAGGGAGGGAAGTCCTGTGGGCGCAGCCCTGCCAAGCTAGCCGTACGGCCAGCCACGCGCGACCGCCGTACGCGTCGCCAGAACTATGCTGGCTCCTCATTGATGTCGTGATATCGCGGCGTTCTGGCGCCCATGGCGTAGCATCTGTCCAGGCCCAACCTCGCCCAACATAGCAGCGCCTTGCGATTAACTTCCACCGACCTGCAGCCCCCGCCTGGCTTCCAGCCGCTTCCAACCCTCAGCTCCCCTATATCCCACCTGGATGAGCGGGCTGTCGCTGGTGAGCGAGTTGAAGTCGTAGTTGAACACCGCCTTGCCGATGATGTCCAGCGTCAGCTGCAGCAGGGGGTCCGATTGGGGGAAAGCGGTTGGGACGAGCAGCCAATTGTGCAGTAAGGCACTGGCGGTAGCCAACGCAGCACCTCCCATGCCGCACGGACACTGTCAGCAGCCCGTGGCTGCAGTGCAGGGGCGGCCCGCCCTACCCTGGCCGTGCTTACAGGGGCCCCATAAGCCTGCATGAACCCAAGCACCCAACAGGAGACCCAATCGAAATTCCCGCACATGCTACACCCCTCGGCTTACTATACATCTGAGAGAAAACGGCCTCCATGTTGCGTTGCTGGTTTTGTACACCACCATAACCCACACCCCACACGCCCCTCGGCCCCCACACACCTGCGAGAAGATGGCCTCCATGTTGACGGGGCTGCCGGAGCGTGCAGCCACGCGCAGCTTGTCGGCCGCGAACAGCGCCGAGGGCGAGAACACGCGGTTGACCATCACCTCCAGGTAGCCCCTGTGCGCAGTGGTGCGACGATGCGATGCTACGGTGAATGTCACGTATGGGGTGAAGCAAGGACGGCAGCACTGGCGGTGGCCCCTCTGAAATACGGGCGGGCGGGCAACTCGTCACCCTGGCGAGAAGCTCCCCTCCTTCCCGCCTGCAGTTGCCCCCTTCCCTCCCCTCCCACCCCCTCTCCTGGTCCGCACCTGTGCAGCGCGGGCCCCACTGCGCGGCGGCGCACGCGCCACTCCTCCCCCCCGCTGATGGCGAAGCCCACCCCGAACAGGAACTGCGACACCTCCGCCACCAGCCCCTTGCCGTAGATGTTGCGGGTGGGGTTGTCCGTGCCGCGCAGCACGTGCTTGGCGGCGGCGGGGTCCGAAATGACCAGGAAGGAGGACACGGGGCCTGAGGGGGTGCATGGGGGCCGCAGGGGGCCGGGATGGGTGGGTTGGTGCAGGTGTCTGGACAGAACATGGGTTTGCGGGAGGTGGTGACGGGGTTGCTGGGCCGGAGGGGTGGGCGAGAATGCCAGGGGGTTGGGTCAGGGCCCTGGATGGGATACCTGGGCTGGCGATGTCACTGTGTGGGCCGCAGGGGCTAGGCTGCGTGGTGCTCGGTCGTGAACCTGTGTGCTGGCGTTTGAGACACGCTGGCCACGTGGTACGACGTGTAACAGGATGTTGTGCAGGGATAATAATGTATGTGTCAAGACATGGCATGGCGTGCCTCCCTTGCGGCGCCAGTTGCATGTGAGGCGCAGCTGCGCAGCCGGCCGTGGCGCAGCACTAGCTGTCCAGTGAAACCAAGGCTTTGCCCTGCAGCCTGAATCCCCGACGTCCTCAGCGCTCTGCTTTGTACTGGTAGTATCCCATGGCATCCCATAGCCCCGAATGAGTACGTCTGCCTCCTTCCACAGGCAGTACCGCAGTCATTTCCTGGCCACGGTTTGGGGAGCAGCCACCCAGGCACCAGTCAAAAAGACACATGCACAGCCCCCACCCGTTGGCAGGAGGTACACGGGGCCGCTCTCCGTCATCCACTTGTACAGCGCCTTAAACAGCGCACCGCCCAGCAGCTCCTTGATGTCGTCGGGGGAGGCGTTGGCCACGGGGACGTTCTGCACAAAGCAGGCGCGATGGATAAGTTTCAATACCTTTCGGCGGCAGCAGAAGTAGGGGATGGCTGGGCTGCGATTGGCCGGCACGCTGGACCCAAAAGACAAGCCGTGTGCTGGGGGGCCGGACCCCGGAGGCAGGGGAGAGGTCCGGTACCACGTCCGTCCGGTACATGCTACGCGTGATGTGACTCAAAAGTCGGCATGTATGATGTGAAGCTTTACTTAGAGCTGCAGAAGAATGTAGTTAACCAGCGGTTGGCAGCCGTGCAAGTGGACTGCCTGTGGCAATCGCGACGGGGCCTGCTTACCCCCTTGCCGCCCCACAGCATGTTCAATTGGGTGAGCCATCCTGGGCTCGTGAAGCTCGTTCCAGCCCCGGCTGCGTCGATGCTCTTGCCTCCAACAACATCCTGCCAATTTGGGGCCGTCCGCCAGGGCAAGACAGCATCGAGCTCAGGGACGGCACCAGTAATGCGTGTAGCACCCTAATGCATCAATTCTGCATATCCCATATCCATACAATGGCTCCTTAGGCTGCTTGCATTTTCGTTATTAGCGTACCTCGTCCTCCTTCTGCTGGGGCTCCTGCGCCGCGCGAACAAGTACAGTCCTTGAGCGGCTAGAACCATGTGGACGAAACGGCACAGGCTGACGCGCCGCGTTTATGGGCCTTGTGCGAGCTGGCAAGGAACAGCTGCGACCTGATAGCAACATGGTTGCAGTTGTCTAGCAACTAATTTAACACAAATTAGCATGCCAAAGACTTTTGTCAGTATCAAATCAAGTCTGTGGCGCCGAAACCATCAGTCATCGCGCCTGCGACCTGCGTGCGTGGCCTGCGTGGGTGCCAAGGAAGGGGAAGGGCGGAAGCGAACCGGCCACCGCAGCGAACAGGTGGCCTGGCCCTAACACGTCCAACACGCGGGGGATGAGGGCTCAGCGCGGCATAACCGCATTAGACCAGGAAGCAGCAGCACCGGAGCAGAGGCAACCAGCAGGGGAGATAGCCAGAGACAGCCAAGCCTGTGAGGTGTACCGGTAAGCCTTTCGCCGTTCGAGCCGGTCCGAGACGTCCGTAGAGGCCACCTACCAGGGTACCGCACGCGCACAGGGGTGATGTCGTCGCTGCAGCGCCTGCAACCAAACACCAGAACAGGAGAAAAGGAAAAGGCCAAAAAAAGACCCAGGAACCAAGGAAAACCCAGAAAACAGGAAGCAGGCACAGGACACAAGGAGGCTGGGCACGGACGAACCACAACCCCAAACCCACAGACCCAGACACGCAAAGAACGCCACCAGAGACCCAGGGCCCCGACGGGCCCCCACCCCAACAACAAGAAGGCAGACCGCCCACAACCCACACAAAACCACCGACCCACCAGGTGAAGAACTCGGTGGCTCAAGAACCCTAGATGTTCCTTCCTGCTAGTATCCGTGTTGCATCAAGCATTGTTCAATTAAGTGCCTCACCAGTGCCCCGTGACTGTGTGGCCGCGACGCCAGGGGCCACTCCTTGCTGCCCTGGCTGCCCCCCGCCGCCGCCACTAGGCGCCCCGCGCCCCCCCCCCCCCCCGGGGCTCTCGCTGCGGGCTTACCGGGCTACCTTACCTAGTCCCTGCAGCGCTCAGCACGCCTGGCCCGGGGGCCGCAGTGCAACGAGCTCGTGCTACAGCCTCGTGCCCGGCCAGGGGACACGCAGGTGGCAACAGGTGGCAACTGGCCGAGGTAAGAGGCATGTGCCTCCCCTGATGCCTCCGTCCAGTATTGCACAGAAGGCGTCATCCTGTAGCAGGGTGTGGCCATAAGCCTATGAAGTACCACGGCTGGCAGTACAGGACGCAGCAGGTACCGGTAATGTCCTGCTCACCTGCCTCACCGTAAAAAATGCAGGGGACCATGTTGCGCGGGGGCAAGCCTGTGCTCGTCTTTACCTCCAAGGGCTGTGCGCATCCGTCCAAAGCTTCGCTGGTCTGGGGGAGAATGATGATGAGTAAGGCTGGGGACTTTTTCTGTCTTCTCGCCGCAGGCTGGGAAGACACGGGGCATCAGGTGGCCCGGGTATTTAGGGGGGCCTCCCCTGGGACAGCTCAGGAACTCCAAACCGTACATGTCGTCTTGCCAATTGACTCCCAGCGCACAAGGCTTAGGCGTGGATTGATTACGCCTATTATGATGTGTTTGTTCCTCTGATAGCGCACTCGTCCCAATGAGGTCCGCGCGGGCGCTTACCGCAGAAGGTCGAGGGGCGGCTTGGCCATTTGCCCACCGGCACCAAGGTTGCTGCAAAACCAAGGTTGCTGCAAAACCATTCTTTTATAGCCATACATCATGCCAACGTAACCGTGTGTGCCGCGCCGAGGAGTTGCAAGCGACATCCTCTGCGACCAGCCCAGTCGAGGAGCCTTCTGTGCAGCGCTTGACACCGAGACAAAAGCGTTTATTGCAGCAGAAGAAGTAAGCAATAGTTCTGCGGGACGAACATGTGTCCTCTGCTGCTTTCTGGCGTGGTCAGGTATACCCGTGTACCGCCTCATCCACAATACGCCATACAGAACTGTTGCCAGTTACGCACATGGAGCCTCATGCCCACCTTGCAGCTGTGCCTTACATACACGTGCTACAACCCTAGTACTTGCTCAGCAGCTCCCCTCTCCAACTCCCGCTTCCCTGCAGGAAATGGGAAGAGGCTAAAGGGGCACAGGGGGAGGGCTCCCCTGAGCGCACAGAGGCAACATCCCAGGGCTCTCAGGGCCGGCGGAAGGAGTCAGCAGGCTCACGCAGCAGCCGCACGAGTGAACGCAAAGCACGGCCGTCTGGGTCAGCCACGGGCACAGGTCCCAACCGCGCGGGTTTGGTGCCTGGCGCTGCTCCTGCTGCTACCGCACAGCAAGCGCCACCTGCGGCCGCAGACCATGCAGCACCACCACCGCCACCCCACACAGCTCCATCCACCACACCTAAAACGGTCTCCCCAACTGCAGCTCCCAGGGACTCCCAGCCGCCCGCAAAGCCGCCCAACCGTTCGCCGCCAGGGTCCCCTGACCCACGCGCTGCCCGCCCCGCCGCCGCAGCTGCTGCCGCGGCAGCTGCCTCCCACCAAGCCTCATGGCCGCGCCTGCTCTCCCGCGACCCCGTGTCCCTTCACCTCTTCATCAGCACCTCCGGGTCATCTTCCCAGCCTTCTGGCACCTCCACTGCGTCTTCACCTGCTGCCCCCTCCTCCTCATCCTCCCCCTCCCATACGACACCCTCCCCTCATTGCGCCCTGTCCGACGAGGACTTTGTGCTGCTGGCGCGCAACTGGACGCAGGAGCTGGTGGACCACGAGCTGAGCTCCCACAAGCAGAATAGCAGCAAACACAAGCAGCAACAGCACCACAACCGCCAGCACGACCAACAGCAACACAACCATCACGACACACATGGCCAGGCTACAGCCGCACAGCAATCCGAGGGGTCCACAGACGACAGCAGGCCTCAGGGCGGCGACAGCAGCAGGAGCAGCAGCAGCGACGGTGGTTTGCAGCCGGCGGTGGCGGCGGCGGCAGCGGCGCCACCGCCGTCTCCGTGGCCCGGGCCGCGTCTGACGGGTCTGCCGGCCGTCGCCGCCGCCAAGTTGCGCGCGCTGACGGCGGAGGCGGCGGCGCGGGTGGCCCGTGGGTCGCTGTCGAGGCAGCAGCTGGCGGACCTGGCGTGGAGCGTGGCGCACTACGACAGGTGGGGTCCATGACAGCACCCAGTGGTGGCATTTGTGGTGCGGTGTTTAGCGGAAGATGGTGGAGGTATTAAGTGGGGTTACCACGTGGCGGACCTGGCGTGGACGCATTGCGGCAGGCGGACGGGGACTCGGCCAGCTGCTCGGCCCACGACAAGTCAGTAGGGGTTTGACAGGTGGAGAGCAACGGCACCTGCACACTGGGCGGGCGGAGCATCCCGGGTGGCAGGGGGAGTCGCGGGACTTGGTACTTGCATGCGTCATGGTCATGTGATGCGGTAGGGCACACACGTTGCCACGTGTTGCACGGCATGGGTCTGGGGCTTGCAGTGCAGGGCAGCGGTCTCCTCATGGGCGCTAGGTAAACAACACGTGCCATTGCAAAGCAGCTGGTGCGAAAGGTGGACCGGCACGTTGTTCGCCGCTCTTGCCTGACAAGACGTGTCGTACACTGCCTGCAGGCCGTATGCCGTACAGCACTTGGAGTCCGCCATGGGGGTGCCGTTCAGTGTGGTGCCCCGCTTCCTCCCGCAGATCAATCTGCAGGTACGGACAGGGGTTCAGGGCGGGAGGGACACACGTGCGGGGCGTTGAGGCTATGAGCCCATGTAGCACACAGGTGCTATAGCATTGCCAAAACATGCTGCTCGCCTGGGCGTCAGTGCATGACGTGCATGCGGACCGCTCTGCCAAGGCTTATTGTAACTGCAGGGCACTAGGGATGGATGCGTTCCTGTGGGCTCTGCGGACCATGCATGCCCGTCCTTCGCACGGCGTTCTGGTACGCTGGGGCGTGTGAAGCGCAGATCTGCGCACACGGGTGATGCAACTGTCGTACTTCCGTACACCTGGTGTCGTACAGGACTTCATGTCGGAGGTGGAGCTGAGGCGGGACACCATCTACCTGGACGACGGAAAGAGGTGAGGGCACAGGGTTGGGACGTGGTGGTCACAACATCCTCTCATCGCTGGCTTGAATCGCATGCAAGCAAGCGACAGGCCTACATCCTGCAGCACCTGGAACCCGACACCTTGTCACCGGCAGCCGCAACCGTACAGTGTCGGGTGCATTTCTGAGTCGCGGGCAGGGGCAACAGTTGCAGGTGGAGAGTCTGGCACTGCCTGAGCATAGTACTGTCCATAGACGTGCGCTGAGCTGCACACAAGCCTTTAGCCTGTATGTAACCGTTTACAACGGTCTACTCCATGGCTACGGTCTTACTACAAAAGGACTGTGCATCGTAATCCCCTCGCACTTGTGTCCCTTCCCGCTGCTGCAGGGCTGTGGAGGAGTCGCGGCTGACGGGCTGGCAGTCAGACATCGGAGCCACCTTCAGGTGCGGTGGAGAGCGTGGAAGGGCGGCGTAGGTCTGTGCGGGCCTCCGTCAGACTTCATGGCCCTTCGACTCAGTGCCGTTAGGTGCCCTGCTTGGCACAAGTGTGTGCGTGGATTTGGAGCCCCAGCACGGGATAGCCGCTGCCCTGGACACAGCCTGACACAGTCGTGTAAGTCCCGTAATGCATCATCGCCTGACTTGAGCCTCGTACGCACTCGTACAACCTCACAGGTACAGCGGCAAGGAGATGCAGCCGCAGCCCGGCGGACTGTCCCCCAACGTACGGAAGGTACGTACGGCGCAGCAGCCATGCCACTGATGCATGGCAGAAGATAACCGTCATACCATGCATCTGGCCCTCCCTCCAACTGGGCGTTTGCTGCGCAAAAGTCGGACGTCGACAGCCGCACGCGCTGGGGTTTACAGCCATTCTATCGCTGTCCCACCGTATTGCATGGCCTGCTGATGCTACAACGGTTAACCTCCAGGTCCGCGACGCGCTGTACCGCCTGACCGGCGTGCTGTACGACAGCGTGCTGATCAACTACTACGCGGACGGCAAGTGCGGCATGCGGTACCACGTGGACCCCCTGTACGGCAGGTACGGCTTATCATAGTTGCTTCAAGCGAAGAGTTAGGATGCCGGTGCCCCAGACAGTGAACTTGTGTGGTACGGAGGTGGTTAGCATGCAGGCAGCCGGTGCCACTGTGCACTTTGAATGTTGCTCTGTGCGGCGAGGCCGGTTGGTGGCCGCTGGGGCGGGGAAGGGTGGAGGGCGCTCAGGACACTTGCGCCCCCGTATCCTGCTCCTGACCACATCCGTTACTGCTGACCGCACCGCCTTGCCGATCCTGGTCCTACACCCGTTTCGAGTCCGTCAGCACCACGGGCGGTGTGAGGACTCCAGGCCGCGCCAAAGCCTATCCTGCTGCAACTGCCCCCATGACGCGTGCAACACAGCCTACCTCCACACTCCGTTGCCTGCCCTGCGGCCACGTAGACACTGTCCGCACCAAGGATGGTACGCAGACTTCAGGCAGCTGCGGCACAGCTTACGCTGCTGCTGCTCCCCAAAAAACACCTCTCCATGCCCCCTTGCCTGTTCCCGCTCCTGCGCCCAGGTGGAAGCCCGACACCGCAGTGGTGTGAGCACTCCAGGCCGCTGGCAAAACCTATCACGATACTGCTTCCCCTACAACACATGCTGCTATGTCCCATCTGCGCTCCACTGCCTGCCCTGCGCCCAGGCGGACGCCCGACACGGCGGTGGTGTGAGCACTCCAGGCCGCGGCAAAGCCTGTCCTGCTACTGTTACCCTTATACACATGCTGCAATCCTTGATCTGCGCTCCCCTGGCCGCCCTGCCCCCAGGTGGACGCCCGACACGGCGGTGGTGTCCCTAGGCGACACGCGCACCTTCATCTTCCGAGCCATGGAGGACCACGACGTCAGGTGGGATGTACGTGCACCGGTATGCCAGGGTAGTTGGGCCTCTGGGCCCCAAACGTCCAATCCAGGATGGCAACCTAGTGCAGTGACCTAGTGAAGCAATTCCTTCCTGTGCGGCCAGGTGCGGCCAGGTGCGGCCTGGTGCGGCACACATGCAGCCCCTCACAAGGGGGCTGTACAAATTCCATAAGCACATATCCTGCAAGGGCCCATGAGTCTCGGCTTCCATTGACCTCCATCACTGCCCACCGTGTGCCGTACGCCCAGGTGGTCGTACCGCGTGCGCAACGGCGATGTCGTACACATGTACGGCGACTGCCAGGACCGGCTACAGCACTGCGTACGGGTGGAGCGGGCGGCGGAGGACGCTGGGCCACGCATGTCGCTGGTGTTCAAGGAGCGCCTGCGGGACGAGCACGGGCAGTACATCCTGGACTGAAGGCCGTACGGCCGGGTTGTACGGCAACAGTACGGCAGGCATGTGGATGGACGAGTGCGGGGCCGGCTGGCAATGTTTGATAGCTGCACGCGCAATTGGGCTGCAGCGCTTGAGACGCGGCGGTTGTGGCAGGCCAGCACATTGTGAGGCAGGGTGGGGAGCAGGAGGAGTTTGACGTCGTGAGGCACGGGCTGGCAATTGGTTTAGGGCTCTGGAACGGCGTGGGGTTGCTTAGTCCTTCCCTGCTGCGGCCTACCTGTGTTAAACTGCTTCGCGCACTTTTGATTCCCAGTGCGACCCCTGCTCCGCACCCTTTTGGACTGACCAGACTGAGTGAGGGAATGCGATCACACTTAGCCATTAACTTTGCTCTGACACATGCAATCGTTTTAAATGCTAAATATGACAACCCTGGCTTTGTCCAAGAAGCAATAACAGTGGGGGAGCGTCCCGTGGGACAACAATGGGTCGCTGACAACTTGGCCGCCATTCCAGCACTCTCAACCCAGTCGCCATTCCGAGTGCCCCTTGCAACTGTCTTACTTTCAGCAACGCTGCACTGCCCATAACTGGAGGTGACGGTAGAGTGCGCTGGATACAACAGGACAAGATGGCACGTCGCGTAGACGACGGCAAGCGGGGTGGAAAAGCAGACGAGTCAAGTCCAGAAACCAAAACACTGAAGGATATCGGCTGGAGTCTCCTCACAGCGAGCTCGCGTGGTAGTAAGGCGCAGCTCTCGAAAGCCACGGCCCGAGCAGCGGTCCGGGCGATGGAGATGATTACCGATGCAGCAGCGCAGCAACCGGACGTGCAGTCTCAAAGAGCGTACAAAGCATGGTCGGCCTCGAGCGCCGAGCTGCTGTCGCTCTTCGCCCTGGCGCTGCGGCATTCCAGCCGATCGCTGTGCCCCGACAGCCCCAGGGAAGAGATTGCGATGTACGCGCAGCTCCGGGAGGGCCTTCTCTCCGAGCTATTGCTTTTGTCTTCAGCTGCGCGGTCGCTAGGCAACGCCGCCCTGCTGTCGCGGCTGGGCTGCGCGCTGCTGCGCACAGGGACCATGCAGTGCTACGCCACCCTGCTGTCAGACGCAGCCCTGCAGCTGCAGCCAGCTGCCCGCGCAGCGTGCGCCGACCTTCCAGACTGGCCCAACATACACGCTATGGAGGAGATGGTGGAGGCCGTGCTTGGTTGCAGCCCCGCGGGCGGGCTGACCAACTCCCGTGGGAGGGCGGCAGCGGTGTCCGGCGCGCTGCGGCTGGCGGGGGAGGCGGTGCGGCTGCTGGACCTGCTGGGGGCGTGCAGCGGCGGCCAGGGCGAGCGGGGGGACGTGTCGGGTATCGCGCTGCGGCACCTAAGCAGGGTGCTGGGGCAGTTTCAAGGGGCTTGTGCACATGGTATCGGCATCGAGCAGGGCAACGCCGCTGGATGCGGCGAGTACAGAGAGTTTCAGAGGGCATGCAGCGCGGCCAGGTCGTCTGGCCACGTGTCCCAGCTGTACCAGCACGCCACCAGGCTGCTGCTGCTGGCCACAGCGGCAGCGCGCAACAGCGGCACACACCAGCGCACGCACGAGGCCGCCAGCCAGCTCGCGAAGCAGCTGGTGGCCAGGACCTGGTGCTTCGAGCAAGGGGTGGAGTCATTCACGTGCAGCACCGTGACAGGCTGCGGATCGGCAGTTGCGCAGCTGGTGCAGCTGTGCGTGGCCCTGGACGGCGGCACGACGTACGGCATGGCCCCCGGGCTGTGGCCGCTGCCGGGCGGCGATGGGGCGGGCGGTGCAGAGGCGGACGACGGCTCGCTCCTTACCAAGTTGCGGCTCTGCGTAATGCTGGAGTCCTGGGGCGAGAGGCCTACGCGGCACAAAGACCAGGTGCAAATGGCAAAGGATCTGGATGAGCGGGCAGCAGTTTTGGCGGACAACGTTGGCCTGCTGTTTCGGTTGTGGAGTGGGACAGAGAACTTCCGCATACCAGGTAGCCGGGAGTTTGCGATGAACCCAGCGGAGGCTGTGCGCATGGCGAAGCGGTTGGTGGAAGGCCTAGCCTCGATGCGCCACGTGTCCGCCAGCCTCAAACTGCCGCCCTGCAGCCCCTCAGCCGTGCTGCAGCTGTGTGTGCGCCTGGCGCGGGGCCTGCTGGCACGGGGGCGGCTGTCTGGGGCTGGCGGCCGCACCCCGTCAAGTGCACCAGCACCAGCAGCAGGGGCCGCTGAGGCGGCTGGGGCTGTTGCGGGAGCGGGCACAGGTCCGATTGCGGGTGGTGGTGGTGGTGGTGGTGGTGGTGGTGCAGGTTCTGGGATTGGGGCTGGGGCTGGGGCTGCCACCGAGGAGGACGAAGCAGCTGCTGCTGGTGGAAGTGGTGGCGGTGGTGGTGGCGGTGGTGCTGCCAGCGGCGGGCAGGGCGTCCTTCCCGAGGCCGCCCTCCTCCCCACGGCGCACCGGGTGCTGGACATGATGCTGTTCCAGGCCGCCATGGGCACTGCCCGTGCGGTGCTGCAGCCGCAGTGCGACAGACCTGCCCGCGGGACGGCCGGGGCGCGGCGGCTGGCACGGCTGAAGGGGTGGTGGGAGGTGGTGGTGGAGGCGGCGCAGCAGGGCGTGGTGGCGATGAGCTTGGTGCTGGTCACAGTCACTGAGGACAGCCGTCCTCTAAGAGTGGCGGTGATGGAGAGGGAGGAGAACGGTGCGTCGGGTGGAAGCCCAATCCGTAGGTACTGCGACAACCTGCTAGCAATGGAGCTGCGCGTATGCTTGGGGGAGCAACGTTCAGCAACGCCGATATTATCAGCCGGCTTGGCAGGATATTACCAGCCGACTTAGCAGGATATTATCAGCCGACTTGGCAGGAGCACGTCTGGGCGCATCATTCACACGGGTGTGTGCACTTGCCACACGTGAGCCGACCTGGCATCAGGCTCACTACATGTGCGTGTCCGCGCCAAAAGCAAGTAGGCAGACGTAACGTGCCCAAGGCAGCACTACGGCCGGATGGACACGTGTCAGCGGTACGTCTGACGCCCTGTGCCCTTTCGCCCTGCCACCCTGCCGTTCAGGCCTGCCCCGGCTGCCAAGCGCGGACGCCACGGCTGCTCTGGCGGCGGGTGTGTTGCCGTGCTGCACGCAGCTGCTGCGGCACAGCGGGCTTGGGGGAGGTGGCACTGGCGGTAGCTTCGGCGGCGGCGGCGGTGAGGCCGACATGGCCGCGTCAAGCAGCAGCAGCAGTGGGAGCAGCAGCAGCAGCAGCAGCAGCGGCAAAACGCCACTTCCTCCAACGGACACGGACCTCAGTCAACTGCCTGCCCGCATGGAAAGGTTCCTAGACCACTCCTCCCGCCTGAGCTCCCTGCTCTCCAGCTTCCAGGCTTGCAGCTGGCAGCAGCTGCTAACGTTCGCGCGTCAGGAGGACGTGCGCGAGCTGTCGTCGGCCCTGGCGTGGCGGCTGGGGTGGCAGGTGGGGCAGCTGCGAGTGGCGGAGGAGGAGGGAGGGAGCAAGTTGACGGGGCCTGCGCGTGCTGCCCCCGGCTCCGGCGCTGCCTGGCACACCCAGGAAGCATGGTGGTTGCTCCCGTTTGTCGCCGACCGGCTGGGGGACATTCTGTGGCTGCGGAGCCAGGGCGCGGGCGGGGGCGGCGAGGGGCGCACGGCTCGCCATGCAGCTGTACAGGGGGCGGGCACGTCCGAGGCGGGCACGTCTGGGGCGGGCACGTCTGGGGCGGGCACGTCGGGGGCGGGCACGTCGGGGGCGGGCACGTCGGGGGCGGGCACGTTGGGGCCGGGCACGTTGGGGCCGGGCACGTCGAGGCCGGGCACGTCTGGGGCGGGCACGTCGGGGCCGGGCACGTCGGGGCCGGGCACGTCGGGGGCGGGCATGTCAGGTGTTGGGATCGCTGCCAGGGGCGAGGGGTCGTGCAGCTACGGTGGAGGCGATCCAGGGACCAGTGGCGGGAGCCACACGTCCACGTGCAGTGCTCAGCACCTGGAGGATGAGGAGACCAGTGCTGGCTCTGGGTGTGGGGCGGGGAGCGGCGGTGGAGGCATGGGGAGCGATGGCGGCGGGGCAAGCGGGGATTTGGACGGCGCAGGACCAGCTGCATCGGTGGAGGCCGCAGGCGTCCGCTCGGCGGTGGATTACGGCCGCGGGGCTGCTGAGCTGTGGGCCGAGGTTTCGGAGCTGCTGCCTGCCGCGGCCCGTGCGGTGCTGGCCTCCGCGGAGGTGCTGCTGCGGGTGATGGCGGTTGCGGAGGGAGGGGCCAGAGCGAGTGGGGCCGAGGAGGGAGGGGGCGGGGAACGTGGGGCTGGGGCTGGGGAAGATGGCAACGGCGAGGGCGCTGCTGTTGCAGCTATGAATCCGCAAGAAAGGCAACTGGCCCTGACCACGTGGTATTGCTGCATGAGGGTGCTTGATTGTGCGTCCCTGCTGCTACTGGCACACGTGGGGGCCGAGGCGGCGGGGGCCGGCGGCGAGCCCTCCTCGTGGCGCGGTGTGCTGCTGCGGGAGGTGCAGCTGGCGGGGCTGCTGGGGGCAGGGGTGCGGCTGTGGGGGCTGGTGAGGCCCGGTGAGGGCTGGGAGGCCGTGTCCAAGCAGGCAAAGGCGGTGCATGTGCAGCTGATGGAGGTTGCTGCAGTAGCGTTCCCTGCTGAGCTGCGTGCGGTGGTAGAGGTCGAGGGAGGGGCGGCCGGGGAGGCAGCAGCAGGCAGCGGGGGCCCCGCAGCTGAGGGCAGCAGCCAGCCCTGCCCCCAACCCGCCCCCTGGTGCCGCGTGTCGCTGCGTGCCGTGCGTGACGCGCTGGGGGGCGGTGGCGGCGGGGCGGAGCTGCAGGCGGTGGGTCGGGTGGCAGGTGGCTGGGAGCCGGCGCCCGGGGAGCGGAGGGCGCTGTTGGAGCAGGGGGCCGGGAGGCTGGCGGCGGCGCTGTGGGAGGAGGAAGAGGGCAGTCCTTAGTCCACTACTGTAAGGAGCACCGGGGCTGATGGTGTTGATGGTAGCACCTGTTCGGGGGCCCATGTAGGACAAGGCGCTCGCTGCCTACGTTGCAGCCTGTCAAGTCCTGTCGCGCGCTTCGACAACGGCACGGCTTTGTTTTTATACGGTTCAAACGTTGCAGCCTGTGCACGGCTGGTAGTCCTGAATTGCAGCAGCATGCGGAGGTGGGGGCTGGGGGCGACTCGTGGCGTCGTCGGAGAGGTTATTACCTTATTACCGGCAGCTTTTGGTCGTCGTCTTCGTCCAACTGCGCCGACTAGCATGGCGGGGCTCAGATGCAAGGGGACGCAGCGGCGGTGGCATGCCATGGGTTCTCGGTCGGCGGCATCAGCACGTGCATGCGTTGCTCACAGCTCTGCGGCTCGTGTTGTGCAGGAGCGCACACGCTGTAGCGGCCGCTGTAGCGCAAGTGTGTCACCAATTTGCGGTATCGCCCATGCTGGATATGTGTTGTGCGATCGTGTAGCCACTTCCCAGTACGCAGTACGGTATGTTTGCATTCCGTTTTTTTTTTTCTGTGGAAAGGTTTACAGGTAAGGAGACGGGAAGGGACAGGCCAGCGGGAGTCCAAGGCCCAACCAGCACAGGCA
>VFQN01000400.1_pt1 | contig 85648 bp, 135 predicted proteins | sample 3512371 | NCBI WGS metagenome assembly VFQN01 (sample SAMN10412370, study PRJNA504923) | tailings metagenome | isolation source: Replicate 2 from Balatoc abandoned mine | place: Philippines: Itogon, Benguet | collected 2017-08-28
CGGGTAGGCAGGAAGGGAAGCAAGAAAGGGAAGCTGGGGCCCGAGGGGCGGACGGGGGGGTGGGGTGGGGGGTGTAGCTGACCGGGGCACTGGAGCGCACAGGTGAAAAGCACCGCCCCGCGGCAGGTGCTGGTGCCCTCTGGTTCGGGGGCTTGCCTGGGCTTGGCGCTAAGGTTGGGTTAGGTTAACATGCTGCGGTGTTCGCCAACTAAGCTTGACCTTCGGTCTTGGTTGCCTGGCGGTGCCGCACTTCTGTTTAGCCAGCCCCTGCATGGCTGGGAGCAGCTGGGAAGTGGGGGCAGGGGCGCTCCCTGGGCTGAAATGGCTGAAACGCCTGGAAATGCTAGATCCCGGCGTAGCTTCTCACGTGCATTCCGTGGGGCGGAGTATAATGGACTGTACAAGGCCGGCAGACATGCAGGTGGATGGATGGGGGCCGGGGGCTGTGCCGTGCGTGTACGACAGCGGCAGGGCTCAGTAAACGTGCGCCTTTTCGTTTACAAACATGTCTACGAAACACGTAGGGCGTGTAGAGCTGTCTCAGACTCTACAGCAGCGAGTAGAATGAACACAGCAGTAATGCCATTGAAGGCAGCGCTCGAACTTAACGTTAAACTTTACGGCTGCTGTACAAATCGAACTGGGGATGCATGCGAGGCTTTCGTGGTGGACGGCACGTCTATCGTCCCCTTGCTGGGCGCAGACCAGCGAACTGGCCTCGCGCTTGGGGAACGGCGACAGCTGCAGCGCGCGTCAAACAGTGCTGCCGAACTTGGACAAGTATTCAGCAGTACGCTTGCTGCTCCGCTCTGGGATCCGTTCACAGGCAGCGTTTTCGGCCTGCCTGCTGTAGGCGCAGCTGTCGTTCGGCTATTGCCCGACAACAGCTGTGTGGTGGTGGCGGGCCATCTTACTGAGCTCGGGGAGCAGGAGGGGCCGGGGCTCTCAGCTCGTTTCACTATTCCCAAAGCCCTTTCTACGGATGGAAACGGGACGCTGTACCTGGTCGATTCGCAGCACGTGTGGAAACTCCAGCTGCCTGCCTCGTGGCGGCAAACGACCAGCGGCCAGGGACTGACGAGCGGGCCCACAGCAGCATCCGCCGCAGCAGCAGCTGAAGGCGGGCAAGCCTCGGGGCAGGCGGCGTCAGGAGCTCAGGGGCAAGGGCCAAGGCCGCACCAGCAGGAACGGACAGAGATACTGGCAAGCATCCTGCCCACTGGGCAGCCTGGAGTCAGGTACTCATCCGTGACGTACGAGCCGCGCAGCAATGCCCTGATCCTGGCCAGCAGGCGAGCGGTGTACCGCCGGCCGCTTGCCGAGGGCTGTGCTGAGCAGCCAGTGCTGCTGGCGGGGTGCAACGAGGAGTCTGGCCATCGGGACGGCATGGGGGCCGAGGCTCGCTTCAATCTCATCTTCGGTGGCGTCCTGGACGAGACTGGGCGTGTCATTCTGCTGGATTTCGAATGGGAAGCTATCACGACAGCCGTCAGGGTGGTGGCCCCAGACGGAACCGTCACCACACCCGCCTGTGACCTGCCGGGCAGCTACTTCTGCCCCAACATCCTGCCAAACGGCTATCTGGCGCTGTGCAATTCCAGGGCGGGATTAGACGATGGCGAGCGGCCGGAGCTGCTGGTGCTGGACCTGGGCCTCACACCCAACGCCTGCCACACCGCCGCCAACCCCACGCAGTCCCCTGCCGGCCCCAGGCCCCACAGCCTGCCCGCCGACCTGTCCGCCCTGCTGGCCAGCGCCGGACAGCCGGACGGCGGCACGGCGGACATGGTGGTGGAGGTGGGCGGCCGGGGCTTCCCAGCGCACAGGGCGGTGCTGGGGGCGCGCAGTGCCTACTTCCGGCAGCGGCTGGACCCAGGAGCGGGCTTTGGGGAGTCTGGGGCGCAGCGGCTGAGCCTGCTGGACGCCAGCCCTGAGGCGTTCGAGGTGGCGCTGCGCTACATGTACACGGACAGCGCGGGGGACGTCCCGGGGGCGCTGCTGCAGCCGGCCGCGGAGCTGGCGGACCGGCTGCTGCTGCCGGGGCTGTGCGAGGAGGTGGGGAGGCAGATGCTGGCGGCTGTGTGCGCGGAGAGCGTGGTGGGGCTGCTGCTGTGGGCGGAGCAGCGCAGCGCCAGCTTTGGGGGGCTACTGCGGGGCCTCAAGGCGTGGTTCGGGGAGCACAGGGAAGAGGTGCTGGCGCTGCCGGGGCATACCAAGCGGCTTATGACGGAGGGGCCGGACCTTGCGTACGAGCTGATATGCGAGGGCCCCGGGGCGCCAAGGGCCAAGCGGCAGCGCGTGCAATGAAGGAGAGTTGCGCTCGGGGTCCGGGCTGCAGTTTATGGGGCATTTCGGGCCGCCGGACCGGCCAGCCTGGTCAGCTATCAGCGTTTATCCTGGGATACCCAAGGTGAGTAACACTCAGGTGAGCACGGGGCGCAGTTGCACGAGCTCTGTTTTGCCTGCCGCTGGAGCCGAAGACGGACATGTCAAGAACGCCGGCAAGACCGAGTTCCGTTCAAGGCGCCTCGGCTTGTGTTTTTTGTCTGGTGTAAACTTTATGAGGCGGTGGAACGGCAGGGCAAGGAGGGTGAAGGGCGTAGGGCTCAGGTGTAGGGAGGGAAGAAGCAGAGAGCATGGGCCGTGTGGCTGTTTGCCACGGGACGGGTAACAAGAGAGGGGGTGGGAAATGAAGGATGCATTGAATAGGGGGTAGGACGCTGTTGCGTGGCATGGTGGGGTGCAGCACACCTTGAGCGTAGAGGCTCAGCTGCTTGATACCTTGCCTGTTGATGCGCTTATCGGAACTGGATTAGGCGGGCGAGTGAGCATGCATTGAAAGGCAGCGCACAGTGACTCGGCCTTTGTCACTATGGCCCAATGCAGCCACGCCTGCCCTTGAATGATGAGTCTCTCCTGCTTGCTGATGAACTGCACTATGAGGAGTGCCATCACTGCTGAGGCTGTGCCGCATGCTGCTAGTACCGGTACCACAGCGAATCAGAGGCACGTGTGTAACGCATTGCTGTCCTGCCGGGAACAAGCGTGGTGCATTGTTGCTGGCGTGGATTACAGGCCGAACCCAACATACCGTATACAAGGTACACCAATACGAGGCGTGCGGGCAGAGAACTGATGTGCTTTTGCGCTGCCGGCACGGCCTAGCTGCATGCCATGTGTGTTACGGTGTGGAGCTGTGGGTAGATGGCGGTAGCACGTGCGGATGCATTCCCTCGTTAGTCGGACTCCGTGGTGAAGCAGCAGCACTCACTGCAGTGGTACGGACTGGCTGCATACGGGCAGGGGTGTCTCCTGCATACGGAGGGCGTCTGCAGCTGAGGTATTGTAACACCTGACGCGCTCCCTTTGTCCAGACCCATGGGCCTGAGCCAGTCATGGTATGGCATGTGCTAGTGGCCTAAGCGCACTTATAGACGTTTATTCTACAGCTGAGAGCTTCAAAGCTGAGCGCAGCAGGACACGCCAGGACACGCACAGCCAATCGGTTTGTACGGCACAACTTATCTCAGTTCTCAGTTCGTGCTCGAAAAGCCGGTTGCAGCCACGCCCCAGCACTCTGTCGCGTAGTACGCGAGATTCAGCCTGGAAGAGCTTAGTATCTTCCTTACTGTCTCCTAACAATGCAGGCAAGCAAGGTAGAGCTGAACCGGGCGGAAAGCACAGGCAGCCAGTTCCAGACTGATACACACTTACTGCTATGCTGCTTTACAGGCTCAGATGAGGGCCACTCGCGTGGCCGGCGCTCGTCGCCCTATGGCTGGTGCCAGAAATCGGGCACTGACGGTGAACGTGCGGAATGCCAACGTTCTGATCGCCAACACCAAGGGCGGTGGCCATGCTTTCATCGGCCTTTATCTTGCCAAGGAGCTGCTTAAGAAGGGGCACAAGGTCACCATCATGAACGACGGTGACGAGGTGGGATGCGCGTGCAAGCCCATCGTCGCACCTTGGCAGGCGAATGCACCAGCATGCGGTTCAGTATATGCGTGCTTGGTAACTAAGGCCTTTCGAACATTTCACTTACAACCTACCGCGCAATAGAGCACGCAGCGTCGGTCGCTGCACCCGCGCAATCGGGCGACTCAAGCCACGGAACTCGCCCCCAAACGTGCAGAGCAAGCTCACCAAGAAGGCTCCCTTCTACAAGTACAACGAGCTGGAGAGCAAGGGCGCCACCATTGTGTGGGGCGACCCCACCAAGCCCAGCACCTACCCCCGGGGCAACTTTGACGTTGTCTACGACAACAACGGCAAGGACCTGGCCAGCTGCCAGCCCCTGATTGACCACTTCAAGGTCCGTAGTTCCACTTGCATTGCGCTGGGTGTGGACAAGACAGCACCTGGGTCGGGCCCTGGGGCTGCACCCATGGGTGGAAGCTCACCTGGGTGGAGGGTCCCGTAACGGCTACACAGCCGCCCGTCAGCCCGTCACCGCCACCTCCAGGCCCACCGTCCCAAAAAGGCAACGACCACCCTTCCCGCACCCATATCACTCCCGTACTAGCCCAACCTCCACGTGCCTCCCCCCTCCCAGCCCCGCTCCTGCCTAATCCATCGGTCTGGGGGTTGCCAATGGTGCTCTGTTCACCTGCGGTACACGAATGGCGGTGTGCTAGCTTCCCGACCCCTCTGTCTCCCCTCTCCTCCCTTCTCTCTCGCTTGCCCCCGCAGCACAAGGTGGACCACTACGTGTTCGTGAGCTCGGCAGGCGCCTACAAGGCGGACCCCATCGAGCCCATGCACGTGGAGGGGGACGCGCGCAAGAGCACTGCCGGTGGGTGCACGCTGGGCATCTGGTCCGGGCCAGGACTGGGAACCGGGGCTGGGGCCGGTGGTCCCAATGGCATAGGGACTTGCGGAGTAAGCGTCAGCTGATCCGCGCCGGAGCTGGGAGCCGGGGATGGTAGCACTGGCAACGCGACGAGCTGGTAAAACTCAGAGCTGGCCAGACGTGGGGGGTGGAAGGGGGTTCTGCGGGGCCCAGGCGCCAGTGCCAGTGCGGCGGCGGTTGCCGCGGGCTGCTGCATGCCGTAGATGATGTCCTGTTATCCCGTACACCTGTCCAACCGTTCCAGGACACGTGGAGGTTGAGGAGTACCTGGCCAAGGCGCGCATGCCGTACACCGTTTTCCAGCCGCTGTACATCTACGGCCAGGACACGGCGAAGGACTGCGAGCAGTGGTTCATTGACCGCATCATCAGGTGGGCGACACAAGCGCTTGCTTAGCTTGGGCTTGCCTAGGAACGAATTGCTGCCCGACTGCTTGATGCCCAACGTATGCCAGACTTTCGTGCGTCCGTTGGAAGGCACAAGTGGGGAAGGTGCCTTCCAGGGGGTGACGGGTGACTGGAGGGCTGGGGTGCACCGCAGTAACGCGCGGTGGGCTGGGCTGGGCTGGCTCCACAGCGAGGTGGTGGAGGGGAGCAGCAGTGGGAGCAGAGGGGTGGATGGAGGTCTGGGTTGGGGACAGCGGAGCGCCAGCGTGCCACTCACAGCGCTGTAGCTGCCGTCGGTGGGACGACCGCTGCCTGGCGGGGCGTTGCATGCCCATGGGCTGCTGGGAGGGCTGTACTTCAGAAACTAAAGGACCGGCGACAGCGGCGGCAGTGGCAGCAGCAGATGGCATGTGCTACTGCAGCAGGGCCAGCAGTAGCTGCAGCAGGGCCAGCAGTAGCTGCAGCAGCAGCAGCCACAGCACTCGGGGCGGCCGGGATGTCGGCCCAGGCGTGAGGAGCGGCGCCAGCATCAGCTGCGATGAAGCAGGCCAGGTGCATGTAGCAGGCTCAGCGGGAAGCACCTATGCGTGGTTCTGCCTGCTTCCTAACGAAGCACCCAAGGCCTGCAGGCCAGCTGCGTTGCACCCGTCGCACTGTAGTGCGGACACAGACATACAGTGTCAGGCCATGTCAGGCACAGCCTGCTGTGATAGTTTTAGGCGCAGTCGCTGCGCACGGTATCGGCGGGTGCAGGCGGGTGCCTTGGTGCAAATTTTGCCCTGCTCCCACCACGAGCTGGCCATGAAGCACCGTTCGGCCAATGCACCAACGCACCAACCTGGCTCCACTCCTGGCGCTTTTGCTTGCCTCACCGCTTCATTTTCACCTTACCCTCACCCCACCCGCCCCTCTAACCCACATGCCTGCTCCCCTCGCCCCGCCCACCAACCCCAGGGACCGCCCCGTGCTGATCCCCACCCCCGGCGTGCAGCTGACGTCGCTAACCCACGTGGAGGACGTGGCCTCCATGCTGGCCGCCGTGCCCGGCAACCGCAAGGCCATCGGCCAGATGTACAACGTGTGCTCGGACCGCTGCATCACCTTCGTGGGTGAGTGGGCAGCAGGGGGTGCAGGTCGTGGTGGGAAACGGGGGTTGGGGCTAGGCACGGGCGAGGGGCTTGTGTAGGTTGTGGCGGTGTTGTAGGCGGGGTGGCGGCTACCAAGGCCGCTGCGTGACCTCCGTCAGTGGGTGTGGTGTGCCACGGGGTAAGCGCAAGGTGCGGGCGTGCCCCGGTTCAAGTTACCACTGTGGTGGGTGGCGGATGCGTCCAAGCCGCTTGGGCGGGTGGACTGTGATGGATGCTGCAGTACCACTTTAGGTTGCTAGGGCGGGTAGGTTTGGTGGCTGGAGATTGAGGAGGGTTGGGCAGGGTTTAGGGCAGGAAGCGGGCAACAGCAGTGGTTTGCCTTGACCTGACACGCTGGGATCTCCAGGCTATACGAGGGTGCTGAGCAAGGAGAACCTTGATCTGTCCGGACGACGAAGGGGTCGAATCTGTGCATGCGCCTCTTGCACTGCCCGCCCCATCCGTCCAGGCATCTGCAAGGCGATCGGCAAGGTGCTGGGCAAGGAGCCGGAGATCATCCTGTACAGCCCCGAGAAGGTGGGCACCGGCAAGAGCGGCAAGGCGGAGGGCTTCCCCTTCAGGTGAGCAGCTTGAAAGGCTACGTGTGGGGCATGGCGGCAGCCCGGGTCGGGGTCGGCAGCAGCAGGGCGGGCGGGCGGGCAGCAGGGCAGGGGGATGGGGCTGTAAGCGTCAACGACTCACGGTTGTCAGCGAATACTGTTGCCGGCCAGGAAAGGAACTGGACGGAGGCCCGCATTAGGCCTGCGATGTATGAGTAGCGCACCTACGTACTGTAGGGTGGCGGCCCAAGGCCCTGGCGTGTCCTGCAGCAGGAGCCCCTGGCCGCATCCCGTGCCGAGCCCGTGCCGAGCCCGCGCACGCAAGGGACGGACCTGACTCCTCCCCACCCTGGCCCCTGGCCCTCCCTGCCGCCCTGCCCTCGCCCCCCAGGACCATCCACTTCTTCGCCTCCTCCGACAAGGCCAAGCGCGAGCTGGGCTGGGCCCCCAAGCACAACTTCCAGAAGGACGTGGAGGCGCTGGTCAACGACTACAAGCGCCAGGTGGGGCACGCGGAACCGAGTATCTGTGACATCTTCAGGGATTGTGCATGTCTAGTAAGATACATTGTGTTCAACTGGTGATTGACATCTGAGGCGCCGGTGAACGACTACAAGAGCCGGGTGGGGCATGCGGGACGGGTACCGGGATGTGGTCAAGAACACTGTGCGCAAAACCGTCCCGCTGCACGGCCACTGACACGCCAGGCCTGACACACATGCCCTCGCGGCCTTGCTCCATCCGGCTTGCTCCGCCTTGGACGTGGAGCCCGGCACGTGTTAGCATGGCTCCCGACTACCTGGAAGGAGAGATGTATGAAAATATGCCTTAATGCACACCGCATCCACTGACCAGGTGTGTCTACTACCGATACGCGCGTGCTCCCCTGCCGCAGGGCCGCTTCGCCAAGGACATCGACTTCTCTGTCGACGACAAGATCCTGGCGGCACTGGGCAAGCCCATCCCGCACACGCCCAAGGCCGCCGCCAGCAAGAGCAGCAGCAACGGCGCCTCCGCCTACAGCAGCAACGGCAGCGCCAGCGACAGCAACAGCCCGCGCCGCTCGTCCTTCAGCCCCCGCCGGGACCTCAAGGTGGGGAGGGGACCGGACAGCGGGGTCAGGACCTGCACGACCCGGGCAGGACATGACGGGACAGGACGTGGGCTGGCCGTTGGAACGTGTACCTCCACCAGCCCTCCCTTTACGCATGGAGCCGCACCGTCATGCCACTTCAACCCGTACAAGCACACGCCCTGTCCTCTGCCCTCCTGTCGTGCCGACCCCGCACCCCATTACCCCGTCCCCTCCGCCCCGCAGATCAAGCGCACGGTGCTGCCCCCCAACTGGCGCCAGTCCCTGGACGACGACTCCGTGTCCGTGTCCAGCTCGCCCGCGCCCTCCTCCAGCTCGGGCCGCACGCCCTCCGCACCCCGCGACTGGCGCAGCCGCCTGTGAGCGGAGCGTGATCCATGGTCGAAGGCCTCGGGATGTCCTACCGCTGGGGGTGATACGCGTAATAGGGCCAAGGAGTAGGCGGCATGTGCTCCCTGGCTATGGCTTGGCCCAGACGTGGGCTGGACCGGGCAGGGACATCGGGGCGTTCTCCGGTTGGATATGATTTGAGCAACGGGGGCAATGGCAGCGCCGGGCGCTCGGACGTTGCGGGAAGCGGGATGCCTGGTAGCGGTAGCGTGGCTTGTCAAGCGTCCAGCTTTCCACCAGGCCAAGGGGCGATGTCTGTCGTGGGCGTCGCACTAGGGAGGTACATGTGTGCATGAACGGCGTTTCGTGTAGTGGGATGCTTGGAAAGTTGGCAGCGTGTCTGGCCCTTTCCCTTGCAGCACCCTGAGCTCGACTCGTTGCACTGGCCGGTTTTGTCCCCAAGGCCGACGCACACGTGGGCAAGCAGGGGGGCATGGGCCGGCGGACACGTGGCAGGTGGAAGTGGCAGCGAAAGCTGGTTTAAGCAGGTTTAAGTTACAGGGTAAGCAGCAGGGCGCTGCATGTGCGCACGTACATGGATACTGTAATTCCATGTACGCTCTGCACCACGCTGTAACACGTGAGGCCGTGTCTCGCACATGGTTCAACGCTTCGCCTTCATGTGTCATGTGCATGCAGCAAGCAGCGCGGCGACTACCATAGGACACCAAAAGGCCGCTACGCGGCTGGCTGCCCTGAAAATGAAAGCAGCAAGCAGCAACGCCCTGGGTGCTCTCAGCGGCATTGTAAGGCGGCCCACAAAACTCGAAGCCAAAAAGGGACAGCAACAGCAGCGGGCGCTTGACTGCTGTGCTGGCACATGAAAGTAATCAGGACCAAGCCAAGCAAACACCAAAATCTACCGCCAAGCAAGCGAGGTAACTGTAACACAAGGGACATGCGCCCCCTCTACCAACAAACAACCGTGGAGACAGTTCCGGCTGGCAAGACGACAATGTGTAGCGCACTCTAGCCTCTGCCCTCCCATAACACCGTACAAGAATTCTTCTTGCGAGAACCTATAACATACCCGCGTATAGCCCGCGTATAGCAGTGCATACAACTACCAAACGCTTAGTGGCGATGCCTCCGGGTGGTGTGTTCACGCAACGAAAGTTATAGCATCCAAGCTCAAGGGGGCACAGCTGTCGCACAAGCACCTCGCATGCGCTCTCTTGTCTAGCCAAACCTCTGCTGTTGCAAGAGCAGCCCACCGAACTGTCGGCAAAAAAGGGTCAAGCAACGCGCCGGAAGGTCAACACGCGGTCAGTCTGACCCTTCAGGTGGACCGTGCACGGTACAGAGCCGTCCCCGTCCTCCATGCGGGCTTGCTGCTGCTCGTCCTGCTCCTGCAGCTCCTCCTGCACCTGCTGCGGTTGCCCTTGGAAGTCCTTGCCGAGGAGCATGATGTCGCCGAGGTGTTGGTCATACGTGCCCTGCAGCACTGCCCCGTTCTGCAGCCTGATGGTTGGGGTGTCGCTGCCCAGCGCCTGCCAACAGGACGTGCACCAATATGGAACTGCTTACGTTTGTAAAAGCATATCATTTTGCACCCATGAAAGCGATACGAGGAGAAGAGGCCGCACCTGGATAACCAGCGCCTCGCCCGGCCGCAGGAGGCTTGAGACCTCCGCCGGCAAGTCAAGAAGGACATACTGGACCTCCTCATCGCCTAAAGGTAGCAGCGGAGAGGCGGGACTATCAGGAACGAAAGCGTCTCGGCGATTTCCATCGAGACGCGCCAAGTGCTCACCTTCTGTGAGCATGACCTCAGGTTGGCAATCTATTTCGGACATTGTACCAAACGTTGCAAGGGCGGTGTTCAGCGAAAGAGCGACGCTCGGGGCTTGCTCAACCTGGATGTGCCAACCTAGATGCACGACGCTTGTCGGGAAACCAGCAACCTGGCCTGCGCGAAGGCACACAACTTTAAATCCAAAAAGAAGTATAATTGCATGTCATTTAACGACCACGGACGAGTATACCAACACCCCAACTGAACGTGGACAGACGAGGAAACAACACGACATCCTTGACCTTGCGCCGGCGAACCATAACACGGTACTGTTGTCAAGTGACAGGAACACACAGAACACAATGGCTGCCGTTGCCGCTGGAGTCTCTCAGCAGCAGCAACAGGAGGAAGACTACCACGTTTCACCGCACGCGCGCAACAAGATTGTGTACAAGCTCATGCACATTGGCGAGTCCAAGTGCAAGCACCTCATAGAGGAGTTCAACTTGTGCTGCAAGGGGAAGGCCCTATCCATGGTGTTCTGCAAGGGGAAATACAACGCGTCCCAGGCGTGCATGCACCGCTAGTGAGTACCCACACCGCGGGTGACAGTGTCGGGAAACGGTAGCGGTGGGCTCACACCTCCTCGCCCGCCATGGGAACTATTGCGAGGGCATAGGATGGAGGGGGGTGCCATTAAGGCCTGTGCGTCTCAGTGGCGCTGGCAAAGGCTGGACAGCAAGCGGAGGCGGGTTCGGGGCACTGCTGTGACGCACCTTGCAGCTAGGGGCAATGCAGCTCAATCGCCCGGCGCTGCTGCTACCTGCCTGGCCCTCTGCCTTGCACGCCGCTCGCAGCTGCACATGGCGCTTGTCGATGCTTAATGATGAGCAGGGTCGTGAACTGTACGCGCGTAACCAATGCCCCCAGGCTTAAGCATCAGCACCCTCCACCCCGCCCTTCGTGTCCCCCAAACCATCGTTTCCCCACCCAGCGGACGCAGCCCCATGACCGGCCCTCAACACCCCCTCCCCATGGCCCCCATATGCAGCATGAACGACGAGAACCGGGCGCTGGTGGAGCGGCGGTGGATCGACCTGGGCCGGCCGCGGCAGCCCAACTGGGACGTGCTGCTGGAGGGGGTCGAGGAGCGAGGGGACCGGCTGGGGCAGCAGCAGCAGCAGCAGCAGCAGCAGCAGCAGCAATAGTAAGAGACTAGTAATCCTACTTATAGGCAACGGAGTTTTACGGCTCGTGAGCGGCTGGGTACTTGGTGTGGCAACAGGAGCATGGGCAGCTGCGGGGGAGTCGAGGGGCGGTGGGGTGTGCCAGCGTGGGAACAGCAGCACAGGTGACAGGAGCGGTTGCGGGTGCAGGGGCGGTGGCAGCGGGTGCGGCATGTTGTGTTGTGTTAGGTGCAGGTAAACGTGGTGCGTAAGCGCTGTGGCAGTGGGCAAATAGCAGTTTGGCTTGAGCACGGTAGGAGAGAGAGAGCGGTGTGGGACGATGACGCGACACGCGAGTGGCGGCAGGGTTACGACGGCGTGTGTACGTGGATTGACAAACTTGGCTAACGGTGGTGGAAGCCGCCAACAGTGTGCAACAACGTGTACTCCTGCCGGGGGTGCAGGTGCTGCAGGTCTGCATGGTACCGTTAGGTCTCAGGGTCAGGTTCTGTGGCCCTGTGGGTGGAACGCGCGCTCACGTCGTCCCCTGGGTGTGTGTTACGGTGCTGTTGCAGGGGCACATCCCCTCGCTGTGTGTGCTGAAAGTTCGTGGTGCGCTGGTTGCTTTAGGGGAAAGGCACACAACGCTAGCGATAGTCTGTCAGGTCGCTCGGTACGCGGCATGTGGTTCTTGGGTTCCTGGCCCAAATGCGCTTGCCAGCGTTGGGTCACGTGAAGTGGTGTATGCGGTCTGTCCTTTGCAATGAGCGGTGGTGCCTGTGCACGTGAAGATTATGGGGCTAGGCGAGGGTCACAAATGGCGTCTGCCCCGAGCCCCTGGACCAGGAGCCCTCCCTTGGTCCGGCAATCCTCACATCCTCAGGTCATCGTGTTAACAATAATGCAAGCCTAGACGGCTGTGGTGTATGCCTGGCAATGGCGGCCAGGCACCGCTGTACGGCATTTATGCAACACGCAAGCAGCTTGACACGAGCCACGGCATCTGGGGTATGGGACTCACGGAAAGCTCGGGCCCAAGTACCCAGCGCTATGCACAGAGCAACATAACGCGGACCCGCCAGCCGGGCTGCCTCAAACGCAAGGCACACGCCGCGGCAGCCGTACGAACCGACACGACCGACACGTCTGAGGCCAGTCCAAGGAGCAGCCTAGCACTGCGCAATCGCAGGAATCCGCACCAGTATGCCAGCAATACGGTACGGTACTTAATGTCTGCCTCAAGCCGCCTCGGTAGGCCTAGCATGCAGCCGGTCAGTTCACACACCTGCGCACGTGTCACACCTGCGCACGTGTCACATGGCAGATGACACGTGTCACGACAACGAGAAGGCCACAAACACCACAGCAGGTCAGGTCGTAGCTCCGTCAAGAGTATACGCGGACATAGGGAGACCACGGTTGGCGCGTAACTAAATGCTCGCGTTCGTTCCCGCCAGCTTCCGCCTACAGGATCTCCTGTCCAAGCTCATCTGCTTGACCAGGCGTTCTGTTGCCCCACCCAGTGGGGCTTCGGGGCACGTCTCATCATATGGCAGAATTGCGAATGCTCATTGAAAAGGCACCCATCGGCTGCAACATCCTACCTAGCCATGCACAAAGGAACCACAGGCTTGGAAACAGGCTTATGCATACCGGCTTATGTATACCACAATACACAAGGCTCGCAAAATAGCGCAGGTGTGCGGTGTGTGTGGCACGAGAACATAGCAATAGCACATCACAGAAGGCATTTAGCGTATGGACTCATAAATGGAGACTGGTCTGTCTAGCCAAAGCCGATACCAGTTGCAGCAGCTCCAGCTCTCTGCCTGTGTTGTTGGACGCGTAGGCTGCCCCTGCTCCTCCACCCTCCCGTTATTACCTCACGCCTCATACACATGCCGGCGGCTCTCTTGCGTGCTTGATAACAATGGATTCCTATCTATATCGCGGGTTATGCATCCCACATCCCGCAAAAAAACATCGCTAGTTCGCTACACATGCATGCGGCGTGCCAGACAGACCACCAGCAGCGTGACGTTGCGCCCTGGCATGTTCGCATGTGCAGCCTGGGCCGGTCAATCAGCTCCCCTGCGGGCGCAGGGGCGCGGCCAAGTGTTGACCGGTTACCCAACCGCTGCGTCCCTGCCCGCCCGCTCCTGCCGCTGCCGCCGACCCTATTTCCGCTGCCGCTGCCCCTGTCGCCCCCGCCGCCGCCGGTGCTGCAGCTGCCCGTCCAGCGACAAGCGCCACCAACCCCGCCGCTGTCGCAGCTGCTGTCGCCAGCCCCGGCGCTGCCTCTGCCGCCGCTGCCGCCGCCAGTGCTGCAGCAGCTACCGCGGCCGCCACTGCCACCACTACCACAATTTTCGCCAGCGGCAACCGTCCGGCCCACCACAGCTGCCTCCCCTCGCGCGCTGCCTCAGCGCTCCGGCAAGCAGCTCCGAGGGGACTGCGTGCAGCTGCAGCCACCAGCAGGTGTTGCTGCGCCACCACGGCAGCCCCCGTGAGCAGCACCACCACCAACCCGCCCAGCTTCACCAACGCGTCTTCACACCGATGCCCCGAGCCACGTGGCCCTTTGCTGGGCCCTCGGGCAGGCTGCGGCCCCCGCGGGCGTATCCGCCCCGTCCCCGGCACCGCAAGCACCCCACAGGCGTCCAGCGCCATCACTGATATGAGGAGCAACATGAGCACAACCCCAACTATGAGCACTGTCAGCAACCGGCCGTCCGGCGGAACGGAGGCTTCCAGCTTCCGCAGGCTCCGCAGCTTCGCGCGAGCTGTGGACCTCCGGTACCTGTCTGACGAGCACCGAATCCCTGCCAATGCAGGGACCTGGCCCGCTGCGCCGCCGCTGCTTCCGCTGCTGCTGCTGCTGCTCTCCAGCCCCGCCTTCTGTCGCCGCAGCTCCTGCTCTATGCGCCCCGCCTCCCGCAGCGCCGCCTCCATCGCTGCCACGTTCTGCTCGCGGCAGCGCTTGATGGCGTCCGACGCTGCACAGCGCTCCAACCGCCTGCTCCTGCGCTTCCGTTCTCTTTTCAGTACCTCCTCCTCCCACCCGGCGTTGCGACTCACGGGATCCGCGGCTTGCAGCACATCGCCCTCGGGGACGGCCTCCAGGGCTGAGCTGCTGCCGCGTTTGTCACTCTTGCCCAGCTGCTGCAATACGGACCGGGCGACGGCACTCAAGGCACTGGTCTGGGGGCTGCTGCCGCTGGTAGTGGTGCTGCTGGTAGTGGTGCTCTGAGCATTTCGGAGCAGCAATGCGCAGAGCATCGCGGGCGTCCCGGATGGAGGCAGCGGCTGGTGAGGTAGGGGGTGCTGGGTGCTGGGTGCGGCGGGTTGGGGTTGGGACCTATGTGCATGCCTGGGCCATTGGCTACGCTGCGACCGTGTGGCAGTGTGGACGTGTGGCAATGTCCAGGACAAGAGGCGCTGCAAGGGATAGGGGGAGGGGAGGTTGAAAGGAATGAGTGCAGAGGGAGCACTGACGTGTGAAGCCAGCACCGTTTGGGCCGCTGGCAGGGCAGCCTGACGAGGCCTTACGTTTAGTGGACGCAGCTCTTTCCTGCTCAGGCAGGCCAACCAGACAAAGCACCTAGTTTTGTAACCGTTAACATGTAGAGCAGGGGCGCATCGCTCGGAAACACACCTAGTGAGCCAAAAAAGCTGTCGCGACGCGACGCCCTCTTGTCCAGGCTCCAGAAAGCAAAGGCAGCGACCTATACGCTCCACAAACAGCTTTTGACAGCGCTGCTACTGGTAGCCAATGCTGTCTCATCTCTGTTGCAATTTATTCGGCATTGCCTTCCCGCTTGTAGCGCCCGTAGGACTGGAGCAAGTGTCCGATGCTAATAGATATGGTTGTATTCGTGTTACGAGCATACACATCTTTTTTGGCGGTAAACGCGGGAGGCGGCTTGTTTGGAGACAGTAGAAGCTGCCAGTGTGACCTTGCTGGACCTTTCAGTGATAGCTACAGCATCGATACTTGATGCACCTTAATTACAATGGTGCTGCGTTCGTGTGCCAAGTCAAGTTCACTGTGCGTGTCAATAAGACATGGCGCTGGCGGGCCATCGCCCAAGACGTTTGAACCTGCTTCGACACCCACAGCTTCCCGTTACCCATCCAACACCCACTGCCATTGCTGTGCACAACCCTTGTGCCCACACGGTCAAACGCCAGCCGGTCCAACACGCCAGCATAGCGTACGGAACTTGCAGGTAGCTTACGTGCACCGAGGGGATCTCATCCGCTACCGTTGTGCACGCGTCCCCACACGTCGACCTGGTCCCTCAAAGAGACGACCAAATTATGATACGGTCGCATTCTTCGCAGCATTTACGCCGTCCCAGCACCTGCAGTCCACCGGAAGACCCTCACACAGGCCCCCACTTCCACAGCAGGAGCAACAGCACATGCCACCCGCCCTGAAGCTAAATGCGTGGCGACCCAAACCTCTGCCGTTGGCCTTTATCAAGGGGCACACGCACGTCCAAACAGTCTCTTCTAAACGGCCACCGACCCATGTAAGCTTACTTGCGGCAGTCAAAGCTGAAAGCACCCTTGCGCACCGCGGCGTAGCATGAGCTGAGCACCCTAACACACCATTGCTGCATGCCTGGTGGCACGTCAAGGCCACATCAACAACCTGCATGCCACAACGAGGGCGCCTGTGTCCCCCTGGCCTCTGCTGCGCCGCGCCCACGCCTGCCCGTCCGCCCACCACGTTGCGCCCTTACCTCAGAATCGTTGAGCTCCCGTGCCTGGTGTACCCCCTCCAACGTTCTAGTACCGCCATCTCGTGTCCGTCGGTGCCCCCTCGTCTTGGGTAACCCACAGCTTGTACCGTTGGGCCGCACCTGAGACCCCCACCCCGCCCCCCATCGCTGACCGCCGGCCGATGGCCCCTCCCTCGTCCATGGCCCTCTGCATGGCCCCCACACGCCGCCCGTTCTGCCCGCAGCACACATGCCTCGACACCCGCCTCCTGCCTCCGTGCCGCAAACGCCCTACGCCGGCCCATGCCTTTTATACACAGCCGTGTGCCCGCCCCATACGCTCCGCACCAGCCCCAGTGCCAGTCGGCCTCTCTCACGCCGCAGCGTACAGCTCGCCAAAGAAGCCTTGTTGCTGCGGGTGGTGGTGGTGGCGGGGAGGGAAGGTGGTCAAGCAAGGTAAGGGGAACATCACAGTCAGCACAGTAGCGTCGAAGACCCCATGACAGCAATTGATCAGCGGCAGCTTGGCATGGGCGACTTGACCTTTCTAGCGTACCAGCCCCTCCGTGGTTGGCTCCTGAGGCCGGCCCCATGCCGCAATACGTCGCTCTGTACGCTCCCGACCAGGCGGACCACCTCATGGCGGAGACCCTGGCGCTGCTCTTATGTGCAACTCCCACGCTGCAGCCCCCGCACCATATTATACTTGGTCCCTTGTCTCACATAAGTGCACTGTCCTATACCCTAACCTGCCCCATCCTGCCCTGACCTGCCCTGTACCACAAGGTACCACGTTGCCCATTGCCTGCTGGGCCCCCATCCCTCAGCTCACCATGTTGAACTTGGCAGGCAGGCTGGCGTCCACGCTGGGGCCGTTCTGGATGAGCAGCACCGTGATGTCGTGGCTGCGGGCACGGAGTGTGCGTGGTAGGGTGTGCATCAAGTGTGTTGCAGAGTGTGTGTTAGGGTGTGATGGCAGGTGCTGGTGCAGCAGGCGCAGCAGCACTGCGGCGTTCGGGCTGGTGGTCAGAAGGGTGTGGTGTGCGGTCTACAGGGACTTGGATGGAGGTGCGGTGGACACAAAGCACCGGAAGTGGACTCTTTGACCTAGCGCCATCACCAAGGCACACCCCAGCCACCAACACCACAAGGTACCGGGCGGCATCAGGCGAGGAGGTCATGGGCAGGGAGCACAGGAGGACTGAGGAACGTGTCGCCGTTCCAAGCCGCAAGCCCCACACGCGCCGTTGCAAAGGCCCGCACCTGTAGTTGAGTCCCGACAGCAGCTTGGGCGTGAGCAGGAAGCACTGCGGGGTATGCGGCTCGGAGGAGGCGGCCACCAGCTGGTTGAAGATCTGGGAGGGTGCAGGGCGGGGTGGCATGTGTGTTAACAACGCTGGATGCAGCTGTGTGTTCATGGGTGGTGGTGCTACCCATGTGTGGTACTCCAGGGAGGCGGCCACCAGCTGGTTGGAGGAGTACGGGCTGTCCGGGCGTGCAAGCATGTATACTAGGTAATCGAACGGGCGATGTGCGTGTTAACGGGTGGTGGCGCTCCCCATGTGTGGCACTCCAGAAAAGCGGCCACCAGCTGGTTGTAGGAGTACGGGCGGTCAGGGTGTGCAAGCATGTGTCTTAGGCAATCGCATAGGCGTGCGCGTGTGGGTTGCAAACTTGCAATCGTACCTCTGTACTGACCAGCCAAGAGCAACACGTCCTGTGTTTAAGGATTGATATAGATACCTATGCGTAGTATTGTTGTGTCAACGGCTCACCTTGCGCTCGTTGAACTCGTCCATGCCCTGGTTGATCTCGTCCACCACTCGGAAGGGCGTGTCGGTCACGTTCTGGGGGGCAAGGTGGAGAGCAAGGGTAGGGCGGATACGTGGCACTCGCTGATATGGGTCGTGCAAGTCGGGCATGGAAATGCGTACGTGAAGGGTTTACCGTGCCACCTAGACAGCTCCTCCAGTGCTCACACAACAACATTTCCTTGACGACCGCACCTGCAGCTCCAGCAGGTACAGCATGGTGCACACGGAGCGCTGGGGCAAAGCACCGACACAAATGCCATGGGAATTTGTCTTGAGTGCTGCTAACACACACCCCGCTCCCCACCTGCAGTGCCAGCAGGTACAGCATGGTGCACACGGAGCGCTCCCCGCCGCTCTGCCGCTGCCCGTTGAGCACCGACAAGGGCTCCTCGGGCCGGAACTGCACACTGCGGGGAGGGAGGAGGGACAGGCGCAGCGGGGAAGCAACTGCATCACACTCAGGCACTAACTACCGACCGGGCAGATACATGGCCAACGATACAAAGGTGCGCCTGTGCACTTGCATAGGCTCGCCAGATGTACGACATTGTTCGTACCGGACGATCGCACTTACGCGATCTCAATGGCGTACTTGTCGAACTCCTCCGCCTCCCGCAGCCGGACCTCCCCCGCGCAGCCGATGCGCGCGAAGTTGGCCGAGAACGACTCGTTGATGATGCCCACCATGGCCTGGATCTCGGGCAGCCACATGGCCTGGAGGGGCATGTGTATTAGCGCAACCATGGGGAGTGTGGGCTGACCTGTATCATTGGTTGCAAATGCCCACCACGGCCTGGATGCCGGGCAGCAATTTGGCCTTTGGGGCGTGCGCATTAACGCGATAACTGTGTGTTCAGGCAGGCCCACGTGCTGCGCTCACCCATCACGACCGTCTGCACTTACCCACCCAAGTGTACTTTACTCCTTATTCCAGTTGTACCTCTACTCGCAAACCAACCAACAGTGCCCTGCTGTCCCCTTGAAAGGCTGTGCTCACCCCCGCCCCTCACACGGTTTCTCGCGTTGTACGCGTACCCCCGCCCCTACGGCCCGCACCCCAGCCTGGACGTCCTGCGACTGAACCATGCAACCCTCCCCCCCCCCCTACCATTGCGCTGAACTCACCGGGATACCCATTTCCTGAACTGCTGGCGTCATCGCGTCACCGCACCCCCTCCAGTCCCCCCACCTTGAGGTCCTGCACCTCCCTCCGGATGTTGTCCAGGCGCTGTGTGGCGGCCTCCAGCTTGCGCTCCTGCTCGCCGATCTCGTCCTGCCGCCTGGAGGGCAGCGCGGGGCCGGAAGGACGGGGGCACGCGAGTGGGTGTGCCGGGGGAGACCATGTGGGTTCGTTGCTCGGCGGTGTCCAGCGAGGCAGGGAGGCTGGGGCTAAGCGGCCTGGAGGGCCAGCCCTCTCGTACCCAACAAATAAGCCCAGGGTAACCGCTGCCGTCCTGAGCCCAGGACCCTAGCCCGTCCGCCACTCCCTCCCCAGCCCACCTCCTGAACTCCCGGGCCACGTTGTCGTTCCTGCAGTCCATGCCCTCCGCCTCCGCCTCCTTGGCCTCCGCCTCCCGCAGCAGCTGCGCCACCGGCACGGCGTCACGCACACAGGCGGCCACGGCATCGCTGCACAGGAGCACATTGTAGGAAACTCTAGATCAGTTGGCGCGGTGCTGAGCATCAGAGCGGGGCCTCCCGCAGCCCCCGCAATACCCGGGGCCTTATGCAGCAGCTCGGCACAGACGCACCATCCCGCACACGGTGCTGCACTGCTGCGCTGTGGGCGTGATGGGGATGGGCTGGCGGCCGGGGGGCGCACAGGCGCCAGAGGGACAACCCCCGCGCACAGCCGTATGGCCCCACACGGGACACATTGCCCACCAGCCTGCCCTGCAAATGTTCCCCAACCCCACCCACAACCCGTCCGAACAGCAGACCTCCCTTGCGCTGCCCTAACCCCAACCCTGGCCGCCGAATGTTCTGCGTGGCCAGGTTCGATTTCGCGTGCAATGTGCACCCACGCCGCCGTCTGTTCAACTACAGGTCCACCCACGCGTTCCCCCTATTGCCCCCGCCCCCGTCCTCACATCTCCTCCTGGCTCATCTCCCCCATGGCCGCCGCCTCCTCCTTGACCCGCGCCGCCTCCTTCTTGCGCGCCTCGTAGCTGCCCTTGGCGCCATCCAGCGCACCCCGGGCAGCCTCCAGCTCAGCGCGCCGAGCCTCGCTGCCGGACTTGAGCGCCGTCAGCTGCAGAGGATCGATAACACACAATGATGTGGTGATGGGACAGTGCATGCAGTCAAGCCTAGGACTGGGGCCTCGCTGCCGGACGTGAGGGCCGTCAGCTACAAAAGCTTGATTAGACGGGACATACAGCTTTGGCAACGCACACAGTGCCTAGGAGCGGGTCGCGCGCTGCTGACCGTGTGGGCCGCCAGCTGCAGGGGTAAGGGGTTGTGTGTTGGCTCACGGTGGCACATGCTGCCCTGGCGCACGGACCTTTGATGCCTAGCACAGCGGGGCTAAAGCCAGAACAAGAAGTGCTCATGGTACCCAACCCAACCTGCTGTTATGTTGCAGGGCCACCCTCATGGTGTATCTGAGCATGAGCAAAGTCCCCACCTGCGCCGCTGCCTCCTGCAGGCTCACCTCGCTGCCTACGACCAAGTGCGCCTCAACGCACCTCAACGCAGCACAATGTGCGCTGCTGCACCGCACTACTCTCAGAAACCCCGCCCCCCACCCCCGCCCCCACCCCCGCAGCCCCCACCTGCGCCGCCGCCTCCTGCAGGCGGAGCTCGTTGACCGCCACCTGCCGTGACAGCTGCCACACCGCCTGGAGGCAGCCGTGCGTGTGGCGCAGCTGCGGGGAGGTGCAGGGGGCGGGGGGCAGGGGGCCGAGCATTAAGATAGGGATTACGAACGGAGGGATTACAAATGCCGCAGTGGATTGTGATTATGGTAGCAACAAGGGGTACTGCCGCATGACTTGTGTTCCACAGCCGCACATACCAACCATCACTGCACACGTGCATCCGGAATCCACCGTCGTGAGGTGCTTCTCGACCACCCTAACCCACGATCGTGAGGTGCTGCTCCACCACCCGTAACCCACCTTGGTCAGGTGCTGCTCCACCACCCGTAACCCACCTTGTCCGGTGCTTCTCCACCACCCGTAACTCTCCACCACCCGTAACCCACCGTCGTGCGGTGCTTTTCCACCAACCAAACCCACCGTGGTCAGATGCTTCTCCACCACCTTCTCGATGGCCGCCCGGATCTGCGGCCGCCGCGTCTCGGGGTCCGGCACGGCCTCCTTCTGCAACAGCTGCCGCGCGCAGCGGTCCGCCGTGGCCTTGGCCTGCGTGCGCCTGCGGGTGTGTATAAAGGCGTGGGAGTGTGTTACAAGCAATGCGTGCGCAGCTGGCAAGGCAGGGCGGGAGGGGTCGCCGCGCACTGTAGTTGGCCAAAGCCCTTAGGTACGTGGGTTGCGGTGGGCGAGCTTGGAACAAGGGGAAGTGGGTTAGCAGACCAGGAGCACTGCATCTACATTCCCGCACAGTCTGGGTGCAGTGCGCACGTGAGGTTGCTTGTGCTGACGGCACAGGGCTGTGAGGCTCTAGAGCAAAGCGAGGGGGGGAGCGGGTAACGGATAAAGGGCGGCGCCCAGAGCCCGGTGTGGGCTGTGATTCAGTTGGCACCCAGATGGGACTGTGCAGTGGTACCCGTGGGGCTGTGGGTGAAGGTGCTATGGTGGCAGCATGGTGCAGCGGTCACGCCGGTGGCTGGGAAGGTGCGGACGCACAGCATATGGGGAGGAGGAGGGCTGGCCAGGACCTTGGAGGTGAGCGTGCGATACCGAACGGTTACCCCAGCTTGGGGCGGTGTGGTGTGGTGTGGTGTGTGGGTGTGCGGCATGAGCGGTTAGGTGCTGGACGGGTATACCCACTTGTCGGTAATGCGCTTGACGGTGTCTTGCAGCTCCTGCGCCTCACGGCCGGCTTCCCAAGACTGCAGCCGGGAGGGAGGGGGTGCGGCGGGGTGTGTTGGCGCCTGCCTAGCTCTGCTATGTTGTCAGATCGACGCGCCAGTGTTAGGTTTCATCGCACTACGAGGAAAGTGACGCATGGATCGGTCATAGACTCAAAACAGCAGCACGCAATTGTCCCTGATGCACTTGGCTAAAGGGCATACCTGCGCCTCCAGCTGCTTTATGTGGCGGTCGGCGTCATCAAACTCCCTCCGAAGGGCCTCCAGCTCCTGGTGGGTGGTAATGCGGGGGTGTGGATGTGGGCGTGGGTTAGGAGGTGCAGCTTGTAGGCCCCTGCCGTGCTCGCCCTCGCCCCGTCCTCAAGCTACCCAACACGCGCCCCACCCTGCGTGCCCCACCCGTCCCCACCTCCTAACCCACACCCTTAACACACGGTGTTGTTCCTCGCTCTCCGCAGGCCCAATGTTTCCGTTCGTCCCTTTGCCGCTCTGCGGCTACCCTTAACACACACACTCCCACCTGCTCCTTCATGGCGATCTCCTGCTGCAGCTCCGCCCGCGCCGCGTCCTCCTCAGCACCACTACCCCCCACCAGCACCTTGCCCGCGTACAGCATGGTCTGCTCAACGGAGCGCTGGTTCGCCGCGTAGCGCGAGCGGATCACGCTGTACTTGGCGCCACCCACCTGTCGTACGTCCGTACAGCAGGGCAGAATACAGTGGACAGAGTACAGTCGCACGGAGTACGGAAGGGAGGGCTTCAGGAAGGCGTATTGGGGACCGCGCGAGTGGGTCAGCTTGCGGCAAAGCTTCTGGAGCTACATGCTCTGCCGTTGCAGGTGAGTCAGTCAGGGATGCTGCCCGGGTCCCTTACATCCCGGGGGCAACCGCCACGGCGCCCATGGTCGATGCGACAGGTTGTATAGAGATGCGATGCTGAGGTACGGCAAGCATGTCCGAGAGTCGTGTGTGAGCAAGTGTGGGTACTGCATACCCCTACCCACCAGCACGGTGCTGATGCGTGTGTTGTCGCCGATGGCAGTCATGGAGGAGGCGGCGTGGCTGCAGGCAGACAGGAAGCGGAGCACAGGGGGAGAGGTGGCTAAGCAGCAGGCTCGTAGCCTAACGACGGGAATGCGTAGGCCGGGTAGTAAACGAACACGGCGGATGGCAACACCTACTGCCTACAGTGACGCGACCCGCACGGCCTCCAACCTGCTGCCAATGAAGACGAGGTCCACGCTGCAAAGCATGGCCAGCGCTCCATGAAGCACGCACACACGCACGCAACGCAACTGCATCGCTACGCACAAACGCCCCGTACAGCTGGGTAGTAACCGACGCACACAAGCACGTGTGCAGACACCAATACCTACTTGCTGCCGATGAACACGCGGTCCACGCCGCACTGCGTGGCCAGCACGTGCATGACGGTGGGCGGGGCGGAGATGAGCTCGTCCACTGTGTGCAGGATGCCGTACCTGCATGGGGGTTAGGTTTGTCTCATCACTAAAGCGATTTGGCGCGAGAAGTGCACAGGGCGCACTACAGTGGCATGCAGAAGAGAAAAGGTAGGAAGATCCCGATGAAGCACATGCGCCGTACGATGCCCCACATCAGGGCAGGTAAGTGCCAGAGTAGGGCCGTCACTGCTGTCACATTTAACGGGTGGTAGCAGTATAAACTACCATCCAGTATAAACTAACATCCCATCCGCCACACCGCCCCGACTACCGTACCCACCCCATGTGCTCCTGCGCCCGCCCTGCGCCGTACTGGTAGTTGTACGGCTGCGCCGGGTTGTGGCCCGACATGGCCACCCGCACGTGGGGGCACTGCAGCCGGGGGGCGGCCTCGGTCAGCATCTCGTTGTCCTCCCTGCGGGAGTGTGTGTTAGCACGTAGTGTGTTAGCGTTGCTGGTGTGAAGATGGGGGTAGGTGCTCGTGTCGTACGTGGGGGCACTGCAGCCCGGAGCCACGTGGGTAAGCGCCTTATTATCCTCCCTGCCGTTGTGTGTAAGCATGCATGTGCGTGTGTATTAGCATTCTGACGTGCATCTAGAAAGTAGGTGCTCGGTGCGGACGTGGGGTGAGCGCCCCGTTGTCCCCCCTCCGGCGTTCGAGGGCGCAGCTGGAGGTGGTGCTGAAGACGCGATGCGAGTAACAGGGCCCAACGTACCCCTTCGCAGGTGACTCTGGAGGAAGAAGCGAAGGGAAATGGAGGACGGTTTGTACCACGCACTTCACAAACAAACAACGCAACACACATGCGCCCACCTGCAGGTGGTGATGAAGGCGCCCAGCCAGGACCAGCACGTGCTCTCCACGTGCTGCAGGGCCTGGTTGGGGGGTATGGAGCCCCCGGAGCCCGGCGGGACGGACACCGACAGCTCCAGAGCCAGGGGGCCGTACACGGGGCCACGGAACGCGCCCTGCAACCGGGGGCGGGGGGCAGTTGGGCAGATAGCACAGTAGGTGTGTGGCAAGGCATGTGCAACCTTACACTCCTAATCTGCATCAGGGCGTGTCACAGCCAGGGGCCCCAACACGGCGCCGCGGAACGCGCCCTGTGAGGAGCATCGCGTGCACGGGGGCGTGGGGTGGGCAGACGGGCGAGGGACTACCTCACTTGGGTGCGTGGCTTGGTTTAGGTTAGGATGAGGTACTGTTTGTTACCAACCACACCAAGGTGCGCATGAAGCGCCCATCCGCGCCTCACCGCTGCCTTCTGCTGCTCCACCCACGCGTGCATCTGGCGGATGTGTCTTAGCGAGGGCATGCTGCGCTCCAGGTTGGCCAGCAGCTGGTGCTTGCGGCTGGTCATGCGATCCAGGCGGGCTGGGCAAGGGAGGACGACGGGGATGCAAGGGAGCACACAGGAGTAAGGGGATTAAGTGGAACCAAGAGGGTAACTCCGCACTCTGACGGATGGTGCTTGCTGCAAGGGCATCATTCCCTGCCCCGTCCCCATTTCCTCCCGCCTTACCCCTCGCCTATTCCAGGTCACCCTGTATCCCCGCCCCGGCCACCACACACCCTCTTGCGGCCTAGCTCTAACCCTCATGCCGTACAGTGCGCTAATACACGTCTCACCCCTAGCCCTGCCCCGGTCCTCCTGCAGCACCGCAACGGCCCCCAAACACCCCCATGCGGCCCAGACTCAGGCCCCCGTGGCACACGTGCGCTAACACACATGCCTCACCTCGCGCCCTGCCCAGGTCGTCCTGCAGCCCCGCCATGGCCCCCGCGGCGCTGTTGCGGCCCAGCTCCAGCTCAGACGCCTCCTGCCGCACAGCCTGCGCCTGCTGCAACAACGCGCTGCAGCGCTCCACCATGTCCTGCGAATGTGTGGTTACAAGTAACGTGTGTGTCAGCAATGAGGGTGCGGGCCTCATGTACTTGGCCGCAGTCGGCAACAACGCAGTGCAGATCGACCATCTGAGATGGTGGTATCCACCATGTCCTGTGTACGGTAGGTAGGGGGCGCGATGCGAGCTGCCAGCGAGTGTGCTGCAATTCACACCCGCAGTGCCTTTCCGCCGTACGCTACGGGATACTGGATTTGCCGGTATACCATTTCTGCTCGTCAACAAACACAACACAGCGGAACCTGCGGCGGGCGCTCCGGCGTGAATGCAGTGCCTCCTGCATTTCCTGCCATCACCTCCCGATACACACCCCAACCCACATGCATGCCAACACACTCATGTCACACCTGCGGTGGACGCTCCGACATCCGCTGTAGCGCCCATGCGCTATCACCACCACCTCACGACAGTCCCTAATCCACAACAAAACTACCACATCCATCCACCTCACCTGCGGCGGGCGCTCCGGCATGCGCTGCAGGGCCTCCTGCGCCTCCGCCGCCTTGCGCCGTGCCTCAGCTATGTCCGCTAGGCGCTTCTTGGCGTCCGCCTCCAGGGAGCCCAGCTCGGTCTCGTGGCGGGTCAGCTGGTTGGTCTGGGGTGTGTATTAGGCGTGTGGTATAAGGACGGAATGTGTGAGACGTGGTGTGGCCGTGAGTTGTGGTGGAGCGGCACCGCCCTTCAGGGAGGCGCGCGTGCTGAGGTCAGGTGCGACGCCGGTGAGTGTGCAAACAGTACTAGCACCAGCCTGCAACTCAAACCTACAGCAAGCCACACCAATGTTAACCCACCAGTCCGTCCAGCTCCCTGGCCGCCCGCGCCGTGTCCTTCTCCGCCTCCTGCGCCCTCCGCTGCAGCGCCACCTTGGCACGCTTGAGCTCCACAATCAGGGCGTCGCACTCCCTGCCAAGAGCACAAGCCATTAATGAATACGTACGCCTCGTCATGGTATTGCTAGGCGTGCGCCCCCATTTGGCTTTGTGCTCTCCGTCTGCGCCGCCTCCAGGCGCTGCACCTGCCTCGGTTTACCCAGCAAACCTGAACACTGAATGCACATGCACACACAGGCCAGGCACATGCCTTCCCATTCAGCTAAGTACCCCAGCGCGCAGCCTCGGCACTACCGGTAGCGACCTCAGCCATCGACCCGCAACCCCATTGCTTCTTCTTGCCATACCCTTCGCCTATGTCTTCTTTCCTGCACCTGTCTCAGTCTTATTATGCCTGCATCCCGCACCACATTTGCTACACACAGGCCACGCACGCACCTGATGGGCTTTGTGTCCTGCTCCTGCGCGGCCTCCAGGCGCTGCACCTCCTCCTTGCGCTCCGCCAGCCGCTCCTTGGCCTGCAGCACCGCCTTACTGCGGCCGTCGAACTCCACCCACTTGGCGCGCCGCCGGAACGCCGCGGCCTGGGGGAGGGGAAAGCCGGTGGGGGCACGTGTGAAGCGCGTGGGGTGCGAAGGGGGAACTAGGACTAGTACGGCGGTAAGCAGCACCTTGCAGTTTTCAGATGCGGTGATGGGCCCAGGTGATTCGTACAGTGGTGCAGGACCCAAATGTGGGACCCGGTCATATGCCACAGCTGGGTATGTGAGTGAGATGATGTCGCCTGTACTTTGGGCTGGCTGGGGCGCGAATCCTTGCTCAAAGTAGCTGAGGTGCAAACGCCGTGACCGTACGCCGGTCCGAAGCCTGCGCGCTTAGCTTGCCTCCCGCATGCTCCCCCGAGCAGCCTCACCCCGCTCGGCCCCGGGCCTTCTATGGCCTATAAGCCACTGCAACGCGAGTCAACAGCAAGCCCATACAGGCACCCAGGCCGCCTGACCCCCAATCCCAACCCTCACCCCCAAACCCAACCCTCCCCGCCCGACTGTCACCGCTCCAAGCGCTCCACGCGTACTCCCGCCCACACCCCCAACCCGGCCCCCACCCCAGCCCCCACCCCCTGCCCACCTCCTTGAGCAGCTTGTCCCTGGCCTGGAAGCGCTCGTAGTCCCTACGCTGCCGCTCCTGCTCCGTACGCAGCTTGGACAGCCGCTCATCGCACGCCTTGTGCTCCTGCGGGCAGCGTGGCGGGGCCGAGCATGGCGGGTTATGCAATGAGCACTGTTAACATTGCTTCATATGCACCGTGCAAGGCTGTTGCCCGTGCCTCAGGCGTCTAAACCGGATACCAGGCGCGTTCAAACTATGTCTCCGTGCCCACCCGCACCCATCGCAATCCGCACCTACCCCGCAGCCTCCGTCAACCTGTGCTTCAGTCCCTGTAGGACACGCCCCTCCAGGCCCCTGCCCCCTGACCCTGACCCAGATTCCCACCCACCAATGCTACCCGGCCCCAGTAAGGCGCACTCGCCAACCCCCGCGCACATCCCGGATCCCCACCCACCGATGCCGCCACCCGCTCCTCCCCGCTCAGCTGTACCAGCCTCCTGTGCTACCCGGCCCCTGTACAACACACTCCCCCGCCCCCGCCCCCATCCCATACTGCAAACTTACCGATGCCGCCACCCGCTCCTCCCCGCTCAGCTGTACCAGCCTCCTGTGCTACCCGGCCCCTGTACAACACACTCCCCCGCCCCCGCCCCTATCCCCAACTGCAAACTTACTGATGCCGCCACCCGCTCCTCCCCGCTCAGCTGTACCAGCCTCCTGTGCTACCCGGCCCCTGTACAACACACTCCCCCGCCCCCGCCCCTATCCCCAACTGCAAACTTACTGATGCCGCCACCCGCTCCTCCCCGCTCAGCTGTACCAGCCTCCTGTGCTGGCTGTGCAGCGTGGCGTCCCCCAGCGCCCGCTGCGTGGCCTCCAGCAGCTGGTACGAGTCCATGCTCGCAAAGTGGGACACGCGGTCCTGGGGCAGGAACTGCGTGTGCGGGGGGAGGGAGGGGGCACAAAGGAGGCAAGGAGAGGTAATGTGAGTTGAGGGTGAAGGGGCAAGATGGGCAATTTGCGGCACGCGGTTCTGGGGGGGAATGTGCGGATGGGGGAATGATGGGAGAGGGGGAGAGGAGGTCGAAAGGGTCCTGAGGGCGCTGCATTACACTTGGGTGCGTTGCTTTGGCACGCTGCCATAGGGTGTAAGGGTGCTTGTCCTGGCTGCTTCACAGGTGACTTGCAAGCTCTGCTTTATCCAGCAGTAGCTTAATGGTCTTTCGAAGGGACGCAGCCGGGTACACGCACCTGGCACAGGTTGTCGAACTGGATGTTGAGCTTCTTGACCAGCGCGTCAACCTCGCGGGCGGGAACGTCGCGCCCTGAAGAAAAGGGAGGACGAGGAAGGAGGGGAGGGGCGGGGCGGTTGTCGCACTCAGCATGTTTGCCGCGGCACTAAGCAAGATTCCTGGAGGCAGGCGAAAAGCGTCGCTTGGGTGTGGTAGGCCTACGACGAGAAAGGGCTCGGCAGGCGTGCTATGTGCATCAGCTGTAGCGCGCCTCTCCAATACGTTCCCTGTGCAACTCCGTGTACCCCCTGTGTAGCCCTGCGGCCTTACTGTTGAGCTGCCACTTGCTCTCGTGCCGCTTGACCTCCTCGTGCCCACGCCTGTCCGTGTGCCTGCGTCGCGCAGACGGCAAATGAGCGTCACGTCAACACACGCAAAGGCCCCCATGAATGAAGTCTATTACTGTACGGTGGTGCTGGAGGTAGCGCAATAGTACCGCATGGCCCTTGCTGCAACGCCCCATCATTGCAACCACGCCCCCTATGCCGCCCACACCACGCCATGCTGTCACGGCCGCCATCCCGCCCTCACCCCACCCCACCCCACCCACTTGGTTGTGGTGCGGCGGATGACGTAGTCGGGCCCCACGCCCCCCGAGCTGAGCGTCATCTCTATCCAGAAGGAGGTGGCCCCGTGGCGGATGTACTCGCACAGGTCATCACTGCGGTTCAGGTTCTGGGGGTGGGAAAAGGGGGAGGGAAACCCGGGCAAAATGGAGGTGGATATCTGACAGGAAGTTGGCACAAGACAGCTGAGTACTGGTCCGGATTGCGCAGAGCAGGTGCTGCTGCTAGGAATGGTGGTGTACAGGTAGTTGCTGCGGGACAGGTGGTAGGTGCGGGGAATAGGGGGCTGGGGGGCTGACGACCGGAAGTGGTACGGGCGGGCGCGGGTAGGTAGGTGCGAGCTGTGTGCTGGTGTAAGCGGGGGCCAACGGGCCGCGGCGCTTACCCGGGCGGGGCTTAGGGCAGGTGATGCAGTGGGGGACGCGAGCCGTGTGCTGCTGCATCGTGCTTCTGCCCCTGCATGGAGACACGGATGCCCACATCCGGCGTCTTGATTCTGTGACGGAATTTAGGAACTGACCTTGATGGAGCCGTTCAGCCCAATGCACAGGGCGCACACGAAGGACGACTTGCCGGTGCCTGCATGGGGGGCCGGGAACATCTACTCGGACGCGAGGTAACGGTGCACGGCGTCAGGAGTCCTTGTGAAGTGAGAGGAGCGGCGGCAGGGGCAGCAGCAGCAGGCCGCTCCACGGACAGCGCGCCGCGCTCTCCAAACCAAGCACATTGAGGAACAAATGGAGACAACAGCCCGAGGCATGGGTCTGCTGCTTGACATGTACCCCATATGCACTGGCCAGCGCGGACAGCGCTGATTCACCCAGTCCGCTCCCCCACTGCCTCCGCTTGTGCAGCTGGGCCGCCTTGCAAATGATACCGCCACGCTTGCCGCACAAACCGGCCCTCACCGCTGGTCCCCCATCCTCAACGCGGGCGCGGCCACCCCACCTCACGCCACCCTACCGATGCCCCACACGTACCCGGCTCGTACCCCATTCCACCCCTCTCAGCCCCGCACCACAACCAACCACCACACCGCACCACACCAACCCTACACCCAAAGCACAGCGTCCCTCACCGTTGGGTCCCAGCACCAGGTTAAGCCGCGGCCCGGGGTCGATGGTCACCGTGCCGTTGTACGTCTGCGGTGGTGGCAGCACACGATGCAGGTCAGCACCAAGTACCCAACGGCGTGCCGTTACGAGCCGTGGAGAGCATTTTGAATGCTCGCGTTGCTACTGAACACTCCCTGGGTGCAATAGAGAGCCGAACCCGTCTTGTCAGGAGTACGGCCCACTCCAGGGTTGGGGGACAGGCCCTGTCGGGCAGAAGCCAGTCGGTGTGGTGGGAACGGACGCGCCCACTGGCTGCTGATCGTGCCCACACAGCCATGGCCAAGGCGTCATCCTGGCCAGGTTGTGCCCGCAGGCCAGGACGTTGCGTGCAATGGACATGGCAGCAGTGCGCGAACAAGAGAGTGCGTCACGCACAGGAAGGCACCCGCCCACGCTCCATGCCCGTTTGTGCTGGCAGTCCACGCACACGCTGCAGCTCTTCCTCACATGGCCTGCCCCCGTTCACCGAGCCCAGCCACAGCCTCTCTGTGGGTCGCAGCAACCGTACCATGAAATCGTGGACCCTAATCTTCTTGATGGCTCCCTTGGGATAGCTGGCCCTGCGGTGAGGGGCCCGCAAGGTCGGACGTTGAATGGGGTTGTGGGCCCAAGTGGGAGGAATTGCTGCCAGGGCTCGCAAGCACCAAGACCCAGCATCGCTGCACAGTGCCAATTCCTGGCAAGGCCATACGAGTCCAGCGTCGTTTTATGTAGCCTCATCAGACGGACGCGCTACCGAGGCTAACTTACGGCGCTTGCCGGGTCTCCGCGGCTGGAGGGAAGAGCGAGAACGCCGCGCCGTCCATGTTAGTATCGGGTCCATGCTGTTGTTCATTTCCTTCGTCCTCATCCGCCTCGTCTTCCTCGTGTAGTTGCTGCTCCTCATCGTCGACATCCTCGTCCTCAACGTCTGAATACTGCACGCGTTCACGTTTCACGCTTGGCATACTGGTTGCTTTTGTCAAATGCTGTGAAGCGAGATGTACACCGGGTGCAAAGGCAGAGCAGGCCAGTTTTCGCGCGCGTTCAGCGTTTTAAACGGCGTCGGCCACACATGTAGGTGCATAAGAAGAATATGCAACCCAAAATTGGGTTTACGGCCCGAGGCTGTGTGTCAGCGCGAGCGGGAGCGTCGGCAGCGGCAGCGCGCGCGAATGGCGATGCAACGCAGCATGCCCCGCAGGGGAGCTCCCCTGACACCTGCCCAGGCTTGTCCAGGATCAGTTCCAAAAATGCCAATCTATTGCTCCTATTGCTCCTATTGCTCCTATTGCTACTGGTAACCAGCATTCTTTGCCGCACAGTATAGAGCGCATCATATATCGTCGTACCGTAGTCCTTGCTTTGATCCTGCGATGGCGTAGCCCTTGGGCCCTACGGCTCGTATGGGCGTTACACCTGCCAATTGTAACACATACCATACCATATATTGGTCGGGAGCGCGGCAGGTTTTGGCTGCGAGGGTTTGGGTCTCACTAAGGATTGGGCAGAGGCCGACGTAAGCTGTGACTCCTTTCTTTCCGCGAGGCCAAATGGCTAGATGGGCCGCAGGATGTATGTGTATAGGACGTTTGTGGAGGGCGGGAGGGAACTGTACGGCATCGTAGTACACGTCGCTAAGCGCCGCAAAACACGACAGGCAATTGGATGTGCTCCAGCTGAATGGACGTTGCCTTTTGTTGTAGGGCACACGTCGGTGTCGCAAAAGAGCTCTAGCTCTGGGGCCAGCATGGATAGCTTCCAGGGGAAGCGCTTCCCTGCTTTCTTGGCGAAGCCAAAGGACGAAAGCGAATGCTTCAACGTCGCCTTCGCTCAGTTTCGATTCGGCTTAGGGAGCGGCGAAACCAAGGAGGAGGCACTGCAGGATGCCGAGTACATCCTGGCCTTAGGGCTGCACGTAATGGCCGACCGCGGACTGCAGGTGCCCGAACCTCTGGAAATGGAGAAAGCCATCGCGCTGTCGCAGGGCAGGCTGATGGAGTTCGGGCTCAAGAACGAGGACGTGGAGTGGATTACCGTGGAGGTCAAGCCCGAGGCCATCAAGGACGAGAACTTTGACTGAGTTGGTGCAACTTGGAAGTGGCGTTGTGCGTTGCTCAGCTATGTCTTTGGGTGTCGCAGGCGGGCGTTGAGCGCCAGCGCTGAGCGACCCAGCGACCCGCCCAGCGCCAGCAAGCGCTGCTTGATAAGTTGGACGGTAAGGTGGACGGGCGAGCTCGCTGAGCAGGTGTGTGGAGGTGGCAGCAGGCGGCTGCATGCGGTTTGCACGGGTGCGCACGAATGTTGCTGGCATGTGCAGGCCACCGCTACGAGCATGTAAAACGGTTGGAAGACATCTTGACAGTGCCGTTCGTCGCGTGGTTCACCTGGTCACCTGTCTAGCACGCTCAGGTGGTAGAGGTGGGCAGCCTCAAATGTGCAACTGTAGTCCACATGTCAGGGTCAACATGCTCCCTTAGAACACAGAGGGTCCCCGCCCAGGGGGGGCCTCCACGCTCCTATTGACCATGCCAGTTGGTGGTTCATTCCGTATGGCAGTGTGTGGTAGTGCGCCTGCCGCATTTGTTGCATACAGTTGATGCATGGTTCTCCAATACGAGTAACATGGTCTGCAGACTCGGCACACATGGTCTCCAGCATACTACATGCCCCTGCTCAGGACCAGGCACGGGACCAGGCCCAGGACGTGGCTGGCTACGTACAGGCAGCGTTCCTATCTTCATCGGTTGGTTCGAAGCAGGCGCATGTTGGAGCCCCCCCAAAAACAAATTTTCGGACCCCCCATCCGAAAGTTGGGTCCCCTGGAGGCACCTGTTTCGACGCGCCATCCGAAAGCCCCCACGGAAGATCGGAACACTGCGTACAGGGGAGTCCCTCGTCCTTTGGTTCCAAGAACCAGGCACTGCCGAAATAATAGGACTCTCTTAAATTCCAGAAGCAACCAGCTTGTTGCGTGTGGACACGACAGGTGCCCGGTCATCTGTAATCGAGGTTCCACACGTCACGAGCAGCACTTACATAATGACGGGACGTGCAGGATATACATCAAGGGGGCATACAATTTCGACAACGATTGCTGATGAAGCTTGCTCATTTGGTGTCAGACGGTCGCCCTGCTTCTGCTGACGCTGGCAGCGCTCGACATCGACGCCATCGGAACCCTCAGTGATGCCCATACTATAACACTCCGCACCCTCAGTATCAAGTACTGCTAGGGATCTAGCTAGCAGGATGGATTTGGCGTCACAGCTGCGGGGTGCTTGGGATACAGTGCGCCAACTGCTGCCCCCAGAAGTTGCGGAGCAAGCCGCAGGGCACCTCGAGACGCTCAGCGATGCAGCGCAGCCCTACATTCAGGCCGTTCGCGTCGATGTTAACCAGCGGCTCAAAGACTTCGAGCCAGCGGAGATCGTCATGCTGACTGCCGCAGCATTCCTGCTGGCATACCTCGCACTGTCGCTCATCCAACGGCTTCTGCGTCCTTTCTGCGAACGTGGTTTCGGTGAGCCACTAGTGCTCGCCCTGCTACACGCTTTGCTGACTGGTTGAAGAGAACGCGGTGGCCACGTGTGACCCGTTGAATGACCGCCCATGTCCTTGCAACAAGTGGTTCTGGCAGTAGAACCTGCCTCCTCTCCCTTTGCCAACATATCCACAGCGTTTACACAGACACTCTCGGCATCAGATTCCTGCGCACTCCCCCACTTCCCACCCCCTGCGCCCCTCCCACCCTCCTTCCTCCCACACCCTGCCCCCAGCACCCGTCATCTTCGATACCATCCGCTCCCTCCCCTTCGTCCGGGCTCTCCTGAACAAAGAGAAAGCCAAGCTGCGCGCCAAGATCCTTGCCTCGCGTGCCGATACCTTCCAGGACACGCTACAGCACCTTCCTGCAGCTTCCACCCCCGCTGGCATGGTGCTACAGCGCATGAAGCAGCGCGCCCAGGCCGACATAGACGTGACGGGCCAGGCGCAGGGCTGCTGCACGCTGTCGGGGAGCGTGTACATGTACGGCGGGGAGCACAAGCAACTGCTGGACGAGACGTTTGCGATGTACTCGCTTACCAACCCGCTGCATGCGTCAGCGTTCCCGAGTGTGCGGCAGATGGAGGCGGAGGTGATCGCCATGACTGCGGGGCTGCTGGGCGGCGGGCCGGGCGGCGCCAACCCGCACGTGTGCGGGGCCATGACGTCGGGGGGCACGGAGAGCATCCTGTGCGCCGTCAAGGTGGGCGTGTGAGGTGAAGGAGCAGCTGGCTGTGTGGGATCCTGGTCAGGTGTGGGCGCACGCGAGAACGCGGTATTGCCCTGGTGCGCTGTAAGACGTGGAGGCGTGCGTCAGGGACTGGTTAGCTTGACGATTGGGGAGGAGGCGCGGGAGGAGGCGCGGGGAAGGTGGGGCGCTTCAGGCCCAGCGCGGTCCGCCACGGACGGCGGAGTGGGTTGTGGGATTTAGCGTGTCGGTCAGTCGGGCACGGGCACGGGAGCTGGCTGCCGAAGCATGTGGTGGAGTGGCGTGTTGGTGCTGTGGCATGCGAGGATCATGAAGGGCCCTGTTGGACTTGCAGTTTTCACCAGACGAAAAACACAAGCCGAGGCGCCGGACTTGCAGTATCCAGTGCATGGGGCCTGGCGTCGGTTGCGATGTGGGTCGGCCGCTCCAACACACAGGACGGCGAGACAGGGAAGCGGGAGGCTTGCAGACGGTCGGGGGCGGTGCGTACTGGCCTCACAACAAGAGCGCTGTCTGGGTTCGGTAGCGCCGCACCGAACGCTGACACATCATGCCCCATCTTGCCCGCCGCACGCCCGCTCCACTCCTAGCTGCTGGACTGGCTTGATTTTCATTGCCGTGCTGCTCCAATCCCCCCTCCCCCGTCCTCTCCAGGCCTCCCGCGACTACATGATGAGGAAGAGGGGCATCCGGGAGCCGGAGATGGTGGTGGGCGTGTCGGCACACGCAGCGTACTTCAAGGTGGGGGTGGGCGGAGAGCGCGAGGGAGGGTGGCAGGCGTAGGGCGCAGCAACCGGTAGACCGGGGGGGACGATTACGACACTAGCGCGCCCTGCCGTGCGCGGGTGCCTTGCCGACATGACACTTTAGCCCGCGCATTGGCTAAATAAGCAGTAGGGCACATGCTGTACGCTGCGCAACCTGACGCCCGTGGCCATTGTCTCCAACATGTGCAAACAGCTTAACTATCATGCAGCCACGCACCAGTCTTGCGGGTTCTCCCGTCGTGCTCCTAACGGCTGCCCAGTACTCCCATGTACCTGTCCTTCCTACCTCTCCCTAGGCCGCCGAATACTTCCGCATCAAGCTGCACGTGGTGCCGGTGGGCGCCGACCAGCGCCTGCACCCGCGCGCGCTGGCGGCACGTGTCACGGCCAACACGGTGCTGCTGGTGGCCTCGGCGCCCGGCTTCCCGCACGGCCTGGTGGACGACGTGCAGGGCATCGCGCGCCTGGCCCGCAGGAAGGGTGGGTTGGAGGGAGAGAGGGTGCGGGTGTTGGGGTCCCCGTACCTGCAAACAGGGCGGTGGACGACGTGCAGGGCACCGCGCGCCTGACCCGGAGGAATGGTGGGTCATGAACACGGTAGCAGGGAAGGAAGGGAAGGATGGTATTTGGTACATGTGCGGGGCTGACCAGTGGACGGCGCGGAGGGTGTCGTGCGCCTGGCCCGCAGGAAGGGTGGGTGTTGGTTGACGACGGAGGAAATGGGTTAGCAAGGAAAGGACGGTGACCGTGCTGCAAGGCAGGGCGGTAGATTACGTATGGGCACCTCCCGGGCCGCGCGAAGGAGAGGTGGAGGTAGCGGCTGCTCATAGGGACAGTTGTGTTGGTCATGAGCAAGGCTGTTGGGTGGGGTGAAGCGGAAAACGGGGGGCGGGGGGGCGACAGCATGTAGCACTGTCGAGATTGTACGTTTGCTGCCTGTGCAGTGGTCGACTTGCACCAGCCTGTAAAGTCATGGAGTCTACCCCTCTACCTTTTAACATTCCCGGCTTGGCTCTCCCCCAGGCGTGTGCCTGCACGTGGACGCCTGCCTGGGCGGCTTCTGCCTGCCCTTCGTGCGCAGGCTGGGCCGCCACGTGCCGCCCTTCGACTTCTCAGTCCCCGGGGTCACCAGCATATCGGTGGGTGCCAGGGGTTGCGGGCTGTGGGTCGATGGTTACTGGTGGTCAGCCGCTGATGGCAAGAGTGTGTGGTACTGTGGTGCGGACGCTCGGCCGTCACACTTGCTTGCAACCTGTGCGGGAGCCTCCTGACCACCTATCTTTCCTTCCTTCCTTCCTCTTGCCTCTTCTTGCCCTTGAATGGTATACCGGTATACACGTGGTTCCTGTGCGTCATCCAGGTTGACACGCACAAGTTCGGCATGGCGCACAAGGGCACCAGCGTGGTGCTGTACTCATCGCCCGACATACGGCAGCACCAGTACACGCGCGTCACAGATTGGACGGGGGGGCTGTACATCTCGCCAGGTACGGCGTGCAGTTCGTATGATGCCGTACAACTCCTACACGCTGCGTATGGACCACTGGACCACCGGATCAAAACCAGTAGAGTGCCGTGCTTGCACTGAACGTCATGGCACAAACTCATCGTTGTTGCTGGAGCAATGATACAGAGTTACGCTTGCCAGCTTCTAAACATCGTGCTGTGTACTTCGTCCGACAATTTTGCCCTTGTTTATTCGTCTGCAGCCATCTCCGGCTCGCGGCCCGGCGCGCTGATCGCCACCGCCTGGGCCTCCCTGGTGCACCTTGGGGAGGCGGGCTTCCTGGACGCCACGCGCCGCATCCTGGAGGGCCGGGACGCGCTCATCAGGGGCAGCAGCGAGATGCTGCCAGAGCTGGTGGGTGGGCGGGCGGGTACCCTAGGCGCTTGGTGGGTACAAAAAGGTGCTGCGGTGGTCCTGCATTAGGACGTGATGCGCAAGCTGGCGGGTGGGGGCGCGGGCGAGTCGCTAACCCAGTGGCCTGAGGGTTGCGGCACCACGCCTGTTGCGTGCTCAGGCCTCACGCACCGTCACGATCGGTTTGCGGTGTAGCACACGCTCACACGGCTTTGGCGTGCTCGCCAACTATTAGCAGGACCTTACTGGCACCACCGGCACGTGTGCGGCTGGCACTACCCTAACCACCCCCGTGCCGTACACTGGCGGAACACCGCAACTCCCACAGGAGGTGATCGGCGAGCCGGAGATGGGCATCGTGGCGTGGAAGGCGCGCGACCCCAAGCGCCTCAACGTGTACACCCTGTCCGACTGGCTGGACAAGCGGCACTGGCAGCTGAACGCGCTGCAGAGCCCCGCCTCCATCCACTTCTGCATCACCGCCGCCAACGCGTCCGCGGTTCCGGAGCTGCTGCGCGTGATGCGGCAGGGCGTGGACGCAATCCTGGCCGACCCCAAGGGCGCGCTGGGGGGCGGGGAGGGCAGCACGGCGCCCGTGTACGGGCTGAGCAACGTGAGCCCCGACCGCGGCATGCTGGGCGAGTTCCTGGTGGCGTACCAGGACGTGATGCTGGCGCCGTGAGATGGTGGTGGTGGTGGTGTGGGTTACAGGTTGCTGATGTTGGTGTTCGGAGGTGCACCCCAGGGAGTCATGCTGGCGCCGCGGGGCCATGGCATCCTTCCGTCACCGTGAGGGGTGGGCCTGACGTAGGGACTAGGTGGCGCACCATGAGGCCATGCTGATGCCGTGAGGTGATGGTGGTGTTGGTTAGGTGGGGATGGGTCCGGTGGCATGCATAAGGATTTTGGAGTGAGTTGAAGTGTGTGGCCAAGTGCAAATTTTGCACTGAAAGCCCTACGTGTACGGTTGTGTTTGAGGGGGAGGTGTTGCTAGTGGTCGTGGATGTGGCTGGAGGGTGTGGTGGTGTGGGGAGTTCAGAGAGACGCGACGAGGTACGTAGCTGAGTTGCTCCTTTGCCGGCCTTTTGCCGGTGCTGTTACAGGATGTGGAGGTGGCGTGTTGACCGTGGTCGAGAGCGCTGCGTAGGGATGCTGTACAGATGTCAAAGAAAGGAGGAGGGGGATATGGTGGGGATAAGGGCAGGCTTCAGGCCAAAGCAGGCCGAAGGAAAGGAGCAGGCGTCTGGCCTGACGGCGCTGCAACCGGCTGTCAGAAAAGGACGCTGGGCAACATGCGCATGTTGCCACTACTGATGCATTTGGCACGTCTTAATTAGGTGCAGTATGGCTGCCTGATGTCAGGTGACGTCATGCCTATGGACGAGCTGGTCTGGCGAAAGTGTCGTGTAGTATGTGCGCAATGCACTCGGCTGTGAGGCGTAACGTGAGGCGTGGCGTTCACCCTATCGTGCTGCAATTGCTTGATGCAGCACAGCGGTAGCCGGAGGACTGCAAGACTGTGCCGCATGCGTGCCTTTGCACAGTTTGCAGGGCAGCTGCCCTGTGCCTGTTCGCTGTGTGCCTCGGCGTTGGGGATGGATGGCTGCATGGTACCATGGCGGGTGGCTGTGTTTCAGCCCCTGGACACAGGCCTGGACACAGCACTGGGCGCTGGGCCGGGCCATGCGTGCACCGCGATGTGCGTCGGTTCACTGCTGCTCTGGATAGCCTGCACGCTTGGTGTGGTAGTGTAGCAAAGTGTAGGGCGCTCTTGGCCTTCTGCCGTGGCGTGGGCCTCGCACCCTGCACCGCTGATGCAGTCCAGCCCGTGTGCCCGTGCGACCACTGGAGGGGACTCCCCTGTGACCAGCCACACCGTCGTGCGGTGCCTAGTGGCTGCTGTGTAAACATTTGTAGAGTTACTATATACAGGATTTTGCGTTGCCTGTGTACCGTGTACATGGGAGCTTTGGAGTCGCAACGCATTTCCCTACCAGTTGCCCCGTTGTAGTTCAGCGACGCGCGTCTTTGTTACATCCGCTACAGCAAATGACGACTGGTGTAATTAGCTGTATGTGATGCTGTCACATTGCTCCCGTCCCAATGCTGCGGTTTGGCCCTGGCCCCGGCCGCTTTCGCGGCCCCGAGGACTACCTCGGACGCCACCTGGCCCAGCGGACGCAGCTGCGCACCTTGCCAACCCAACAGCTGCATGACAATGAAGCTGACTTGCTCATTTCCGGCGCTGGACAACGACAAGACTACAATAATGGTCCAGGTGACCCAGGGGACGGTCGCCAGCTCCTCAGCCCCGGCGAAAACAAGCATAATGGTCATGATGGCGATTTCGGCCGGTTCGTCATCGATAACGTGCTATCCGAGAGCGACGCCGCGCCAGTGGGGCCCGAGCTGTACAACGTGGCCGCGGGCGGGGGCGGCGGGAAGCCGCGCGCGCTGCGCGTCTGCGACCGCGAAACGGTGCAAGGCGTCATGCGGGCGGTGCAGCCGCAGCAGCTGAAGGTAGCTGCCATGCAGGGGAGGGCAGGGGCGGGGTACGTGGCTGCGCGGGCCCGGCGGAAAGGGTCAGCGCTGGTGGCGGGGCTGCGGCGGTTGGCGGCGCGGCCCACGCCGCTGCAGGTGCGGATGCTGCAACAGAGGGTGGACGAGGTGAGGTGGAAGGTGAAGACGGGGCTGCGAGGGTGGCAAGGAGGGCGAGGAAGGGGCTAGGGGCATACTCGAGCTGGCTGGGGGCTGAGGCGAGGGCTGGGGTACACAGTGTCACTGTAAGCAACCCACCTGAACCCACTTGTTGTTCTGCAAGCGCCATGGCGGGTGCACTTCGTGTTGCATCACCCTTTAACAACATTGTGCCACCTAGTACTGCCTATGGGCGGCCACCCACCACCCGGTTGATCTCATTACCACGGCGTTTGGAACTTGTGCTGCGCGTGCAGGTCGCTCCTCGACTAGGGGCAGCAATGCCCGGGAGCCCTGCCAGTGATAGTGCAGCCAATTGGGTGCCATGGCGGCCCCAAAGCGCAGGCGGCTACGGTGTGCAGCATCAGCGCGGAGGCCTGAGGGGACAGGCGGGCGCAGGTGGCGAAGGCGAGGGCGAGGGCGAGGGCGAGGGCGGGATCGGAGGCGGGGACGAGGACCTGCTGTCCCTCGTGCGGGTCCGGCAGCTGCCGGCGTCGCTGGCGGCTGGCGCGCAGGCGCAACAGCCGGACGGCTTTGAGGCCCGGGAGGCACAGGCACGCGAGCGGGTAAGAGCGGAGAGGGCGGTCTGTTGCAGTGGGGCTTGCGGCTTGCGTGCGCTGCGCGGCGCCTCTGCTGGGCTTGCCTTGGGCTGCGGACAGGCGATGCTACCCGTCCTTGGCTGTCATGGCATCGTAGCATGACTGTAGCTCATCCTTGACACGACCTAGCCCTCCTTGTGACCGAGACGAAGCGGCAAAGATGACGCACTAAACCTTCCAGCCAACCTCGCCCAACCCCGCCGCAACCCAGGTCCAGACACCGCCCCCTGCCCCGCTGCCCAAGCCCCCCCGCGTCACGGTGCGCACTACTGCACTCGCCGCGCCGCACGGCACCGCTGCTGCAGCGGCCGCGACCAGCAAGCCAGCACCCGCACCCCCCGTGGGCACACGCACAGGCGGGAGCATCAGCACCGACAGCGAGGCAAGGCCCAGCTCGCAGCTGGTGCTGGTGTCGGGTCTGCGCAACCGGTACTCTGAGGGCCGTCGGGCCCACTTTGGCGTGGTGCCTCGAACCCCTGGCCGTGATGGACCTGGAGGAATGGAGGGTGGTGGCGGCCGGGGCGGTGGCGGGCTCCTGCCTAGGGCCGGGGGCGCCTGGGGCCGGCCGGTGGGGTACCTGGCCACTTCGTGCACCTTGGGGCAGCCGCCGGTGGCCTCGGGGGAGGTGTTGGCGGCGGAGGAGGTGGAGGGGGCAGCGGCAGCGGGGGTAGCGGAGCCGGAGGGAGAGCGGGGTGGGGAGGGAGGTGAGGGAGATGGTTTGCAAGGTATGGAGGAGCTGGGTGGCGTGAAAGGCGGGATGGAGGTAGCCGAGGGGGATGTCATCGAGGAGTCCTTGGGAGGCGCCCCGAGCGAGGGCCCGGGTGCTGCCGTAGCCACCGCGGTGGAGCCGACGCTGCGTCAAGCAGCTGTCGCGTTTCCAGTTGCGGCTGCGGAGGAGTTGGAGCTAGGCAGGCGTGCAGTCGGGGATCTGCTAACGGGTGCACACGAGGCAGAGGCCCTGTGGGTGGCAGAGGCAGCGGCAGTGGAGACCGAAGGCGCCGCAGAGTGTGCTGGTGCTGGTGCTGATGCGAAGACACACTCGCTGCTGGACAGCGCAGGAGGAAGAGAGCTCGAGCACGGCTGGGGCCTGGCCCCGAGCCCTGGCCAGGTGCCGGGCACGGGCCCCAGCGGAGTTGCAGCGTGGGGCACAGCTGAGCCGCGTTCGCCGCTCGACCGGCTTTTGCTGCAGCCGGCAGGCCCCAGCCGCACTGCAGACCCAGCAGACGCACCAACAGCGACAGTGGCGCCTACACCGCCTCCGCAAGCCCCGCCTGACGCCTGGCGCCCACCTGCCACCCTGGCGCCGCTGTTTCCCCAGCCGGTGCCCGAGCCCAGTACCCTCAGGCCTCTTAGCCACCACCGGCAGCAGCAGCAGCAGCAGCAGCAGCAGGACGTAGCTAACCACAGCACAGCTGCACCGCCCGCCGCTTCCGATGTCCCAGGACCTCACCTTGCACCCAGGACCTCAGGTGACCCCCATGCAGCGGACGGCTCCAGCCCCACGCCACCCGCTCTGCCAACACCCCTGCAGCTGCAGCTGCTGCTCCAGTCCTACGGCACTGGCCGCGCCTCCCTGGCGCACCCTGCGCGCCTGGCCGCCGGCTGCCCTGCCACGTGTCCGATGGCACGCTTGGCACGTGCCGGCGCCGAGCAGCCGGCTGTGGCGTTCGTGGCACATGGGGGTCTCTTGCATAGGCCAGGACGGGCACCATCATGGGAGCGTACGCATGGGGATGTGGGGACCGATACTGGTGGGGCTGAGGAGGCAGAAGCACCGGGTGCAGTGGCAACCAGCGTGCAGGACGGGCCGGCAAGCCAGGAGGCGAACGGAGATGTGAGCAACAGCAGACCGCCTGGCCGGGCGCCTGGAGAGGAGGGGCCGGTCGTGCTGGAGCTGCCCGTGCTGCTGCCGTACAGCGGTCCTGCCGTACTGCAGGATGTACTGCATGGTCTGGCGGCGGCGGTGGAGGGCTCGGGTCTACCCAGCTGGCAGCAGCTGGCGGGCACGGCTCCTGCCGTACAGCGGCAGCTGCAGGGGCAGCAGCAAGGGGGTGTGGGTCTACGACAGGGTCCAGGCCAAGGAGGGGTCACGGTTGCAGCTGTGATAGTGCCGTCGACGCTGGAGGAGCTGATCGCAGCTGACCTGCAGGCGTACTCTGATGGTGAGGAGCAGGATGGGGATGAGGAGGAAGCAGCAGGACTGGTGCGCCAGACGGATGCGGGGCGGGAGCAGGGGATGCAGGGCCAGCCCAGAAGCGGCGGGGTTCCTATGACCGGGCGCGGGCCCCAGATGGGGCAGCCTGTTGCAGAGGAGCAGCAGCAGCAGCAGGGCAACAGCCGCAAGCGGCGGCACAGCAGCCGCCGCACAAGCCTGGCCGTACCAAGTGTACGTACGCTCCCGGTGGTGCTGCTGCCGTCGCAGTGCGACGTGGGGGCCGGCGGTGGTGGCGGTGGCGGTGCGGACGGCGGCGGTTTCGGAGGAGGCCGGCCCTTTGTCGGCAGCGCTGTGCGGTCGCAGGGCGCGGGTGCAGGGCTGGGGGAGGGGCATGACAAGGGGGACGCAGAGGCGCAGTCGGCGTGCGACCAGGTTGGGCGTACGGCTTCGGAGCTGCCTGGCGCAGTGGCAGTGGCCACCGCAGCTGTGGAGCTGTACCTGGACTGGTCGCTGTTGTCCCCTGGCCTGGGGGCAGCTGCTTTGGCGGGCGTCAGCATGGGGACTCGTGACCGTGCGGCAGGAGGGGCCGGTGGAGGCGCGGGCCGAGGGCCAGGTGGTGATGGTGTTGGCGGGAGGAGGCCAGGGGCAGCAGCAGCAGCCCGGAGATCCGCGGAGGCGCAGCAGCTGAAGGAGGTGCTCAGGCCCCGAGAGGTGCCTAGGGCGGGGAAGCAGGAGGGGGTGGGGGCAGGAGCAGCAGGGAGGAGGGGTGTGGTGGGCGGGAGGGAAGGAGCGGGCGTGGCGGGGGCTGCTGCATTGGCGCTGGAAGGGTACCGGGCCTCGGCGAGGGAGAGGCGTGTTGGGGAGTGGGAGGGGTGGCCGGGGGCGGAAGGGCTGGGACGCGTACGGCGGGGATGGAGCCGGCGGATGGTGCTGGGAGGGACTGGAGTGGGTGAGGCGGAGGCGGGGACGCTTGTGGGTGGGGAGCGGGATGCAGGGGAGGCCTCTGTGGGCGCGGTGGCGAGCGAGCAGCAGCAAGGCGCTGGTATGGCGCCTGTGGAAAAGGGTGCTGGTGGTGGTGGTGGCGGCGGTGGTGTTGGACGACGGCCAGGCAGTGCCGTTGGACAACGGGACATGGCAGCAGTGGCAGCGGCGGCGGCCGTCGGGCGGGCAGGGAAAGACCCGGACGCGGAGGAGGAGGCACTCGTGGATGTACCATTTGCAGCTAGGATGTCGAAGCGGGGCCGGTCAGAGGACGGCAGTGGGATGGGGACCAGGTACGGCAGCAGGCCGGGCAGTCGTGGGCATGCAGCGGGCGAAGGTATTCCCAACCCCCCGGCCTCACAGTCTGCTTCTGCAGGAGCAGCTGCAGCAGCTGCTGCTACGAGTCGGCCCCCACCTGCTGCTGGTCCGCCTGTGGGAGCCACAGGCGATGGCCCAGCCAGAGCTGCCCGCAGCCCTGGAGCTCGCGCCCCAAAGCGTGCGAGGATGCCGACGGGGGAGGCCGCGGAGGAAGCAGCAGGAGCGGCCAGGGGTGGCGACGTGGTCGCTTCAGCAGCTGCAACACAAGGGGATGGCAGCGGAGCAGCACGACAAAGGCCTATTTCCGCTGGTCGGCCGGCCACTGCCTCTGGAGCTGCTGCGGCGCCGGCGCCGGCGGCGGGTGCTGCGCCTGGTGCTGCGGGCGGAGCAGCAATGGCTCTGCCATCTCATCCTACCCAAGCGCAGAACACCAGGCCAACCAGCCGCGGCGCAACTGCGGGGCCGTCGGGAGCTGCTGCGGCATCCGCCAGGGTTGCTGTGCCGCCGTCAGGGGCATCAGTGCTTACAGGTGGAGTCAGCACCAGCAGCAGCGGCGGCGGCGGTAATGCCCTAGCCCGGCTGCAGCAGCTGCAGCTGCAGGGCGCCTCCGACCTGCAGTTCTTCCTGGGGCTGGCCACCGGGACGGGGGCTGGGACTGTGGCAGGTGCAAGCAGCAGGGGTGTGGGTGCAGGAGCTGTGGGCGGTGGACCTGTGGCGGCGCCCCAGGACAGGAGTGGAGCTGGTGGTAGCCACGGTACCGCAGAGCCGGCGGCGGCTGGCAAGCACGCCGCCACCGCAGCCACGGGGCAGCAGCAGCAGCAGCAGCAGCAATGCGGCCGCGGTGTGGAACAGTCCCCTGGGCAGCAACTGGCCACGCCAGGCGGCGGTGGTGCTGGTGTGCGGCACCTGGTGGAGCTGCGGCTGCCGTACAGCCACGTGTCGCTGCTGGCGGCGCTGCGGCGGGCGCACGACGCGTTGGTTTCGGGGCGGCTGCTGAGCGACGCGTGGCTGGAAGGGGAGGGCCGGGGGGCGGAGGTGGACGCGTGCGTGCTGGACAGCGGGCTGTGGCAGGTGGGTGGAGGTCAACAGTGCAATGTGGTGATTGCAACAGTTACAAAGGACCGCTTGCAACGGGCAAAGGGGTGGGGCGAGTGGATGGGGCTGGGTATTGTGGGGATGCGTGTGGGTACAGCTGTGGGAAGGCAACACGGGTGAGTTGGCAAGGAGTGGTGGCGGATTGTGCTCACAGGGTACAGCAACGACAAAGCGGCACTTGTGCGACGTGTGACGCTTGAGGCCCCAGCCTCATGCGCGCTCCTCACAGTCAACCCCCACCATTGTCTCACTGCTCACTGCACACGGCATACGCAGGCTGACGTGCTGGAGTCGCTCCTGGGAGTCTACCAGCAGCGTCAGCGGGAGCAGCAGCAGCGGCAGCAGCAGGATCAGCAGGGCGCTGCGCCAACCATGCCGACCGGGACAAAGGCCCTGCTGCAGGTAAGCGGTCCTGCTAGTACACGGTGAACCGTGCTGCTTAACAAGCATAAATTAGCTTGAAAGCTTCTGATTTTGTGATATGACTGCTGCGCGGGTAATAGATGTCCAGCACCAAGGCCGCCGCCGCCAGCGTGCTTTGACATGCATATAGGACGCTATGGACCCTGTGCTGTAGCGCTTCACGGCCCGCCCACGCCTCGATTTCCGTACAGGTGTACGTCGCATTGCTAGGGTTGCGACAGGCTGCGATAGCTCTACTTCATCACGGCATCAGGTGCGGACGGAGGCCACAGCGAGTGCAACAGCAGCAGCCGTGACAACAGGGTGTATCCTCCCTTGCTGCCGTTGCCGTGGCAACAGCGAATGCTCCTCCAAGTCGTCAACCATGCACTTCACAACCCTGACCGCACGTAATTGTTACCCCTAATCACGACACAATAATCAGTCATGTATTGGTTGCGTTTCAGGTGCGTTGCGTTTCAGGTGCGTACGAACAAAAGTACGCCAAGAGAGACGCATGGGTCTGGCCCCGCCCTATGACTTGCCCTCACCTAACAGGTCCGCTCACTTGCTGCTGGATCAGCTGTCGCAGCAGCTGCCACGTGTCAAAGACATGTGGGGCGACGCGTCGGACGTGCTTGCGGCGGCGGCGCGCCGGGTGGAGGGCGTGGAGGGAGCCGTGGCGGCGGGGGCGGCGGGGGCTGGAGCTGAGGCGGAGGGAGGGGAGGAGGATAAGAGGGGGGCAGGGGAGGCGCCGGGTGGCGGTGCGGCTGTGGACCACCCCGCCGTGCCACGTGTGCAGGAGCTGCTTACGGGCGTGGAGGCGACACGGCCGGTAAGGGCGGCGCCGGCGGGGAACTTTTGCATTCGTCTGCGAAGGGGACGTTGATCCAGCACTGGCATGCGGGCGCATGAAATCCGAAAGATTGTGCACTGCGCACCAGCAAATTGTTGGTGAAGCTTGGTCCATCAAGGCACGCAGAAAGCCCAAATCCTGTCCTGAGAGCCGATACCGTTTACTGACGGACGGTCCTTTGGCTCGCGGGAGGGGACCACTTTGCAATGTGCGTGTCTCGGCCCGGGCCACCTGCCAACGCAGCTTGCGGGCCTCTTGCCCTAGCACACACCGCACGTCAGCCCCCATGCTCTCATCCCTCTTGCCCCCGCCCCCTATTCCGCCAGGGCTCCCGCACCCTGCTGGTCACCGACCCACGGGCCTTCTTCCCCCTCTACCCGGCCGTCCGCGCCTCCGGCCTGCGCCCCGCACACCTGGCCCGCCCCACCAGCCTGCGGGCCGTGCAGCTGGACGGTGCTGCGGCAGCAGTTGCACAAGCACCACCTTCAGAAAGGAGCTCTCCAGGAGCAGGGTCCTCCGGTACCGGTGGCGGCGGCGACGGCGTGGAGCAGGCCCCCAAGGAGCAGGAGGCCCGGCAGCTGGTGGAGTCTGTGCACCGGGAGGTGGAGGCGGTTGCTGCGGTAAGCGGGCTGCAGTGCACCAGCGTATCGTGCTATGCTCCCACCTGATCACCAGCACCGCCGGTATGGTAACATTTGCTGTGGGCCGTATGCGGCCGTGGTGGCACAGCGGCGTATGGGCTAGCCAGCGCGCTAGTTGCTTGTGCCCGTGCATGCTGGCGGGCAGAGATTATCCTACCTAGCCTGACCCGCCCGGTTTCCTGTCCCCCCACAGCCCGACACGTGCCTGTTCGTCAGCTACGCCGTCGCGCAGTCCCGCGCCTTCCCGCTGCACCTGTTCGACGTCGTGCTGGTCGTGGCGCACAAGCCGCACGCCTGGGGGCCGGTGCCCCCGGCGCCAACACCAGCCACGGCGACGGCTGGAGTGCCGAAGCCGCAGCAGGAGCGGCAGCAGCAGCACGGGGGTGGCAGCCTTGGCGGAGATGGAGGGAGAGGCGGCGATGGCGACGGCGAGGGGGAGGGCGTGCCCGCATACGGCGCCTGGAAGGTGGTTCCGGAGCGCATCCGCGAGTGCAAGGCTGAAAGGTGCGACATCCTGGCATAGCGAAGCAGACCGCAGTCTGCGTAAATTGTGTACCTGCCATAAGATGCAGTTTGTGACAACTCCATCTCGCACGGACGCAGGTACCTGTTCTTCACCCGTCCCCCGCCGCTGTACGGCACGGCAGCGGACATGGCGGCGTACCTCCCGCCCCCGCCGACGCGCCCCGCCGTGCGCCCGTCAGAGCGCCAACCGTCGTCAACTGCCGCCCCTGCTCCTGCTGCCGCGGAGGCGCCCGCTGGGCCACAGCAGCAGCAGCAGCGACAGCAGCAGGTCCAGGCTACGGCCGCTACCGCTGGGTTGCAAGACCCACCTCGGCGGCAGCAGCAGCAGCAGCAGCCACCCGTGCCGCAGCGCACCGCACTTCCCGCGTCCGACCGTGTGCACGCCACACGGCCCGAAAGACACCAGCCGCAGCAGCCCCGCCCTACGTCTGCCGCTGCTGCCGCTGCTGCCGCAGCCGCAGCCGCAGCCGCAGCCGCACAGCTTACGCCTGACACAGCTCCTGCTCTCCCGGACAAGGCTGCCCACCTCATGCCTGGCCAGCGCCCCAGTGCCGCCTCCAGACGCCCCGGCCCCGCCCCCGGCCCCGCCCCGGCAGCTTCCGCCTCCCGCGCGCCCCAGCCGCCCTCGCCCTCACCCTCTGACGCCACCGTCACCCCTCCGCCCACCCTCCCCGCCCCCAGGCAGCTGCAGCCAACACAGCCGCCTCGCCAACACGCACCTCAGCCCGGTCTTGCACCTCCCGCCGTGCACGCGCCACACCTGCAACCCACTCTCCAGGCCACAGCCCCACTTGCTGACCCCAGCCACCGCGCAACGCAGCGCCAGGTCAGCCTTCATCGGCACATCGTGGCCTCCTGCGCCCCAGGCAGTGTTCTGCGGAGCCGACCCGCGCTGTACCAGGCCCTGTTGCTGTGCGTGGAAGCTAACCCACAACGGCAGCACCAGCAGCAGCAACCATCTGGCGCAGGGGCGATGGGGGGCAACAGCCAGTTGCAGCGTGGTCAGCAAGCGTCAGGGCGGTACGGGGGCCAAGGGCGTGGGGAAGGAGAGCAGGTGGAGGAGGTGGAGGTCGAGGTGGTGGAGCGTGTATTAGACCTGGCGGATGTGGTGCTGAGCCCCACCACCTGCCTTGCGGTGTGGCCCTACGTGCACGGGGGCCCAGGGCAGCAGCAGCAGCAGCAGCAGCAGGGGGCGGGCGGGAGGGGCGGAGGGAGAGGAGAAGCGCCTGATATCTCCCAGGAGGAGGTACGTTGCGGTGCATGAGGGCTCGCAGCATGGTCAAATGATTAACTCCATCTGAACACAGCCGTGGGACATACAGTACACTGCAGTACCGGCGCCTTGGTCATCGCTCTTTCTTGCTTTCCGTTCGGCCTGCCCCGAGTGCTTGCACTGGTTCTGGAACAACGGCCCCCGCCCTACGTGCCTGACCCATGCACAGGCGCTGGATGTGGTGAGCCAGCTGCTGCTGCCGGCGGTGGCCCAGCGGCTGGTGCAGCTGTCCACCCGCTACGCCACCGCACACGTGGTGGTGGAGGCGCCGCAGGAGGTGGCCGCCGCGCTGCTGCGCTGCTCCGCGCCGCTCCAGGTGGGCAGAAACGACGTGTGGGATGCTGGCTGGGCGCCATGGCTTGGCAGAGAGTTCACATGCGTCAGGACAGATGCTTGGGTAGACCGGTACTCATAAAGCAGCCTCATTAAGATGGCTTCCAGTGCCGGAAAGGCACAGCCGCAACGTGCCTCGACATTTCACCTGATGATGATGATCTCACATGGCCCGGACCTCTCCCACCTGGGCCGGACCTGGCCCGTTGTTGGTTTACTTCCACTGTAGGCCACCGCCGTGCGCTCGGGGCTGCGGCTGGTGCTGTCCGTATCCGCTTCCCCCGGGGCAACACAACACATCATGACGACCACCGTGGAGTCCTTCCTGCGGGCCGCACAGCAGCCCCAGTGCCTACCACCACCAGCACAACCCGGCGCAGCGGGTGCAGGAGCTGAAGCACCACCACCACAGGTGTTAAACACCTGCCCGCCCCTGGTCCTGGAAGACGAGCCGTCGCCCCTGGAAGCCCTCCTGGCCAACACGCCCTGCCTCAACCCCCTCAGCGCAGCCCTGCTGTGCAGCCTCCGCCTGCCATTCAGTCGCTTGGTGCCAGCCATCCTCGCCGCAGCGGAGGCAGCTGCAGCAGCTGCTGCAGCAGCAGTAGCAGCAGGGGGTTCGGCAGCGGTGGGAACGGCAGGCCAAGCAGGCGTGGGCGGTGGTGGAGAGGGCCTCTGCCGTACAGATGACCCGGAGGCCTTGCGAGCCGTGCAGCGGGTCCTACCGTACATTGCGTTCAACAGCATGCAGCTGCTGGCAGCGCACCTGGTTGCCGTGCAGCGGCGGGTTACGGAGCTGGAGGCGGAAGGAGAGGCGGAGGCGGCAGAGCAGCAGCAACAGCACGAACAGCACCATCATCCGCAGCACGTACAGCAGCAGCATCACCACTCTCATCAGGAGCACCAGAACCGCCAGCACCGTTACTACGGGTCCGGTGGCATACCCGGAGGCCCCTACCCGCACCCCCAGTACGACCAACCCGTGCCACAAGAGGCCATGCTGGCCCGTCAGCCCTACCACGAGTCACACTTGCCCCCCAGCCGCCACCACATGCAGCCGCCCTTCAGCCACCCTCACCCAGACGAGGTGCAGTACCGCCATGCCCATATGGAGGAACAGCGGCATCCCCAGCCGCAGGCGTCTGCGGTGCACGAGCCCCAGTACGGCAATCCCGACAGCCCGGCGCACGGGCAATCTGTGGAGTACGGCATGTACGGCCGCATGGGCGTCGGGGCCTACCACGTGCGCCGCGTCGAGCCTGCTCCACCGTACGGTGTACCGCCTGACTCGCCGTACGGAGGTGGCTACCGGATGCAACGCCATGCTGCTGGCCGTGGCCACCACCCGGAGGACGTGTACGACCAGCCGTACCATGGCTATACAGCCAACAGCAGCTACGGTGGCGATGGCGGCGGCATGCCTGAGCTTGATCCCATGGCTGAGGACGATGTACTGCTGTACGACGACGGCCGGCTGATGAGTCATGCACGTGCAGAAGGGCCGTACGGTGGGGATCTAGCCGGCGGGATGAGGGGCCGACGTGGCATGGACGATGGAGGGGGCGTCGGTGCGGCTGGGTACGGCACAGGTGTCGTACTGCAGGGGGAGGAGGAGCTACCCGAGATGGATATCAACTTGGAGATGGAGCTTGGAGTAGACTTCATGGATTTGGGGGGCGGCGAGGACGACGAGGGGATGGCGGCTAGTGTCGTTAGGCGGGGCTTGCGCAGCCAGGGGGCTGGCGGAGCAGCAGCACGGGGTGGCGTGCAGCTGCGGCAGCAGGGGCAGGTGGGGACGCGTGCAGGGGAAGCCATGGCGAGGGGAGCGCACGGGGGTCGGTCAGGTGGTACGGCAGCGGGGCACGGCCGCCCGGCAGGACAGGGGCACGTGTTGGCGCGAGCGGCGGTGGGCGGGCCTACACAGCTGGATGCCGACGGTTTGCTGGTGGGTAGCAGGGGAGGCAGCTGCACTCCGTGTGCGGGACACCTGACATCGGTTCTTGCCGGTCAGTTGCAATACCTGCTCTGCCGTGTTGTCAAATGTTTCCGTACTTCATGACGCCGCGCGGTAGCCTTTCACATCTCCATTGCTGTCGCCTTGCTACCAGCTACTCTGGCAACGCCCTGGGTTTCCCATGCAGGATGACTTTTTGGCCCAGCGGACGCACCAGGGTGCTGGCAGGGGCAGGGGCGGCTGGCAGCAGCCCAGCACGCACCCACCACCCCAACACGGCCAACAGGCTACCACGGCCGCACGTGCGGCTGCGCCCGGCGCCGCCATTGGCACGGGCTTCCGCGGCGGCGCCGGTGCGGCTGCTGCGGGCGTTGCGGGCGCAAGTGGTAGTGCGGGCGCAGGGCGGGCGTCTGCTGCCAACGTGTTCGCGACGTTCCTGAAGCCGGGCCAGGCGCTGGGCGGTGCACCGAGGGGCCGGGGGTACTACAGGGGCGGCAGGGGCAGGGGCAGAAGGCGAGGGTACTAGCGATGCAAGAGCTGTTACTCGGAGAACGAAGCTGGTGCCTGCCCCCAGTGATGGGAATGAAGTAGGAGTTAGTGTCGTACTGCTGGATGCTGCTGCATGCTTTCCTAGGCGCAGGCGCTTGCACGGTCGCGTGCTTGATGGCAGGGCTTGATGCCGTGTACTACGTCTGTCTTACTCAGGAGAGACAGAGAGGTTGTAAAGAGCATAAAATACTTCCAAGTCGCTTACTAGCTCTGATTTGCAGGCGTGGCACAGATTACTGCTGTCTGACGGCACGCATAAGGGAAGCTCTCCTGGCGCGCAACGCGGCTTGACCGCACCGCCTGGGAGCCACTGTGTTACACTGCCTATGCAGAACCTGCACAACCTCACCACTGGATGACGACGCAGCCTTCACTGTGCACGTGCATACCCGGTCGTTCGCTAAGCAGTACAGGGACGTGCACATAGCGCGTGTTGCGAGGCCTACAATGCTGACGAGTCAGGCACCAGTCGACGGGCGCATGGCCCGAGCAAATTGTGTCGGGTCTCATGCCCGCTAACAGTGAGGTTCGACCTAGCCAGTGCAACCTGCATGAACCGCTGCTAACGCACGCTAGGAACTGGAAAACATCCCCCCACGTCAGCAAAGCGCAGGCCCGCAGGTCCTTAGATATATGAGTCGCATGGTATGCTCATAGCCACCAAGGGCGTGTAAGTTCCTCCAGCACGTCATCCGAATCAAACCAACACCTTTAATGCTCGCCACGTCTGCACCCTGCCGTCCCGGCACGCGCACAAACCTTTGCATCCAGGCTATAACACCCAAGCGCAACGCCAGGCGGAGAAACCAGTGCGCACGCACCCGTGCTGCCCAACCACCACCTTGCACCCCTTGCATGTCGCACAATAACAGCAAGACACCCCTAGCACACGTCCGAGCCCGTTTCCTTAAGTGCTTCCCCCAGCTGCAGTGCCGTTCCCCCAAGCCGCTTCATACCCACATACGCATCGTCCAGGTGCTCTTAAGGAATGCAGCGCACGCCCAAAAGCTACCCTTTCCCACGACAGCACCCGCTCTTCCTTCACGCCCGAAAAAGGAAAATTAAGCCGATCATACCGTACTAGCTGCGCGCTGAGCCTGCTCATACTGATTGACCACCACCACACTGCCTTTCGCCTCTTCCTCGCGAGTCGTGGGCGCGTGGCACTCCCCAACCCTGCATTCTAACACCGGCTCGCCTCCTGCACCGGCACAAACAAAGCCGCCGTCACCGCCTGTTGTCCTCACTACGACGGCTGGGCACGCCCCCTGCCTGCTGCCCCTGCCAACCGTCCTGGCTCCCACCCGCCGCTGCATACGCTGCCGCCCCTGCGGCCGCGAGGCTGCCGGGCGCAAACTGCCCGCCGCCCCCTGACAGCACCGACTTCCTCGACCGCTGCTGCGCGTTGTACATCATCTGCTGCTGCTGGTGGAACTGCTGCAGTTGCTGCAGCTGCTGCATCTGCGCCAGCTGCTGCTGCTGGTACGCCGTCAGGCCTCCCCCCGCCCCTGCCGACCCGCCCAGCTGCTGCGGCGCCGCTGTCATTGCCCGCCGCTGGTCCCCCTGGTAAAACACCCCGGTCCCGCCAGCGTCCGCACGCGGGCTCACCCCACCAGATCCCCCAGTCGGCACCGCTGTCCCACCCCCCGGCAGCCCCACAATCGCCCGGTTAGCAGTTCCCGTGCCCGTGTTGCTCAGCCGACTGGGCACGGACGGATACCCCCCACCCAGCCGGGCTGTGGAGCCTGTCACCGATGGAGCGCCCGCGTCACCGCCGCCCGGCGGCGCCGAGGAGTACAGGGGGCCGCCACCGCCGCCGCCGCCGCCGGCGGCGGCGGAGCTCATACCGCCAGCAATGGATGTCAGGGACTGCAGGTAGGTGGTTGCCGCCATGCTGCCCGCCTGTCCCTGGCTGGCCAGGCGGTGCACCGGGGCAGGGGTGCGGTGGACGCGGTCGTTCAGGTCGGAGGCGGTGACGCTACGGCGGCCGACGGGGGCCGCGGCGACCCAGGAAGCAGCAAGAAGGCCGCCGCTGCCGCTGCCGCCGCCGCCGCCACCGCCACCGCCGCCTTCAGCGGCGGCGGCGTCAGCCACGGATACGACAGCCAAGGCACTGGCGGACGTTGGCGTCGGGAGGCCGCTTCCGCTGCCACGTGGCGAGCTGCGGCCGGACCCCGACATGCGGCTGGGCCCGGCGGCGGTGCTGCCGTTGTAGCTTCCGTTCCGGGAGGTGGACAGCTGCGCGGCAGCGGCGGCCTGCGCCGCCGCCGCTAGGGGCGCCGCCTGCGCCAGCAGGGACTGCAGGGAGTGCACAGAGTTCGACTTGCTCATGCGGCCGGAGCCGTTGCCACTGGATAGCCTGGCCGATCGGGAGTGGGTTAGCGTGGCGGGGTGGCCCGGCGGGATGCCAGGGATGGCGTTGACCTGAGACGGCAGCGCGGGTTGCCCTCCACTGCCCGTAAGGCTGGAATCGGTGGCCATCCTGCGGGGGCGGCTCCGAGGAGATGTGGGCTGCGACACAGCGCGAGGCAGGCCGCGGCTGCTGATCCTGTCCTCACCGTCGGTGGGCTCGCCAACGGCCAGGTGGCGTGGGTGGTTGCTGTGGGAGCTGCCCGCGGAGGAGCCCATGTTGCCCGCCAGCTGCGCGGCCGCCGCCGCCTTCGCCGCCGCCGCCAGCGGCGCAGCTTGTTCCACCAGCATGCTCAGCGAGGCCCCACGCAACGGCGTGTTACTTTTGAGCACGGACTGGGAACTGGCTGCGCGTCCGGGCAGGGGGCCGCTGTCAGGGGCAGACACAGCCCCTTGCGCCCCTCCAGGGCTCGATAACTTGGCCGTCTCCGGCTGCGGCCCACTGTGCGGCCTCTCTTCCCCATCTCCACTGCTCCCCACCCCCAACACCCCGCCGCCAAAGTTGCCCCGCTGGATGGCTGCTGCCACCACCTGCGCCGCGGCAGCGGTTGTGGCAGTCTGCCGAAGGTTGGAGGCGGTTGACGCCCGCCGTACGCCTGTGGTCCGGGCGTAGGCGTGGGACGGCAGGGAGCCGAGCAGGTGCGGCTGCCCCACCCCGGGCCCCAGTTCGGTAGGGCTCAGCATGACCACCCCACTGCCGGCGCTCCCTCGCTCAGGTATCTCCACCGATAGGGCTGCAGGCCGTGAGCGATTGGCAGGCTGCCGCGACGCAGGGCGCACGTTGGACGCAGCTCCGCCTGACCCGTCCCAGGCCGCCCCCGGCCCCGCGCCCGCGTCCGCCCCGCCGGTCCCACCGCTGGCGTCAGCCTCCCTGCGGAGGTGCGAGGCTGCGGTGCCGCTACCAACAACAATGCCGTTACTGATCCGCTCCCCACTCGTGCGAGCCTCCGTCGACAGGGAAGAGCGGGAGCTGCCTCCGGGGCCGCCTGCATCAGCCCCTGCCCCTGACCCGGGCTCTGGGAGAGCCTTGCTCCTATCCCCGTCCTCCCGGATACTCCGCAGCAGGCCCGACAGGCTCTCCGGGTCGTCGCTGGGTATGGTCTCCAGCTGCACCTGCATTGAGGCTTCCGCCCGGCTGGTCGTGCGCATGGAAAGCGCCGCCTCCTGGACGCCTACGGCCTGCTGGGTCAGGGAGCCGGACCCGTGGACCCGCCGCTGCGGCAGCGGCAGCCTGCCGCCGTCCGCCGCCAGATCTGCAGCCTGCAGCCCGGTGACCGCGGCTGTGGGAAAGAGCTGTACCGGGGCGCCGGTGAGCGTGGGCATGGGCGGCAGCGGCAGCGGCGCGTGCCCCGTGCCGGGGGACGCAGGGCTGCCGCGCGTGGAGGTGCCAGGGGAGGTCCCCAGCAACGGCCTGGCTCCGGAGCCTGGCCGCGACCCGTGGGTCAGTACTTGGGCCGCAGCGGCGGCGTGCGAGTGGGAGGCGAAGGCGCTCTTGGCCCCCCGGATGGCGATGTCGAGGGTGGAGACGGAGCGCTCTCGGTCGTGGTCCGCTAGGTGCTGCTCGGAGACCATTTCATTGCCGCCAGACACGTGCCGCGAGGCCGACGCGCCCGGCACGTGTGTGCCCGAGATGCGTGCATGTGGCATGGTGTTGCCCCCCGCTTCGGCCACGTGGCCGGGGGCCATCATGCTCATCCTGCCGCTGTGGCTACCACGCACGATGCCCCCGCTCGCCGCCACAGCAGAGGCGCCAGCAGCGCCAGGGGCCCCCGCACCGCCCCCGCTGCTGCCTACACAGCCACCAGCAGCCCCCGCCAGCGCCGCCGCCGCCGCCGCAAGCTCCAAAGACGTGCGCCTCCCCTGCTCCGGCGGAAGCAGGAACCGCTCCCTTGTCGCCGACGCCCCAGCTGCTGATGAAGACGCCACCCCAGCCGTCGGCGGGTCGGTCTGCTTGGCCCCTCCACTCCTGGCCGGCTCTGGTGTATGGTTCGTCTGCGACGAATCCCCCCCAAGCACCGCCTGATACAGGTTGTCGTGCATGCTTTCCAGCACCGTCACAGGGGCCCCTGCTACAGAAGACCCGGCTGGCAGCGCGTAGGCTTGCAAACCTGACACGGTAGGGCTCGCCAGTGGGCTGCTGACGTGCCGCGACGCGCTGTTGTGTTGGGACAGGCTGCCCATGATACGCTGGTGCTGCGACCCCGGACCTGAACCCTTCCTCCCAACCGAGGTCCCCAACCGGGAGCCATCCCCGGGGCTGGACGTGCTGGCGCCAGTGCCGGCGCCCCCCGTCCTCCCTGCCGAGCCGCTGCCGGGCTGCGGCTGCACGTGTGGCACGGCACCCTCCGGCAGGTGGTGCGTGCCGGAGGACATGGACAAGGGCGATGGGCCATGCGGCATGACCCCGGCGGTGAAGGACGTGGAGCTCCGCCGCTGCAGCGCGGCGTGGGCTAGCCCGGCTGCGGAGCTCAGGGACGGCACGCCACGTGGGATTGCCTGCCCCTGGGCATTCGCGGGGCCTTGGCTGGGGTGCCCCTCCAGCCAGGCAGCTGGCATGACGTTGTACGAGTGGGATTTGGCGGCCGAGCCCGTTCGGGCCTTGCTGGCGGAGTAGGCCTGCAGCATGGCCTGGTCTGCGGGGGGCAGGGTGGCGGGCGGGTCGGCGTTGCCCCACGTGGCTAGGCTTGACGAGGAGGGCACGGGCAGGCTGGAGGCGGTGGGCATCGGGGAGGAGGAGCGGGGGGCGTGGGAGGGGCGGGGGGAGGTGGAGGGGCGGCTGGTGTTGCTGAGGCGGGCGGTGTGAAGACCGGAAGAGAGGCGCACGCCGGGGTTGGACGTGCCGCGGGACCTAGGGAAGGGCGAGCGAGAGGCAGAGCGTTATGTACGGGGCGTGAGGCTGTTGCGTTGGCATAGCGCACTTACACATTGTGCCAGCTGCTCCGGTGCAGTCCCATGCAGCACGCCCAAGCCAGGTGCACCATGTTCGCCTCGCAACGTCCCACTCCCAGGTTAGCAGCGCACCGCCCAAGCGCGATGCGGGGGACCAGGCACGCGCGCACACCCACCTCGACGCCGCAGTGATGGCCCCAAGGTCCCCAACGCTCAGCCCTCCCTGAGGGGGCAGCGATGTTGCCGTGGTCACCACGCTGAGGCCGCTGGTGCCGCGGTGGCGGCTCGAGCCCGGCCCCACACCGCCGGGCGCGGACAGCGGCGAGCGGGCGGCCGCGTCCGCCTTGGCGGAGTTGGCAGGGGAGGACCCCGTGGAGGTGCCCTGCTGCGTGGGGCCCGCGGCGCTGCCCGTGCTGGAGCCGTTGCTGTAGGTCATGAGGTCGGAGGCGCGGCGGGCCTTGGCTCGGGCGTAGGAGCTGGCGGCCGCGGGGTCCATGGACGCCACGGGAGGGGGCGGCAGGCCCTGCGCAACAATACGTGGGGTAACCGCGCACCGGGGTTAATTCCTTCACTGGCCCTGCTTGTCAGTGGCTAAATACCCCATAATGCGGAGCCCATGGCTGCAACTGTCAAGCGAATGTGGCTCAGTGTCCAGCGAGGCCTAATCGTCTGAGCCTTTCCAGCCAGGGTTTGCCCTCGCGACCCTCCGGTACCGTGCCCAATCCCTGCACGGCCCATCCCTGCATGGCCACGCACCTGCGCCTGCGCCTGCGTGAGGCTCTCCTGCCGCTCCGTCAGCGCCAGCACGTACGCCATGGTGTCGGAGGCCCTCCTCGTCCGCACGCTGAGCCCCAGGGGGCTGCGTGGGCTGCACGGGGCGGCGCTGGGGCTGTTGTGCGGGCTGCGCGCAGGGCTCGGCTGGGGCCCGAACCCGGGCCTGTGGGTAAACGAGTGCGTGCCTGAGGCCCCGGAGCCACCGGGCGCGCCGGCGGGTATAAGCCGGGAGCCTGAGGCTGCGGCGGAGAAGGAGCCGGCGGGGGCGTTGGGCGCGGGGAGCAGGGTATCGTGCACGGCGGGCGCGGAGGTGGCCTGCCCGGCGGAGTTGTGCGGGGAGACGTTGGTGTGCAGCGTGCCGCGGGTGGTGAGCAGGTCGTCCGAGGTGCCCTGCTTCACCCAGCTGTTGCGCATCTGGGCCTGCGTGGCGGCGGCGGCGGTCTGCAGGGGCAGGCAGCGGGCCCCGAACCCGGTGTCCGTTAGCTGCCGCAAAACACGTGCACATCCCCTACACAAAGGACCGGCAGCTTGGCAGTGTCGCCAAATGCGCGGCAGCCCTGATGACATATCAACACACAACCACTGAAGACCAACACCAGCACCAAGTAGTCTTGTGCATGCCAGTGAGCACATTGGCTCCTCCTCCCTCCTGCCGTACCCTGCCCCCGTACCTTGAACGACGCCACCGCCTCCTGCAGCAGCGCCTGGCTCTGCGCCTCGTAGCGCCGCAGCCAGGGGTGCTCCAGCGCCTCCTGCGCGCTCAGCCGCGCGCCGGGGTCGCGGCGCAGCAGGCGCGCCACCAGGTCCTTGGCGCCCTCGCTCACCATGGCCCAGCGCCGACCGTGGAAGGCCCACTCCGCCGCCTTGACGCGCTCCAGCACCTGCTCCAGGCTGGACGCCTGGAACGGGGTCTGGGGGGCACAGGGGAGGCGGCGGGTGTGGGCAAGATCGGATTTGAGTGCCTCTTGTACGCTCTTGCGAAAGGGCAGCGACGTTTCGCGGCAGTTAGGGGCATCCATACTCAGTGCAGCTTCAGGTTTGGATAGGGTTTGGTGAGGCCACGGCTGGCTTGCTGGTGTTGATTACGTTTTGGTACGCGCGCACCGGGCCCACCTGCCCGCTGAGTAGGAAGAACAGCATGACGCCCACCGCCCACATGTCCACCTCGGGGCCGCAGCCGTGCTGCGGGCAAGGGAACGCCGCAGGGGAAACGCCAATTCCTGCCTGACATTACGGCGACATACAAGCAAGTGCGTAGCCACCAAAGCTGCGAATGCGTAGACACAAACTGCTTGCGCATTTGCTAGGCGTGTTGCGCCAGACCTCCCCCTACCCCACCCACCCACCCACCTTGCAGTAGGGCTCCTGGTCCTTGAGCAGCTCCGGGGCCACGAAGTCGGGGGTGCCCCCCGGGTCGGTGGGCGTGTAGAAGAAGGACGACAGGCTGAAGTCAATCAGCTTCACAACAGAGTCCTCGTGCCTGCAGTGCGCGGGGCAGGGGCACAACCCGGGTCCTAAGTCAGTACCGTGTGTTAAGGAGTACCTGATGTCCGGTTCGCCCGGCAGGGCGCCCGGGCGCTCGGCATCCCCTAGCAATGCCTCCGTCTCCCCAGTCTACCCCAGTCAAGAACCACAAACTCCAAACGAGCGATGCAATTTACGGCAGGGGCTCTCCCCTGGTTTGCGGCTACCAGCCCCGAGCCTACTTTACGGACCGCCTTCTGCCCTACCCCTACCCCGCCGCCTCTCCCGCAGCGCGGTGCCGCCCCCCGCCCCACACCTGGTGGCGAACACCAGGTTGTCCGGCTTGATGTCCATGTGCACGATGGCGTTGGCGTGCAGGTGCGCCACCGCCGTCAGCAGCTGCTCCGCCAGCCACCCCACCTCGCGCTCACAGTAGGTGGCGCTGCCAGCCAGCCGCTCCACCAGGCCCCCGCCCTCGCACAGCTCTGCAAGTGGCGACCGGCGGCAGACACCCGGCAGGCACACCCTCAGTGTGCCTTGTTAAGTGCTTGCCTGAAGGACGGTGTGCCCCGCAAGCAGCCCCGGCAGAGGCTCGGGCCTGGCTGTGCCAGCGGCGCGCAACAACGATGCAGTGTGGCAGTGTTGCCTCTGCCTATCCCCCGCTGAAACATGTTCACATAAGGACGGTACTATGCTCACCATCTGCACGTTGGCCTTCCTAGCGCGCTCACCCGCAATGAAGTACATGCGCGTTCGCGATTCCAGCACCTGCTTCAGGTGCACGATGTGCGGGTGGTGCCCCACCGCCGACCACACCGTGGCCTCGCGCTTCACCATCTCCATGTACTCCTTGTACGCCTCCGCCTTGATGATCTTGACCGCCACCGCCTCCCCGCTGTCATGCATGCGGCCGCGCAGCACGCACGCAAACAGCCCCGAGCCCAGCATGCGGGACCAGTCCACCTCGCAAAAGTCCGACAGCGTCAGCTCCCCGTGCGCGTTACGCAGGGCGGCAGCTGCCACCAGCTGCCTGCCGGAGGGGGTGGCCATGAGCGCCGCCGCCGCGGTTGTGGCGGCGATGGGAGCTGGTGCGGAGGCGGTGCTGTTGCGTGCCTTTGCAGCTCGGCGCTGGCGGGCGGCGGGCGTGCAGCGTGCGAGGTCCGCGGCCCATGCGTCCAGCGCCTCCTTGTCATCGCTGTACAGGTCTTTGCTAGCGCCGTTCGCGCCGACAACCCGGATGCCGTACATGACTGCGCCATTTGTGAAGTGCTGCGCAGGCAGCTCCACCACCTCGGCGACCTCGCTGGGCAGCACCGGCTTGCCCTCTGTCCCTACGAGCTGTGTACGTATACCCAGGCGGCAGTGAAGGATGGCGGCGTGGGTTAGGGGAGGGGTGCCGGAGTTGGGGACTTGACGAAAGGTGAATGTGGTGGTAATAGTAACTCTGCAGAACGCTGCGGTCGTGCGTACTATGCACAGGCTTGTGGCCTCTCCACCTTCGTGCGATAGTCGGGCCGTGCGTGGACGCGCGTGCCAAGAGCAAGGCAGCCCCGGCTGTTGCCTGCCCCAACCCAACGAAACACCCACACCCCGGAGCGCCAATGGCGAAGTGGCATCACCGTCATAACGGTAAAAGCAGTGCACGGGCGTGAGAATGCAGCGCCACACGCGCTGGGTCGCACCTTGGGATTCGTCGCATACACAAAGCCCCTCGCATCCAGCTGAGCCCAGCGCGAAAGCCACTGCTTGAAAAGGCGTGACCTTTTCCATATAAACCCATGGCGTATGGGTGTCAGCGTCTGCGCAAGGTCAGTGTTTCGCAGGTCGTTTTGGCGAATTGTACAAAATGTAGACGACAGAGGCGCGACACTGTTGCTGCCTGTATGAACTCAAGTACCTCAGGCTCAGCTTGTAGAGCTCGCACACTCGGAACAGCCTGCTGCACTGTCAGGGACTGTTCTCGCGCGGCAGAGTCCATGTTTTGCGAGGCCCTGACTTTGACGCTGCCAGAGCCCTTTTCATGGAGCTATCTGTTCATGGTATCTTTCAAATGACTTTACGACACTGGCTTTGCTGGAGTTGTAGTCATAATGGCTGGCCTGTCTCGGAGGTGCAGGTAACAAGGGACAAGGTGACAAGGGCTATTGGAACTGGACCGGCGGAATACTGGACTGGCGGGCAAGTGGAACTGGACTGTACAGGGCCAAGACGGCGTGCATCCGAGCGTCCAATCAACTTACATGACGTACACGTGTATCTGATTGGCAGAACGCCATTACACGTTTCCTTCATTCTGCGGGCCGCCTTCCGTACTGTCACTTCGGAAAATGCGATCCGAAGCATTCTTTCCTGCATAGGTCCCCATAGGAAAGGCCGCCAAGCAGGTGCCAAGCAAGTACGGTACCGCCACGCTGACACCGTGGCTGACACGCATGCCTCGACTTCTGGCGTGCGTGGGGCGTGACACAGGCATGAGAAGATGGGAAAGCCTTGTACCTGGCACCGTGACTGAACGTGCACAAGAGGGTGGTATGCCGGAAGGCTTCTGGCGACGAGGAGCCCGGTCACGAGGATGTGTGCCGTACTAAGGACAGGCGCATCACACCTTGCGAACATCAGAGCTGACAAAGCCAGGTGTTCCCTGCTTCGCACCTATCAAAACTCACCAGCACAGCATGTTGTAGAGCCATTCGCTGCAGGCCGTCAGTGGGGCGTGACGAGGCTATGCCACAGACCATCCGCATGTGCCGTAATAGTGAGGCCGCACTCCTCAACCCCCTGTGCCGCACCGGCCGTGCTGGGAAAGCCCCCACGGGATTCCCAGTGAAGCCTTGGATTCGGCTAGAGCTTTGTTCGGTTCGGTGCTGAAGCTTGGGCTGCAGCTGGGGTTGTAGCCTGTAGCGTGTAACTGCTGCGTTTGCCCAACGCTGATCCTGACTCACGAGCTACACCTGCTGCTGACGGTTGTGTATAGCAAGCCCTTATCCATGTCGCGCTGCTGTGGATAACGCCCTTTCCCGCCATAAGCACTGGTTGCTGGCCGACTTCAGTTTTGAGAGTGCGGCGGCTGGTGGGTGGTACGCAGCAGCGCCCTGTTGCCCGCGCCGTAGGCCCATAGCTGATTGCGGATGCGCAGGGTGCGCGTTACCTCATCTCCAGCTGGAATCTGGCCGCATCGCCACGTCGGAATCACATGCATTACATTCGCAGGTACCTCCAGAAGCAGTGTGATGTGTGATGCACCCCTTCAGCAGCTTTTCATCTCTGCCGTTGTGCACGCTCGACCGCTTCACAGCGCCAACTACTGCCACTGCCACAGTGCCCGCCATTGCAGTCCTACCGAAATAGACCTGCTTTTTACACCCCAAATACCATACCGTATGCCAACCATGCATAAGCCTTCACAAGCAAGCAGCCTACCTGCCGAGCCCGGTTGTGCGAACGGCCACCACCCACCAGTATCGATGGCCCGACTCGCCCTCCCCCGCTCCATGCCCCAGCCCCCGAGTTCTCATCAGTCCATACCATCTCCAGCAGCAGATTGGCAGTGGAATCAGGCTCTCAGCACGCCCGCTACGGAGCTACATCAGAGAGCCGCTGCACTCGCTGCATCACTATGCTTGCACCCTGCCACCACGTATCAGGCTACCGGTATGCAGACCCGCTACACTAAGCTCCCACGCTCCAGTGTGCGCTACTTTTGCGCCACCGGTATCCCAAGGGCAGGCGCCTGCTGCGAAGGGTACGAAACTGTCTGTTGTGAGCCTCCTGCAGGTGCAGATGGCGACGGGTAGTAGCCTTGTGGCTGCGGCTGTTGCTGCGTGTATGGCTGCGGCTGTCCGTGCGGCTGCGGTTGCCCATACGGTTGCGGCTGCCCGTACGGCTGCGGCTGCGCGTACGGCTGAGGCTGTCCGTACGGCTGCGGCTGCCCGTACGGATGGGGCTGCGCGTACGGCTGCGGCGGCGCATACGACTGCGGCTGCCCGTACGGTTGCGGTTGCCCGTACCGCTGGGGCTGCCCGTAGGGCTGGGGATGTTGCGCCTGGCCTGGGTACTGGGGCTGGGGCTGGGGCTGGGGCTGCGGCTGGGGGCCTGCATACTGGGCCCCGGGTGCGGGCACGGCCTGTGGTTGCTGCAGCACCACCACCGCAGTCTGCTGCGCAGGTGCCACCATGGGCACAGCACCCTGCAGCACCGTGAACGGCGCCGGAAAGCGCATGTTGGAGGTGAAGGTGCCCGGGCGGCGGACCACCGCCTTGATCTGGTAGGATACACTGGAGCGCACGCTGTTGCCCATGCCGGGGGCACCGAGGGTCCTGTCGTTGGATTGGAAGGTGCTGGTGGGCTTGGCGCCCATGGGCAGGTGGAAGCCAGCGAAGCGCCACTGGTAGTGGCCCGGCTGGACCACCTCCTTGGGCTGCCAGCGGTGCAGCTGCTGGCTGTCCTTGTAAAAGACGGTCTGCACGTCCCGCGTCTGGGTGCGTACCTCGGTGCGCACGTCCGCGTGGCAGTGCCCTCCTGCACTGCCGTTGCCCTGTTGGTTGCAGCTGTGTTGGTGCGTGTCGACGTGTTTGACCACCACGTCCTGCTGTATGCGCGTGACCTCAGTGCCTTGTATCTGCGGTTGCACGTGTCGGTACGACGTCGTCAGGTGGAGTGGTGGCCCAACGCAGTTTGACACCGCGTGGCGGCTGGAATTGCAGGCGTAGGGGTCTCGTGGGGGGTTAACTAACGAGGACAAATCCACAGCCCTTCTATTTCGATGAAAACCAGGTATCCTGTCGTGAAGCCCCCTTAACGTGTCGAGCGACCGTGGTTGTTTGATCCACCTGCTCGTCCCACCTTGACATCCACGCACTCGCACTCCAAATTCTCGACCAAGTTCAGGTGTACTGTCCCAGTGACCAGCTCACCGGGGTAGAAGCGGTCCCTACAATTATCCAGGGCACAATACATGTTTCCGTATGCTACTCGAGACCGCACCACATGGTGAAGCGTGGGCGTCTCGGCATTCCTCATGGCATGCGCATGGACGCGGAAGCAAGTGATGGAATAACACACCTGTCCAGGGCCACTGCTACATTGTTGCCTTTCGCAAAATTGTTTCCCATGACTGTCGTGGAACTGCTCTATGGCGTCCGGTGCAACCGGTTTACGGGCTCTCGCGTCTCAGCTATGGGAGGTGGCGAAGGCGCGTGAATAAACGGCAACCTTCACAGGATGTGTTACGGCATCAAAGAAGAGGTAGTAACGTAGTAACGACCAAGCTGGCTGGGCCGTTGTCGTACAAACGTGGCATGACTTGGTGTTGGGTCTTGGGTGCGGTGCGGTGCGGTGCGGGGGTACCGTGACGCAGTTGGGAAGGCGTTTGCGGCCGGCATTCCATAAAGGTAGGCGCATCGGCTGGCGAAAGACCTGCCCTGGTGCTTGCGTGAAGAAGCCAACCCACGAACACAAGTTCCAGGTGCCCACCTCCCTCGAATGCGGGATGGACGGGCCCCCAACCTGCTGTGGGCCACGCTGTACAGTGATGCAGCACGTCATGCTGATGGCTTTATGCAGGCAAGGCAGGCAAGGCTGTTGCTGACTTCGTTGTACTGGACCACTTGTCTGCGCCGACCACAACGATCCCTGCACCTCTGCCCCTTCGTGTGCAGCAGGTGAGGAGGGACGTGCCAAGGAGCCGCCACCAGCCACTCGCCGCACATGGCCATCGATCCCACCGGACCACGGCGCTCATCCCTGGGAGGGAGGCAAACAGAGTGGCCCAATCCGTGTGTGTACACTGAGACGGCAAGCATGCGTACGCTGTAGCGTGTGCAAGTGCTTGGCTGCTCCCTTTGGAGCAAGCACGTGCGCTAGGGGCACGAGAGCGTGGAGTTGCATGAACGCAGGGGCATGAACGCTTATCGCTGCTGAGGAGCAGGCTGCGGTGTTTGGACAGGTTTGGACGACGCGGATCGCGAGCGCATCATGCCGCATGCTTCCTGAAGGCAACTTAGGATACGGCACAACATATGTAGCTGCGAGCGACGGCCCTGACAGCTATGTGGTGACACCATGTGACGACGTGACGTCACTGTGTGTTGGCTCTGGTAGTCCTTGCACACGCGCAACACCTCCTCACACAGAAGGCCCCCGTCAACGCGTCAAAGTACAACACAAGTAGTGCCTCCCAGTTCCTGTCAACCCCCTTGTCGCCGCTACTCAGCACTGTTCCGTTCCATTCGGCACCTCACGCTGTGGCCACTTGCACATCCGCATCGTGGTCCACGCTCACTGAACCCGCTGTTATCCACCATACCGGCATGGGGACAGCATATCCCCAACCCCGCAACGCACCCTCGCACCTGCTACCACAAACGCTCCACCCTCACAGCGACACCCTTCTACCTGCACCCCAGTCCGCGCACAACTGCACAGCACCCCGTTGCATTCACGGCTGCAGAGGGAAGGTGACGTCCGCCGCGATGGTCTTGTCCCCGAAGTGCTTCCGCAGCGCCTCCAGCAGCCCCATGCCCGTGGCCTTGTCCGTCAGCGGGTCGCACACCAGGTACAGCTCCATGTCCCTGTCCCGGCTGGCCAGCAGCACGGCGTGGTCGTCCGCGAACCAGGCCAGCTTGTTGGGCCGAGACGGCTGCGCCGGCGAGTGCAGCAGCGAGTGCAGCTGCGTGTAGTAGGCGGTCAGCCGCGCCGCGCCGTCGGGTGTGCGGTGCAGCGCGCAGGGCGGCGAGAAGGCCACCTGCTGCAGCGCCTGGAAGCGCACGGCGTAGCTCCACAGGGGCGTGTGGCCAAACTTGCCGCCTGGTCACGAGGGAGAAGCAGCGCAGCGGGTGAGGGTCAGTGCCGCGTGGTTGCGAATGCGTCACCGGGACACCTACTCAGGCGCATTGTGGCATCGGATGCAGGCAAGCCTACATCTGTGGCACACCCATGCAGGCGTGGCTCACCCAGGGGTCGGGGCAGGCTCTCCACGCTCAGCACGTTGAGGTGCTGTTGCTGCTGCTGGTGTTGCTGCCGTCCGCTGCCGTCCGCCGAGCCCCGCCCTGGCCGCTGCCGTGCCCCCGGCCCCAGCCCCGCCGCTGCCTTGAGCCGCTGCAGCAGCCCCGCCGCCCCCGCCTGGTCCTGGAACCAGGCACGTGCAGCCGACAGCTGGTGGAACGCCTCCGCGCTGCCGGCCAGGAACACCAGGTACATGCCTGCAACAGGCAAGACAACGTCTGCAACGGGTCTCATGCAGTCCGAAGGGACGTGATGCTTCTATGGGCGCGTACGCGGTGCAGGCATAGCAGAGCAGTTACGCTGGGGATGCATAGCGTGCACACACCGCTGGGGTCACGCTGGAGGTTTCCAGCTAGCTGTATCAGAGGCTGCGTAGTGTGCAAAGATGGGTGTAAGGTTGTTCAACACCAGAGGAGAGCTGCTCGCCAGGCTTGAGCCCGGCCAGCCAGGGCTCCCACCGCACCTGCGTGCTCGTCCAGGTAGTGGATGTGGGCGTGCAGGAAGGCGTCCGCGTTGAAGTGCGGCAGGCACACGGGGGAGAAGGCCTCGCCGTGGCCGTGCCTGGTTGGTGTGGGGCAGGAGAGAGGGTTTAATATTCCAAACATTCTAAGCTTCAACACTGGTGGGCAGGGAAGGGCAAAGAACAGGGGCTTGGTTAGGTACAGCGACAAATGAAGGGCCGTAGGCACCGCTCTCGAGGGTTGAGGAGGTACGGTAAGGACTGTTGGCAGCCCACTTGGCCGGGAGGTGTCAAAACGAGACCCCACCCCACCTGTACGCGTTGTTGCACATGACGAAGTTGGCCAGCAGCAGCACGTCGTCGGGGTGCAGGTGCGGCTGCCCGCGCGCCCGGCACGTGGCCACCACGCACGACTCCGCCATCAGCAGCGCGTACAGCCCCGACCCAGATTGCTGCGGGGCCGGATGACATAGAATATGACGGAAGCTGAGTTACCGCCAGTAAGCGCAGGTACGCACTATCCACTTACGGTAATGATGCCAAACTGGCGGCAACCGCACGGAGCAGCCGGTGCATGTAACACCACCCGTCCTGACACTTCCGCACGTCCACAGCCTCTGCACTGGTATCCTTTACCGGTATATAGCGCCTGCACAGCCCTTACTTCTAACGGTGCTCCTCTCCTGCCGCTATGGCCTACAATGCCTGGTGCGACCTTTCGTTTTCTGTCCCCCAAACCCATCATCCTAGTGCGACCTCTCGTTCTCTGTCCCCCAAACCCCATCCTCCAGCTGCAGCAGCCCAGCGCGTTAACCCACTCTCAGCGCCTCCGCCAGTAGCTCCGTGGCCGCCGCCCTGTCGGCCGCCGGCACTGGCAGCGGGCGGAAGGCAGCCAGCAGGTAGGCCGCGTCGCCCGCCAGCAGGCAGCGCTGCACCAGCGAGGACAGTACGCCGCCAACGCCGTCGAGCAGCGAGCGCACGTCGTATGAGGGGTTGCGCTGGATGATGCGCTCCAAACCTGGCCGGGGGTGCAGCGGAAGCACACGAGTCGTGCGGGACGCTTGACAAGATACCGTGTAGCCGTGGTGAGCAGGGAAGGCAGCCGACTCGCCGGCTGCATCAAGGCATGCAGGAATCTGCTCGTCCTGCCTGCTTGACACGCGTGTGTGGACTGGCCCCTGTGCTTTGGAAGGTTTCCGCTGTCCCTGCTTCCTACCCGTGCGCCCCTACCAGCACGGTTCGCGCAGGACCGCGGTCCCCACCTGTGGTTACCACCAGCACCAGCTGGCCGTGCAGCAGCTCCAGCTGCTTCTTGAGCGCGGTGGCGGGCTCGCCCAGGCTGGACGCAGCCACGAAGTACAGCGGGCCGTGCGTGCGGAACACGATGAGCGCGGGGCCGCAGCGGATGTGCTGCACGGCGTCCCCTTGGGCGGACACCACGGATATGAGGGCGGATATGAGGGCGGAGAGGCCCACCAGGGAGGCCTCGTCTCCGTGGTAGCTGTACACGGGCTTGCCGGAGGAGGAGAGGATGAAAAAGTGCTTGGGGTAGAGGTGCCAGGGGAAGGGACCGTTGGGCGTGGAGGCGGCTGGGGCTGGCAAGGAGGGGGATGGCGCAGGGGATGCAGGGGATGGAGGGGAGGCAGCGGCGCAGGGGGGTTTGGACGGCGGAGAAGCAGGCGCGTGGGTGATGTGCGGATCAGGGCTGGCGGGCTCTGGCCGCTGCTCGCCAGTAAAGCTGCGCGTGCGCTCATGCGCTTGTGGCTCCTCTTCTTGGGCATCTACGGTGGCGTGCTGGGCCACGGGGCGGGGCCCTGGCTCAGCCTCGGCAGCTGTTGTCCCTGCAGCCGCTGCAGCTGCCGCTGCAGGTGCCGCGGCTGAAGGCTGCCGTTTGAGCGCGAGGCTCGCCACCGCAGCCTCGATGGCTTCTACGCTTTCACCTAGCTGGTCGTCACCAAGCTCGTTCGATGAGCGGAGGACGGTGGCTGGAGGCGTGCCCGGGCCTGCCTCCGCCACCTCCGACGGGCCCCCGGCGTCCCCGTCCCCGTCCCCAACTTCGTCTGCATCGTCTTGTGCCCCCCTGGCGGCCCCCACGCTTGCAGCGTCGTCATCATCGTCTGCTTCGCTGTCATGCTCGGGGTCCGCTGGGGCAGCAGCTGCCTCCGCGACTGGGTCAGGGTTGGATCGTCTCCGTGCGTTCGCGGCTGACTCCAGCACAGGCTCTTCAATGTCCATTTGCACTGACGGTCACGCTGTAAGTGGCTGATGTGATTACATCATGTCGCGAGGAGGCTTTCTGCACGCTGGTTTTCAGAAGAAATTTACAGACGGTCCTTGCGACTAGCTGTAGCCAAATGAGGATAGCAACAATAGGATAAAATGGCAGGTTGGCGATTGAAAATAGCTCTGCGTGGCTGTGTCCTTGTCCGATTTGGTGATGGTTCCGACACCATGAACCAGTTTTGTTGTGGGGCTCCGGCGGCACCACAGTCATAAACCTGAGAACGCACAATGAACATATCTTGTAGTTGTATCTAGGTAGCATTGCAGGGCATATCATACGGGCCTCCCTAGGGAGCTTCACTTAAGGTCAGATACAGCTGCCCGGGCACAGAGATGAGCTGGGAAAGCATTAAGGAAGACCTGGGAGCACCCGCAACGCAACGTCTGCAGGCTTTGCAGCAGCTGGAGGTCAGCCGGCTGTCTGTCCATCCAAAGCTTTTTTGACTTGGCCGCGCCGCAGCCGGCTACAGTTGCAGACAACTAGTGCGTTTGCTGGCGTTAATGCTCTCTGACATGCAGCTGCTGCGCTCTCTGCAGGGACTGTTCAAGACGCAGCCCCTGGGGAAAGCTGACATTGGCGAACTGCTCGACCTCGCCCCGAACCTCCTGGCCGACAACAACAGCAAGGTAATTATACTGCCTCATGCCGATGCACCGTCGGTACTATGTGCCCTGTGAGCGGTCGGTCAAGCTTACAAACCGATTTCCCCGCGCAGGTAGCGCAGCAAGCTCTGGACGCAATCAACGCCCTCGTGCTGCGTGACCAGGAGGGGGTCAAACCATTCGTCAGCAACCTTGCGCGCGCAGTGGTGAGTTCAGCTGTCGGTTGTGATGGTGCTCAACTCGGAGGTGCTGCAGTCTTGCACACAGCGGCTGTGCGTCGCTCATGCACTGTGCTTGCTTGGTAGGTGATACCGTACAGCATCTGCCCTACATGTATTCAAGCATGGAACGCTCTGCTGTCAACAGGGCGAGCGGCTCGGGGACAGCCAGCAGGTGGTGCGGGCCAAAGCCCTGCAGGTGCTCGTCAGCCTCTTCCAGCTGCACAAGCCTGAGCTTGTGTGGAGCCAGCTGTCTCCCCTGTGGCAGCATAAGAACTGGAAAGTTAAGCACGGTCTCCTGGAGGTACTAGCCGAGGCTGTCAAGACGTCAGGCTCCAACGTGTTGCTGGGCAACAAGGACCAGTACAACTCCGTGCTCAAGCAAGTGGTCAAGATGGCAGACGACCCCGATATGTGAGCTAGCAAGGGTTCTTGTTGCTGATATGACCACTGCGGCTTAGAAGTCTGCTGTACGTGTGTGTACGGCACGGTTTTGGCGGGCCATGGTAAAACAAGTGATCAGGTTGTGCCGGGCCTAAAGGCAACGCGTTCCGTCCTCGCTTGCTCTCAGGACCGTGCGGGACGCGGCCGCTAACTGCCTAGCGGAAATCCACAACGTGGCTCCCTCCGCTGTGGTCGCCACGGTCAACGCCTCCAGTTTGCGGCCCATGCAGCAGCGGGAGCTGTTGGGCCGCTTGGGCGCCGCCGGCTGCTACGACGAGTCCACATGCGACGTGCCTGCCGCTGCCTCAAACCACACTGCATCACTTACCTCCCATGCCATCGACATCGGCGCGCAGTTCGACGCTCCAGAAGCTCCCAGGCCAGAGTCCCGCCGGCCAGCTGCTGTGGCACCAGCACCGGCCGGACCGCCCGCAGCCGCGTCCGCACTGGTGAAGCGCGGGGGGTTCAAGGACGGCGGGGGCGTGTCCCTCGACGGAGAGCTGCCCCCAGCCACGCCGATTCCGATCACGTCTGAGCGGGAGCTGCGTGCGGACATGGAGGCGGCAGTGGCGACGCTGGCGCAGGCGCCGAACGCGGAGTGGCAGGACCGCATGGCGGCTATGCAGCGAGTCGAGGGGTTGTTGCTGGGCGGGGCGGCGGAGTACGAGGGCTTCCACGAGTCGCTCAAGGGCCTTGCGCAGGCGCTCTCGCAGCAGTTCAAGGAGCGGCGCTCCATCATCGCTCGCCAGGCGTGCCACCTCATATGCGTGCTGGTGCGCTCGCTGGGTGCGCAGTTCGAGCCGCAGGCGCTCACGCTGCTGCCCACGCTCTTCGGCGTGCTGGTCATCACCGTGCAGGTGCGGCGGGGCCTGCCGCCTGCTGCACATTTAAATTGAAACCATGCGAGGCTCTTTGACGACTCACTGCTTGGTCATGTCGGCACTGCCTCCGCTTTTGCACTAGCCGGGACTGTTCACACTATACCATCTTGCACAAAGCCTGAAACACCACATGTGTGTGCACGTAGGTGATGGCAGAGTCTGCAGACGCCGGCATGCGCGACATCCTGCGGCACTGCCAGACCGGCCGCCTGGTGCAGGCCATTGCGGACTGCGTGTGCAAGGAGAAGAACCCCAAGACGCGGCAGTTCGCCGCCAACTACGTCAAGCTGGTAAGCTCAGCACCCGGGGTCGCACCTCACCCAATCTGTGTCCACGCGTTCTGTCTCCAATGAAAAAAATACTCAACTGTGTGTTGGTATTCTCACTGCAGATCCTGGAGGACTGGGACGCGGGCGTGTGGGGCCGGCAGCTGGAGGCGGTTGAGGCGGCCATCCGCGCTGCCGCGCAGGACTCGGGGGCGGACACGCGGCAGGCGGCGCGTGGCATCATGGCGCTGTACCACGCCGCCATGCCCGAACGCGCCGCCGCCTTCCTGAAGCGCCTGGACGGCGGCTTGCAGGACAAGCTGTCCGCGGGCCTGGGCGGGGCGGCGAAGGCGCCAAGTGAGTGAAACGCTGTCACAATATGACCAGCTACATTGGTGGTTGGCCTACCACTTGGTGCCAAATGCCTTTGGGGTAACGCAAGCTGCCTTGATGTGTGCCTGCATTGAAGTTGCTGTAGTCCAATTGTCGCTTGTGACCAAGCAGTGCACATGATGTCCTTGTACTCAACACGTGTCCTACCGCCCCTTTGCCGTTCTGCAGGCACCCGCCCGGCGTCGTCCCTGTCGCGCGCCGCCATGGCCGCCAGCAAGTTCGCTCGCCAGGCGTCCTTGCCGGTTCAGAGTGCATCAGGTCCGTGGCCGTGCGCTCGTGTGTATACATAATGGATAGCAGGCTACCCTTGTACTCAGCAGCACTTTGCTTGAGCCCGTCATTACCCCCCGTCGTACTGGGTAGCACCGTACCGGCCATTACATGTGTGCTACTTCACACATGGCTACCACAGGAGGCGACGACATCGTCATCATGGTGGCGGGGCCCAAGCAGGAGCGGACCCGCATGGAGCCCCCGCAGCAGGCTCCGCAGCGGCAGGCGCCCGAGGAGCCCGCCGCCTCAGCGGCCGCTGCCGCCGCTCGCCCCCGCGGATCATCCCGCGTCAGCAACGCCTTCGCTGCGCTGCCCATGGGCGGCAGCTCCAGCGAGGTGCTCACGTCCCTGCCGCCGGAGCTCCCGGCGGCGCGGCCGCAGGGCTCGGTGGCTGCGGGCGGGGCGCCGGCGGCTGCGCGCGGTGGCAGGAAGTCCCTGTGCCTGCCGCCCGGCCGCATCCCCGGCGGCTCCGCGGACCTGACAGCGCTGCTGGGCGACGGCGCTGGCAGCGGCAGCAGCCAGGCTGGTGAGGACGACGATGCGTGTGGGAATGACGTGCGGGAGGCCGAGGCTGTAGACCAGAGGAAGGTGGTGCAGGAGGCAGAGGGAGGGCCGCAGCTGGAGGAGGCGGAGGCGGGGGGCGAGCCGGGAGGGAAGGGCGCGGTTGAGGAGGAGCAGCAGCGTGGGACAGAGGCTGCGCATGGCGAGCAGAGCGCGGCTGGTGTGCAGGATGCGTCTGGCGAGGGCTGTGCGTAGAGAGCATGCGTGCAAGGTGCTTGGTGGCATATGCTGTGCTGGTTGGCAGGGAGGACCTGGTCGCACGGTGGCAGCTGTAGTTCTGCGTGGTGTCGCGCAGGGATGTTGGGCTGCCTCCCGCGCCCGTCCCTGTGCGAGCGCGCCCTGTAAGGTACATGGCAGCGCCGCGCCCGAGCCTCCCTGCCAGCCAGCACAGCACAGCACAGTCTATGGCACCACCTACCCTGACAGCCTGCCGCCCTGCTGTGCACCCGCCCTCGGCTGCCGCAGACCCGGGCGCGCAGGCGCGGTTAGCAGCGCTACGGAGAAGGTCAGCCCTTCCGTTCGACCTGCCACAGCGTGTTCCAGCCCCAGCCCCAGCACCCACACCAGCGTCTGTTGCGCTCAGGACAGCCGTGCCGGTGGCTCCAGCATCCGAGCGGCCTCGCACGTCATCAGATGGCACCGTGGCAGCTGGGACAAGCAGCCGCCCGCCATCAGGCCAAGGTGCGCTCTGCTACCCATAGTACTGCTGTAGTAAGTCATTGCATTCCTTGCTGCACAGCCGCCGTGAAAGAGCGAGCTAGGATGGTGGCCGGAGCCCTGAGAACGTGTGGATGGCATTTTTGGCCTGCCTGTGCGCAAGGTGCGACCCGTGGCTTCAGGCACTGCAACACACGTCTGGTACGTGTCCAGCAGGCTTTGCTCATCCACCCCGGCCAAGCGCTGCGTGGGCCGACAGGAGTGGGACAGCAGCCGCAGCTACCCATGCAGGGGCTCCAGCTTCCGGGGTGTCAGCTGCGCCAGCCGGCCCTGCTGCCTTCGGGCCGGGCCTGGTGCCCCTGCCGCGCGTGACGGCCGCATTGGTGGGAGGTCCACGCACGTGGAACGATAAGGTACGACGTACGACTTGCATCCGCTGCCGCCTGCTCTGCTGCTGTTGTTCCAGCTGCAAACAGACCTCTGTCCACAACTGCGGCATAAGCAGCATGCTGCATGTGGCTCACCCGGTCCGCGCACCTTCCTGGTATCACAGACTGCTCTACTTCTGTAAGCGGATGTGACGTTTTTGGACTGACAACCCCCTTTAGGTGGAGGCGCTGTCCGCCCTGGCGCTGCACGTGCGGGCCAGCGCCCCGGGTGGCAGTACGGTGGTCGACGGGGCCACCGCCTCCCTGGCCGCCGAGCCGGAGCGCGTGGCGGCGGCACTGGAGCGTGTGCGGGAGCGCCTGTTCGAGGCGCTGGATGATCCACACCAGAAGGTGCGTGCGTAACGATACGCCTGCCTATGCCACCAACCACGGCCTTGACGTGAATCGCCCTGGGAAGTTGAGATGGCATGGCACCGCATGCACCAAACCTAGCGCCCATGGTAGGCACGAGCAGCGGAATGGCAACTATCGGAACCGGGCTTTTAAGGATTGATAACCACTGCCATTTGGCGGTATAAAGTATGCGGTACTCCTTCGCAGGTTCTGAGCGCCGCGCTGTCCCTGGTGGGCGACGTGGTGCGTGCGCACCCCCGCGTGCTGGAGGCGCAGCTGGACCGCCTGCTGCCGCTGCTGTTCAACAAGGGCGCGGACAGCAAGGAGCTGCAGCGCGCCGCGTGCGCAGAGGTGCTGGCAGGTGCGCCCCAGGGCCATCGCTGCTCGTCCGCGTCCCGTTTCTGGTGTACTGTGCATGTCGTGAGAGTGCCGCCGGGTCCTCCCTGCTAGGGGTGCGGAAGCATGTTGGGGGCTGATGAGCCAGCTGACGGTACGCGGTAATCCCTTTGGTTCGCCGGCCTGCAGAATGCGGCAGGTCGTACCGGCCAGAGGTGCTGCTGCCGGTGCTCAGCAAGTGCCTGGACCTGGTCCGTGTGCCGCGAGGGCGGCAGGCGGTGCTGGAGTTCTGCCGCGCGCACGTGCTGCGGGGGCCGGCCGGGCAGGACGGCGCGGAGCCCGCAGCGCCCGTCAACACCACACACCTCAAGTAGGTTGAGCCTGGGACAGCGACCGCCCTCCGGTACCTGTTCGCTTGCGTAACAGCAGGCCGGTGCACGAGCGGACGCCTAGCTACATGGCAACTGGCGCCGGACCCACACTGCATAATTGCCTCGGCCAGGCTTGCTCAGCCGCCGCGATGCCTGCATCAATCCAGTAAACAGCTGGCTATCTCTCGGCGGTGCTGTGCTTGCTGGCCGTTCACATCCGTTACCCGCTGCCCGTTTCACACTACGGCTTTCCGTTGCACGCCTCTGTGCAGGCACTGGCTGGTGCGGCTGGCCCCACTGCTGGAGGACAAGAGCGCCGACCTGCGGCGGCGGGCCGTGGAGCTGATGGAGGGCCTGGCGGCGGCGCCGTGGGCGCGGGAGCCCATCGCCTTCGTGGCATACCAGCACAACAGCGCAGACATGGTGCGGAGCAGGGTAGCGGGCTGGGCTGGGCTGGGATACCATGTGTCCTAGAGGCTCGACGCGTCCGTCTGGTGGAATTGGATGTGCATGCAGCAAGTACAGAGCGCTGCAGATGATACGAGATGTTTTCTTATGGCGCCGGCTATCCACTGCACCTATGGCTGCAGGGGCCCCTGCGGCGCTACCTGCTCGCCACCCAAGGCCCGCCCGGCCACTCCACGCAACAGCTGGGCGTCACCGCCGCCGCCCCCAGCAGCAGCATGACCGGGACGGTCACCGGCAGCACCCTCTTCGTGGGCGGGCCTCAAGCAGCCGCTGCCGCCGCCGCCCACCCGCACATGACGATAAGCGGCGTGCCGCCCGCCACCACCTCAGACGCCCGTATCCCGCTTCCCTCCGCCAACCACGTGCTGCCCACAAACGCGCCGTCCGTATCGCACACACAACCGCCCGGCCAGCCTCTCAGCCAGCCGGCAGCTGTTGCGCGGTCGAGCAGCATGCCCGGTACGACCACAGCGCCAGCACCTCACATGGCTGCACCCATGCCTGGGGGGACAGCGTCGTGGGGCGGCCAGCGCCCAGCGTCAGTCAACCAGCCACCCTTCTCAACCCAACAGCACTACCAGCCACAGACAGCCCAGCACCAGCACCACCCCGCGCAGCTTCCCACAGCCGCAGCACCCTCCTTCCGCCCGGCCACCTCCGCACTCCCTCTCCAGCCCGCCTACCGCACCTCAGCAGGCGGCGGCCTCCCCGACCCCTACTCCGCCCCCTACCTCTCCCAGCACCTCCCCGGCGCCGCCAGCCCCCCGTCGTACAGCACCTCCCCGCCCGTACGTCGTACACCCGAGGTACCTCGCGAGCCGGCGGCGCAGCAGGTGTTCCTGGCCCAGCTGCTGGACGCGGCCCGGGCCGCCCTGGCCCATGGGTCACCCGTGGGGGCGGCTGGGTCCAGCGGTGGCGGCGGCGTGATGGCGACGGCGGCGCTATTTGGCGGCACGGCGGCGGGGCTGGCGGCGCAGACGCGCTGCATGGAGGATCTCATGGACGCAGTGGCGAGGTGCAGCAGGGAGGTGTGGAGCAGGACGTTCCCGCTGGTGGGTGCTGGTGGTGGGGCTGCGTGGGGTCCATGCCTGCTGCTTGGGGCCGCAATTGCATACGAGGGCGTGGTCATCTCGGGAGAGGGCACTGTTGATACTGCGCCAATGGTTGAGAGCGTGGGTGCAGGATACGGTTACGGTATGAAGTGGGCGACTTGGTGGTGTGCTTGCTTGGCTGTTCGCAGCTGATGGTGGACGTGAGCGCCTGGGTGCGGCACCCCAGCAAGGCGGTGCGCAGCATGTGCTACGCGCTGCTGCGGGAGCTGCTGTGCTGCCAGCCGCAGCTCTTCACGGACGCCAACCTGGAGAGCCAAGTCGGGCTGCTGCTGCAGGGCTGCGGTGACGCAAGCAAAGAGGTAAGGCCGCCCTCCGCCTCACCAAACCTGCAGTGCTTATGACATAAAGCCCTCCATTGGCCCTCGAGCGTCGTGATCATGTTCCTTTTCCTGTCAGCACAGCCCAGTTCGTGCACACAGGTTGGTCTCTGAAGTGCCTTTCTACGAAATACTCTCAGTACAGCACTGTGGCCCCATGCAGGCGGCCATGACTGCCAGCCAGGCGCTGCGCACGCTGCTGGGCACCTGCAACGCGCACAAGGCCATGCTGCTGCTGCAGCTGCTGCTGCCGCGGGAGCGCGACGCGCACCGACGTGCGCAGGCGGCGGGGCAGGGGCAGGCGGCGGAGGGCCAGGCGGTGCGCGGGGAGCGGCTGGTGGCGGTGATGGACGGCGCGCGGCAGCTGGCTGGAAGGTGCGCACCCCGGCCGTGGGGCCCGCCCCAAGACCAACATTCACCTGAGAGCCGCTTGATACCTGAAGAGATGAGCTAGGTGCCTTAATGGATACAACGGCAGTGCCTGCGTACGGCTAAGCCAACCTCCATGTCATGCAAAGCGCTGCTGTTGCAAGGTAGTGGCGCAAGGGATGCCAGGTAACAGTTAGCCGTTGGCGCCCTCGCCACCTACAGGCACCTTGTCCTTACCCGCCCGCTCGTTGCCTCCCCGCCCAACCTATCCTCGCTGCCACCAGGCTGGACCGCTCCGAGCTCCAGGCGCTGGCGTTCAGCCCGCACCCGCACACCGGCACCACGCTGCTTGAGGGGCTGGTGTCCAACCTAAACGACTCCGAGACCACGGTGCGCAAGAGCGCCGTCATCGCGCTGGCGGACCTGTGGTACCGCCTGGGGCACGGGTGAGCAGGGGGGGCGGGGGGGCGGTTGGGTGTAGGTACGGGTAGGCATGGCATAATCAGTGGGCGGCTCCTCCAAGACCACGTTCCGCTCTACAACTTCACAGCTTTGTGTTTAGCCAGGTTGAATCAGTGGGCGGGGTGCCAGTTGGAATGGCCAAGTACCGAAAGGGACAGGAAAGTGACCCTTTGCGTATTAGCAGGGAGGGCGGAAGCCGAGGACAGGGACAGAAGAAACGAGCTTGATGTCGTGACTTGCTACAGAATGCAGGCTAGGCGCGGCCTGGGTACAGTGCGAACTTGACTTGGCTCGGCCCATCTTGGTGCCCTCCCTGCGCAGGGTGCGCGACGTGCTGCAGGTGCTGGCGCTGTCGTCGTACCACCTGCTGTGCGTGTACTACCTCAAGCTGCACGGCGTCAGCGCCATGCAGCCGGGGGAGAACCCCGTGCAGCACCCGCTGGTGCTGGGGGGAGGCGGCGCGGCAGCAGCAGCGGCGCAGCCGACGGGAGGCGCCGGCAACAGCAGCGGGGGCATGGGTTCCGGCATGGGCGCCCTGGGTGGAAGCGGCGTTGGTGGTGCCAGGCCATGACTTGGGTTGGCTAGCAGGACAGGACGGATGCAGTCATGCAGTACATATGGCAATCAAATTCAGACAGGACACAGACCCCTGTGTAGCGGCTGGCGCGTGCGTGAATGGAGCAGGTGATCGTAGATTGGCAGTTTCTAGTTGCAGGCCTGGACGATGCACAGCGGCTACCCTAGCTAGGGTGGCCTCGAGGTTAGGTTTGTTGAGCAGAGCGAGGCAGTCTCCGCTTGTGGAACAGTACGCGATACGCCTTATGCATGGTTGGGCTGTTTGTCACGTTGGGTAGCAGTGACTAAATTGGGAGGTTGTAATGACCGGCTCATGGAATGTGTCTACCGGGCTGGTACACCTCTCGCTCTTCCACTTTGGGGCACGCCATAGGTGCCCAAACTCAAAGACGCAGCAGCTGGCAGCAGCAGCAGTCCGGACTGCTTCGTGCGGTAACCATGTAACACGACAACTCAATCAGGGTATGTTCGGCAAGGAACTCGTTGGTGCAGGCCCCCGCGGTGGCACTGCAGCTTCTGCATACGGTAACAACATACAGTACGGGATCCCCATATGTGGTGGTTTGCTGCGTACTGGCGCCAGAGGTGCGATAGCAATTTGTTACATGTCGCCATCTGTGAGCATGCAGTCTGAGACAGCGATTAGGGCCCGGTAGTGGCCTTGCATATAGCCGCTCCTCCAAATGGTATACGGGTGTCGCAAAGCCCAAGCTGCGCCTAACAGTTGCCTCATCCTCCCTGCTGCTACAGTCGCACCCAACCGCTACACAACCTCCAATCCCGTAACAGCTCCCTGGCAAATATGACATGGCAGTGCTATGGCACCGCACCTGCAGCACTCCTGCGCCTAAGGGCCCCTACCGCGCATGCCATGTATATAGTTACTATGGCAGTATGCCGGATACTGCTTAGCTGAATCTAAGCGTGGCAAACCTCCGGACGCACACCTATGTACCCTTAACCACAATCACGAAAGGGGAATTATTATTCATCCCAAACCCACATTACACAGCATCACTTTGCGCCCTTTCGCTACACCGCATGCCCCTGCTCCCTCAGCGCGCCGCACTGCTGAAGGGCATCGAAACAAGAGCCCTCCCCGCCCCGGACGATCCCCCCAGCTCCTTGAGGTCATCAAAGGCGTCCCCTGCCATCAGGTCCACCTTGCCCACCCCCGCCACCGCCGGCCCGCTGCTGCTGCCCCCGAACGGGCTGCCCCCCGAGGACCCCTGCGGCGCTGGCCCAGACAGGGGTTTCAGCATCCCCATTGGCAGGCCGAGGCCGGGGCCACCAGCCGCAGACTTGGGGCCGGGGCCGTGGGACTCCAGGACCGCGAACTTGGGGGCCGGTCCGGAGGGCTTACCGGCCCTGGCGGGCTTACCGGGGCTGGCGGCGGCAGGCAGCACCACGCCAGCGGCGTTGGTGGTGGTGCTGGAGGAGGACGTGGAGCCGGACAGCAGGGACGGTTGGCGGTTGAGGTTGGAGTTGGCGGCGCTGCTGCCGGAGCCGGCGCCGAAGCTCATGAGGCGGCTGGTTATGCGCGCGGCCATGGAGTTGCTGTTGGCGGGGCCCAGGGGGGGCATGCCGGTGGAGGCGTCGGAGGGCAGGCCGGGGCCGCGGGCGGTGGACGAGCCGCCAGCGGCGACGGAGAAGAGGTTGCTTGACTGCTGCCTCGAGGGCGTGCCGTTGGCGCCGCTGGTTAGGGCGGCCCGCATGATGAGCCTCTGTGGATGCCGAGGGTATGCAGGAGGAGCGTTGCCAGTCAGTACCAGTGCTACAAGAGCGGCTGAGTTGACAGCAACGTGTTCAACGCCAAGCGCTCAAGGTACAACATGATGCATCCTTATAGTGCAGTCTGTCTGTTACCAACACCAGGCGTCCGGCCGCCTCCCTTCCAAAATCCCACTGCTCCTTTCCATTGCAGCCTATCACCAGCGCCCTGCTGTCCTACTTCCCGTTCCCCACCTGCAGCTTCTCCGGCTGCGCCAGGATAAAGGACGACGCAGCGATGGCGGACGAGGAGCTGCTCCCGCCCACCGTGCTGGCCGTGCTGCGCGCGCTCAGCGGCTCCGACTCCAGTGCTGCCGCCACCAGCGAGGCCAGGTCCAGCGGCGGCACCATGCCGAGCGCCCGCCGCGGGGAGGTCTCCGCCGGCGTCGCCGCCACCTCGGTGTGCCGCAGCGACAGCTCCGCCGGCGTCTCCGTCGCCACGTCCGCGACGTCGGGGCGGAGGAACTCCGCCTCGGCCTCCGTGGATGCGTCCACCTTGTGGCCTGCAGCAGCGGCGGCGGAGCCAGTCCCGCCTCCCGGCAGCGAGGGGAAGGGCACCGGGCTGGCGCCGCGGGACACGAGCTCGTTGCGGCTGTTGGCGTCCGCCAGCCGCAGCGAGGCCGTGATCTGGGTCAGCTGCTCCAGGGCCTGGTCCTCCGACAACGTGTCCTCGAACAGGCAGTCGATGATCGCGCGCACCTTGGCGTGCACGTCGGGGGTGGCGGGGGGTGGGGTGAGGGGCGCGTCCCAGATGTCTGGCAGCAGGCGGGATGGGCTGTCGGAGAGGTGCTCGGGGGCGTCGGAGGCGACGGAGTCGGGGGAGTGGAGCGACACGGACATGGGGCAGGGGGCGCCGCCACCGCTGCTGGAGGAGCGGCCGCCAGGCAGCACGGAGGTGAGGAGCGCCTTGGTGCGGCGCTTGAGGGAGGCCATCTTGGTCTCGTGCTCCAGCGCTTGGCGCCGCAGGGCGGCTTTGAGCTCCTGGACCTGTGGGCGTGCAGGGTGCAGGGGCCAAGGACAGAGCTGAGGCGGTGGGCCAAGCTGTTACGCTGTGGCTGAGCTAAAGGCTTCAGCTAGACTTAACTAAACCATAATATGCAGGGAGCTCTTGCAGGCATAGGCACTGGCGTATAATGAGCTGCGCAGTGTGTGTGTCTTAAGGAGTAGCTGCCCACCTGCCATGCGTCGGAGGCTGTCTGCTTTGCCACTGCAGCTTCAGTCTCCATGCGCAAGGTTTGCACTTGGAGGTCTCGGTTATCCAGCATCAGTTTGTCATGCTCCTCTTGTAGCTGGAACCCCTTGAGTGTTAGCCGGTGGACCTGGTGTAGGGGAAGTGCACAAAATGGGTCGTGTGCTACAACGGCTGTTGCATTTTGCGTAGTGAGGTCACCCAACTGGTGGCACATTCGGCAACAGTTGTGTCTTACGCAATATATGACGAGCATGAAAGCTTGTTGCCATGGGGTGGATTGTTTGTGTACCTGGGGTCCTGGGCAGCCACTGACGTGTTCGACAGCTGCCACACCACCTACCTTGGCCGTGAGGAGACGGTTTTGGTTTGTAAGCTGGTCCACCGCACCCTTTGCGTCGCTAAGTTCAATAGTTTTCTGCAAGTCGGAATCAGGGCACATCCTCAGCCTTTCTTTGTGCTCGTCGCGGGGGGTGAAACCCGAATCGCAAGCCCAAGCCCAAGTAGTAGACGCCCGGACCTGCTCTAACGTCTCCACAAGCTCATGTTCACGCTCTCGTAGCTTGTGGATCTCGCCGCGGCGCCCGAATCCAAACATCGCGTGAACTTCAGGCCTCCTTGGGCACGCGAGGTACAGTTTGCGATAGCACCAAGGAGCGTGGTGAATCCAGCAGTGTTGTATGTTATGGAAGTATCTAATTGGAGCCGTTCACACCGTGTCCAAGGCAACTTGCTGCTGCAGCACAAATCGATTCAATTTTGCATTGTACGGCGGGCTCTGAAATGCTCGCCTCTGTTCCATGCTCTCTTGCAACAGCGTTACAGGAAATATATACATAGACTGTGCGTTTGAGTCCAGCCCATGGCCAGCTGCCAATGCCTGCCTCTGTCACCAGCGCAGTGCCACCACCAGCCACCACGCACCAGCGTGACTCGGCATGTTCCTGACCCACCAAACGCCACCAGACCAAGCGGCCGTACTAGTGAAATACCTGATGCAACTGCACATACACGCCTGAAATGTCACGTGTAAGGGTAGTCCAGGTCCAAAACACCAATGGGTACGAGGTGCAGCGCGCAGGTCACACCGCCTAGGCAAGCAGGACCCAGGACTGGGTCCCAGGGTGGCAGTACATGACAGCTCACAGGTCTCGGATTCTTGTGCAAGCTCGGACATGGGGTTATACGGGAAATAGCCCACCGCGCTTCTCAGGGAGTGTCCTTTATGCCGGCTAGAGATATCGTACGCCAGCCGCAGGTCGTGCCAGTGCTTGACCTGGCAAAGCCATACCAATAAGCACGCAGCTGCACGCGCCCAAAACCCCATCTCAACCATCAGTAAGGAATACGCAAAATACACCGATCTCACACGTGCACAGCGCCTACAACCGCAAGGGTTCCTGCAGGGTTGACTCAAAGCACAACCTGCGTAAGGAACACGCCAGACGCCATCGGCACACTGACATACGCAGTACTTCCTACGCGCCTTCAGGGCTGAAACGAGTCTGCCCAAACCGCATGCCATGGCTTCAAACGCAAAACAACTCCTGGCAAAGCGAGAGTTGTGCGGCTTGCCGAGCCAGGGTCGCCTGCCATGGCAGCCCGTGTATCGCACGCTCCCCTCACCTCATAAATGCCCATCGCCCACATCCTGCATGATCAATAACAGCTGCTCGCCAAGATTGGTAGAGCATCTTTGATGCAATGCGGCAGCCTGCTGAGCTCTACGTCCCGGCTGGCCGCATCCCCGGCGGCTGCTGGTAGGGCGGTGCCGGGTACTGCGGCGACCCTGCCAGCGACTGCTGGTAGGGCGGTGCCGGGTACTGCGGCGACCCTGCCAGCGACTGCTGGTAAGGCGGAGAGGGCGCGGCGCCAGAGTGTGGGTACGGCGAGGAGGCCGCGGTGCTGGTCTGGGGGTAGGGCGATGACGCTTGGGTTGCCGTACCTGCCGGGTACGGCGAGGAGCCCGGCGTTGAGTGCATGCCGTGCGGCGGTGTACCAGGCATTGAGCCCTGAGTCAAGGTGGAAGGGGTGCCGCCCATGACGCCTGGCTGGCCCATGGGCGTCGTGGCAAAGCCGCCCACGCCTGGCTGCTGCCCAAACTGCTGCTGCTGCATCGTCATGTGCTGCTGCTGCGGCGGGGTAACCATACCCATGCCCTGTGGCGGCGGGGCCATGGCGCCTGCTTGCCCCAGCATGTGGGGAAGCTGCTGCTGGTGCTGCTGGTGCTGCGGGAACATGCCCTGCCCCACGGCGCCCGGCAGGGCCTGCTGTGCAGCCTGCATGTCGCTGAGGTGCGCTGTGCCTTGGTGCCGGAGCTCCCGCGCCTCCTGGCATAGCGCGCACGCGGGGCACCTGCAGGCGGCATCAGCCAGCATCAGCGTGTGTGGGAGCAGCGTGTGTGGGAGTACAGCAGCGTGGGATCTCACGCTCAGCTAGTCAGCCTCAACAACGTAAGACTGCTGATGTCTTGCGGGGCGGCGCGCACCGCGGGCACAGGTACGGTAAGCCCATTTGAAGCTGCAAGGCAAGCGAGGCTGGGAACACGAGGGAGGTAGCTTACCAGCAGTGGACGCAGAAGTCACTGCACGGCGCCTCCTGCATACGCAGCAGCAGAGCCAGGGCTGGGTTCAATGCATCGCATGTGCAGTGGAGTAGGCCCGCGTGGGGTACGGTAGCTGGTGACAACTGTTGATACTGGTAAGCTGTGACCGAGCGTGTACAGCATGCTTGCTTTGGGGTTCGGGACACCCCGTAAGCAGTGGGATACCGGTAGGCCCCGTTGGTGGGTTTGTAGCTGCTACAGTCACATTGTGCTCCAGTGTGTAAAGCTCATTGCGGCTTGTCAGACGCTGCTGCACTGCAGGCGCGCGAATTCGGCTGCTCCGTGACAGCAAGCCAACCATCGGCCAACCTGCTCACCGCGAGAGCGTACTTGAGCCGAATGGCGGTACGTGTGCGGGCGCCGAAGATGCACCTTGCGGCCCAGCAGCAGAAGCAGTAAAGCAGGCAGCGGGGCACGAAGCCCGAGCCGTGCACCCGGTTGTGGTTGTCCCCGTATATCACGCAGGGGCAGCACAGGCCGAAGCAGCAGATCACAACGTCCGCATGGCACTGCAACAGCCCCGTCTTGAACTGTGACACCACCACCGGTATCTTGGGGTTTACGGGGGCGACGGGCGCCGACATAGTGCAGCAGTTCGCAGCGTCGGCCTGGAAGGGGAACAGCGGGGCTAGGATGAGTTGCTAGGTACTCGCAGGGGTTGGAGGTCAGTCAGTCAGTCAGTATTACACGGCGAGGGTTCTCCCCTCCGCAAGTGCAACGACCCATGTACGAGCCGGAGGCTCAAGAGCTCAAGGGGTTGGAGGTCGCGGCCACCGGCACGGCCCGAGCCATCGCCACGTGTGCGACGCAACCTCAGTGTGGCTGTCTATGATATTCAACTCACCTTTGATTAACCTACTTGTTTGGCATGTTGTAGCTAGCAAGTCCTCTACGCCCGGCAGCTCTGGCCTACGCCGGGACGTCCATGCCAGATATACTCATGACGTTGGTTGCCTGTAACATGTCTATCCGTCGTTGCGCATTGCTTGCGCGATCGATGTCAGTGATGGTAAAACGTGTCTATTGTCAGTTGCCTGTCTCGTCCCTGGACAAGAAAGAGACTTCGCATGCGCAAGGACAGTACCTGAGTAGTCTGCAGGCGGCACGTCTGTTCATGGATTGCATTCAGCGTATACATGTGTAAGATACTTCTGCACAGTGCGTGTGTGCGGGTGCGGCCCACCATGGGGCAATGTACCGCACTTCCTTCCTCCCCTGCCCCAAATCTTGAATTGCAGAGCGCCTAGTATGGTGGTTACAAAAACGCATGCCATATATCCTAGTATGGGTGCGCAAGCCCAACGGGCGTGCCTTGGCACATGGGAGACCCTGTTCCTCGAGCGCAGGTAGCCAACCGGCACGTGGCAAAAATGGCGCCAATATCGCAGCCTTGGCAAACGCGCTTGTAGAAGTTTGAGGACCATTGAAGCATGCAACACAGACGATATGGCATGAGTCATTAGCATGTAACCAACTGTGACCAGACAAATTTATGCAAACCGTGAGTGCAGGCCCACACTTCACATGTACCAGGTCAGGGTATTAGGCGACACTCCGTACACTGCAGAAAGAGCTTGCATGCTAGGTGCATACGGTACCCAAACCTCGGAATACCATCGAGACACATGGCCAACAGCGTGGCTGCGCTGGCGCATGGAGGGTGCAGTCCACGACACTTGCAGAACACAACAGGTCAACAGCAACCGCACCCCAAGTTTGTCCTTTAGCACCTAGAGGGTAAGCGATACGCGTCTCAGGCACGTGCTGCACACGGTGCGGCCTCACCAATGCCGGCCCTCTTTTAGTGCACATCAAAATGCAGCACAGCCATCGATTGGCACGCGTGGCTGCAATGTGCCGTCATGTGACAAGATATTGTCAAGCCTCTCTCGCGTGCAGCCGATGACCCCTCCATCCTGCGCAGGGAACTTGACCGCTTCGACGGACGTACGCTCTCCCCCACCCTTTCTGTACCCATCCAGTAGCACATGCATTAAGTGGAGGCGAATGTCACGTCCTTATACACTTCTTCCCGCCCTCCGCTTGCATCCTAGTACCTCCTTCACTGCACGCGCTGCCGCTTAGCCCTTGGCGCCCCCGGGTCACCGCATATCAGCTCGTACGCCAGAGCTGCACCCTCAGTCATCAGCCGCTGCGCCGGAAGCTGCAGCACCTCCTCCCTGTGATCCCCGAACCACGCTTTGAGGCCCCGCAGCAGCCCCCCAAAGCTGGCGCTGCGCTGCTCCGCCCATAGCAGCAACCCCACCACGCTCTCCGCGCACACAGCCGCCAGCAGCTGCCGCCCCACCTCCTCGCACAGCCCCGGCAGCAGCAGCCGGTCCGCCAGCTCCGC
>VFQN01000401.1_pt1 | contig 85559 bp, 89 predicted proteins | sample 3512371 | NCBI WGS metagenome assembly VFQN01 (sample SAMN10412370, study PRJNA504923) | tailings metagenome | isolation source: Replicate 2 from Balatoc abandoned mine | place: Philippines: Itogon, Benguet | collected 2017-08-28
CTCAGTACTAAAGCTAGGGCCAAGAAAGGGCCGGTCACAGGCCGGCCCCTTTCTGCCTTTCTAGTTTCAGCTGCTCAAGCCTCGCGGTTTGGGTGGAGCCTTAGGGTGTCTATTATTCGGCGTATGCGGAGTTGTCCCGCATAGGCCGAATTTTTTTTGGGTAATAGCCCCGACTCGGTGCGGAATTGAGTTCCGCGCGAGATACACGGGATGCCCTGGACGCGGCTCACTGAGGCGCTTCGGCCACGCTGCACGAGAACATTGCAGGCGTCCCCGCGATGTCGCTCACGCGGCTTGACTCCGGCTTCCGGGAGCGCGTGTGATGGGTTTGCGCAGCCTTCGGAGAGCGTCAATGCAGGCCAAAAACCTAACCGGCTTCGGGCACCATGCCCTTCCTTACAAAGCAGCGACGATGATGGCAGCCGTGTCTGCGATCGCGATCTGCTGTGGTAGCGCGCTCGCGCAGAGTGTTGGCGCACAGGCGTCGGCTGTGCCGGTTGTCGCCGCGCAGGCTTCAGCTGGTGTAGCGCCCGCGGCGTCGGCGCAGGCTCCAGCGGCAGTCGCGCAGGCTCCGGCCGCCGAGGCATCGCGCAGCAATTCCACGCTGCCCGCGATCAACGTGAATTCGGAAAAGCCCAAGCAACGCGCCACGCAGCGCGTGCAGGGGCCGAAGCGGGAGCCAATCAAGATCCCGGTCAACGCCGCCGGCTGCAAGGCCGCGCGCACGGCCGGAAAGCCTTACTTCATCGAGTTCCGCTCGCGGACGGCCGTAAGCTATGGCCATACCTTTGTTCTGCATGGACGGCTTGGCGACGGCAACCGTTTCGCCAGCTACCAGATCGCGGGACTGCATCCGAAGGGTGACGATCCCAACGTCTACATGCAGGGCATGATGGTACCGGTCCCTTCCGAAACCGGGCCGTCGTGGGGTGACGAGGACGAGCAATACCTGACCGCCCGCTACTGCGTGACCCTGTCCGAGGCGGAGTACCGCAAGGCTCTTGCCTATATCCGGCAGTTGCAGGCGACCAAGAAGACGTGGCACGCGACGACCTACAATTGCAACGCCTTCGCCGCTGACATCGCCCGCCATATCGGTCTCGATTCGCCGAATCCCAACATGTACCTGCCGGAATCCTTCATCAAGCGGATGGCTGATCTCAATCCACGCGGCAAGCCGGCGACCCCATTCGCCTCGTTCGGCTTCAACGGTTTCCAACAGCCGCAGGCCCAAACGCAGCGGCGTCCCGCGCAGCGTACCGCCCAGCCGGCGACGCAGCAGCCGCGTCAGCAATAACGGCACCCGAAAGACCAGTGAAAAAGGCCCGCAGCGATGCGGGCCTTTTTCGTATTGTCGCGTGCCGATGGCGGCGCTCCGATTGCGATTCCTTATTTCGGTGCCGGTCCAATGAGCGACCAGACCGGCCGGCCGAGCATTGCGTCAAGTTGCGCGGTGAAATCGCGCAGTGCTGTGGGCGCCTGATCGCTGTACCCGAAGACCATTAGCAGAAACAGCAGGGGCGGGATCGCCGCCAGCCACAGAACCGTGCGGATCAGATAGGCGCGGTGTTCCGCGGCCTGCTTTGGGTTACGATAATGCGGCGGCGGATACTGGCTCATGATACGGCCGGGTGCGGGAGCGCTTTATGGACAATTTGGTCGACGATTTGACCCGGAAAATACGCGCTTTGGAAGCGCAAATGGATGCGCATATCGCTCAGCGGAGAGCCGAACTTCGTGTCGGCATGGAGCGGGGACGCGTCGTGTTCGAAGAGGAGGTGCTCCGGCGCCACCGCGAGCTGAAAACCGCTCTTCTGACCTATATTTGTAATGCCAATCTTCTGGTCATCATAACCGCGCCAGTCATCTATGCGCTGATCGTCCCGCTGCTCCTGCTCGATCTTTTCGTCACCGTCTACCAGGCGATCTGCTTCCCGGTCTATCGCATCCCGAAGGTCAGACGCGCCGACTATTTTGTCTTCGACCGGCACCATCTCGCGTATCTCAACGCGCTCGAAAAACTCAACTGCGCGTATTGTTCATACGCCAATTGCCTGATCGCCTATGTGCGTGAAATTGCTGCGCGTACCGAACAATATTGGTGCCCGATCAAGCATGCGCGCCGTGTCATCGGCTCTCATGCGCGATATGCGTCGTTCGACGATTTTGGCGATGCTGAAAGCTATCAGGCGCGGCTGGTCGAGTTGCGTGAAAAGCTTTCAAAAGAAGACTAAGGCCAGGCGCCGCCGCTAACGGCCCGGCAGCACCAGAACCTTCGGCTTTCCGGGAAGCGCTGTCTTGGAGATCACCACGGAAGGCGTGTCCGATATCTCCACGTCGAATTTCTCGCGCATCCGATCGAGGAACCGGTTGAGCGTGAAGACACTGAAGTAGTGCATCGGAATCATCAGCGGCGCCTTGAGGCCCTCCAGCACCTCGACCATGCCGTCGAGGTCAAGCGTATAGCTGCCATCGACCGGCACCAGCACCGCATCGATCCGCCCGATATCGTTGAGCTGCTGCTGGTTCAGGGTGTGATGCAGGTGGCCAAGATGCGCGATGCACATATTGGCGATCTCGAACACAAAGATCGAATTGCCGTGCCGCTCGGTTCCGCCGCCATAGTCGCGGATGTTGGTGGGGACGTTCCGCACCCGCACGTCCTTGACCTGGACGTCGTGACGCATCGGCTTGCCGCGCTCTTCCGCCCAGCCGCGCAGCACATGCCCGATCCCCGGATCCGGGCTGTCGGTGTAGTGCGTCGAGTGCGCACGGTTCATGGTGACGATGTCCGGTAGCACCGGCGGCCGGACATAGTCGTTATAGTCGGTCGCGATGCGCACGATGCGCGGACTTTCGATCAGGAAAGTTGAATGGCCGATATAGGTGATGCGGACCTGGTCGGATTGAAGCTGCGCCAGCCGGAATGCTGCGGGTACGATGCGTGGACGGTCCGTCGCCACGAGCCCCGGGCAATTCTCCGTCATTTCGGGTTTGGCGGGCGCCTGGACACGCTCGAACGCTGTCGCCGCGCTACCGCCAAGCCATAACGCCACACCCACTGCGACGCCTGCAAGCCTCAAGGATGTCCGCATTCATTGGCTCCCTTGCTGCGCAAACTATGACATGGCGCGGCGAAGCCGAACAATTCACCTGAATGTGCAGGGCTGCGGCAAAACTGCCTAAAAAAGCGGTGCCCGATGCGGGCGATCATAAAAAAGTCGAGCGGGCCTTGCGCGGATTGCGCGCCAAGTGATCCGGCATTGCGGTATTCGAGACGTCAGAGCCTGCGCGTCAACGCTGCGTTCCGATCAAGCCTTTCGGGGTCACGACGACCCAGCGGCCGTCCTGCCGGCGGATGCTCTCCACCCGGCCGAGACCCGGCAGGTTGGCGCCGGGCACGACCTCGAACAGACCCATGCGATCGTTCTCGACCATGGCGCCGCCGCGGAACACTTCGCGCAGCACCCAGCCGCTCACAACGGATCCCCGGTCCTGCGGTTTTGCTGAAATCGAGCCTGTTATGTCGGGTGCCGCGGCCGGCGCCTGCAACTGGGCCTGCGCCGCTGTAGCGGTGCGCTTGTCGAGCCGCTCCAGCATTTCGGACAGCTTGGCGACGCGCTGCGCGGGCTCTGCCTGCGCTTTCTCGGCGCGGTCCACCCGCTCGGCGATCCTGGCCATCTGTGCGTTTGTGGACTTGGTGCTGCTTTCGATGCTGGCCTTCAGCGATGCCACTTCGCTCGAGAGCTGCGCAATCACACCGCGCAGCGCATTCACTTCCATGGTGCGCGCGTCGCCGGACGATACCGGCTCCGGCTTTGCAAGCGCGAAGGCGGCCGCAGCGCCCACAGCCGATCCGGCGGCGGCGGACAGGGCGATCGCGATTGCAATGATCGCGGCGCGGCTGAAGCGCTGGCGAGCGGCCGGCACGAACAGGATGGGAGCCTTGCCGTCATCAAGATCGCGGTGAGGCGACTCGTCGCGCTCGACCCTGACCTCCGGCGCGGTCTGGCTCTGCGAATGCGCTTCAGATTTCACCGGCTCTGCAGCAGCGCCGGGTTCATCGACTGGACCCATCACGGGCACTCCGAAAGGTGACACTTCACCAATCGGTAACCAAGGGCGCTTACGAAAAAGTTAAACTTTTAAGAACTCGCGCCGTCGTGATCGAGCGCCCTGGCGGCGTGTGGCCGTACGGAGGCCTCAGTGCATCAGCAGGCGAGGCGAAAATCCTGGCCCTGTCGTGCCGTAAATGCCCGGCGTATCCTGGCCGCAGCGGAAGGCGCGCGCCTTCTCGTCGGCCACCTTGCGCGCGAGCTCGTTCGCACCCTGGTTGGCGCGGCCATCAACGTAACCGACATGGCACACGCCACCCGGATCGAGCCGCGTGATCACGAGCACCTGCCCACGGATGATGTCGCCCGCGGGATTGGGGCCTTCCTTCTGCACGGTCGTGGACCAGCGCATGATCGCGGCGAACGGCCGCTTGCGGCCGTCAGGAGACGTTGCGATCCGCCACTCAACCACGTCGCCGTGACCGTTGAACGACATGAAGGACTCGCGGTTGGCGATTTGCCTGCGCGCATTGCGGCCGAAGCTCACGAATGATCGCTGGTCGCCTCCGGAAATATAGATTTCAATGCCGACATGGCCCTTGCACAGCCATGAGCCGTAATCCTCGACGTCCCGGCCGGGCGTGTGCTTGCAGGTCTTCAGGTCGATCCGAGTATAGGCGTGTTCGATCGACTCAGAACGCGCCGGGGAGCATGCGGCGAGGGACAACACGACTGACAGCGTTGCGCATTTGTGTCTCATCGTCGAACGCGCCGAGGCGTCCAAATCAGACTTTCGGCTCCGGCAGCCCTGCCGATGCACACGCCGCGCGCAGCGTGTTGAGGATCACGCAGGCAATGGTCATCGGGCCGACGCCGCCTGGCACCGGCGTCACCGCGCCTGCGACTTCGAGCGCTTCCTTGTAATTCACATCGCCGACGAGGCGCGTCTTGCCGCCATCGCCGGGCACACGGTTGATGCCGACATCGATCACGGTCGCGCCCGGCTTGATCCAGTCGCCGCGCACCATTTCAGGGCGTCCGACCGCAGCGAACAGCAGGTCGGCGCGACGGCAGACGCCCTTCAGATCCTTGGTCCTGGAATGCGCGACGGTGACGGTGCAGTTCTCCGCCAGCAGCAACTGCGCGAGCGGCTTGCCGACAATGTTGGAGCGGCCGATGACCACGGCGTCCATGCCCGCCAGCGATGGATTGATCTTCTTCGCGAGGATCACGCTGCCGACCGGCGTGCACGGCACGAGCGCGCGCTGGCCGGTCGCGAGCCGCCCGGCATTGACAGGATGGAAGCCGTCGACGTCCTTGCCGGGGTCGATCGAATTCAAAACCAGCGTCGAGTCGATCTGCGAGGGCAACGGCAATTGCACGAGGATGCCATGAACGCTCTTGTCCGCGTTGAGCTGCTCGATCAGCTTGAGGACATCGGCTTGCGAGGTGTCGGCCGGCAGCTTGTGATCGAAGGATTTCATGCCGGCCTCGGTGACCGCCTTCGACTTGGACTTCACATAGACCTCGCTCGCCGGATCGTTGCCGACCAGTACGACGGCAAGCCCTGGAACGATGCCGTGCTCCTTCGCGAGCTGCGCCGCCGCCGTCGCGATGTTGCCGCGCAGTTCCTGCGCGATAGCCTTGCCGTCGATGATCGTTGCAGTCATCCCGTGTTCCAGTCCGTCAGAGGTTCGTCACAAGCCGCTCAAGCCGCGCCGCGAGGGCAGCGCTGTCGCCCTCGACGACGAAGCGCTTGATACGAGCGGTTTCGCCGGCCGCCAATGTCACTGCGCGCCGCGGCACGTCAAGCGCCTTTGCAAGCAGCGACGTTAGCGCGGCATTGGCTTCGCCGTCGGTGGGCGCGGCCCGCACCCGCGCCTTCAAAACAAGTCGCCCATCGGCCAGCGTTTCGATCCCATCGAACGCGTCGCGCCCACCCTTTGGCGTCAGCCTGACTGTTATCGAAAGTCCAGAAGCTGCGACGCTCCAAGGCCGTTGCAACGCTGCGGCCCACCCTGCGCGGTCAGAACACGTTGGGATAGATGTAAAGCTCGATCATCCGCTGAATGAAGATGATGATGAGGATCACGATGACCGGCGAGATATCGATACCACCCAGGTTGGGCATGAGATTGCGGATCGGCCGCAACACCGGCTCGGTAATGCGCCACAGGAAATCGCCGACCATCGCCACGAACTGGTTGCGTGTATTAACCACGTTGAAGGCGATCAGCCAGGACAGGATCGCCGATGCGATCAGGAGCCAGATATAGAGCTGGAGAACGATCAGGATGACGTCGAGGAGCGCGCGCATCGGACGGGAAATTCTCTTGGAGACGGTTCTCTGATGTACCGGGTCGGCCGATTCCGGGCAAGACGCTGCCCGGGGCGGGGGCCGCGTAACGATGGCGCGCGGCGCGGCGCCGCCCTGGGGCCGCGTGATTATGGACCGGCTGGTCCAACGTAGCCCTAATCCTTGACTTGGCAAAAGGCGGGTCCTAAATGGCCTTTCTTCGCCCATTCTCGCATCCGGATTGTTGTTCCGGTTGCGGCTGGCGGGGGCCGTAGCTCAGCTGGGAGAGCGCCTCGTTCGCAATGAGGAGGTCAGCGGTTCGATCCCGCTCGGCTCCACCAATTTCCCGATCAGGGATTTCTGAAACTGCGTCATTGCGCTGGTGCCGTTTCCGGCGAGCGCTGCTATCGGCCCGCCACTATCCCGATCCTGTGAGCCGCAGCTTCCGGCCTGTAATCGCAAGCTCGCCGTGGCGCTGCATCCGCGCCAGCTCCCGGTACAGCGCTTCATGGGTCAGGCCGAGTTCGGCCGCCCAATCCTTTTTTGACTGCGTCATTGCGAACGCGCCGCCGCGGCCCTCGGTTTCAATATAGTGGATCACACGTTCACGCGCGGTGCGGAGACTGGCGCGCTCCGCGATCGCACGCACATTGCGCAGCTCGCGGGCGAGATGGGCCATCCAAGCTTGCTGGAACGCTGCATCCGCCAATGCTGTCCGAAACGCCGCCAGCGGTATGACGAGGATTTCGGAATCGGCACTCGCAATCGCATCACAGTGATAAGCCGTCTGATCGAGGCTCGCTTCGGCAAGAAATCCCGCGCGGGCACGCTGCAGAACGACTTCCGCACCGCGGGAGGTCACGCGCACGAGCCGTATTTCGCCGTCGAGCACGACATACATGGCCTGAGGCTTCGCACTGCGTCTGAACAGCACCGTCCCGCCGTCAAGCACGCGGACCTGCGACCGGGTTCGCGCGGCATCCGGCAGATGCACCAGCAGCGGCACTGTCGTCGCAATCGAGGCCCAGTCCGCAGCCGGCGCAGGCATGAAACCCTCCCCTATGATCACGATCATATACATCGGCTCCCGGCCCGTCTAATCCGCGACCGGGGAACGCAGGAGACGCCATGCAACCGCGCGCAGCCGCCGCAGCTCTTTCGATTGCAGCCGTGCTGGTCGGCACAGTGATCGCCGCCGCCCAACATCAGCCGGCTCACATGCCCCACCACGGCGGCGCCGCAGCGCCCGCCATATCGGCATCCGGCCCATTCTCGTTCTCGATCTATGGCGCATTCGAACGGATGATGCAGGGGCAGGACTTCGGACCCAAGGTGCAGTTGAAATCCGTGATTCATGACGGCGCCACAGACGCAGTCGGTGCCGTCTCTGGCCTGCGCGGCGAGATCACTGCGATCGACGGCAAGCTGCTCCTGACATACGGAGCGCCTTGCGCGACCTGCAGTCACCCGGCGGAGGACAGCGCCACATTGCTGGCGACGGCGAAAGTGTCGGCGTGGCACGATCCCGTGAAGCTTCCCGCCGACCTCTCCGGACAGGCTCTCGACGATTTCATCATCTCTCAAGCGAAGAAGGCGGGTCTCGACGTGACCAAGCCTTTCCCAATCCGGATGAGCGGCACGCTGACCGGCGTGAAGATGCACGTGCTGCGCGGTCCGAGCGCGCGTCCGAAGGGGCATGGTGCAGGGCATGGTGCGGGACACGGCGCGGGACACGGCGCGGCAGATCAGACCGACACTGCGGCAGAAAAAATCGACGGTGCGGTCGTGGGCTTCTACGCGCCGCCATCATTGCAGGGCGTCGTCACGCATGCCGGCGATCCCTTCCACTATCACTGGGTCAATACCAGTCGTACCGAAACCGCACATCTCGACGCATTCGGCATGAAGGCGGGCGCCGAGCTGATTCTGCCTGCGAAGTAACGCGCGGTGATTGCCATTTGCCCTGGCCAAGCGCTCGCAACCGCAGCTCTCGCTATCCTGCTGGCCGGGCCATCGATCTCGTCTGCCGTCGCTCTCGATGATGTGAAGCTGACCGGTGGCATCTACGCATTTGTCGGAGGCAAGCAGCAGCGTTCGCCGGACAATCTCGCCAACAATGCCACCTTTGGATTGATCGTCACCAATGCCGGCGCGGTGCTGATCGATCCGGGCGGGAGCTGGAAAGGCGCCGAGGCGCTGCACGCTTCAGTCCGTGCGGTCACGGACCTGCCGGTTAGGTTCGTGATCAATACCGGCGGCCAGGATCATCGTTGGCTCGGCAACGGCTATTGGAAGGCACAAGGAGCACGCATCATCGCGTCGGCCGCAGCGGTGGCGGATCAGAAGGCACGGGCCTCGATGCAGATGTCGGTGCTGAGAGAACTGTTGCAGGATAAGCTGGACGGCACCGAGCCCAGCCACGCCGACATTGTGTTCGACAAGGACCATACGATTGACATTGGCGGCCTGACCATCGAAGTCCGGCATATCGGGCCGGCTCATACGCCCGGAGACAGCATCGTCTGGCTCCCCGCACGCAAGACGGTATTCACAGGCGACATCGTATTCACGGAGCGACTGCTCGGCGTACTGGATATATCGAACTCCAAGTCCTGGGTCGCCGCCTTCGAGGCTGTCGCCGCGCTAAATCCTGATGTCGTCGTGCCCGGTCATGGGCGCCCGACGACGCTCGCGCGAGCGAAAGCCGACACCTACGATTACCTCGTCAATCTGCGCGCGCGAATCAAGGAGCATCAGGACAAGGGCGGCAATGCGATTGGCGCGGTGGAAATCGACCAGTCGGCTTTCAGGCGTCTCGAACAATTCGAGGTGCTTGCGGGCCGGAATGCGCAGCAGGTTTTCTCGGAGATGGAATTCGAGTAGCGCGCTCCGCCTAGCGATGGCTTGGCGCGCGTTGCTCCAAGCGACTTATCGTCCCCCGCCCTTGATCTTCGCTTCCAGCCGCGCCACCGCCTTCGGTCCGTCGGCGTCCTTCGGCGACAGCTCTGTGAACTTCCTGAAATCCGCCAGTGCGTCGGAGAGCGAGCCTTTCATCTCCAGCGCATTGCCACGGTTGAAATAGGCGCTGGCGTCCTTCGGATTGAGCTTTATGGATTCCGTCAGATCGGCGACCGCCTTGTCGTAATCGCGCTTGCGGATCAGCGCGACGCCGCGATTGTTATAGGCCTTGGCATAGCGCTTGTTGACCTTGATCGCTTCCGTGGAGTCGACGATGGCCCTGTCCGGGTCGCCCTTGCGGTTCCATGCAACGCCGCGGTTACTCAGCGCGCGCGCATGTTTCGGGTTGAGCTTCAGCGCCTCGTTGAAATCGGCGATGGCCTTGTCCTGATCGCCCTTGAGGCTCCAGGTAAAGCCGCGATTGCTGAACGCGTCCGCATCCTTCGGGTTTGCCGCAATAGCCTTGTCGCAGGCAGCAAGCGCTGCGTCGCCGGTGCCCTTGGCGCAGAGCTCGCGGTCGCTCTGTGACAACGCGGGCCCGGCAAGAAGCGATCCGGCGATCGCCATGAGAGAAAGCTTCAATTCGCGGGGCCGTGTCATCGTCGCTACCCCTTCAAAAGCGTTCCTGAACCCTGACGGCTAGCTCAACTTTTTGGCGAAAAGGCGAAATCGCGATAAGCGTCCCGACTTCATCCACACCCTGCCGCGGCCTCGTCCTGATCGCGGAACCGGCCGAACCGAGTCCATGACCACCCCCCGCACCGCGGACGCCTCGCTTGGCCGCTACCGGCCTTTCGTCCTGTTCTGGTTCGCGCGGGTCTCGGCAAGCTTGGCGTTGCAGATGCTGGTCGTGGCGGTCGGATGGCAGGTCTACACGATGACCGGCCGCGCGCTCGATCTCGGTCTGGTCGGGCTCGCGCAATTCATCCCGGCGTTCCTGCTGGTTCTGGTCGCCGGTGCGGTGGCCGACCGGTACGACCGGAGCAGGGTGGTGCGGCTTGCCCAGTTGACCGAGGGGAGCGCCGCGCTCGTGCTCGCTATCGGCACCTGGCAAGGCTTTCTGACGCGCGATCTGATCCTCGCACTGGTCTTTGTGCTCGGAGCAGGACGGGCATTCGAGGCGCCGACGCTTCAGGCGTTGCTGCCTCGCCTTGTGCCGCTGCCGGTGTTGCCGCGGGCGGTGGCCGGTTCCGCCTCCGCAAACCAGGCCGCGACCATCGCGGGGCCGGCGGTGAGTGGGCTGCTCTATGCCTTGAATCCGACGCTGGTCTATGCGCTATGCGCTGCGCTGTTTCTCGTTGCCAGCACCCTCGTGGCGCTGATCCGGATCGAGCAGGTCGCGCCCAAGCGCGAGAAGGTGGACTTTTCGGCGCTGTTCGCCGGGATCGCTTTTATCCGGAAAAATCCGCTGATCCTTGGAGCGACGTCGCTCGACATGTTTGCGGTGCTGTTCGCGGGCGCGACGGCATTGATGCCGGTCTATGCGAAGGACATTTTCCACGTTGGGCCCTGGGGGCTTGGCATCATGCGTGCGATGCCTGCGGCGGGCGCGCTGATGATGGCGATTGCGCTCGCGCGGTGGCCGCTTCTGCGCAATGCCGGGCGCAAGATGTATGTCGGGGTGGCCTTGTTCGGGGTCGCCACCATCGTGTTCGCGCTGTCGACATCGTTTCCTCTATCGCTCATCGCATTGTTCGCTCTCGGCGTCGGAGAAATGGTGAGTGTGGTGGTGCGACAGACGCTCGTGCAGGTGCAGACACCGAACGACATGCTCGGCCGCGTCATCTCGGTCAACGCGCTGTTCGTCGGCACCTCGAACCAGCTTGGCGAATTCCGCGCCGGCGTGTTCGCGCATGTCATCGGTACGGTGCCAGCCGTCGTGTTTGGCGGCGTCGCGACGTTGCTGATCGTCGGACTATGGACGAAGCTGTTTCCCGCTCTATTGAATGTCCAGAGCCTGCAGAAGGATGTGCGATGACCCCGAAGCCGGATACGAACAAGCCCGATGTCGAAGTGCTGCGTTCGAACGCGGTGCTGCCGGCCAATCTGCCATTCCCGGATGGCGTGCGGATCGACAACTTCGTCATCCTCTCGGGCCAGATCGGCGTGCGGCCCGGCACACTGGACATCGTCGTCGGCGGCATCGAGGCTGAGACCCGTCAGACTTTCGAGAACCTCCGGCTGACGCTCGAGGCGCACGGCATGAGGCTGTCGGACATCGTACGCGTGCAGGTCATGCTCGCGGACATGGCGGAATGGCCGCGCTTCAACGCGGTCTATCTCGAGTTCTTCCCGGAGGCCTCACCGGCACGCTGCGCATTCGGTGCGACCGCGCTTGCGCTTGGGGCGCGCGTGGAGGTCGAGGTGTTCGCGGTCAGGCGGTGAGTGAGGCCCGGCCGGCCGCCGGCTCTGGCTGGACCGGCAGCCAGCGCTCAAGGAAATGCGCGAGCCAGTTCTGCATCGCATAGTCGAACACGTATCGGTCCTCGAAATGCGCCACCCGCTGCTTCGCGCCGGGCAATTCCATGCGGTGCTGCCCGCGGATCGTCCAGCGGCACATCATCGCGTGCGTCACTTCCGGGTGAAACTGGATCGCATAGGCGTGGTCGCCCTGACGGAAGGCCTGCACCGGAAAGGTGTCGCCCTCGGCGAGCAGTGTGGCGCCGCGCGGGAGCTCGAAGCCCTCGCGGTGCCACTGATACACATGATCCGGCCAGACCTCGCAGACCTGGCGCCCATCGACCGTGGGCCGGATCGGGTAATAGCCGACCTCGACGTGCCCTTCGCCATGCACATCGACGCGTCCGCCAAGATGCCGCGCCAGCATCTGGCCACCAAGACAGATGCCGAGATAAGGTTTGCTCTCTTTCAGCGGCACGCCGATCCAGTCGATCTCGCGCTTGATGAAATCCAGGTCGTCATTGGCGCTTTGCGGGCCGCCGAAAATCACTGCCCCGGAATGATGCGCCATCGTCGCGGGAAGCGCGTCGCCCAGCGCCGGGCGGCGAATATCCAGCGGGATGCCACGCTTGCGCAGATACTGGCCGACCCGTCCGGGCGTGGAATTTTCCTGATGCAGAACGATGAGAACGGGCAACGTCATCGGTTTTCTGAACGAGGCTCCCGCGATTCAAACGTAAAAACTATCCTGTTTGCGCGCCCTGACAAGCGCTCCTGGCGAAACGCCGCTATGTACCGAGAGCTTATCCCGGATCTGGTCCGTGCCGTTTCGCCACCTGCGGCAACAGCACGGAATGCGGCACGAGGCCGATGCCGTAGACCATCAGCTTGTTGAGAAAGCCCGGTACCACGAGCCGCTTGCCGGCCATCAGGCCGCGATAGCCCTCCAGCGCGACGCGGTCGGCAAATGTTGTCATCGGGGTCTCGATAACGCCGTTTCCGGTGCCTGCGACCTTCTGGAACTCGGTAGGGACGGGGCCGGGGCATAGCGTGCAGACGCGAATCCCGCGGCTACGCCATTCCTCGTGCAACGCCTCTGTAAACGACACCACGTAAGCCTTGGTAGCGTAATAGACGGCGTGGTTGGGTCCGGGGAGGAAACCGGCCACCGATGCGATATTCATCAGCCCGCCACGGTGACGTTCGAGCGCGTCGGCAAAGCGTAGCGACAGGTCGGTCAGAGCGCGCACATTCAGGTCAATCATGTCCAGCTGGCGCTCGCGGGGCCTCGCTTGCGCCGCGCCGGCAAGACCGAAACCGGCATTGTTGACGACATATTGCGGTTCCAGACCCTCTCGAAGGAGAGCTGCCTCGATACTGTCACCGGCATCCGGCGCCGAGAGGTCCACGGTCAGGACAAGTGGCCGCGGCAGTCCCGCTTTCTCGATCTCGCCGGCGACTGCGTCCAGCCGTTCGGTGCGTCGTGCTGCCAACGCGAGACGATGCCCGTGCTGTGAGAAAACGCGCGCCAATTCGGCGCCGATTCCAGACGAAGCGCCGGTGATCAGTGCGATGGGGTCAGGCATCGTCGCGCGACTGGCTCACTTCAGCCACCTCGCGCCGCATTTCCACACGGTCGCGTTGCGGGATACCGAGCAAATCGGATGCGCGCCACACCACATTGTCTTCAAACTCGTTCATGCGACCATCCGCATAAACCATTTCCCACATCATCTTTACGATGCGCCTGCGGCCATCTTCATCGAGAGATCTGTTGAGCAGGCTGGTGAAGCCATAGAGATCGACCGCCTCGTTGTCGGCAGTCGTCGCAGTCGCAATCAGCTCCTCGGCGGCCTCATCGTCGAGGCTGAATTGCTGCTTGAGCAATTCGTGCAGTTTGTCCAGTTCGGCGCTCGTTTCCTTGCCATCGATCGACATGACATGGATCAGCAGCGCTGCGGCGGCGAGCCTGTAGTCGCTCTCACTGAACCGGCTTGCGGGCTTTTCGCCGAGACCGACGTCGTTCAAGAATTCTTTCAACAGCTGAAGCATGCGGTCCCAGGCGAAGGTGTATTGGCAACATGTGGTTGTCGCACAGTGTATTGTAAAGCGTGCCACCCCCATATTACCGCTTCGTCATCCGATGTGCGCAGGGTACGTAGCGCCTGGAATTCTAGCAAATCAAAGACCGTGGCGGATGACGGTCGGCCCGGAGCCTGGCCGCGCGCCCGGTCAGACTCAGCGAACGGCCGCGCCTTCGCGCAGACTCTGGTCGAGCAGGTTCAGGTTGTTCTGGATATAGGGATTCTCAGGATCCTTCGCGCGTGCGGCCAGCAGCGTCCGTCGCGCCTTCTGCCTGTCGCCCCGGAGCAGATAGGAATAACCCTGGTTGTTCAGGATTTCCGGCGTAGGCCCGGCAAGCCTGATCGCCTGCGCGTAGGCGCGGTCCGCCAGATCGAAGCGCTTGAGTTTGTCGTAGCTCGCGGCAAGCCCTACCCAGGCTTCCAGGTCCTTCGGTCCTTTTTCGACCGCTCGCCGGAAATGCTGTTCGGCAAGACCGAAGCTATTGTCGCGATAGTGTTTTTTGCCAAGTTCGAGGTCGCCCTTTGGGTCCTCGCCCATCAATCCCGTGGAACTCGGGGTGTCGTCCTTCATCCCCGCCACCGAGCCGGTATGCTCGCTGGTGGTTTCGCAGCCAGCCAGTGCGAGGCCGATCGCCGACAGCACAAGAGTGGGGTACAACCCGACACGCATTCTACGCTCCAGCGCGCAGAGAGTCCGCTGAAAGCGGACGGGCGCGCGTGATCCGGCAACCTTGCCAGCCGAGAAATGACGGTAACGAGCGGTGGTTAAGATTGTATTCGGCGCTTCATGTCGAGGTAACAAGGCACCTACTAAAAGCTGCCTGTCGCGAGTCGGACCGCAACGGGTAGTAGAATGACCACGAATATCACCGGGAAGATGCAAACCATCATCGGGAGCGAGAGCTTCGCCGGGAGACCGTAGGCCTTCTCTTCCGCTCGAGATAGCCGCTTGTGACGCATGTCATCGGAATAAACCCGCAAAGCCTCGGTGATGCTGGAGCCAAGTTCGTCCGATTGCTGGATCAGCGTCGCGAACGAGCGCGCTTCCTCCAGACTCAGCCGATCGGCCAGATGTTCGAGCGCCTCGGTCATGGTGCGCCCGGCACGGATTTCCAGGTTCGCCATGTGGATGTTGCCGCAGAGGGAGGGGTAGGAATCCGCAAGTTCGCGTCCAACGCGATCAAGCGAAGCCTCCATGCTGAGACCGGCGTCGGCGCACACCACCAGAAGATCCATGAAGTCGGGGAAACCAGCACGGTGTTCCTCGCGCCGCCGCGCGATCCGGCGGTCGAGATAAAGGCTCGGCGCCAGATAGCCGAACAATCCGGCAATACCCACGATCATCCAGTAGAGCGAGCCTTTCTCGGCCGGACCGAACATCATGGCAAGGACCGCAAGGCCGACCGCCAGCGTGGTGCGCGCGAGGAAAAACACCGCAACGCCCCGGGGGTCGTAGAGGCCTGCAAGCAGCAATCGCTTGCGCAGCACCTTCATGTCCTTGGTATCGCTCTGCGCATAATGCTTTTGTGTGTAGTTGATGATTTTTTCCGCGGTCTTGAATCCAGCGCGTTGACGCGAATGCTGCTGGAAGCTCGCGTCGTCTGCCGACAGCTTCTCGCTGATGCCTGCCGTCCTGCGGCGCATCGCGCCCTGAACGCGCACGATGGCCATCAGCGCAAATGTCAGGACAGCGGTCGCGAGAAAAACCATCAACGTCAGCAGCGTCGATTCGGTATCCGCGAAGAGGGTGAATTTGAAATCCATGGTCAGATCTTGAAGTTGACCATGCGATACATGATGAAGATGCCGACCCCCATCCACGCTCCGGCGCACGCCAGCGCGATCTGCGTCATGTTGACGTGCCAGACGCTCGCATAGAATTCCGGCGCAACGAGATTGATGATGCCGAACATCGCGACGGGCAGCGACGCGAGGATCATGGCGGACGCGCGCCCTTCTGATGCAAGCGCGCGCACCTTGCGGCGCATCTTGAAGCGGAGCCGGATCACACCGGAGAGATTTTCGAGAATTTCGCTCAGGTTCCCGCCAGTCGATCCCTGTATCGCGACGGCGGTGACGAACAGCGGCAGATCCTCCTGCCCGACGCGGAAGTAAAGATTTCGCATCGCGGTTTCGAGATCGGCGCCGTAGGTCAACTCATCGGCGACGATGCCGAACTCGGTGCCGCAGGGATCGGGCAGTTCTCGGCCGACCATGGTAATCGCGATAGGCACCGGATGTCCGGCACGCAAGCTGCGCACGATGATGTCGAGTGCATCGGGAAACTGGGCGCCGAATTTTTTCTGCCGGCGGCCGCGAAGGAATTTCAGCCAGAGCAGCGGAGCGATGGTGAGAAAAAAACCGAGCGTCAGCGCTGTGTAGAGCAGATCGCGCTTGACGAGATACATCGCAGTCGCTGCGAGGCAGGCGATCACGCAGACATAAACGACAAGCTTGACCACGCCTTTGGATAGGCCGGATTGGAGGATCAGACGATTGAGAAACTCGATCGGTAGCCTGTACTCGCCTCCTTTGGTCAGGCCGCGCTCCTTGCGCAATTGGAGCAACACGCCTTCGCGATCCGAGCGATCCTTTAAAAGTTCAATCCGGCGATTGATGCTCTTGCGATAAGACGCGCTCCGAAAAAACAGAAGATAGAACGCCTCGAAAATCAGGAAGGCGGATATCCCGATAAAGGCGTAGAAAATATAGATCGGATCGAAATCGAGCCAGGCCATTGCATGCTCCTATTGCAGCGGCTGGCTCGGATCGAAATAACTGCCTGGGATCCGGATGCCGCGGGCCGTGAGTTCGGCCAGGAAGCGCGGGCGCACGCCGGTTGCCTGGAAATGTCCGATCACGGTGCCATCTTCGGCCGTGCCGGTCCGGACGTATTTGTAGATCTCCTGCATCTGAACAATGTCACCTTCCATGCCGGTGATCTCGGCGACGGACGTGACGCGACGTTTGCCGTCCGCCATACGCTGGAGCTGGACGATCATGCGGACGGCGGCTGAAATCTGGCCGCGGATCGATGAGATCGTCATCGGCAGACCGGCCATGCCGATCAGCTGTTCGAGGCGGGAAATGGCTTCGCGCGGATTGTTTGCATGGATCGTCGCCATCGAACCTTCATGGCCGGTATTCATCGCCTGCAGCATGTCGAAGGCTTCCTCGCCGCGACATTCGCCGAGGATGATCCGTTCCGGACGCATGCGGAGCGCGTTCTTCACGAGCTCGCGCTGGCGGATTTCGCCCTTGCCTTCGATGTTCGGCGGCCGTGTTTCCATGCGCGCGACATGCGGCTGTTGCAGTTGCAGTTCGGCGGCGTCTTCGATTGTGATGAGGCGCTCCTTGTCGGAGATGAAGGCCGAGAGCGCATTGAGCATGGTAGTCTTGCCGGAGCCGGTGCCGCCCGAAATGATCGTGGTGATACGAGACTTGACGGCTGCCGCGAGCAATTCCGCCATTTGCGGTTTCAGAGCGTCGATATCGACAAGCTTGTCGAGATTGAACGGCTTCTTGGAGAACTTTCGGATCGAGACCAGCGGCCCGTCGACTCCGACCGGCCGCACCGCCACGTTGACGCGGGACCCGTCGAGCAGGCGCGCGTCGCAGAGCGGGTGCATTTCGTCGACACGCCGTCCGACCGCCGATACGATCTTGTTGATGATGCGCAGGAGATGCGCCTCATCCTTGAAGCGGCAGGTGATGGGCTCAAGAAGGCCGCCGCGTTCTACATACGTGCATTCGTGGCCGTTGATCAGGATATCGCTGATGCTCGGATCCTTCAGCAACGGTTCGAGGGGACCAAGGCCCGTCATTTCGTCCAGGATTTCGGCGACGAAGCTGTTCAGCTCCTGTGCGTTGAGGGCCAGACGCTCGCTTACGACATACTTGCCGACGAGGCCTTGTATGTGCTCGCGCATCTGATCTTCCGGCAGCTTTTCCAGCGCCTGCAGATTGACCTCTTCAAGCAGGCGGCGATGGAGCCGCACCTTGGCGTCGAGCAACTTGTCCGAATGAAGCGGATTCGAAGGCGCGGCGGCGATCGGCGCAGGAGACGGTGCCGTGGAGACAGCGGCAGGGGCGGTAAGCGGTGGAGAAGGGGGCGCAGATGCGTCGGCTGGCTCGGGGAAAACCGTCCACGAGGTACTTTCCTCGGATTCAGGTGCCAAAGGCGGCGCAGTTACATTCGTGGCGACCCGCGCTGTTTCCGCGGGCGGTGCTGGTTGCAAGATGGCATGTCGTCGGGTGGTAAAGCGGCCGGCCATGGTTCACTCGTTGTCGTCGTCGAGACGAAGCATCAGCGCGCGAGAGAGAAGCTGAATTTCTTCTGCTCGGTGGGCGCCTTTCCGGTGGCTTTTTGCGGTTGCGGTGCGATCAACTTGCGCAACTCATGCGTCACGTTGTTGCCGTTCTTGACCTCGTCGAGCGGGACGCCACGATCAATCGCTTCGCGCACCAGCCTGTAGTTGTTGGGGATGGTGCCTGCGAAATGGTCGCCCAACGCCTGGAGAATGTCGTTACGCTTCAGACCTGGCGCGAACATGCGTTGTTCGAAGCGGTTGATGATGACCTGTGGCGATGGGCCATCAGGCATGCGGCTCCGTATAGCTGAGATGATGTGCTTGGTATTCTTCAAGCTCGGCACGGTCATTTCGCTGACGATGAGAACGCGATTGGAGCCGAGAAGAACGTCGTCGGTCCATGCGAACCAGGTCCGCGGCATGTCAATGACGACATAGTCGAAATGCGACGAGACGAGGTCGAGCAGCTTGGTCACCACGTCAGGATCGAACGAACGCATCTCGGCAGGCCGGGGCGGAGCGGCAATCACGGCAAGCCCGGACGAGTGATAAGTCGTCATGACCTCGAGCAGTTGCCGGTCGAGCCGGTCTGGCCGCGGCTCTATCTCCGAGAGATCGAGCCGCGGCTCGAGGTCGAGATAATCGGCGCAGCATCCGTGCTGCAAGTTGAGGTCCACCAGGCAGGCCGACGCCCGGCCCCGCGGTCCGCCCGACGACAGGAGCAGCATTGCGGTCTGAATCGCCAAAGTGGTTACGCCGGAGCCCCCGACTGCCGGCACGAACGTGAAGATTTCCGCTTCGGTATCGCTGCTTGCTGCGGGCTGTGTCGCGCGGGCGCAGCTGCGGACCAGCTCGGCCGGAGTGACCGGCTTGACCAGAAAGTCCGCAACTTTCAATTGGATCAGCGTGCGTGCGACATTGGCGTCGAACACCTGCGTGACCACGACGATGGGGGGTGTACCGGCGGTCCGCATCGCCAGCCGTTCGAGCGCTTGCATTTCGTCGGCGCGGCCGGCGTTGAGATCGACCACGATCACGGTCGCTCGTGCCGGATCGATCGCATCACCGCCAGCGGCGACAGTCGCAGTCTTCACCTCCAGCCCAATCTGCGGGCTGGAGGTGAAAATCTGGCGCACCTGCTCTTCGAATTGTGTGTCGGCGGTAAGCACGACCACATTGGTCTTGCTGCCGGTCGGCTCGGCGCGGCTCATACCCATGGCGTTATTGTTGCGACTGTTGCTGTGGCTGTTGTTGCTGTTGCTGTGTCTGGGGTTGCGGTTTCGATTGGGCCCACGGCGACGGTCCCTGCTGTTGCGACGGACCGCTTGTGCGGGCCTGCGGAATCGCCCTGACATATTCGGTGGTGAGATCGGGCGGCGGCTGGGCCTGACTGGCCGAGTCGGAGGTCAGCGGGCTCACAGGACGGATGATATTGTGGGTGCGGTAGCGCTCGACCGCGCCTTGCATACGCTCGCCGTTGAAGGCGATGTTGCGGTTCGCACTATAGCGCGGCCACGGGTCGACCATCATCGTCACCTGATTGATCGCCTTCGCGTCGCCCGCATAGGGCACCACCGTCTCGCGCCGGTCGAAATAGATATCGGAGCAACCGGGCAGCGCGCTGGACATCGCCAGAACGGCCAGAACGATCGACGTCGCCTTAGTATTTGACGGACAGGACATGGCCCACCTCTTGTGTCGGGATTGCAGCCGGACGCGGCTGAATGTTGAGCATGTGGCCGGTGTAAGCGCGCACGACACCGTCCTGCAGCTTTTCGACAGAGCGCGGCACTTCCGGCTTGCCCATCAGGAAGAAGTCGATGTCGTTCGGAGCCAGAGTGCTGTCGAGCGGCGTCGCGATCTTGTCGCCCGGGCGAGCTGGACGCACGAGCCGCGGCGTCACGATGATCGCGAGATCGGTCTCTTTCTTCTTGTAGGCAGCGGAGCGAAACAGCGCGCCCAGCACCGGGACGTCGCCGATCCATGGCAACTGCTCCTGTGCGGTCTCGCCCTGGCTTTGCAGCAATCCGCCGATCACGAAGCTCTGGCCGTCACGCAGTTCGACCGTGGTCGAGGCGCGGCGGACGATCAGCGGCGGCACCGAGACGCCAGCGACTGTCACAGGGTTCGCCGTGTCGAGCTGGCTCACCTCAGGCTCGATCTTGAGGTTGATCACGCCATCCGAAAGGACAGTCGGCGTGAAGGCGAGGCCGACACCGTATTTCTTGTAGGTGATTGCCACCGCGCCGAGGCCCTGCGGCACCGGCACCGGGAACTCGCCGCCGGCGAGGAAGCTGGCGGTGTCGCCGGACAGAGCGGTCAGGTTCGGCTCTGCAAGCGAGCGAGCCATGCCCTTAGCCTCGAGGGCGTTGATCAGGACGTCGACGGACAATCCATTGGTGATCAGCTTGCCGATCAGAAAGCCGAACGGAGCGGCCCCCGACAGCACGCCCGCGGCAACAGCCGACGAAATCGTCAAGGCCGATTCCGTGACGTTAGGGCCGCCGGCAGTTACCCCCGGCTGCTTCCACGCGTCAGCGCCCGGCGTGGCGTTGGTCGGCGTGATCGGCAAGCGGTTCGCTGCCTGACGCGAGCCGATATTGCCCAGGAAGCGTCCGTTGCTCGACGTCGGATTCCACTGGATGCCGAGTTCGCGGCCGGCCATGCGATTGGCCTCGATGAAACGCACCTCCAGCATGACCTGCTGTGGTGACATCACCGTCATCGTATTGATGGGATCTGAGCCAAACTGGCGCGCCAGCATCACCGCCTTATCGACGGTGGTCGCGTCATGAACCGCACCAGCCAACATGATCCGGCCGTTCACCGAAGTTGCACGGATCCGCGAGCCCGGGAAGTGGCGATCCAGCGTAATCTGCAGCAGTGAAATGTCGTGCGTGACTTCGACATCGAACACGCCGACCAGCTTCTTGCCCTCGGCATAGGCCGACACGCGTGTGGTCCCGCTCTTGCGGCCGAGGATCGACAATGTGCGGTCGGTGAGGGGGGACACGTCGGCGATGTCAGGATCGGCCACCACGAGCTCGATGAAGCTTGCGTCGGTGCGGATGTCCTCGTTCTTGCCGACCTGAACGGTGACCGTTGCGGTGCGTTTCGCGGAGATCATCTGCACGACCCGCTGTGCCGACGCGATGCCGAGGCCCGGGAGCATCGGCTCGGCCATCATCACCGCGAGGCCCACGGCCAAGGCACGAAACGCGACCGAGCGGCGTGCGCTTGTCTTCAGGCTGCAGGCCGGTCGCTCCGGCGATGTTATGGAAATTCCACTTTCTTTTTTCACGACACACTCCCCCACCACAATCATGGTCCCTGTTATTGCTTCCCCGCTTTCGTCCCCCCGGACGCAAGCTGGGATTTCCCGGTGCCTTCGACTGGCACCTCGTAACTCTGTCTTTGGCCACCGCGCTGAACCGTCACGTTGGTGACGCTGTGATTTTTCTGCGGCTGAGCGCGCTCCGGCTTGCTCAGATCGTCGAGCGTGACGCGGCGGGTCGGCTCAGCGTTCACTTCACCGGCCTTGCGCAGCAGCAGCGACAGGCTGCCGACGGATGCGGCAAGCCAGACTCTCTGCGCGCCGACCGTGTCCACTTCGATCGTGACGGCCTTCGCGACCGCGGCCTTGCTGGTGCGATCGTCAGCGCTCTGATCGACGGCGAGCACGCGGACATTCTGCAGAACGACTTCAGTCGTCGCGTTTCCCTTGTCCATCTGACGGGTCAGCACAACGTCGACGCGGTCGCCGGGCAGCACAAAGCCGCCGACGCCTTCGACGTCGTTGACGCGGACCGACACCGCTTTCATGCCCTCGCCGACGATTGCGGACAGCGTCGCACGCTGTCCCGGTCCAGTGATCTTGATCGCCAGGACGGGCTCGTTGACTTCGACAGGTGCGAGCACCACGCGCTTGCCGGACGAAAGCACGTCGCTGACGGTGGCGAAGGTGCCTTGCGGCATCGCTTCCGTCGGCCACGGCACCTCACGCAGATGCTCTGGCGCGAGTTCGACGCCGAATTGAAGCCGCTGCGCAGCAACGACAATCGTGTTGGTCTTGAGCGGATTCTTCTGCGCTTCAAGACTGCGCAATTTCCGCTCAGCCTGGCTGTTCAGCCACGCCTGCGCGATGAACACTGCGAGCAGTCCGAAGACTACTGCAAATGTGACCATCACGATTGTGGACTTGCGCACGACGACCGTCCTGAAACACCTTGGCGCAATGTGTTGCGCCGTTCTCGGATGCGACTATCGCGATGCGGTCGTGTTCAATTCGTGAAGCGGTTCTGGCTTCTCGCGCTATGCTGAAGATTGACTGAAACGTCAGGCTTTACGAAATCTGTCTGGATTGGCTCAACGCGCGCTTAACCTTGCGGATGCGTTACGCTTGTCCTTCTGTTCGCCGCCGATTCATGCGGTTTTAGGCCGTGTATTCACCCGGAGCGGGCATCGGCGCTGATTGCAATCGCGGGCCCTGCAAACATGTGGTGAATCAAATCGCAACCAGATTGGTTACGCTGAGATTCACGATATTTGCAGGAGAGATGGTGCCGGTCAGGCCGGCACCACGGGGCGGGGCTGCGAAGCCTGCGCCCGCTCTTCCTTCGCCTGTTTCGCGAGAGTGAGGAGATCTACCTTGCCCGAACCGAGCATGGGGAGCTTCTCCATGAAGATGACTTCGGCCGGGAACATCAGTTCGGACGCATGGCGCGCCCGTGCGAACGCGATGAAGTCGGCGCGGGTTGCTTCCTTGTTGTTGATGTAGAGCAGCAGCCGCTCGCCCTTGCGGGCATCTGGTACAGACACCACCGCACAGACGGCATCGGGCCACAGGTCACCTGCGAGGGCCTCGACCGCTGCGAACGAGACCATCTCGCCCCCGACCTTGGCGAAGCGCTTGGCGCGGCCCATGATCTTGATGAAGCCCTGGTCGTCGATTGTCACAATGTCGCCGGTGTCGTGCCAGCCTTCCGGAGGACGTTCCAGCACGCCGGGGTTCTCGACGCGCAGATAGCCCAGCATCACGTTCGGCCCCTTCACAAACAGGCGGCCGCCCTCGTCCACGCCTTCGACCTTCACGAGCTTGGCTTCCATACCGGGCAGGAGCCGGCCAACGGTGCCGAACCGGTTGAACATCGGCGTATTGAGTGCGAGCGCGGGCGCGGTTTCGGTGACGCCGTAGCCTTCGAGAATGCGGATGCCGAATTTCTCGAGATAGACGTGCCGTGTCGAGTCTCGCACCGGTTCGGCGCCGGCGAGCAGATAACGGATGGAGCGGAAATCGTAAGGGTTGGCCGCCCGCGCGTAACCATTGAGGAACGTGTCGGTGCCGAACATGATGGTCGCGTTGGTGCCGTAAACCAGTTCGGGCACCGTGCGATAATGCAGTGGCGACGGGTAGAGGAAAATCGGCACGCCCGACACGATCGGGAGGATGACGCCGACCGTCAGTCCGAAGGAGTGAAAAACCGGCAGGATGTTGAACACCTTGTCCTGGCGATTGAAGTCGATGCGGGCGCGGGCCTGTGCGGCATTGGTCAGGATGTTGCGGTGGGACAGGACGACGCCTTTTGGAACACCCTCGGATCCGGAGGTGAACAGGATCGCCGCCCAATCGTCCGGCTTCCGTGGCACGATAGGCTTCTTGTAGTTCAGTAAGCCGGATAGCTTGTCCAGAACGCCGACCTGGGCGCGGACGTCTTCGAGATAGACGAAGTTCACCTCCGCCGACATCTTCTCAACCAGGGGCTCGAGCTTGCCGCGCTCGATGAATGTACGTGAGGTGACGACTGTCGTTATGCCCGCTGCGCGACAGCCCGCGAGAATATTTGTGGCACCCGCTGTGAAATTGATCATCGCGGGTACGCGCCCGGCCGACATGAGGCCGAAGATCGTCACGACCGCGCCATTCGCATTCGGCAGCATCACGCCGAGCGGTTTGCCGAACTCGGCGAGCGGCATCAGCTTCTTGCCGAGAATCCGGGTGCCGAGCAGGAGGCGCTTGTAGGTCAGCGTGCCGGTTACAAGGTCTTCGGTTGCCACGGTCTTCATGCCGTGTGCGCGCGCGGCATCGATAGCCGCCTGGACGATCGTACGGTCCGCACTCGTGGTCTCGTAGATCATGTCCGACATGATGTCGTAGAGCGCGGCGCCGGCCGCTCTGCGTCGTGCCCTGCCGCGCAGATCGGGGTTGAGATTAAGCTTGGTCGGCTCGAGCACCGTCACCCGGACTTTCGGGAACAGAAATTTGCGGATCTGGAAGCTGTTCAGCCGCGTGAAATATGAATGCTCCAGTCCCTCGATGCGGATCGGCACGATCACGGCATCCGACTTGTCTGCGATCAGCCCGGCGCCGTCATAGACCTTCATCAGCGATCCGGTGACCGTGATCCGGCCTTCCGGGAAGATGATGAGGGTCTCGCCGCTCGCCACCGCCTGGATGAGCGTGCGCGTCGACATCGGCTTCAGCGGATCGATCGGGATGGCGCGGGCCAGACGCGCGAACGGCTTCACCCACCACTTCTGCGCAATCGTGGTGTCGATGGCGAATAGCGGATCGCGACCGAGCAGGGACAACGCAATGCCGGCGTCGAGGAAGCTGACGTGATTGAGCGCCAGGATGACGTTTGGCTGCTGGATCTTCTGCAGGTTTTCCAGCCCATGCACTTCGGCGCGGAAGAAAGCCCGGTAGACGATTGACAGCGCATCGGCGAACGGCCGCGTCGGCATAGTATAGGCGATCAGCACCACCACGATGACGTTGGCCACGCCCAGTCCAATGAAAAGGGTCGGCGTGGTGACGCCGCCAAAGCCCTGCAGCATCGCCACCACAAGCGTGGCGACGGTCATGAACAGCGCGTTAAGAATGTTGACGGCGGCGACCACGCGAGCACGGCGATCCGCGCCAGCCCAAGCCTGCACGGCGGCAAAGGCCGGCACGATGAACATGCCGCCGCCGATCGCAAGGCCGATCAGCGCGATCGCGACGTTGATCCCGCGCGATGTCCTGAACACGTCGCTCACCGCCAGCGCTTGCGTCACAGGCGGCGCGCCGTAGAGTGACCAGCCCATGAACAGCGCAAAGACCGCAAGCAGCACCGCGCCGATCAGGGTCGGCAGCAGGATGATGCGTCCGCTTGCGAGGAAGGCCGCCAGGCCCGAGCCGATCGCAACGGCGATCGAGAAGACCGCGAGATAGGCCGTGACCGCGTATTCGTCACCGCCGACGATGTTCTTCACCGCCGGCGGTAGCAGCGAGAGCACGATGACGCCGGCAAGCCAGAACCAGCTGGTGACCAGCGCGCCCCACCACAGCCGCGAGTCGGCGCGCAGGTCCTTGATCAGCCCCCAGGTGGAGGATGCGATATTCTTGTTGATGATGAGATTGGGTGCTGCTTCGCCAGTGCGCGGGATCAGCAGCGCCGACACCCAGCACAAGAGCGCGAAAACCATCACCAGTGCGGAAAAGCCGATTGGGCTGCCGCCGCCTTTCGCAGCGATCCCGCCGGCAATGGTGCCGAGCAGTATGGCGATGAAGGTCGCGCCTTCCACGAGCGCGTTGCCCGCCGGCAATTCGCGGCGCTCCAGATGATCGGGCAGAATGCCGTACTTGATCGGGCCGAACAGCGAGCCGATGACGCCGAAACCGCCCAGCGCAATAAACAGAATCAGCAGAGAATGCGTGAGGAATCCGATCACGGCGATCGCGGCAACGCCGATCTCGAACAGTTTGAGGCGCTGCGCCATGACTGCCTTGTCGTAACGGTCGGCCATTTCGCCGCCGAGCGCCGACAGGAAGAAGTAGGGTGCGATGAATACCGCGCCAGCGAGCGTAATGAGCGCCTCGCCCTGCGTCCCCATATGGAACAGGATCAGAAAGACAATCGCGTTCTTCAGGAAATTGTCGTTGAAGGCGGAAAAGAACTGACACCAGAAAAGCGGCGCAAAGCGCCAGGACAGCATCAGCGGCTTCGACGGTTCGGCCATGCGTGTCAATCGTCCGATATGGGTTTGCCAGCGGCCCGCTTCTAACATTCGCCCCGCTCGGGCGGGACTGTTTCTGCGAATGCTAGAATCAAACGATCGCTAGGGCATGTTGATCCTGGTGGCGTTTTCGATCCGACATTCGCTTTGCGTCCCCACGGATGGGTGCGTAGCGCATGTCAAATCCACTCCGCTGGGGAATTTAGCAGATCGCGGCGTCCGCCGGTATCGCAGAAACCGTCGCTCAGGCCGACCGGGCGAGGACCGTCGGCTGCTTCATGCAATCCTCGTCGACGCCGTTATGCAGCTTGTACTGACTGAAGCCGACATGGCTCGCCGGCGAGCCCGACACGACGACCAGATAGGCAAATTCAGTGCGATGCCGCTTGGCGTCGGTGAAGACTTCATCATACTCGGCCCAGCCCCAGATCAGGAGCTTGCCCTGCAAATCGCGCACCTGGCGCAGGATTGCCGGCTCCATGCCGATAATTGGGCAGAGTGCCGTCGCCCGTGGCCCCACAATCAGAGGCTTGTAGGAATCGTAGGAGAGGATGCGATTTCCGAGTTCGTCGAAATCGGCGAAGTCGAAATCCGCGGGCACAGAGCGTTCGAAATATTTCCAGTTCACATGGCCGCGGCCGTTCCGGGTCGGCGTGGTTCCGGTGTTTTCCCAGATCGGCTGGATCGTGCAGGTCTGAATCTCGTCGTTGAGCGGATTTTTGGTCAACGCCACCTGGAATTCGCGCAGCGATACGTAGGCGCGCTGGGCGGAGATCAGGCCCTCGTTGACGAGGCTCGCCGTCCGGTCCGAGGAGCGCACAGCGCGCAGCATCCAGAGACCCTGGAAGACTGTGGCCAGCAACAAGAATGCAGCGAAGCCGATCAGCAGAACATCTGTTACCCGGATGTCACACAGGAAGCGGCTTAGCCAGCTTCGCGGCTGCGGCTGGGCCTGCGGCGCAGCCTGCGCCTGCCAGAGGAGGCCATCGACTCCCTCGCGGGTGAGAACGGCGCGCTCGATCACGACGTCGGGAATGGAGTGTTCGAACTGGATCGGAAGCCGCGACGGCGTCCGCGTGGGAGCCGCCGCCGGCTCGATCGTACAGGACGACGCGAGAACGATAGTCGAAAGCGCGATCGCAGCCAGCGCGATCAGCGCGGAAAACAGGAATGCACTGATAGTCTTCATTGCAAAGAACGCCCGGCGGTGCCGCTTGTGCCGTGATAGCGCCGCGAGGCCCCCCGCGACCGGTCCGACGTTAGAGAGCCGACCCCGATCAGTCAAACCGATACCCCTATGAGACCCGGAACTTGGGGACGCGCTCATCTGTCGATGGACATGGCAGTTGCTCTCCCACTGCAATAGCCAGATCGCAAGCAGCCCTGTATCCGGGACAACCAAACAGATCGGATCGCGCTTTGCCGGATCACATTGCTCGTCCTGGGCTTTCGGCCACCGCTGTCGGGGTGCTGTGCGGTATGGCGGCGTCCACCTGCTGGGCCATCGGGTTCGTCGCCGGAAAGCATGGGATCTCGGCCGGTCTGACGGCGCCCGATCTCGCTTTCCACCGCTTCGTCTGGTCCGGGATATTCATGATCCCGCTCGTGGCCCGGGCGGGTCTGACCAATCTGGGCGGGCTTGGTTGGTGGCGCGGTCTTGTCATACTGATGCTGGCCGGACCGCCGCAGGCGCTTCTCGCCTATTCGGGATTGATGCTGGCGCCGCTTGGACATGGCGCGGTGATGCAGCCGGGCTCGGCGGCGCTGGGCGGGCTTCTGCTCGCATTTCTGATATTGCGGGAGCCCCTGACCAGGGCCCGGGTCATCGGGGTCGCAGCCATCTTGCTTGGCTTGATCGTGCTCGCCGGAGAGGCCGTCACCACGATCCGGGGCAGCGCGCTGACAGGCGATCTTTTGTTCGCCGCGGCGGGGTGGACCTGGGCAGCGTTCACGATCTGCCTGCGCGGGTGGCGTACCAGCGGTCTTCTGGCAGCGCAGGTGGTCGGAGTGCTGTCGCTCCTCGTCTATGTGCCGCTCTATGCCATGCTGTATGGCTTCGACCACATGGTTGCCGCAGGGCTATCCGAAAATCTGCTGCAGCTTGTTGCGCAGGGCGGGTTTGCCGGTCTGCTTGCGCTCTACCTGTTCGCGCGGGCTGTCACTGCGCTTGGCGCCGGCCGTGCATCGATGTTCCCGGCGCTCGTGCCGCCGATGACGATGCTGATCGGCTTCCTCGCCTTGGGCGAAGTGCCGACACTGCCGCAGCTGGTCGGCTTGGCGATTGTCGTCTTTGGATTCCGCTTCGCGCTCAAGCCGTGAGCGAAATTATTGCGCCTTGCACACGGTCGGCTGCGCCTTCGGCCGTCTCAGCGTCGCTTCCTGTCCGGTGATCAGGAGCGAGACGCCGCTTTTGGAATAGCGCGTTCCGAAGGCGGAGAGGCGTTGCGGCAAGGTGTAGGCATGGCCGTCGACCTGCAGACGCAGCCTCTTGTCGCCCTTGTAGATGGCAGCGACCGCCTGGGTGCCGTCGGCGCATTGATAGTTGACGAAGTTCGCCTGTGCGTAGGCCGAAGTCGTCAGAATTGTGCAGAGCGCCGCCAATCCGATCCGCTTCATGTGGTCTCCGCTAAGCCGCTTTTCGCGTCGAAAGAAAGTCGCCCATACGGTCGAGCGCCTTCAGGATGTTTTCGGTCGAGTTCGCGTAGGATAGCCGCACATAGCCCTCGCCGAGAACTCCAAAATCCGTGCCGCCAATGATGGCAACGCCGGCCTCTTCGAGCAGAGAGGAGGCCAGCGCCTTGGCTTTCCAGCCGGTCTGGCTGATGTTGGGGAAAGCATAGAACGCGCCCTTGGGCGTCGCGCAACTGACCCCTGGCAGCTCGTTCAGCCCCGCAACCACCACTTTTCGGCGGCGGTCGAATTCCGCGATCATCTTCGTGACCTCGTCCTGCGGACCGGTCAACGCCGCCAATCCCGCATATTGCGCCGACGCGTTCACACAGGAATGAAGGTTGACCGCGAGCTTGCGGGCATAATCGTAGAGCTTGCCGGGCCAGACCGCGTAGCCGAGACGCCAGCCGGTCATCGCATAGGTCTTGGACCAGCCGTTGAGCAGGATCAGCCGATCCCGGATCTGCGGATAGGACAACAGACACACATGTGTCTCGCCGTCATAGACCATATGGTCATAGATCTCGTCAGACATCACCGCGACATCGGGACAGCGGTCAAGTCCCGCAACCAACTTGTCGACCTCGGATTTCGGTGTGACGCCGCCTGTCGGATTCGCGGGGGAGTTCACGATCAGGAGTCGAGTGCGCGGAGTAATCAGTTTCAGCGTCTCCTCTGCGGAGAACGCAAAGCCGTTTTCCTCGCGGATCGGCACCGGTACGGGTGTTGCGCCGGTGAACTCGATCATCGAGCGATAGATCGGGAAGCCGGGGTCGGGATAGAGGATGTCCACGCCGGGTTCCCCGAACATCATGATCGCCATAAACATGGTCGGCTTGCCACCCGGCATGATCATGACGTTCTCCGGTGAGACGTCGACGGCGAAACGCTTGTGCAGATCGGTTGCGACCGCTTCTCGCAAGGCCGGGATGCCGGTCGCCGGCGTGTAGCCGTGATGACCGTCGCGCAATGCCTTGATGGCGGCCTCGACGATGAAATCCGGCGTGCGAAAATCCGGTTGTCCGATCCCCAAATTGATGACGTCGCGGCCTTGCGACACGAGCGCGTTGGCGCGCGCCAGAACCGCGAAGGCATTCTCCTCACCAATCCGGTCGAAGGCGGCGATTGTCCTGAGCATGGTGCGTTTTCCCGTGGGCCGTCATTAGGCCGGTTCGTGCCGTCAGAGGTCAACTATCGCGATCGGTTCGTCCGATCTGCACCTCGGCCATTCGCATGACATCGAACAGGATAAAGACCGACCACCCGATGAGCAGAAGGCCGTTGAGGGCGGTGAGCGGCCCCAGGAGACGCAATCCCGGCGGAGGGACGATATCGCCATAGCCGAGCGCCGTGTAGTTCTCGAAAGCCATCTCGAATGTGCTGATGCCGTTACCGGGCTGCATCCCAACAAGGCTGAATAGCCCTGACCAGAGCAGGATCTCGGCAAGGTGCGCGACGCTCAGAACCGCGACGGTCACCAGGAGGAGCGCGATCAGACGCGTAACGAAATGAAATTCGTCTGTCGCGACCGCGGTGTGCCGGGTCCCTACCATGATCAGCGCGGACATGACCGCATGGATGACGAAATTCAGAAGGCTGACAAGCCCGCCGGCGGCCAATTGCCAAGCCATTTGAAGTGCTCCGTTATCTTTCGGTCGAAATAAGTCGGAAAGGGGTGATTGCCGAGTCGGGCTCTACATGCCACATATGCCTGATTATGACGGTCTGGCTCGAACTGGCCATCGTCGTTGGGCTGACCCTGCTCAACGGCTTTTTTGCAATGGCAGAGCTGGCGATTGTGTCCTCGCGGCGCATCCGCCTGCAGCAAATGGCGGAAGCCGGCAACCGTGGTGCTGCGCGCGCCCTGTTGCTGGCGGAGAGTCCAGGGCGCTTCCTGTCCGGCGTTCAGGTCGGCATCACCTTGATCGGCATCATGTCGGGCGCCTATGGCGGCGCCACCCTCGGCGCGCGTCTTGGCGCCGTGTTGAACGATTATCCCATTTTCGCGCCGCGCGGCGAGGAGATCGCCTTCATCTTTGTTGTGGTCGCGATTACCGCGCTGTCCGTCGTGGTTGGCGAACTTGTCCCGAAACGCATCGCATTGCTGCAGCCGGAGCGCATCGCCTCGGTTGTCGCCCGGCCTCTGCAGCTTCTTGTCCTGTTTGCCCGGCCACTCGTCTGGTTTCTGGAAACCTCGACCGCGCTTCTTCTCAAGCTGCTACGCATTCCGGAAAAGAAGGCCGAATCGGTCACCGAAGAAGAGGTCCGTATCGCGATCGCGGAAGGGACCGAAGCGGGCGTGATCGACGAGGTCGAGGAAGAGATGATCCACGGCGTTCTGGCGCTCGCGGATTCGTCGGTCGCCTCGATCATGGTCCCGCGACCCGACGTGTACTGGATCGATTTGTCCGACGATAAACAGGCCATCGAACGCGAGATCGCCGATTGTCCCTATTCGCGAATTGTTGTCGTGCGCGATGGCGATCTCGGTCGTCCGCTGGGAGTCGTTCAGAAGAAGGATCTGGTTGGCGATCTCATTGCGGGGCGCGGTATCCGCATCGAGGAACGGCTGATCGAGCCGCCCTTCGTACCGGAATCGATGCCTGTGCTGCGGCTGCTCGAAACGTTCAGAACCTCGTCGGTCCATCTTGCCTTCCTGGTTGACGAGTATGGCGACTTCCTTGGAATCGCGACTCTCAACGACGTTCTGGAGGGGATCGCGGGCGATCTCGGGGAAGAACACGAGCAGCCGTCTGAGGACATCATCAAGCGTGCCGACGGGTCATGGCTTGTCGACGGGCGCGCCCCTGCTGTGGATCTTATCGAGAAGCTGAAATTGCCCGAGGTTTCCGGCGAGTTTCACACCGCGGCCGGGTTCGCGCTCGAACGGCTGGCGCATATCCCGATCGAATGCGAGACATTCGAGATCCCGGGATGGCGCATAGAAATTCTCGATATGGATGGCAAGCGCATCGACAAGCTTCTGTTTACGCCGATGCCGGAAACCGCGGACGGATAGGGAACCAGGCCAGCTTTCCGCGTGTTGGTACTTCCCGTTTCGCAGAGTGAGTGATGTCAGACACGACGAAACGCAAGCTGCGGTCGCAGCTCTGGTTTGACAACCCGGACAATCCCGGCATGACGGCGCTCTATCTGGAGCGCTACCTGAATTACGGGCTCACTGTTGGCGAACTGACGTCCGGCAAGCCGATTATAGGAATTGCGCAAACCGGCAGCGACCTGTCGCCCTGCAACCGTCATCACATCGAATTGGCTCGCAGGGTTCGCGACGGGATTCGCGATGCCGGCGGCATCGCCTTTGAATTTCCCTGCCATCCGATTCAGGAGACGGGCAAGCGCCCGACCGCGGCGCTCGATCGCAACCTCTCTTATCTGGGCCTTGTCGAAGTGCTGTATGGATATCCCCTCGATGGAGTCGTGCTGACGACCGGCTGCGACAAGACCACACCGGCAGCGTTGATGGCCGCAGCTACCGTCGACATTCCAGCCATCGTGCTATCGGGCGGGCCGATGCTGAATGGCTGGTGGAAGGGCGAACGTTCCGGCTCCGGCACCGTAGTGTGGCAGGCGCGCAAGGATCTCGCCGCAGGCCGGATCGACTATCGTGAATTCCTTGCCATCGTTGCGTCGTCCGCGCCCTCGATTGGGCATTGCAACACCATGGGCACCGCGTCGACCATGAACGCGCTGGCCGAAGCGCTCGGCATGTCGCTGCCGGGATGCGCCGCTATTCCGGCGCCCTATCGTGAACGCGCGCAGATTGCCTATGACACCGGCCGCCGTGCGGTGGAGATCGTTCTCGAGGATCTGAAGCCATCGGATATCATGACGCGTCAGGCGTTTGAAAACGCGATCGTCACCTGTTCGGCAATCGGCGGCTCGACCAACGCGCCGATTCACATCAATGCGATCGCGCGCCATGTGGGTGTCGCCGTGTCGATGGACGATTGGGAGCAGGTCGGCTTCGATGTCCCGCTGATCGTGGACATGCAGCCGGCCGGCAAATATCTCGGCGAGGATTATTACCGCGCCGGCGGCCTGCCTTCCGTCCTGCACGAACTGATGTGCGCAGGGCGGATCAATGCGGACGCCCTGACGATCAACGGCAAGACCATCGGCGACAATGCTCGCGAGGCGCGCGCAATGGATGCTGATGTGATCCGGCCCTATAACGCGCCGCTGAAAGCCCAGGCCGGGTTTCGCGTGCTCACCGGGAATCTGTTTGAATCCGCGATCATGAAAACAAGCGTGATCTCCGAGGAGTTTCGCGAACGCTATCTTGCAAATCCCGACGATCCCGAGGCGTTCGAGGGGCGTGCGGTGGTGTTCGAGGGACCGGAAGACTATCACAGCCGCATCGACGATCCGGCGCTTGGGATCGATGAACAGGCGATCCTTGTCATGCGCGGGGTCGGGCCGATCGGCTATCCGGGCTCGGCCGAAGTCGTGAACATGCAGCCGCCGGCCGCGCTGATCAAACGCGGCATCGAGTCGCTACCCTGTCTTGGCGATGGCCGACAGTCCGGGACCTCAGGCTCGCCATCGATCCTCAATGCATCGCCGGAAGCGGCTGCAGGTGGCGGGCTCGCTTTGGTCACGACTGGAGACAGGATTCGGATCGATCTTCGCAAAGGGCGCGTTGATGTTCTTGTCTCGGAACGGGAGCTCGAGACCCGGCGTGCAGCATTGCAGCACGCCGGCGGGTTTGCGGTTCCGGACAGCCAGACGCCGTGGCAGGAGATGTACCGCGCGACAGTCAAGCAAATGGCGACAGGCCAGATCATCCAGGGCGCGGACGAATATCGGCGCGTGGCCCAGACCAGCGTGCCGCGGGACAATCATTAGCTTTCAGACTGGCATTAGCTTTCAGACTGCGAAAATTATCCGGCGATCCGATCCGGCCGTGCGCGCTTTAGGCCGTTGACTTCTCCCCCGCCTCCCGCCGATGCTTGCGACATAAAAACATAACAGTCGCAAACTGCGGCATTGGGAGGAATCCATGATGATGCGTCACCTCGTGGGCGCGCTCGCTTTAAGCGCGCTCGTATCGACGACAGCAACAGTATCGGCACAGGAAACCATCCGGCTCCGGATCGCGTCGGGCCATCCGCCCGTGAACACCTACGTCAATCTGATGCAGAATTTCTTCGTGCCTGAAGTCACGAAGCGTGTCGCCGCAAAAACCAAGCACAAGATCGAGTTCGTCGAAGGCTATGGCGGTGCGATGGTGAAAGTCGCAGATACGCTGGAGGGCGTGCAATCGGGTATCATCGACATCGGCGGATATTGTTTCTGCTTCGAACCGTCGAATCTTCCGCTGCATGCGTTCCAGGTGATGTTGCCGTTCGGCACCATGGATCCGGTTGCGAGCGTGAAGATCGCGCGCGATGTCTATGATCAGGTGCCGTATATGTCGCAGGTGTTCGAGGACAAGTACCGGCAGAAGCTGATCGCGCTGATTGCCGACAATGGTTACAACCTCGGCACTAATTTCGAATGGAACAAGGTCGCAGACCTGAAGGGGCAGAAGCTCGCCGGCGCGGGCCTCAATCTCAAGTGGCTCGAATATGCCGGTGCGACACCGGTGCAATCTTCGCTGCCCGAGGCGTACACCGCGATGCAGACCGGCGTTTATAACGGCTGGATCATGTTTCCGTCGGGCTGGGTGAATTTCAAGCTGTTCGAGGTCGGAAAATATTACACCGAAATCGGTTTTGGCGCGATCACATGGCACGGCCTTACGATCAACAAGGCACGCTTCGACAAGCTGCCAAAGGAGGTTCAGGACATCATTGTGGAGGTCGGAAAAGAATACGAAGCGATGACCGGCACGGTGAACCAGGCCAATTATCCGAAGCAGCTCGAGGACCTGAGAGCCAAGGGGACGAACGTGCGTAAGCTGCCTGACAGCGTTCAGGCCGACTGGGCCAAGTCACTTGCTGCGTGGCCAAAGGAAAAGGCCAAGGAGCTGGATGCGCAGGGCCTGCCGGCAACGCAGGTGCTCGAAGCGACGCTCGCGGCGGCCGAGAAGCAAGGCCACAAATGGCCGGTGCGCTACAGCGTGAAATGACGTCCGCGCCGACATGGCCGCGCAGCCCGGCCATGTCGGATGTTTGCCGAGGTTCCAAGCGAGCAAGGATGAGCCGTGCAGCTTGAGCATATCGTGACCCGGATCGTGCACAGTCTGCTCGCCGTGGCGGCGGCCATCATCTTCCTGTTGAGCTTTCTTGTCGTCGCTGACGTGATCGGACGTGGCGTCTTCAATTCTCCGGTCAAGGGCACGCCGGAAATCGTCTCGATGTCGATCGTCATCATCTGCTTCCTGCTCGCAGCCTACGCGATCCAAAGCGGGGCGATGCTGCGGACCGATGTGATCGTGTCGCTGTTCGGGCGACGCGGTTACGCCTTTGCAGACCTCGCTTCCGCATTGCTCGGAGCCGCCTTCTTTCTCCTGATCGTGTGGGGCAGCTTCGAGCCGGCGCTGCATGCCTGGACCAGCAATGAGTTCGAAGGGGAGGGTGCGTTGCGCGTGCCGGTCTGGCCGGCCCGCTTCGTGGTCATGCTGGGCTCCGCGCTGGTGATAGCGATCTATCTCGGGCAGGCGCTCTCTGCACTACTCGCTTTGGTGCGCCCGGACGGCGCGCCGCCGCCCGTTTCGACATCGCATTGACCGGAGCGCCCCGATGTTCGGTCACAGCGATATGATCTTGGTCATAGTGGTGTTGCTGGCGCTGGTCTTCGCCGGCGTTCATATCGCCATCGCGCTTGGTGTGACCGCCGCTATCGGGATTTACCTGATGCTTGGCGACATCGAAGTGGTGCGCACCTTCGTCGCCAACACGGCATATGAAGCGCTGCGCGACTACGTGTTCGCGGTCATCCCTCTATTCATGCTGATGGGCGACTTTCTCGCCAAATGCGGCGCTGCAACCGATTTGTACACGCTCGCCAACCGGATAAGCCGGTGGCTTCCAGGGCGGCTTGCTGTCGCGACGATCCTCGCCAACGCCATCTTCGCCTTTGTAACCGGCGTCAGTATTGCCGCCGCAGCCGCTTTTTCCCGCATCGCCTATCCGGAGATGCGGCGCTACGGCTACAGCCGTGAATTCGCGCTCGGCTGCATCGCAGGCAGTTCATGCCTCGGCATGTTGATCCCGCCGTCGGTGCTGATGATCGTCTGGGGCGTTCTCACGGAGTTGTCGATCGGCAAATTGTTCCTCGCCGGGGTCTTGCCGGGATTGTTACTCGCGTTCGGCTTCTGCCTCTACGTCGTGATCGCCGCGGCGATGCGGCCGGAACTGGTGGGCGAAGGTGCACGCGGTCGCGTCGCGCCGCTGGGCGCCGCAGTGACCATACCATCTGCGCTCGACCCCGACGAACAGCCGATCGGGCCTCTTCTGTTCAGCACGGCGCTGGTGCTGACGCTGATCGCTGGCGTGCTGGGGTCGATCTGGCTTGGTCTCTGCACGCCCACCGAAGGCGCCGGCGTTGGCGCGGTTGGCGCGCTCATTCTCGCATTAATCAAGGGCATAACCTGGCGCGAAATCTGGCAGGTCGTGCTGAATGTCGGCCGCACCTCGGGACCGCTGCTGCTGCTGTTGTTCTGCGCGCAGCTTTATTCTCGCGTGCTCTCCATGACCGGCTTTACGGAGACCGCGAAAACCTTCCTGCTGGGCACCGGACTTGGTCCGACAGGCATCCTGGTCGTGATGCTGTTGATCTGGTTCGTGCTCGGATGCCTGATCGATTCAATCTCGATCATCCTTCTCACGGTCCCCATCTTTGCACCAATCGCCGCCACGATCGGTATCGATCCGCTCGCCTTTGCCATCATCGGCATTCTCGCAATCGAGACCGGCTTGCTGACGCCACCATTTGGCATACTGGTCTTTACCGTGAAGGCGGCTGTGCCTGAGCCCAATGTGCCCCTTGCGGAGATTTTCCGCGGCGCAGTGCCCTACTGGCTGATCCTGTTCGCTGTGATCGTGGCGATCGCGATGTTTCCGCAGATCGCGACCGTCCTCCCGAACCTGTGAATGCGCCTTAGGGCTTCGCACCGGCCGGCGCGATAACCGCGTTCTTCAATCCGATATTGTCAAAGCTCCTGCGCACGGCGCCGGACGCTTTCTGCTCCTCGACGAAGTTCGAAACCAGGGACAGCGCGTCCGGCTTGCCGTTTGGTACGGCCGCGGCCGTGAATGAATTCAGGAAACCACCGTCGAGAATGCGCGATCCGGGAAGTTTGTCGATCAGCCCTGTCAGCGACTCGCGGGACAGAGCGATCGCATCCGCCTTGCCGTCTTTCATGAGAGCCACGCCTTCGTCGACGCCCTTGATGACGATGAAGGTTGCATCCTTGGAAGAGGCGCGGGCCGCCCGCGATGTTGCCGTGCCGTCCACGATCGCGATGCGAATATCAGGCTTGTTGGCGTCGGCAATAGTCTTCACCGGCGCATTCGGCATGACGAGATAGGTCGATGTGAGGACGTGATACGCGGCCCCGAACGACACGCGTTTGGCGCGCTCGGCGTCAACGGGCATGAATGTGACGTCCCAGACACCCTTGTCCGCATCCGCCGTAATCGCGCCTGATGCCAGGTATTCGACATACTGCACCGGCTTTCCGATCTTGCTCGCAAGCGCCGCGCCGAGATCGACCGCAACGCCCTGCGGTTTGCCGGCGGCATCGCGGATCGCGTACAGCGCCGAGGGTGCAGGACCGACCGCAATCGCCACGCGAAGCGTATCGCCCGGAGCGAGTTGCTTGACCGCATTATCATCCGCCGCCGAATTCTTCGCATTTGCGAGAAGGACGAACGCGAGGGCGATCACTGGGACGAGGCGCATGATGGGGGTCTCCGGCATGTCAGCGATGCGCCGCACGGGTACCTTGTGGCGGCGATTGTAGTTTAACAACCCCGCCAATCGCTTCACAATCCGCCACCGTCCACGCAGTTTCCGGATTTCACCATGCCGACTATTGCCGACAAGCGCCGAGCCTTCCGAAGCCTGCACGACAGCGGCTGCTTCGTGATCCCCAATCCGTGGGACGTCGGCAGCGCGCGTTATCTGCAGCATCTCGGGTTCAAGGCGCTCGCGACCACAAGTCTCGGTTATGCGCTGTCTGCGGGCTATGCCGATGGTGAGGTGCCGCGCGATCTGATGCTTGCACATATCGCGGAACTTGTTGCCGCCTGCGATGTCCCCTTCAATGCCGATTTCGAGGGCGGATTTGCGGTCGATCCGCAGGGCGTCGCGGAAAGCGTCGCGCTGTGCGTCAACACCGGTGTCGCCGGGCTCTCGATCGAGGATTCCACCGGCGACAAGGCCAATCCGCTTTATGATTTTGATCTCGCGCTCGCGCGCATCAAGGCGGCGCGCAGCGCCATCGACAGTTCGGGCGAAGATGTCATGCTTACTGCCCGGACAGAGGGCTTCATCCGCGGACGGCCCGACATGGATGAGACGCTGCGGCGGTTGAAGGCTTTCGCGGATGCCGGCGCTGATTGTCTCTATGCGCCTGGCATCAAGACACGCGAGGAGATTGCCACCGTCGTGAATGCGGTCGCGCCGAAGCCCGTCAACATTCTGATTGGGTGGCCGAGCGATCTCAGCGTCTCGGATATTGCCAGGCTCGGCGCGCGTCGTATCAGTGTCGGCGGCTCTCTTGCACGCGCTGCCTGGGGCGGCTTCATCCGCGCGGCACGCCAATTGTCAGAAGGCGGCTGCTTCGGCGGCTTTGCGGATGCCGCGCCCGCGGCGGATCTGAACGCGCTCTTCCGCGAGGACCGCGCCAAGCGGCCGGCCGCGTGACCGAAACGCTGAACTTCACCGGCGCGGCAAAACCTGGTCCGGTCGTGCTGACCGGTCGTTATGGGCGTGTCGAGAAGCTCGATCCCGCGCGTCACGGCGCGGCTTTATGGGACGCCATGAAGGTCGAGCCGGGGTTGTGGGACTACATGCCGTACGGTCCGTTCGGCTCGAACGACCAATTTGCTGCATGGATTGCCGAGCGCGCGACACTCTCTGATCCCTTCGTCTATGCCATCGTCGCGCCCGACGGCCGCGCGCTTGGCATCGCCGCACTGATGCGGATCACGCCGGACATGGGTGTTATCGAGGTCGGGCACATCGCCTATTCGCCTGCGCTGCAGCGCACGCCGCTTGGTACCGAAGCCCAATTTCTCCTCGCGCGCTATGCGTTTGATACGCTGGGCTACCGCCGCTATGAATGGAAATGCAACGCGCTCAACGCGGCGTCGCGCCGTGCTGCTCAACGCTATGGCTTCGCCTTCGAAGGCATTTTCCGGCAGCATATGATCGTGAAGGGTAAGAACCGCGACACCGCGTGGTATTCGATCATCGACCAGGAGTGGCCCGCCCGACGAGCCGCCTTCGAACAGTGGCTGGCGCTTTCGAATTTCGACGACCAGGGGCGACAGATCGCCAGTCTCGCGACCTTCATGAGAGCGCCAGATAACACATGACGGACCGTCTCAAAAACAAGATCGCTGTCATCACCGCCGCAGGCCAGGGGATCGGCCGCGCGATCGCGGATGCTTTTGCGGCGGAAGGGGCAGGTGTCATCGCGACGGATATCGATGCCGGGAAACTCGCCGGCCTCTCCGTCCAAAGGGCGCTCAAGCTCGATGCCCGATCAGACGAGGAGATCAATGCGCTCGCGCGTATGGTCGAGAAGTACTTCGGCGGTGCGGACATTCTGGTGAATTGCGCAGGCTTCGTGCATCACGGCACCGTGCTCGACTGCACAGATGCAGACTGGGACTTCTCGTTCGATCTCAACGTCAAGTCGATGCATCGCACCATCCGTGCGTTCCTGCCCGCCATGCTTAAGAAGGGCGGCGGCTCGATCGTCAACATCTCCTCGGTCGCATCGTCCGTCACCGGACTGCCGAACCGCTACGTGTACGGCGCGTCCAAGGCGGCGGTGATCGGTTTGACCAAGGCGGTGGCTGCGGACTTCATCAAGCAGGGCATCCGTTGCAACGCGATCTGCCCTGGGACGATCGAGTCGCCTTCGCTTGAACAGCGGATCAAGACGCTTGCGGCCAACACCGGACAATCGCTCGATACGGTGCGGCAAGCCTTCGTCGATCGCCAGCCGATGGGCCGGTTGGGCACGGCGCCGGAGGTTGCTGCGCTTGCAGTTTTCCTCGCCTCCGATGAATCGGTCTACATCACGGGGCAGCCGCATCTGGTCGATGGCGGGCTCGCATTGTAAGGTTGCGGCCGCCCGGAGGCGCCCATGCGTGTCACAACACTCGCGGTTCTGCTCGCGCTCGCACCGAGCGTCTCGCTCGCAGCCAATTGCAGGCGCAACGGCAACACTGTCATCTGCGACGATGGCCGCACCGGAATATTCGCGGGCGACGCGATCGTTTGGCCTGACGGCACCCGCTCGGCGAGTGCGAGGCATCCGAGCGTACATATTGGACACAAGGATTCGGTCCGCGTGGGTCCCGGTGTCTTCGTCGGGTCGCCATCGGGCCGCGACTCCGTACCGCTCGACGATCCGAATGCGCCTCACAAGCGCGACTGTGCCGTGCTCGACGGCGTGTCCTATTGCCACTGACGGAATCCAGCTCAATGCATGTACTCATTACCGGCGCCGCCGGCATGATCGGCCGCAAGCTCCTCGAGCGGCTGGCGCGTGACGGCGGACTGAACGGCACGCCGATCGACACTCTTACCCTCACCGACATTGCGGCGCCGGAGGCACCGAACGGGCTGGCGACGAAAGTCATACTGAAGATCGCCGATCTTGCCGCACCGGGCGTCGCCACCGATCTGGTGAAGGACAGACCTGATGTGATCTTTCATCTGGCGGCCATTCCGTCCGGCGGATCGGAGACCGATTTCGAGGCCGGCTATCGGGCCAATCTCGACGGCACGCGCAATCTGCTGGAGGCGATCCGAAAGACCGGGGACGGTTACAAGCCGAAAGTGATCTACACCTCGTCGATCGCGGTCTACGGCGCGCCGTTTCCTCCGTCCATCCCTGACGATTTCATTCTCACGCCGCTCACCAGTTACGGCGCGCACAAGGTGATGTGCGAGACGATGCTTGCGGACTACAATAGGCGCGGCTTTCTGAATGGCGTCGGTGTGCGGTTGTGCGGCATCACCGTGCGGCCGGGTAAGCCCAACCTGGCGGCATCTGGATTCTATTCCGGCATCATCCGCGAACCGCTGGCCGGTATCGAGGCGGTTTTGCCTGTCGTGGAAAGTGTGATGAACACCCACGCTTCTCCACGCGCCGCGGCCGGGTTCCTCGTGCATGCGGCAACCCTGACGCCGGAACAACTCGGCCACCGCATCAACATGACCATGCCGGGCGTTTGCTGCACGGTCGGCGAGCAACTTGCGGCGTTGCGCAGGGTCGCGGGCGACCGCGTGGCTGACCGCGTCAAGTACAAGCCGGACCCTTTCATCATGAAAATCGTCGAAGGCTGGCCCAGCCGCTTCGATTGCACCCGCGCCCGCGAGCTGGGTTTCACCGCCGAGAATTCGTTCGACGAGATCATCCGCGTCCATATCGAGGATGATCTCGGTGGCGAATTCGTACGGTAACGGGCGGCTGCCGGCGAGCTGGCGGGGCCGCAGGAAACTTGCATCGCTTGACCGATTGCCTACATTGCGGCCAAGTCGTTTCCGAGGCTCTCAATGAATTACGTCGATGCGGCGCTTGCGCCGATGCGCAAGACCGGACAGATCAAGCTTCACAAGGCGGAAGCGTTCACCGGTATGCGCAAGGCTGGCCGGCTCGTTGCCGAATGTTTGGACATGCTGGTTCCGGAGGTGCGGCCCGGCGTGCCGACCGAGCGGATCGACCAGCTGGTGCACGACTTCGCGATGGATCACGGAGCATTGCCGGCAACCCTGATGTATCGCGGTTATCGAAAGTCGACCTGCACGTCGATCAATCATGTCGTCTGTCACGGTATTCCGAGCGACAAGCCGATGAAGGAAGGCGACATCGTCAATATCGATGTCACCCTTATCGTGGACGGTTGGCACGGCGATTCCAGCCGCATGTATGCAGTCGGCGACATTCCGCGTCGCGCCGAGCGGCTGATTGAAATCACGTACGAGTCGATGATGCGCGGCATCGCCGCGATCCGGCCCGGTGGAACGACTGGCGATATCGGCGCGGCTATACAGACCTTCGTCGAAGCGCAGCACATGAGCGTGGTACGCGATTTCTGCGGGCACGGTCTCGGTCGCTTGTTCCATGATGAGCCGAACATTGTGCATGTCGGCCGGCCCGGCGAAGGGACCATTCTCAGACCTGGGATGTTCTTCACGGTCGAGCCGATGATCAATCTTGGCCGTCCGCATGTGAAGGTGTTGTCGGACGGGTGGACTGCGGTGACGCGCGACCGTTCGCTGTCAGCCCAGTTCGAGCATACCGTTGGCGTGACGGATAGCGGCGCGGAAATATTCACGCTGTCCCCGAAGGGGTTGGACAAGCCGCCTTACAATGTTCAGCGCTGAGAGTGGTTCACGGAGTGCCGCCTTTTCGGCGAGCGCAATGCAGGAGCGATGACATGGCGACGAGCGTGAAGGCTTTGATGGAAGCTGCGAATGCCAGCGTGCCGCGCATCACACCTGCGCAAGCCAAGGAAATGATCGGCAAGGGCGACGCCGTGGTGCTCGATGTGCGGGACGCCATGGAGGTCGCGCAGAGCGGCAAAGTGCCGGGCGCCGTTCACATCCCCCGCGGGCTGCTCGAGTTCAAGGCGGATCCGGAATCGCCGGCGCACGACAAGAATCTCGACAGGAACAAGCCCGTCATTCTCTACTGCGCCTCGGGTGGACGTTCGGCGCTCGCCGGAAAGACATTGAAGGACCTCGGCTACGAGAAGGTCTTCAATCTTGGCGCGTTCAAGGATTGGGCCGAGAACGGCGGCGCTGTCGAGAAGTAAGGCCGAATCGTCGCGCGCGGCAAGACACCGGCATTTCGGATTCGCTGGCGGTCTCAGATCACTTGCGGTCTCAGATCACTTGCGGTTGCATTTCGCTGGCCAGCGCGCGGAGCTTCGGCAGGAATACGTCGTGCATGAGTTCGGGCGTACCCCGCTCGCTGTGAATGCCTACATTCAGCGCCCCGATGGCCTTGCCATCGAGGCGGCGCAGGGCCACCGAAATCGAGCGGAAGCCGATTTCCACCTCCTGATCGACAAGAGAAAAGCCATCGTCGCGCGCCTTCCGGATCGCGCGGCGTAATGCGTCCTTGTTGGTCACGGTATGCGGCGTGAGCGGTTTCGGTACGCTGCGCGCCATGAAGGCTTCGAGCTGTGCATCATCCAGACTTGCAAGCTGGATGCGTCCAAGCGAACTTGAAACCGCCGGAAGCCTCAGTCCGATCTGACCGCCGAACTGAAGCACGCGCGGCGGTGAGGCATGTGCGATCATCACCACCTCGTCGCCGTCGATCACAGCCGCGGAACAAGCTTCGTTGATGTCCGCACTCAATCGTTCCAGCGCCGGTTGCAGGATGTTCGAGATCGGATTTGAGAGCAGGTAGGCGCCGGCGAGCGTCAGCACCTTCGGCGTCAGCCGGAACATGCGGCCGTCGGTTTCAGCGAAGCCGAGATGGATCAGCGTGTGCAGTGTCCGTCTGACTGACGCGCGGGGGAGTTCGACCAGCTTTGCGATGTCGCTCAATGAGAGTTGCCGCCGATCCTGGCCAAAAGTCTGGATGATCCGCAACCCTCGCGCCAAGGCCTCCAGAAATTCCACCCCGGCTGTGTCCGCGAGCCGCTGCTCCTCGTCCGAGCGCCTGATGCGCGGCATGTAACTACTCCCCCCCAACCCTTGGACACTGGCCACAATTTTCCAGTTGTCCCGGCTGGCTCTGTCTGGTGTAATTCGAACCTATGTTCGGTCTACGAACATAGTCGAATTCGGGACACCACGCCAGCTCTGGCCAGGAGATCGTTGTCATGCTCAGCGCGGAACAGAACGACCTCATTACCCGCACAAATCCGGGGACCAAGGCCGGCAAGCTGTTGCGGCGTTACTGGCAGCCCGCGGCGCTCGTCGAGGAACTGGCGACCAACCGTCCAATCAAGCCGGTGCGACTCTTGGGAGAGGACCTCGTAATCTTCAGGGACGGGCAGGGCCGTTACGGTCTGATCGAGCGCGGCTGTCCGCATCGCGGCACCGACCTGGCGTTCGGCCGGCTGGAGGCGGATGGGCTGCGCTGCTCGTTTCATGGATGGAAATTCGACGTTCACGGGCAATGCCTGGAGACGCCCGCCGAACCCGAAGGCTCCAACCTTTGCCGGAATATCCGCCAGAAATCCTATCCGGTGGTCGAGAAGAGTGGGATTCTGTTCGCTTATATGGGCCCCGGCGAACCGCCTGCCTTTCCCGACTTCGATTGCTTCGTCGCGCCGGACGAATACACCTTTGCCTTCAAAGGGCTGATCGAGTGCAACTGGCTGCAGTCGCTGGAGGTCGGAATAGACCCCGCACACACCTCATGGCTGCACCGGTTCTTTGAGGATGAGGATACATCGAAGTCATACGGCAAGATGTTCCGCGACTCGACCTCGGATGCCGACATGCCGATGACGAAGATCATGCGCGATTTTCCGCGTCCGCAGATCGAGGTCGAGCAGACCGATTACGGGCTGCGCCTGAATACGCTGCGTCAGATCAGCGACAAGTCGATGCATGTGCGGACCACCAATCTTGTGTTTCCGAACGCTTTCATGATTCCGATGAGCAAGGAGATGACGATCTCGCAATGGCACGTGCCGATCGATGAAACCACGCATTACTGGTACTGCATCTTCACGAGCTTCGGTTCAAAGGTCGACAAGGACGAGATGCGTCGGCAGCGGCTGGAACTCTACGAGTTGCCGAACTATGTGCCGCGCAAGAACAAATCCAACGATTACGGCTTCGATCCGCACGAGCAGGCGCACGAGACGTTCACCGGCATGGGCGCCGACATCAACATCCACGATCAGTGGGCCTGCGAGTCGATGGGCGCGATCCAGGATCGCACGAAAGAGCATCTCGGTCAGTCAGACAAGGCGATCACGGCATACCGGCGGTTGTTGCGGGCCGCGATAGAGCAGGCGGACAAGGGCGAACGTCCCTTGATGGTGCTTGACGAAAAGCAAGCGCCCGAGATTACCGGTCCGGTTTGCGTCGACGGCGTTGGTCCCGCGGAAGGCTGGCGGGACTATGCCAAAACAGCGCATGAGCGTCGCCGCAGCACAAAAAGCTGGGCCAACGGGCATTAGCGCGCTTGTGCAAAAAGCCGTGCTATATGCGATCGGTCCCCGCGAAGGCGGGGAGCCCTGTTTCAGATTGGTGGTCATAGGCCCCTGTTTTCGCGGGGACGGCAGATCATGATGTCATCCCGCGATCGCGCATCTCTCAGTTTTGTCGAGCGCCACAATCTGTGGAGCGACGAGCAATTCCGGCTCGCCGCATCGATCGAAAAAGAGATCGAGGAGCGCAAGCTCGACCTCGTGCGCTTCTCGTTTGCCGATCAGCATGGCGTCTTGCGCGGCAAGACTGTCGTCGCCTCCGAGGCGGCGAAGCTGATGCGCAGCGGTGTTACGATGACAACAACGCTGCTCGCCAAGGATACCTCGCACCGCACGGTGTTTCCGGTGTTCACGCCCGGAGGCGGGTTCGCGATGCCGGAGATGCAGGGTGCGGCCGACTTCCTGATGATCGCCGATCCATCGACGTTCAAGGTTCTGCCCTGGGCGCCGAATACCGGCTGGGTGCTTTGCGACATTTATTTCCCGAATGGGAAGCCGGTGCCGTTCTCGACGCGGCAGCTCTGCCGCGACCAGCTTGGGCGATTGCGTGACGCGGGCTTCGACATGATGGCGGGGCTCGAAGTCGAGTTTCATCTCTATCGCATCGAAAATCCGCGCCTTAGCCCGGCCGATGCCACCTGGCCCGGCGCGCCGGTAGATGTCAGTTACATTCATCAAGGTTTTCAGCTTTTGACGGAAGCGCGTGCGGACCAGATCGAGCCGATCCTCGAGCCGTTCTGGCGCGCGGTGTCGGCTCTGGGCCTGCCGTTCCGGTCGCTTGAAGTTGAGCTTGGGCCAAGCCAATGCGAGTTCACCTTCCGGCCGGAGATCGGACTCGTCTCGGCCGACATGATGATTGTGTTCCGTAGCGCGATGAAACAGATTGCGCGCCGGCACGGGTTGCATTGCACTTTCATGTGCCGGCCCGGCCTGCCCAATGCTTTCTCGAGCGGGTGGCATCTGCATCAGTCCCTGATCGGCCGTGATTCCAAGGCAAATGCCTTCGTCTCGAACGATCAGGCCCGTGTCCTGTCGCCACTCGGCGATCACTGGCTCGCGGGGCTTCTTGCCAACGCTCGCGCGGCAGCCGCATTCACGACGCCGACGCTGAACGGCTACAAACGCTATCGCGCCTATGCGCTCGCGCCGGATCGGGTGATCTGGGGGCAGGACAATCGCGGCGTGATGGTGCGCGTGATCGGACAGCCGGGTGATCCGGCCACGCATCTGGAAAACCGCATCGGAGAACCCGCGGCTAATCCATATCTCTATCTTGCGTCCCAGATCGCCTGCGGCCTGGACGGGGTGGCCCGCAAGCTGGAGCCGGGACCCTCCGCCGATACGCCGTATGAGATGGACGCGGAGATGATGCCGACAGCGCTCGGTGAGGCGCTTGCGGCGCTTCGCGACAATGCGTGTTTCCGTACCGCCTTCGGGGAAGATTTCGTGGACTATTACATCCGCATCAAGGAGGCAGAGATCGTCCGCTATCGCGCTGAGGTCGCCGATGACACCGCCGACGTGACACACTGGGAGCAAAAGGAATATTTCGATCTGTTCTAGAGCGCTCTATGCGATGCAGGAATCGGGTCGCAGTTGAACCACGGAAGCCCCATATCCTCATCGAGGATATCGCGATGACGCAAGACAAGGTTCGATACGCGGTGTTTGAGACCGCGATGGGTTTCTGCTCCGTAGCCTGGAGCGACACCGGAATCGCCAGCTTCAGGCTGCCGGAGAAAACCGGTAGCGATGCGACACGCGCGGTTCTTCGCCGGGTGCGTCAGGCAACTCCAGGCGATCCGCCGCCGCAGATTGCGCATGCTATCGCCGCGGCGCAGCGCTACTTCGACGGCGAAGCCGAGGATTTCTCCGCCCTTGCTATCGATCTCGGTTCACAGGAGCAGTTCTTCCTGCGCATCTACGATGTCGTCCGGCAGCTGAAATGGGGCGAGACCACGACCTATGGTGCCGTTGCAAAGGCGCTCGGTGCCGGGCCGGAGGCTGCGCGCGATGTCGGGCAGGCGATGGCCCGCAATCCGGTGCCGCTGATCATCCCGTGTCACCGCGTTCTTGCCGCCGGCGGCAAGATCGGCGGATTTTCCGCCCCCGGCGGATCGGCCACCAAGGCACGCATGCTTGCACTTGAAGGCGCGCTGAGGGAGCCGCCGCCGCCCGCCCAGCAGGCTTTCGGCTTTTAGTCGTCGTGGCCGGATAACGCTTTCGTCTGTCATGCATTTGCGTTAAGCGGGCCGCTTCATTTTTTGACCCGCAGCCATGATCCGCATCGACAATATCTCCAAGCAGAACGGCCACCAGATCCTGTTCATCGAGGCTTCGGCCGCCCTGCACAAGGGTGAGAAGATCGGCCTCGTTGGCCCGAATGGTGCAGGCAAGACCACGTTGTTCCGCATGATTGCGGGGACGGAGCAGCCGGACGAGGGCCAGGTCTCGGTCGATCGGGGTCTGACGATCGGCTATTTCAGCCAGGACGTCGGCGAGATGAGCGGCCGCAGCGCGGTTGCGGAGGTCATGGAGGGCGCGGGCCCGGTCAGTGCGGTTGCAGCCGAGCTGAAAGAGCTGGAGGCCGCGATGATCGATCCGGATCGCGCCGACGAGATGGACGATATTCTCGAGCGTTACGGCGAGGCGCAGGCGCGGTTCGAGGAACTGGACGGCTATGCGCTGGATGCGCGGGCGCGGGAAGTGCTGGCGGGGCTCGGCTTCAGCCAGGAGATGATGGACGGCGATGTCGGCAATCTGTCCGGCGGCTGGAAGATGCGGGTTGCGCTCGCGCGAATCCTGCTGATGCGACCTGACGCGATGCTGCTCGACGAGCCGTCGAACCATCTCGATCTCGAAAGCCTGATCTGGCTCGAGAATTTTCTCAAGGGCTATGACGGCGCACTGCTGATGACCTCGCACGACCGCGAGTTCATGAACCGCGTCGTCAACAAGGTGATCGAGATCGATGCCGGCACCCTAACCAGCTATTCCGGCGATTACGAATTCTATGCGCAGCAGCGCGCGATGAACGAGCAGCAGCAGCAGGCTCAGTTCGAACGTCAGCAGGCGATGCTGGCGAAGGAGATCAAGTTCATCGAGCGGTTCAAGGCGCGTGCCTCCCATGCGGCGCAGGTGCAGAGCCGTGTGAAGAAGCTCGAAAAGATCGAGCGGGTCGAGCCGCCGCGACGGCGGCAGTCGGTTGCGTTCGATTTCATGCCGCCGCCTCGCTCGGGTGACGACGTCGCGAGCCTCAAGGGCGTCCACAAGGCGTATGGCAGCAAGCGGATCTACGAAGGGCTCGACTTCCATGTCGCGCGCATGGAGCGCTGGTGCGTGCTTGGCGTCAATGGCGCCGGCAAGTCGACGCTCCTGAAGCTCGTCACCGGATCGACCGAGCCTGACGAGGGGAAGGTGACAGTCGGAAGCAGCGTGAAGCTCGGCTATTTCGCGCAGCACGCGATGGATCTGCTCGACGGCGAGCGTACGGTGTTCGAGGAACTGGATTATTCATTCCCGCAGGCCGGGCAGGGCCAGTTGCGCACGCTGGCCGGCTGCTTCGGGTTTTCCGGCGACGATGTCGAGAAGCGTTGCCGCGTTCTATCCGGCGGCGAGAAAGCGCGGCTCGTAATGGCGAAAATGCTGTTCGACCCGCCGAACTTCTTGGTTCTCGACGAGCCGACCAACCATCTCGATATGGCGACAAAGGAAATGCTGATCGCGGCGCTCGCCCGCTTCGAGGGTACGATGCTGTTCGTCTCGCACGACCGGCATTTTCTGGCGGCGCTGTCCAACCGCGTCCTCGAACTGACCGAAGACGGCGTCCACACCTATGGCGGTGGCTATACGGAATATGTCGCCCGCACGGGCCATGAGGCGCCGGGATTGAGGAGCTAAGACAGCGCCAGTGAATGCAGCCTAAGCGTCCACGCTCGCCTGCAATGCGTTTTCCTGGATGAAGTCGCGGCGCGGCTCAACGAGCTCGCCCATGAGCTTGCTGAAGATGTCGTCGGCGTCATCGCCTTCCTTGACCTTCACCTGAAGCAGCGAGCGCACGTTGCTATCCAGCGTCGTTTCCCAAAGCTGGTCGGGGTTCATCTCGCCAAGGCCTTTGTAGCGCTGCAGCGTCACACCCTTGCGTCCCGCAGCGGTGACCGCCTCGAACAAACCGACCGGTCCGTAAATCGCTATCGTTTCATCCTTGCGCCGCAGCGATCCGGGCTTGGCGTAGAGTTCCTGAAGCGAGGGGGCGTGTTCGTCGAGCTTGCGCGCGTCCGCAGATCCGAGCAGCGCCTGATCGATCACGGCGTAATCCTTCACGCCGCGCACCATGCGCTCGAAATGGAAGCCGGCTTCGTCGAAACGGCCGACCCAACCCCGCTCGGTCTCGTCTGCCAGTGCATCGAGACGCCTCGCGATATAGGCCGCGGCATCGTTCGCGGCCTGCGGATCATTCGTTATCTCGGGCGTAAGGACGCCCGCAATCGCGGCCTGTTCGATCACCTTCCGATTATAGCGGCTGTGCAGCCCTTGCAGCAGGTTGCGGATGACCCGCGCCTCTTCTACCACGCGCTTGAGGTCTGCCCCTGCGCGCTCGTCGCCGCTCGCGGCCTTGAGAACGGTATCATCGAGCCCGGTGGCGATGAGATAATCCTCGAGCGCGCGCTCGTCCTTCAGATATTGCTCGGACCTGCCGCGGTTCACTTTGTAAAGCGGGGGTTGCGCGATGTAGAGATGGCCGCGCTCGATCAGTTCCGACATCTGCCGGTAGAAGAACGTGAGCAGGAGAGTGCGGATATGGGAGCCGTCCACGTCCGCGTCGGTCATGATGATGATCTTGTGGTAGCGCAGCTTGTCGGGGTTGAATTCCTCGCGTCCGATGCCGGTGCCGAGCGCGGTGATCAGCGTGCCGATTTCCTGGCTGGACAGCATTTTGTCGAAACGCGCGCGTTCGACATTGAGGATCTTGCCGCGTAACGGCAGCACCGCCTGGAATTCGCGGTTGCGGCCCTGCTTGGCGGAGCCACCGGCGCTGTCGCCCTCGACGATGAACAATTCGGATTTCGCCGGATCGCGCTCCTGACAATCGGCAAGCTTGCCGGGCAGCGACGACACATCGAGCGCGCCTTTACGCCTGGTCAGTTCACGCGCCTTGCGCGCCGCCTCGCGCGCTGCAGCGGCTTCCACCACTTTGCCGACGATGGCTTTGGCCTCGCCCGGATGAACCTCGAACCAATCCTGCATGGCCTGATTGACCACATTCTCGACGACGGGGCGCACCTCGGACGAAACCAGCTTGTCCTTGGTCTGAGACGAGAATTTCGGATCGGGTACCTTTACCGAAAGAACCGCGGTCAACCCTTCGCGGCAATCGTCGCCGGTCAGGTCGACCTTCTCCTTGCGCGCGCTGCCCATCCTCTCCGCATATTGCGTGACCTGACGCGTCAGCGCGCCACGGAAACCGGCGAGATGAGTCCCGCCATCCCGCTGCGGGATGTTATTCGTGAAGCACAGAACGTTCTCGTGGTAGCTGTCGTTCCACCACAACGCACACTCGACGGTGATGCCGTCGCGCTCCGCACGGATCGTGATCGGCTGCGGAACCAGAGGCGTCTTGTTGCGATCGAGATATTTGACGAACGCTTCGATGCCGCCGTCGTATCGCATCTCCTCGCGCTTCTCGACGGGGTGGCGCGCATCGATCAGGATGACCGTCACTCCCGAATTCAGGAAAGCAAGTTCACGGAGTCGATGTTCAAGCGTGTTGAAATCGAACTCGGTCATCGTGAAGGTTTCAGGTGACGGCAGGAATGTGACCTGCGTTCCCTTGCGTCCTTCGGCGGAACCGGTGAGCGCCAGCGGCGCGGTAGCGACACCGTCGCGAAATTCCATCTGATGTTCGTTGCCGTCGCGCCAGATCGTGAGCCGCAGCCAGGTTGAAAGCGCATTAACGACGGACACGCCTACGCCATGCAGGCCTCCCGACACCTTGTAGGAGTTCTGGTCGAATTTTCCGCCGGCATGCAGCTGCGTCATGATAACTTCGGCGGCCGACACGCCTTCGCCCTTGTGGATGTCAACCGGGATACCGCGGCCGTTGTCCCGCACAGTGCAGGAGCCGTCGGGATTGAGCGTAACGACCACCTCCGTTGCGTGGCCCGCCAGTGCTTCGTCGATCGCGTTATCGACGACTTCGTAGACCATGTGATGCAGGCCCGACCCGTCGTCAGTGTCGCCGATATACATGCCGGGGCGCTTTCGAACCGCATCGAGTCCTTTCAGGACCTTGATCGATTCGGCGCCATACTCGGCGGATGCATCAGATATGTTCTGGCGGGCGGGCTCGGCCATCAGGCAGCCTTCGAATCAGTTTCGGAAAAATGGGACGGAACACACCCTTCGTGACATGAAAAAAAGGGGTCGTACAGCCCTATTTGTAGCTGTCTAAGTATTTGTAATTTAAAGAATTTCAAGCCCCTTTGAGGGCCAAAATCAGGCGGTCCGACAGCGGCTATTCCGAACCGTTTTCGCGGTCGTCGTCGCTTGGTTCCTGATTGTCGTTTTTCGCCAATTTCTCCGCCTGGAAAGGTTGCCCCAGCTGATATTTCGGATTCGGTCGATAGTCGGGAATAGGCTTGGCGAAGGTGGAAAGGGCCGTCGCCCAGACCTCCACGCGCGTGACGTCCTTGCGCAATCCGTCAATCGCTTCGTGGAGCTTTTCGTTAATGCCGTCCGGGCCTGACATTTTTCGTACCATCTGTTTCCGAGCCTTTTCCGTGCCCTGACGTCCGTGTTGTGGATCGTCAAAGAGACAAAGCCGGACGTAGGTATCGGTTCCTGAGGTGGCGGACTGGAAAAGTTAGGCGGCCTACGGAACATTCAGCTTCGCTGCACGAGCTTCCCGGGCTCGACGGTCACGATTTGCGCTGTGTCGGCCACATCTGTGAAGGCGTGTGGGTCGGCACCGGTCATCCAGACCTGCGCGCCCAGTTCCGCCAGCGCTTCGAATAGCGCGCGGCGGCGTCCAGGATCAAGGTGAGCCACAACCTCGTCGAGAAGCAGCACTGGGGCAAACCCGGTCATGCCAGCCAACAGGGCGCCATGCGACAGCACGAGACGGATCAGGATCGCTTTCTGCTCACCCGTCGACGCATCCGAGGCAGGAATGCCTTTCGGGCCATAGACCACGTGAAGATCTGTCAGATGCGGGCCGTCGAGCGTGCGGCCAGCTGCGGCATCACGCCCGCGATTGTCGCGCAGGATGGTCCGATAGCGCTGCTCGACCTCCGACGAGGGCTGTGTTGCAGCGGCGTCCTCCATCCAGCCCTTCAGCGCGATCTCGGCGAAGGGAAACGCCGTGGCCGCCCCCTGGCTTGCGGCAAGTGCGGTCTGTAGACGTCCGACCGTTTCAGAACGCAGCGCCGCTACCGCGACCGCGAGTTCGGCAGTTTCATGCTCGACCGCATCCAGCCAGTGGTGGTCGGGACGCGCATCCTCCAGCAGCCGGTTGCGCGAACGCAGCGAGCGCTCCAGTGCGGATACGCGGCCGGAATGGGATGGATCGACCGCAAGGACCAGACGGTCGAGGAACCGTCGGCGGTCCGATGCTGGCCCGGTGAACAGGCCGTCCATGGCCGGAGTCAGCCAGATGATACGCAGATGATCGGCGAAATCGGCGGCAGAACCCGCGGGCTCACGGTCGATCCGGTAAAGGCGCCCGGACGGCTGTTCAGCACCACGCGGCGCCTCGATGCCGGTACCCAAGGTTGCGAGACCGAGCGCACCCTCAACTTCAGCAGACACCGCCCACGAGCCGTCGCCTTCGCTGAAAGCCACTTCTTCGAGTGTTGCGCGCCGTAATCCGCGGCCTGGCACCAGAAAGGAAATAGCCTCGAGAATATTGGTCTTGCCCGCACCGTTCGGCCCGACCAGCACTACAGGGCGCTGGCCTGTCACAAGACTTGCCGCGCGATAGCTGCGGAAATTTGCGAGGGTCAGGCGGCGGATGCGGGCAGGCGTCGAAGGCATGGCCGGATATCAGCATCCGCTCGTCCCCGCGAAAGCGGGAACCCAAATCTTTTCGTACTGGCTTCCCGCAACGGCGGAAATGCGCGGAGACAAAGTCTCAACCGCCTGCGGGCTAGACCCGCATCGGCATGAGCACGTAGAGCGCCCTGCCGCCGTCCTTCTCCTGGATCAGTGTCGGAGAGCCCGGATCCGCGAGTTTCAGCACCGCGACCTCACCCTCGATCTGTGAGGCGATATCCAGCAAGTAGCGCGAGTTGAAACCGATATCGAGCGGGTCGGAATCATATTCGACCTCTACTTCCTCGGTTGCGCTGCCGGAATCCGGATTATTCACGGACAGAGTGAGCTTGCCGCCAGTCAGCGCGAGTTTTACCGCGCGACCGCGTTCGCTCGATACTGTCGAGACACGATCGACCGCGTGCTCGAACTCGCTCTTGTCGACCTGCAGGATTTTTGAGTTGCCGAGCGGGATCACCGGTCCGTAATCCGGGAAAGTGCCGTCGATCAGCTTGGAGGTGAGCACCACGTCCCCGATGTTGAACCGGATTTTTGACGTCGACAGCTCGATCAGGATTTCCGCTTCGGAATCCTCAATCAAGCGCTGGACCTCGCCGACGGTCTTGCGGGGGACGATGACGCCAGGCATGCCTTTCGCACCCGAGGGGAGCGGAATCTCGAACTGCGCGAGGCGATGGCCGTCGGTCGCGACCGCGCGCAGCGTTTCGGTCTTCGCGCTATTGGTGGCGGTGTGGAGGAAGATGCCGTTGAGATAATAGCGTGTCTCTTCTGTCGAGATCGCAAATTGCGTCTTGTCGATCATCTTCTTGAGATCGGCCGCCGACATCCGGAAACTATGCGTCATGTCGCCGGCGTTGAGATCGGGAAAGTCGCTTTCCGGCAGCGTCTGGAGGGTGAACCGCGAGCGGCCGGCGCGGATCGTCAGAACGCCGCGCTCGCCTGACGCTTCGAGAATGATCTGCGAGCCTTCCGGCAATTTTCGCACGATGTCGTATAGCATATGCGCCGGGACGGTCGTGGAGCCGCCTGGCGAAACCTCCGCCGCAATCGTCTCGTTCACTTCAAGATCGAGGTCGGTCGCCTTCAGCGCAAGCTTGCCGCGTTCGGCACGAATGAGAATATTCGCGAGGATCGGAATGGTGTTGCGGCGTTCGACCACGCGATGCACGTGACCGAGCGATTTGAGCAATTGCGCACGCTCGACTGTGACCTTCATCTCGCAAAACCCTGACGCGCCGGGATCAGCGCCGCTATGACGATGGCCGGCCGCCGGCAGGCGCCGGATGGCCGGGGGGACGGGAAAGTGCCGTGCCGGTGACCTTTGGGCAAGCCTTTTTGACAAGGCTCGCTGACAAGGCCGCACGCCCCTTTCGGCGGCTCCGCTATTCCATCTGCAACTGGCGCTTCAACGCGTCGACTTCGTCGGCCAGGGCGGTGTCGTTGCCGAGCAGATTCTCAATCTTGCGCACCGCGTGAAGGACGGTGGTGTGATCGCGGCCGCCGAACCGGCGCCCGATTTCGGGCAGGGAGCGCAGCGTCATCGTCTTGGCGAGATACATTGCCACCTGCCGCGGGCGCACGACGTTGGCCGTCCGGCGCGACGACAAAAGGTCGGAGCGGCTCACGTTGTATTGCCTCGCGACCACGCGCTGGATGTCCTCAATCTTGACGCGTTTCGGCTCTTGCGGCCGGATCAGGTCACGGACCTCGCGCTCGGCCACTTCCATCGTCATCGGCTGGCCGGTCAGCTTGCTCAGCGCCAGCAGGCGATTAAGCGCGCCTTCGAGGTCGCGGCCGTTATGAGTGACCGACTTCGCGATATAGGACACCACCGGATCTGGAACCTCGAACCCGGTATGGTGGGCACGGGCGGCAAGCACCCGGTTCTTCAGGATTTCGAAGCGCAACTCTTCGCCGAGCGGACCCATTTCCACGACGAGTCCACCCGCCAAACGCGACCGGACCCGATCGTCGAGAGTCTCGAGGTCCGCTGGCGGGCGATCCGCCGCGATCACGACCTGCCGCCCTGCATCAATCAGTGCGTTCAGCGTGTGGCAGAACTCGGCCTGCATGTTCTTGCCGGTGAGGAATTGCAGATCGTCGATCACCAGAACGTCGATACCGCGCAATGCTTCCTTGTAGGCGATGGCGTTCTGCGCCTTCAGCGCAGAGACGAAGCCGTACATGAACTTCTCGGCGGTGAGATACAGGATCTTGCGATCGCCGCTCGCATTTCCCGCCCAGGTGATGGCCTGCAGCAGGTGTGTCTTTCCGAGGCCCACTCCGGCGTGGATGTAGAGCGGATTGAACATCACGAGATCGCCACGGCGCGCCGCCGCGACCTGTTTGGCAGCGGCATGCGTCAGCGTGTTGGAGCGTCCCACCACGAAAGTATCAAAGGTCAACCGGGGGTCCAGCGGCGACCCGCCGGATGCTTCATGCGCTGCCGATACCGGAAGCGCTGCGGATCCGACCAGCCGTGTTTCTGTGACCGGCGACTTCTCGACTCGCTGTTCGCGCGCCGGTTCGAGCTGCTCGTCGGTACGAATTTTCACCAGCGGCGGCTTGATCGCGGCCGTACGCACGGTGAGTTCGATCCGCTGCACGGCGCGCTCTTCAGCCTGCCAGCACCTCAATACGCGATCGCTGTAGTGCGATTGAATCCAGCTCTTAAGGAAGCGAGTCGGGACCGATAAACGCGCGGTATCCTTTTCCACGCCTTCCAGATCCATGCGAGCGAACCAGCTCGAAAAGATATCGTCGCCAACTTCCGCTTTAAGTCGGCCCTTCACACGGGACCAACGTTCTTGTTCTAGACTCGTCATTTCGGTTGCCTCTTCCCGAATGTCGAAAACCAAAGGGTGACACGCCAGGGCATTCCGCCCTGTCGGGATCGCGGCTCATTCTTGGCGCTGAGGTGACGTCAAAAACGTCTTCGGCGACTGACTAAAACAATCGGGCCGAACCTTTCGCCATGGAATGAACGTGACCCCGTTCACCGATACGGGGGAGAAGCAGCTCCGAGTGAGCCGGTCGCAATAATCTCAAGCCAAAGTTGGTCCGCCGCGCCCGGCGTGAGCCGGGCAAAGTCCTGTCCGTATTCGTCCTGCCGATCTGTAAATCGCGTCAGACAACGTCTGCGCGCTCGGCTGTGATGCCTCTTCTGTGCCGTCGTCATAACTCCCCCTACCATCCGCGCGCCTCCACGCGGTGGACCGATTCTTCGTCGACGTTAGAGTTCTGGGAGCTTCCCAGCGACGCAGATACAGATACGCAGCGTCGCGAAGTTCAGCAGTGAATTCCTTAGCCTTCTAGTCCGTCCAAACCGTTGTTGCCCTCGGCAAGATCAAGATGATGAGAAATTTAGACACAGCTCACCCGTCCTCATCTTTCGTGAGTTTTCAACTAGACCATTTACTTTGAAGGCGCCGCTGCAGTGCGCGGCGGTGTTTTGAAGATACACGCGCTCCCCCAAACTGCAATGAGTTTGTCTTCCGTTAACTTGCGGCATGCGCTGCGCTGGCGCGAACACGGCGCAGTTCATGCGTTTGTCACCCCAACGTCTTGAATCGCCCATGCTTTTTGGGCGCGGTAAGCGATTTGAAACAGAAGCGAAATTTTCGTGACGTCGGGTGCGGCCGCGCTTTTTTCAAAGTCCCCGCAACACTATGGCCGTAAATAGTTATTTTACCGACGTTTTTCGTGCTCGAATTTTAACGCAGTGCACGGGCCGGAAGAGCGTCAGCAGGCCGATTTGCGTCGTGTCGCCCCTGAATGTGTGACACGCTTGCGACACCTGCGTCACAAAAACAAAAGACCCGGCAAAGCCGGGTCTCGATCAAACTCAGAATATCAGCGCTGGCTGATCAGGCGCTCGCGAGCTTTGCCACCCGCGCGGTGAGACGCGAGACCTTGCGGCTCGCGGTCTTCTTGTGAACGATGCCCTTCTGGCTTGCGCGCATGATTTGCGGCTCGGCGGACTTGAGCGCCGCGAGCGCCGCGTTCTGATCGCCACCGGCAATCGCCTCTTCCACCTTGCGAATGAAGCCGCGCATCATGGACCGGCGATGCTGATTGATCTTGGTGCGGCGTTCGATCACGCGCGTTTTTTTCTTGGCCGACTTCGTATTGGCCATGGAGCCCTCTGCAACAAAGGTCCGGTGGCACTTGCATTGCGCGGCCGGACGTTGATTTCGGAAAAATGAGAGGCGGCGGAAGCCCGCCGCCTCATTTGGCCGGGGTTATAATCGCCGGGCGCGGTTCCGTCAACGAACGAAAACGGTCCCGGATCGGCGGTTCAGGCGACTTTTCGGACTCTGGCGGCGTCATATCCGGCCGTAATGGCCGTCCGGTCGGCTGCGGAAGGCTCCGCCAGAGGTGGCTTCATGGCCGCCAGCGCCGGATCGCCATGGATATGGGCCAGCAGGGCCTTGATGCCGGCGACCAGCGGCCGGCCGTTGAACAGGTTCCGGATCGTCACCGCCTGTTCGGAGGCGGCCGTATCGCCGGACGCCCAGGCGCGCTGACACAGGTCCGCGTTGCAATTCGCCGTGGCTGAAATGCAGCCGGCAAAAACGCCCGCCCGCGCCTCCAGCAGCGCGGCTTCGGTTGACGGAAACACGTCGAATCCGGCCTCGATCTTGGCTGCCTCGCGGGCATAGGCCATGTCCCCGGACGAGTCCTTCAATCCGACGATGCGGCCGGGATGGGCGTCGAGCAGGCGGCGGATCAGGCCGACATGCCAGGGCAGGCCGGACTGAGCGGGGAAGTGATAGAGATAGAGCGGGATCGGGTTGTCGGTGGTCGCCTTTACGATCGCGTCGATATAGGCCACGAGGCCGTCATCCGGCACGCCCTTGTAGTAAAATGGCGGTAGCACCAGCGCGCCGGCGAAGCCCAGTCCTGCGGCGTGTCGGGTCAGTGCGATCGCGTCGGAGACGGCCGCTGCGCCGGTGCCGACCATCAGCCGCTGCATGGGCAGGCCGTTGTCGCGATAGGCGCTCATGAGGCCCATGCGCTCGTCGCGCGAAAACGATGTTGCCTCGCCGGTCGTGCCAAGCACGTTCAGGCCGTCGCAGCCGTTGTCCAGCAGGAATCGAGCTAGTTTCAGTGCACGGGCGTGATCGATTGCGCCGGTTTTGTCGATGATGGTTGCGACTGCGGCGATGACGCCGCGCAGGGTTCTGGTGGTCATAGCTGTCTCCTTGGCGCGCCGTTCTAGCCTGTAGGTCCGATTGAGCGAAGCGAAATCCGGGACTAAGCTCGCTGGTGTACCAATGCCGCATGCTCTTTTCAGAACATGAATATTTTCTCTGCCTGCGCGAGTGCGCTTGCCAATGGATAAGGCTCTGCTCATCCCTGGACTGCCGGCAGATCTGATCATTGCGGCTTATAAAAAGGCGCCGGGCAACGAGATCGACAGTGGGAAATTCAAAAGCCCGGAATCCTCGGCGGCGCTCGCAGCCAATACGTTTGGCTACTTCCTCGACAAGCGGCCCGAAGCGCTCCCGCTTTTGCCTGGGCTGCAAGAGGCCGATTGGCCTCCCGTCGAGATTCCGAAACTGGAGGCGACTGTACGTTTTCCTTGGGCCGGAGGCAGGCATCCTTGTCTCGATGCTTTGATCGTCACCAAGTCGCTGCTGATTGGGCTGGAGTCGAAGCGCTTCGAGCCTTTCCGGACGAGGGATCGAAAGCCGCTTTCAGAGGCCTATCGCCGCGCGGTCTGGGGCACCGATATGAAGGGCTACGAAGCCTGTCGTGACAGGCTTTTCAGCGGCGATTGGGGGTTCGAGCGCCTCGACGTAGCGCAACTGCTGAAGCATGCCTTCGGCTTGCGAACGGCCGCCCATAGCAAAGAGCATAGAGGAAAGAGGCCGGTGCTCTTTTATCTTTACGCGGAGCCCGAGAGGTGGATGGACGGCGTCGCCATTGCCGACACTGTTCGCCAACAGCATCGGGATGAAATCGAATCCTTCTCGCAGTTGGTCGCGCAGGACGAGGTCCAGTTCGTGGCGTGCTCTTACCGGCAGCTGCTCGTCGGATGGTCCGAGCATGCCGACACCAACATTCGCGCGCATGCGGCGACGGTAGCAAGCCGGTTTGCGCCGTAAGCCGGGAGGCCCGCGTTTCGCTTCGCTTACAACGCTGCTGCAGGCTCCCTCACCCACTAACGTTATAGGCAGCGAGCGCCGCCATGTTGACGAGGTTGGTGTCCTTGGCGCCGAGTTGCACGATTTGCACCGGACGGTCTAGCCCGACGAGTATGGGCCCGATCACAGTCGAGCCGCCAAGCTCCTGCAGCAGCTTTGTCGAGATCGATGCGGAGTGAAATGCCGGCATCACAAGCACGTTCGCGGGTCCGGTCAGACGGCAGAACGGATACGCGGTCTGCAGTTCCGGGTTTATGGCGACGTCGGCGGCCATCTCTCCGTCGTACTCGAAGTCGACACGGCGTTGATCGAGGATGCGCACGGCTTCTTGCACATGCGCTGCGCGTTCGCCGGGCGGATGGCCGAAGGTGGAGAAAGCAAGCAAGGCAAGGCGCGGTTCATGTCCGAGCCTTCGCGCAACGCCCGCTACTTCGATGGCGATGTCGGCGAGGTCCTGGGCGTTCGGCATTTCGGTGACCGCCGTATCCGCGACGATCACCGTGCGACCGCGAGGGGCCAGAACGAGCGACACGCCAATGACGCGGTGACCGGGCTTCGGATCGATGCAGCGCCGAACGTCTTCGAGCGCGACCGAGAAGTTGCGGGTCACGCCTGTCACCATGGCGTCGGCGTCCCCGAGCGCCACCATGCAGGCTGCGAAATGGTTGCGGTCGGTATTCACCAGCCGCTGGCAGTCGCGGACCAGATAACCTTTGCGCTGAAGCCGCTCGTAAAGGTAGCTCGCATAATCGGCATTGCGGCGAGACAGCGCCGCGTTGACGATCTGGATGTTGCCGCCGAGTTCGACGCCGAGTTCGGCGGCTGCGGCGCGAATGCGCTCCTCGCGCCCCACCAGCAATGCGGTGCCGAGGCCCTGGTTGGCAAAGCTGGCCGCGCCACGGATGACCTGCTCTTCCTCACCTTCAGCGAACACCACACGTTTGGGAGAGCGGCGCAGCCGGTCATAGACTCGCTGCAACACGCCCGCCACCGGATCGCGCCGCGTGCGCAATTGCTGGCGGTAGCCGTCCATGTCGACGATGGGCTTGCGGGCGACGCCGGTATCCATCGCGGCCTTGGCGACGGCCGGCGGCACGAACGAGATCAGACGCGGATCGAACGGGACCGGGATGATGTAGTCCGGCCCGAATCGGGGGCGGGCGCCATAAGCCGCGGCTACCTCGTCCGGCACGTCCTCACGCGCGAGTTCGGCGAGCGCGTGCGCCGCCGCAATCTTCATCTCCATGTTGATGGTGGTGGCGCGCACATCGAGCGCACCACGGAAAATGTAGGGAAACCCGAGCACGTTGTTGATCTGGTTCGGATAGTCGGAGCGGCCTGTCGCCATGATGGCATCGTCCCGAACCTCGGCGACCTCTTCGGCGGTGATCTCGGGATCGGGATTGGCCATCGCGAAGATGATCGGCTTGTCCGCCATGGACTTGACCATCTCCTTGGTCACAGCGCCCTTTGCCGACAGACCGAAGAACACATCTGCCCCGACCAGCGCATCTGCCAGGGTCCTGGCCTTGGTCGGCGCTGCATGCGCCGACTTCCACTGGTTCATGCCTTCGGTGCGGCCCTGATAGATAACGCCTTTGGTATCGCAAAGGATCAGGTTTTCCTTCGGGAATCCGATCGCCTCCAACAGCTCGAGGCAAGCGATGCCGGCTGCTCCGGCACCGTTGCAGACGAGCTTTGTATTTTTCACGTCGCGGCCGGTGAGATGAAGCGCGTTGATCAGTCCCGCCGCCGCAATGATCGCAGTGCCGTGCTGATCGTCATGGAAAACCGGAATGTCGAGCAGCTCGCGAAGCTTCTGTTCGATGATGAAGCACTCGGGCGCCTTGATGTCCTCGAGATTGATACCGCCCCAGCCTTTGCCAAGGAGCTTCACGCAATTGATGAATTCCTCCGGATCCTCGGTCGAGACCTCGAGATCGATCGAATCCACATCGGCAAAGCGCTTGAACAGCACTGCCTTGCCTTCCATCACCGGCTTTGCCGCCAGCGCGCCGCGATTGCCGAGGCCCAGGATCGCCGTGCCGTTGGTGATAACGGCGACAAAATTTCCTTTGGTTGTGTAGTCGTAAGCCCGGCTTTCGTCCTCGGCTATCGCAAGAACGGGAACAGCGACTCCCGGCGAATAGGCGAGGGACAGGTCGCGCTGCGTCGCCATCGGCTTGGTCGCAACGACTTCGAGTTTTCCGGGACGACCCTCGGAATGGAACAGGAGCGCTTCCTGATCAGTGAAGTGCGGACGTTTGGAGCGACCAGACGGGGTAGTGGGCATTGCAACTCCCTAAACTCAGTAATGTTTTTGGGCCGACGCCCATTCTGCCGGACCCTACCGGAACCTGGCGGCGATGCTCAAGGATGAACCCAATGCACAATTGCCGCGACCATTACGGTTGAACCTGACGGCGCGGGGCGGTATCGACTGAATCGTCCGCGCCGACCTTTCTCGCGCTTGGGACTCCAGAACATGATCCGTGGGCTGCTACGACTGATCGGCGTCATTTTCCTCGCCGCTGCCTTCATTCTTGTCATCTACGATGGCGCCCGTTCGATCGCGGACACCCGGCTCTATATCTACAAGCTCGGGCAGCTCTGGACCGATATCCATGCCGCGAGCGTGCAGACCGTGCAGACCAAGGTGCAGGACAGTCTGCCAGCCGTGGTCTGGGATCCGGGCATCAGGACCATCCTCGACCAGCCCTCGTGGCTGATTTTCGGCATTATCGGAATCCTGCTGATCCTGCTCGGACGCAAGCGCAAGCCGCTGATCGGCTACGCGCGCTGATCCTCTTGGTGTGGAGCCGGTCGCGAGGCTAGCGGCTGGGATTGCCGATTGCTGCGAGGCCCGCCTTCGCAACCTGGGCATCCTGAGCTGAGAGGACGCCCGCGACGCCGATCGCGCCGATGATCTTGCCGTCCTCGATGATCGGGAAGCCGCCTTCGAAGGGGGCGATGTCCTGAACCGCCAGCAGCCGTGTTCCCGCGCCGCCGGCGGCGACGGCGTCCTCCAGCAGCTTGGTCGGCAGCCGGAAGCCCAGCGCCGATTTGGCCTTGGCTTCCGCAACCCGGATCGAGACGAGCTGGGTATTGTCGAGTTTCACCATCATGACGAGGTGACCCCCGCTGTCGAGGACCGCGATCGCGACCTGCCAGTTGTTGCGGACGGCCTCGGCCTCCGCCGCGGAAACCACCTTTTTGGCGACCTCGAGCGCGATCGGCGGGCCATAGGGAGGGGGTGTCGCGGTCTGGGCGGATAGCGGACCCGCCAAGATCGATGCGGCGAGCGCCAGCGCGATTGTAGTGAACCTCATGACTGCCCTCTGATGCCGGTGGCCACGGCCTGAATTGCGAAGCGCAGCATAAGGCGTCGCCCCCGCGAGGGGAAGATGAAGCGATGGCCCAACCCGTTGAAGCGCGGCTGCCACAGACGTGATCTTGGAAGGCCCTGCGGAAAACGGACGCAGGCATTATATTGCGTGCCAGATCAAGGAGACCTGACGATGTTCACTTTCAAGAAGTCTCTGACCATTCCGAGCAAGGCGGACGCGCTGCCCGGTCGCCCGGCGCCCATTCTCACGGCGAAGACTCACTTCGTGAACGGTAACCCGCTGAAGGGCCCCTATCCGGACGGGGCGCAGAAGGCGCTGTTCGGCCTGGGCTGTTTCTGGGGCGCTGAGCGGAAGTTCTGGGAACTCGGGGATGGTGTGTTCGTGACGGCTGTCGGATATGCCGCAGGCGAAACGCCGAACCCGACCTATGAAGAGGTCTGTTCGGGACGCACCGGGCACAATGAAGTTGTGCTGGTCGTATTTGATCCGAAGAAGATTTCCTACGACCAGCTTTTGAAAACGTTCTGGGAAAGCCACAACCCGACGCAAGGCATGCGTCAGGGCAACGATATCGGTACGCAATACCGATCCGGGATCTATGTTTTCGATGATGCTCAGCGCAAAGCGGCAGAGCAGTCCCGGGCGATGTATGAAAAAGCTCTCGCAGCCAAGCGGTACGATGCGATCACGACCGAAATCCTCGACGCGCCGGAATTCTACTTCGCCGAGGATTATCATCAGCAATATCTCGCCAAGAACCCATCCGGCTATTGCGGTCTCGGCGGCACCGGCGTGAGCTGCCCGATCGGAACGGGCGTCGCAGCATAACCCTCGGACGCGTCGTCGAGCGGCGGATCGACCTGCCGCTCGATTTCGTTCGGCCGTGAACGATGCGCTGCAGCGCGGTGAGGGTTTGTTAACCATGCGAGGCGTTTACTGGGCTCGGAATTGACCTGCCCGGATTCGCCAATGCGGCCCAAGGCCACGCTTCGCCGCCTGACCGCGCTGCTTGTTACGCTGGCGCTGCCTGCTTGCGTGCACAATCAGACCGCGGTCGCGCCCGGCGCCATCGATGCCGCGCCGATCGAGGCTGTGGCCGTTGCTCCCATGCCTGCACCCGTGCTGGTTGGGGCGGGCGGACCGTATGCGCCTGCCGGATTGACCGGCTACGACACGCCCTACCAACTCGATGCCGGCGATCGCTTGCGGGTCCAGGTCTTCGGACAGGAAGGCCTCACCAATTCCTACATCGTCGATGCATCGGGCAATATCTCGATGACGCTGATTGGAACCGTGCCGGTGCGGGGGCTTACGACTGCGGAGGTTGCGCGCGTGATCTCGGCGCGCTTGCGCAATGGCTATATCCGTAACCCGCACGTCTCGGTGGAGGTCGAAGTCTACCGGCCGTTTTTCATTCTGGGCGAAGTCAATGCGCCTGGTCAGTACCCGTATGTACCGAACATGACGGTGGAAGCTGCGGTCGCGATCGCGGGCGGATTTGCGCCGCGCGCGAGCAAGGACAACATCCTGCTGGCGCGCAGCTTCAACGGCGAGACCATGCGCATTCAGGTTTTGCCCGACATGCCCATGCGGCCGGGCGATACCATCACCGTGCGCGAGCGCTGGTTCTGAGAACCTTCGCTCGCCGCTGCAACGATGGAATAACGCCCGAAGGACTCCCGCATCGCGCCCTCTCGCGCCGTCATACGCGCTCGCCGATTAAGGCTGCTTCTCCATGGTCCAACAGGCGACGGCCTTGCTCGTCAAGTTGATGTGTCGGTAGCAGACATCCATGGTCGTCGGGTTGCGAAGCGTGAAATCATATTCGCCGTCATTATCGAGCATGATCCCGCTTCTGAATTCGGGCGGACGCAGCGTGCCGATAAGCGTTTCGGAAACTTTCGCTGAGAGTTCGCCGGAGAAACGGGTGCCCTGCTGCTGCTTGATGACATAGGTGAACTCCATCGAGCCGCCAAAATTCGGGCCAGCGCTCTCGATGATGCGATAGGGGTTCGGGCCGATAATGACCGCCTCGGCTTTGCCTTTCCAGGTGCCGACGAGGTTTGGCGGCGTCTGGGCCGATGCGGACGATGCCGCAAGGGCAAGAGCGATGGTGCAGGTGGTGTATTGCAGCAGACGCAGCGATACTGAAGTCATGACGCGATCCTTTCGGGAGAGGAGGAGTTGGGGCAGGCTGTCAAAGGTACGAAAAATCCGTGACCTGAGTTTTTCCGAAACGCCAATATACACAACGAAAAGGCGCGCCTAGCGTTAAGGCGCGCCTACGATATCGTGCCGTGTCCGAGCGTGCTCTACTTCATGTGCTTGTCGAGGAACGCGGTCGTCCGTTCCCATGCCAGAGTCGCGCTCGGATTGTGGAAGCTGGCGCGCTCGTCGCAATAGAAGCCGTGGCCGGCCGGATAGACGTAGATCTCGCAGTCGGGCCGCTTCTGTTTGACGATCTCGACATCAGACATCGGGATGCTCGCGTCGGTTTCGCCGAAATGCATCTGCACCGGACATTTCGGCTTCTCGTCGGCGAATTTCACGATCTGTCCGCCGTAGAATGCGACGGCGGCTTTGAGGCCATTGAGGCGCGTGGCTGAGAGGAAGGCCGCGCTGCCGCCAAGGCAGAATCCGACGACCCCCAGCGGTCCGACCGATTTCACCTCGTCGAGGCCGGCCTGGATATCGTGCAGGATCTTCGGCCATTCGATCTTGGCGATATAGGTTCGTGCATGTGCTACTTCCTCCGGAGAATAGCCGGACTGGAAATCCCGTTCGAAACGATCGAATAGCGCCGGAGCCACCGCGACATAGCCTTGCGCCGCGAGCCGGTCGCACACGTTGCGGATGTGGCTGTTCACACCGAAGATTTCCTGCACGACGACCATCGCGCCTTTCGGCTTTCCAGTTGGATCGGCGCGATAAGCACCAAGCGTATGGTTGTCGGCGGTGGTGAGCGTAAAATGCTTGCCCAAGATTGTCTCCCTGATCACGCTGGAATTGCCGGGCCATGTCCGGCCCTTTGTCCTTCGATCGCGTCCCTCCGTGGAACTGCTGTTCGCTTCTTCGGAGGATGCTCTAGCCGGCCGTGGCCGTGGCCGCGGCCGTTTGCGGCTGCGGCATAGCATGGGGTGAGGGCAGAGAAAATGCCTCCGCCAGCAGCGCATAGGATCGCTTGCGGGCCTCGTGATCGTAGACCATCGTGGTGATCATGATCTCGTCCGCCTGCGTCGCTGTCGCGAGTTCGTTCAAACGTGCCTTCACCGTGGCCGGATCACCGACCGCAAGCCGCTCGCGGTTCTTCGCGATTCGCTCGCGATCGATCGGCGAGTAATCGTAGGCCAAGGCGACGTCCGGGTGTTCCAGTGGCGCATAGACGCCGCGCGCGCGGCGCACGAAGTTGAGGTCGATTGTCGAGGCGAGGCGCTCGGCTTCGTCTGCAGTTTCCGCAACAACGGCAGCTGTTGCGAGGATGGCGACCGGCTTCTGCAGGTGTTGCGAGGGCTTGAACCTCTCGCGATAGATGCGCATGGCGTCGGCAGCGTCGTGGCCCGCGAAATGATGCGCGAACGAGAATCCGGCGCCGATTTGTGCGGCAAGCTGGGCGCTGTAATCGCTGGAGCCGAGGAGGAAGATCGGCGGCAGCGATACGTCGTCGGGCATCGCGCGGACGTTGCTGAAAGGATGATCTTTCGGGTAGCCTTTATTTTCGAGCAGCAGCAATTCCTGAAAGCGATCAAGGAAATCATCCTCGTCGCGGATATCCTGCCGCCGGCGCAACGCGACGGACGTGACGTGGTCAGTGCCCGGTGCCCGACCCAGTCCGAGATCGATGCGGCCGGGGAACAACGCCTCCAACACCTTGAACCGTTCCGCGACTGTCAACGGTGCGTGGTTGGGCAGCATGACACCGCCCGAGCCGACCCGCATATGTCTCGTCGCCGCCGCGGTTTGCCCGATCATCAGATCGGGTGCCGAACTCGCGATATTCGCGAGGTTATGATGTTCCGCGAGCCAGTACCGACGATAACCCAGCATGTCGGCATGACGCGCGAGATCAATGCTGTCGCGCAGGGATTGTGCGGCGGAGCCTCCGGCTGGAACGGGCGAGAGATCGAGGATCGAGAGGGGCATCATGTGGCGCATCCGGTAGGACCAATGCCCGATGTAAGCCGGATGGACCAAAACGCCAACGAATGCCGGCCATGCCGGTCCCGCTTCGCCGGTTAGCGCCGCTGTTGCACGGCGAAGAAGCCGAAGAAATTCGGAACCGTTGTGGCGGGGTTAGCCTGCCTGATGATCCGTCTCACTTTCCTCGGCGCTGGTTTCTTTTTCTTCGTGATTTTTTTCGGCTTGATCCCTGGAGCAGCCTTTGGAAGCGGCACGTCCTGTGCGCTGGCGTCGTCATCTGTGTCGAGACCCTCGGCCTCTGCTTCAGCGGGCTCTGGTCGGTTTGCAACTCTCGGCTCCGGCGCCGAAGCTGCAGGGACCGCGGTCGTGCTGGCGGGCGCGGAAGCCGTATCCTCAACGACCGAGCCGGTGGTCACGGGAGTGTCTGCAACGGGGGCCTCGGCAACCGCGGCCTTCGGCACAAGTGGAGGCTGTAATTCCGGAGGGAGATTGACCACCGGAGGATACTGAACCGCCACGCGAATATCCGGCTCCGTAACCTCAATAAGCTGCGGCATTACCGCCTCGGTGCGAACTGGAACGGGTTCCGCTTTTGCCGGTTCCTGCTTCGCAGGCGTCTCGCTCACGATCGCAGGCAGGTCGCTCGCCGTCTCGCGCGCCGGATGGCTCACCGGTTCGACCGGGCGTTCGCTCGATATGTCGCGCACAGGATTGCGCAACGCCTTCGCTGTCACTGCAAAATCGAGAGCAGGCTGGTCGGGTTGCCGAGTCGGCTCGGGCCAGCTCAGCGCGATGCGATTGACGGGTGTCTCTTCAAATGAAGCGATCGTCTCGGACGTTTTCCTAGCTTCGCCGATCAGGCGCGATGACGCGTAAAAACCAACGCCTGCGGAGAGGACGAAGGTCGACAAGACGGTCGCAATGACGATCCGAAGATCGGGAAGCATTGGCGTATCCGACCAACTCAACGATGGCGCCCGAGCGGGCGCTGTGCGCGATATGCTGGACCGGAGAGCGTCCAAAGGCGGAAAGCATGGCGCGCGTGATAGTCGCGATGACCGCCAAAGCTAGCAAGCGGCCGACCACAGCCACGATCATTTGCTGATTCGCGTCAGTGCGTCATGCAAATACTTGGACGAAAGTGTGATAACCCACGTGCAAATAAGAGAAAATCCGCTCTCGCGAGCGGATCGAACGACCGCTACGCGTTATCGCGCTGCGGTCGTGCTCGGACCCTGCGGTCCCTTGCCGTCACCCAGCACCACGACCTTGGTGCCGACTTTCACCCGGGTGTAAAGGTCCATGACGTCTTCGTTGAGCATGCGGATGCAGCCGGACGAAACGAACTGCCCGATCGTGGAGGGCTGGTTCGTACCGTGCACACGATAGATCGTCTTGCCGAGATAGAGTGCGCGCGCACCCATCGGATTGCTCTCGCCACCTGCCATGAAGCGCGGCAGATATGGCTGACGCTCGATCATCTCTGCCGGGGGATGCCAGTCAGGCCATTCCGCCATGCGGGTGACTTTCTCGGTACCCTGCCAGGTAAAGCCATCGCGTCCGACGCCAATACCGTAGCGGATCGCCGTACCATCGCCATTGACATAGTAGAGGAACGTGCTGGGTGTATCGATGATGATTGTGCCGGCCGGGTGCTTGGTCTGGTAGTTCACAACCTGCCGCCGGAACTGCGGTGGCAATTCCTTTGGCTTCCCGATCTCGGGCTGATCCTCCGGCGGAAGCGCCGCGATGGTGCCAGGCGGGATTGAGCCGGTTGTGGCCGGTTGGCCGGGCTGGCGCTGGTACGGCTGCGGCGCGCCATATGGCGGCTGACTGCCATAGGGCTGCGGACCGGCTTCAATCGACATCGGCGGGCGCATCACATCGGGGCGCCCTGCATATTGTCCGCCCGGTGGCGGCAGATAAGCCGCCGGAGGGGGCGCGCCGTAGCCGGGAGCAGGGGCGCCGTAGGCAACCGGCGGCTGCGCTCCATAAGCGGGCGGCGGCGGAGTGTAATAGGCCGCAGGCGGTTCGCCGTAAGCGGCGGGGCCGCGCGTGGCATAGCCACCATCCTGCGACGGCATTGCACCGCCGTTAGCGCGAGGATGCAGATCATAGGGGTAAGCGCCGCGCTCGGCTGGCGGCGGTGGAAGAGGCTGACTTTCGACAGCGGAGCCATAAGGGCGGCCGACAGCTGCACCGGGTGGCGGCAAGCGGTCGTCGTCGTCATCCGTTTCGGCGGCAATGATACTATTGCGGTCAGCACCGCGGTAGGCGCCCGGGGGGTAGGAATATTGCGCCGAAACCGGCTCAGCGACGGCCAAACCGAACGTCGCGAGCGATGATACCAAAACCAGACGCCGCATCTTGCTGAAATCCCCCACCAACGAACCTTTTAGCGTATGTGGGATAGATGGGGCAGCATGAAGGCGCGGTAAACGTCTCTCCTGAAGAACGTTTTTGTGATACTTCGCGCTATTCGGTCGAGAAACCGCGGCTGCGCACATAGGCCCCGAATCCGGATCGCTGCGGTTGCGCATAGTGGCGCGCTTTCTCTTCTGACCACCCGTATTCCGCTGCCTGACCCCACACATCAGTGTCGCGCTGCTCGCGATAGGGCGCCAGGGCTTCCCGGCGCCGGTCATAGATCTCGATCGTCTCCCCGAAATCGTCGTCTGCGTACCGGTCCCGGTGAACCGTCAGCGCCAGTGGCAATCGCGGCGACATTCGACCTTCGTCGGACGGCCATCCAAGGCAAAGTCCGGCGTAGGGAATGACGCGGTCGGGCAGGCCAAGAAGTTTGCTGATGCGAGCCGCATGATCGCGGATCACGCTGATCGGGCAGGCTCCGAGGCCCATGCTTTCCGCTGCGTTCACAGCCGTCGCGAGTGCGATGGCAGCGTCGGTTGCGGCGTTGAAAACGAGGTCGAAGTGATTGTTCGGGAATGGCTTTTGGCGGAGTTCCGCGATCTGCGAAACGCGCCGTCCGTTGGCCAGGAACACCAGAAACACCGGAGCTTGACCAATCCACGGCATGTCCGGGATCAGGGCGGCGATCTCGCGCCGCAACTCCGAATCCTCCACGACCAGGATATCGCGCTGTTGAAGATCGCTCTTCGAGGGCGACGAGAGGGCGCAAGCGCAAATCAGACGAATCATCCGCGGATCCAGAGGTCGCGGGGAATAACGGCGGATCACCCGATGTTGGACGATTTGTTCGACGCGATCGAGGCCCGGCCATGTTGGGTCGACCGGGATGTCTTCACCGAAGCGGTTTCGCAGCAGGGCTTCGATACGGCGAGCAATGGTCACTAATACCTCCGGAAATCTGCTGCCGTCCTTCGTAGGCCCGGCAGCCGCATCGTAGCGCAACGGGAACATGGCGAATGCCATCAATCGGCGACAACAAGAAATCGGCGTCAGTTCAGCCCCGGCCTGAGGACTATGGTTACGATCTTGATCGGTCTTTGCAGTCCGTGGTCGGGTTGCGAGCGACGATGGCCCCCGACGCATTCACGGCGGAGACGCTGGGAACCGAGCGTGCCGGGCACGGCGTCCTGATCCGCGACAACGGGCTCGTCCTGACCATCGGCTATCTCATCACGGAAGCGGATCAGATCTGGCTGCATCTCGCGGATGGCCGAGCGGTCGCGGGGACGGCGATCGGATACGATCAGGAGACAGGCTTCGGTCTTGTCCAGGCGTTGGGTCGCGTCGATCTGCCGGTCATGCCGTTGGGCGATTCAAGCGGCGTGGCACTAGGCGACAAGGTGGTGCTCGGCGGTTCAGGCGGGCGCAAACGCTCGGTCGCCGCGCGAGTGGTCGGAAAGCAGGAATTCGCCGGCTATTGGGAATACGTGATCGACGAAGCGATCTTTACCGCGCCCGCGCATCCAAATTGGGGTGGTACCGCGCTGATCGGACAGGCCGGAGAATTGCTTGGCATCGGATCGCTCCAGCTTGAGGCGAGCAGCGGAAACGACATCAACATGGTGGTGCCGATCAATCTGCTGAAACCTATTCTCGACGATATGCTCGCCTTCGGGACGCGCAGGGGGCCGGCGCGACCTTGGCTTGGCATGTATGTCGCCGACAGCGACGACAAGCTCGTGGTGATGGGGCTTGCCAATCGGGGACCGGCGCAACGCGGCAAGGTTGATACCGGTGACATCGTCGCCGCCGTCAATGGTGCGCGGGTGGAAAGCCTCGCCGATCTGTTCAGGAAGATCTGGGCGATGGGGCATGCCGGTGTCGATGTGCCACTAACTCTCGTGAGAGAGCAGCGCAATATCGAACTCGTCCTGAAATCAGCAGACCGGAACACGTTTCTGAAATCGCCACGCATGCATTGAAGGCCGTCGCGAAGACGGCGTTGATAGCGTGGCGATTGCGGCTCGGAAAGGCAGGTCGCTCCAGCCTTCTACTTGCCGGGGACTGCAAGCACGGTCGTCTCGAACTGATTGGCCTGCAGCACCAGGTTTCCGACAAGGCTTGCGACCGACAGGCGTACGGGCGCCAGGATGCGTGTGCCTGAGACCGGCGCCAGCCAGACCTCGATGTCTCGCCCTTCCGCCAGAAACTTGATCAGCGGGCTCGACGACCGGTGGCCGGACATCGGCGTGAACTTGATTGCGCAGACCAGCACCGCGCTCGGCTTACCGTTGTCGCTCTTGATTGCGTCGGTGCGCTTGAACGAGAGCGTGAGATCGTAGCGCCGTCGCCCGTCGAACATCGGCAACGTTCGCTCACAGCTTTCACGCGCGATCGGATCATCCGACGAACCGGGGATCAAGAAGGCGGAAAGCGGATCGATGACGCCGGTCTTGTGTGATGCGTCAATCGGAACGCGGTCGCTTTCAAGCGGTGGCTCCTCGACCTTGAGGTCGCGCACACGTGCGCCATCAAACGCCATCTGCACGTTGACCTTCTCGTCCTCGCGCACGACTGCGGACACAAAGCTGAGCGGTCTCGGGCGACCGTCCTTGATCTGCCCTTTGGAGGTGACATTGCCTTCGCCGCTTACGAAAAGGCTGAGAAATCCGGTAATGCCGCCATTCGCGGAGGTGGTGTAATCAGCGGTTCCGAGTTGCGTCCGCCATGTCAGCTTTCCGATGGCAACGCCGGACATGCTGAGCGTGTAGCGCGCTTCGAATCGCGCCTGAGCATGGGCGGGGCTTGCGATGCTTGCTGCTGCCAACAATCCTGCGGCAAGCGAGCCGAGTACCTTTGTAAATCTTGAACGCATTACTCTTGCCGCGTGCGGCGCACGTATCGATCAAGTCCCCAGCTTCAATTATAGGGCCACGCCGCGATTTTGATACCCCCATAATCGGGGGCGGGCTGCCGACGTAACTAGCGCGCGTGGCGTCGCTAATCCACGAGCGGCAACAGCTCAATCGTTTCGACACGCTGGGGGTAGAACGCCAGATAGCTGGCAATATCGGACACAGCCGCGAACGGGAGCTCATAAGTCCAGATCGCATTGGCCGACAGCTGTTTGTCGCCCACAATCGAGTAATAGGCGGCGTCCCCCTTGAAAGGGCAATGGGTCGCGTGATCCGTTCGCACCAGAACGCTCATGTCGACATCCTCTCGCGGGATGTAATGCACGACCGGATACGATGCTTCGGCAAGCGCCAGCGCGCGCCGCGTATCCGCGATCACCCGCCCGCCATGCGTAATGCGCACGCGGTGAGCCGCCGGGCTGATGTCAATCGGATGGGAGGCGTCCGGCGTTTTCACGGGGTCTGATCCAAGGCGTTCCACATATACATGGCTGCCCGAAAACGCCAGGTTGGCGCACCCGACACGATTCGAACGTGTGACCTTTGCCTTCGGAGTTTTCAGCGCGTCGTGATAAGCCAATAAAAGCGGGCATTTTTGCGTTGAAACGCCTCCAGAATGCGGGGAATTCGCCGGGCGTTGCGCGGACATTTCGCGGACCATCAACCCAGCGCCTCCGCCGCCCCACGCAGGAAGTCTGGATGATGGTGACCGTAGACGCGCTCGAGCGTCTCGCGGCTCATTCCGAGATAGCCGGCCGCATCCCAGATCGGGACGCCGCGCTGCATCAGCCACGTCGCGCAGGTGTGCCGCAGCGTGTGCGGCGTCACCTTGTCGACGCCGCGCGTTGGCAAGCCCGCGTTCTTGCATGCGCTGTTGAACCCCCGCTTGACGTCGCCGAGCCGCAGGCCGTTGTCGTTGACGACGAAGCCCAGATCGTCACCACGCTTGCGGGCACGGCGGAGATGGCCCAGCAGCTTTGAAGGAATTGGAATGCGCGCGCGGCGCTTGTTTGTCCGCCGCTCACCGGGCGCGTGGAAATCCAGCCTGCCGGCCTGCAGGTCGACCTGCGGCCAGCGCAGCGACAGGATCGCGGTCTTGCGAGCGCCGGTATAGAGCCCGATCGCGATGAACAGCGGGAGATACAGGCGCACTCTCGGCTCGCGCAACGCCGCGCGCATCAGCGCTGCCGCCTCTTCGCGCGTCAACCAGCGATCGCGCGCTTCAGGACGATCGGGGAGATGTACCGCGACCACGCGCGTGATGCGGCCTTCACGATGCGCGTGATTGACGGCTGCGCGCAGCACTCCGAGCTCACGCCGGGTAGTGCCGGCAGACAGCCGCCCTCGCGACCGAACGTAGGCCCTGCAGGTCTCCTTGGTGATGCCCGCGATAGTGGCGCCGGTCCAGAACGGGACCAAGGCTTTCACCGCCGCGGCAATACGGCCGGGCGAAGCGATCTCGCCCGCGCGATCTTGCACATAGTCGGCGAGGATGTCGGTCACGAGGATCTGAGCAGGATCACGCGGCCCCGATCCCCGGTTGGTTTGGTGGATGAAGTCGGCGAGGGCGATTTCAGCCTCTGCGCGATCTTGAGTGCCCGCGCTGCGCTCCCGGCTGCGGCCTCGTTCAGTCCAGACGATGTACCAGGACTTGCGATTGCGGTGCCATTGCAGGCGCGGGCCGCGGTTTCGTCGGGGCATGCTGCAGATCTCACATTGTCGGCAGTAAATCGCTCGATAGCTTCACGCGGGATCATCACGCGTGCACCGATCGGAATGCTCGCGAGTTTGCCGGTTCGGATCAGGCCGCGAATTTGCGCCTCGGAAGGACCCATAACCTTCGATGCCTGTTTCGGCGTGACAAGCATTGGCAGGTCATCCAGAGAGAGCGGCATAGCGAACGCTGCTACAAGACCCCGGACGCGCGGATGATCGGTCATGCGTGCGCCTCTGCACGTTCCCGCGCTGCGGCCTTCTCGCGGCGCAAACGCTCGGTAGCGACGACGTTGGCGCGCTTCATGAGGTAGAGAAGCTTCATGCCGGCCGGATAAATCAGCGCTGGCGCCGGTCCAACAAGCTGTTCAGCCGCGATTGCGTCCCGCATGTCGAAAAGCTTGGCCTCAGCTTTGTCTGGCCCCTTGTCGAGACTTAGCAGAACGACCGTGTTGGCGATTTCACTTGCGATCTCATCCTGCGCAACACCGGCACGCAGACGGCCACGAACCAGATCGGCATACGCCTTGATTGCGAGCGGCAGGGTTGATCGCGATTCGATACCGGCATCCGCGAAGTCGAAGGCGAAGCGCATGATGGCAATGCCGTGCGCCGTGTAACGGCGCGGATTGCCTTGCCCACCGCCACCGCTGACAAGTTGCAGCACCTTTTTGCCCTTCTCGCGCAGCATCCCGCCCGGAAGTGCGTTCAAATATCGCTTGCCCCAAGTCTGCATGCGGTCGGGGTCCGTCTCGATAACGTCGACAGCTTCGCTGTGAGTGAAGGTGAAATCTTCATCCAGCAGAAACCAAAGCAGGTCGGGTGAGGTGGACATGGCCAAGCGCCCTAGGAATCGAAAAGTACAAATGACCATACTTTTTCACGTGAAAAATACAAGTGTATTTTAATTTCCTGCTGTGGAAATCCTGCCCGGCCGCGCTATGGCAGCCGGGCGGAAAACGCTTCACGCCTGCAAGCGCCGATCATCCATTCCCTGCCAATCGTTGCGCACCTGCAGGAAAACGATCTTGCCGCGCGCATTGCCTTTCAGCGTGGGGCTGATCCTCCGCGCGTCACCACAAATCAGCCAATCGAGGTTGACGGAATACAGGCCGCAAAACTTGACCATCGCCCGTGTCCGGACGCGACCGCCGGCCTCGTAGCGCCGCCATGTCCCAATCGTCACACCCGCGGCCTTCGCCGCCTCTGCTTCCGTCAGACCGAGCGCAATGCGAGCGGTGCGGAGCCGGAGACCGAAAGGCCGCCAGTCGAATGTGGGATCGCTCATGACGGCACCGCAATGCGCTCGATCGCGTCGGCAAGGCGCTCAAGAAACGCGTCGCTGGAGACTTCGATAAAAATCCCGCCGTCGAGATTGTTCAGATACCGAAGGGCCGCGGCGGCACCGGCAAGACTGACAAGGGGCGCCGACAGAATGGCTTCTTCGGCTGCGTCCAAAAGCGCAACAGCTGCCGTCAGGCGATCTTCGCCGTCAGGGCCGTCATGGTCGGTCGCTGCGATTTCGGCACGCATCGCCCGGTGCCGCTCGATCAGGGCGAAGATCGGGTCGGGATACTTATCATTTTGATAAATTTCCCCCGGCCCTTCCTGCCCGGGCAACACGCACGCTGATTTTGCACTGACGATCGCAACAGCATTAATCGCGGTCCCGCCCGCCAGGGCGGCCGCAGCGCCGATTACGGCGCGTCGTGATGTGGTCATTGGAGCCTCTAGGTTTCGGCTTCTTAAGGCCGTGCCGGTGGCGGACCGGCAGCCGGGAGTTAAGAACCCGCCTAGAGACAGGCCGCCGCGCTTTTACCTTTCGGCTGGACATGGCACGGCGCTCCCGGCCATAATGGCCAGGTCGCCGCACCCGCCAAGGCGCGACAGCAGCAAAGCCCCGCCAAGGGCGGCTGCATTCGGCAGACGATCCGACGCCAATCGGCGGCTGCCTATCTAGGTCCGGGTTCTTAAGCCCATCGGACAGTCAATCTGATTTGCCCCAAATCTTCAAGCTTCCGCGCCGCCAAGCGCCGGAATGCTTGTGGGCGCCACCACCCTAGCCAAATCGCCCCGCCGCGCTCTGAGGCCGGTTTCCGGCAAAACGTGCACATGTGCACGCAAGCCGCCAATTGGCGGGATGACCGGCAAATTTGCCGGTGATCAAGTTTCCGGTCCGGAAACTTGATCAAAGGTACCGAGCCCGAACCTTTACCCAAATCCGCAACACGTTGCGCTTTTCAGAGTCGCCAACTTGGCGACTCTGCTCAACTGCGGAATTTCCGCAGTTCAAGCGGCAAATTTGCCGCTTGAAACCGTTCTCCGCCGGCACAGTTCGCGGCCGATCAAGTCGCCAAGTTGGCGACTTGAAAACTGGTGCCCAGCGCGAACCGGTTTTCGAAAAGCTGCACATGTGCAGGGTTCCAACTTGGCGAAGGCTCGAACCTTCCGCAAATTTGCGGAAGGTCAGCGCGAATCAATTTCCGCGCCCAATTATTTAAACTCCGGGATGTTATTGACAAAAAAGGCTTTTCGAGTCCGTGCAAAGCGAATCAGAAAGTGCTATATAGGCAACTATGATCCGCTTCCAGTTCGATGAGAAGAAGGCGCTTGAGGCCCTTGTGTTTATTGCACAAGAGTGGCCGGGAATTACCGCGTTCTATGGCGCGAAGTGCGCGTTCATCGCCGACAAGAGGCATCTTAATAAGTACGGGCGACCAGTGATAGGCGATCGGTACATCGCCATGGACAACGGCCCCGTTCCATCCGCCGTTTACGACTGGTTCAAGGGCAACCTGGAACGCTTCGCTGATCCGAAAGCGATCGTTGAAGCAATCGATTTCAGGCGGAACGGCAAGCTTGTTGAGGCTCACGCAAAGCGGAAGCCCGACGTCGGCATTTTTTCACCTTCTGATATTGATGCCCTTCGCGACGCGGTCAGTTATTGCAGGCGTCACGGAGTCGGCAAGCTGTCGCGCATCACTCACGACGACCCCGCATGGAAAGCAGCGAGTCTGAACGCCGAAATGGATCCGGCGCTCATGATCGAGGGGGACAATCGAGAAGAGATCGTGGAAGCAGCTGAAGAGTTCGCTGCTTATGGCGTCGCTTGAGACTGCGCATGTTTACGTGGTGATGACCACGTTGACCAAGCCTCCGAAGGAAAAGATCGTTCTCTGCCTTTGCCAGAGCGCCTGCTTGTTCTTCTGGTTCAATACCAAGGCTCAAGCTCACGGCGTAGGGCAGCTTCCCTGCTGCGCGGACGATCATCCGTCGCTCTCGCGCGATTGTTATCTTGACCTGTCGCGCGTCACTACGTTCCTGCCGGCAGAGATTGAGGCGGCTTTACATCGAGGACCGATATCAAGCGAGTTCAGGAAGAAGATTTTCGACATGGTCGAGGCTGGAATCGCAACGCTTGCTCCCAGGTTCACCGAACTCGCCAAAACGAACTTCGGCTAATTCGGCGTCGCCAGCGACCCGGCCTGCAGCCGCGCGGCCCATGCCGCATCGAACGTCGCCCCGATGCCGATGATCGCGGCCTTCGTGTCGAAGGGCGGCGCCGCCATGCACACCACGAAATCGCCACCCAGGTCGACGCGCTGGATCGTCAAGCCCCCAACCTCACCGCGCCGGATGTGCTCGATCAGTTCACGCTCTGCATCGGATAGCTGCATCACACCACCTTCAGCCGGTAGCCGTCACCCAACATCTCGTTGATCTGATCCATCAGGCCGCGGACCTGATCTCGATCGAACGTCTTGCCATGGAGGTGGATCTCCATCGGGGTGCCGCCGCCACTGCGCCCGCCACGCGGATCGCTACCGGCAGGGCCCTCACCCGGCCGCCAAACGTCGACCAGTTCCCCCGGCGAAAGGTCCATCAAGACGGACTTGCTGTCGGGCCCGCCCGAACCCGGCACCATGAATTGGCCGCCGGTGAATGCACCGACACTTGGGACACTCTGCGACTTGATTGCTGTGACCAACGCAAGTCCTTTTGCCGCAATCGCTGCGGCCGCAACAAGGCCTTGTGGAAATCCAAGTTTGAGCGCTTCAGCACTACCCACCGACGTTGCGATTAAAGCCTGTACCGCGCCCAGCACCTGCGCAGCCTTCGCCATGCGAGCGTTTTCCTTACCAAATCCGGATGCAATTTCGGCGAAGCTACCGATGATCTGCGGAGTAGCCTGACCCCACGTCATGCCGAACTTCTGCGCCGTTTTTTCGTTGACCGCCGCAAGATCTTCGAGCGAACCCTTCGCTCGTTCGACCGCCAGTCGATTGTTTTCAAGTTCTTGCCGATAAAGGATATGCGGCTCTTGCGCTTGCTGAATCAAATTCAGCCCGTACAGTTTAAGCGCAGCGTCACCTGCAGCTTGGCCCGTTGCAGCGATCTGAGCATTGAGCGCAGGCGTTAATGCGATCTTATTTTGATCGGCGATAAGAGCGGCTTGCTGTACGACCTTCAACTTTTCCATTTCACCGGTCGCGAGGCCGACCGCTGCTGCCTCTGCGAGGCGCGCCTGCGTTACTTTCTGCTGACTTTCGATGAAAGACGTCAGCGCATCCTTTGATCCACTCCCGATCGTCGGCGCCTGAGTTTTCTGATTCGTGAATTGCTCGCCAAGCCGGATCGCTTCGCTGATCGCCGCATTCGAGGCTGCTAGGCCTGCGCGCCATTCCGCCCATTGTGGTGACGGCGCCCAGATATTGCGGAGCGCAGTTCCGGTCGACACCGCCGTTTCGGCGATGCCGGACATTCCCTCTTTTGCCGCATCGAAGGCCGCCGTGAACTCGCCAGCGCCGACCTTGCGCGCAACGTCGACAACAACGCCGATATAATGCGCAAACTGCTTATAGGCATAGACCGCACCGAGCACGGCGCTCGCAACGACCTTGGCCCCGATCTCAAGCCCCTTGATCGCATACGACAGGCTATCGGCATTCTTCGCGCTCTGGACAAGCTGCTCTGACAATTCAGCAAGCGAATCCGCCATCCCGGCCATCACCTTGATGGTGACGCCTTCGGTGACCTTGCCGAGCCTGGTCAGATTGTCGTTGAAGCGCTCCGCAGCCGCCGCGGTCTTCTGATCGATGACGAGCCCGAGTTCTTCGGCCTCTTTCTTTGCCTCGTTAAGTCCGGATGCACCCGCATTGAGCAGCGGGATCATCGACGCGCCGGCCTTGCCGAACAGCGCGACCGCGATCGCGGTCTTCGCAGCACCATCTTCATAGCGTGCAAACTTGGCCGCGACCTCACTCAGAACATTGCTGGACGATTTCAGCGTGCCATCGGTATTCTTGACTGTGATGCCTAGCGCCTTGAAGGCCTCGGATGCCGGGCCCGTGCCGCCGGCCGCGACCTCGACCATATTCTTCGAAAGCCGCACCATCGAGGTGCTGAGACTTTCGAGCGAGACGTCAGACAGGTCCGCCGCATGCTTGAGCTTCGACAATTCGTCGACCGGGATGCCGATCGATTGCGCCGCCTTGCCGAGCTTGTCAGCTTCCGTCAGCGCACTGCGGATGGCAACCGCAGTGCCGCCGGCGACGCCCGCGATCGCACCGGCCGCAAGCAGGCCCAGATTTTTGGCCTGCGTCGCAAAGCCCGCCAGGCTACCACGGGCATCCTTCAGGCCCTTGTCCAGTGCGGCTGTATCCGCACCCAGAACAACGCGCAGCGCACCGATGATAGACGACGATCCGGCCATGGCGAGCGGCTCTCCTGTTAGATGATGCGGACGCCTTCCGCCTGCGTCTTGCCCTTCCGAGCGTCGGTGCCGATCTCGAACGACACGCGCTGATTTTCCTGCAGCGCTTCGGTTGTGTTGGCGACCTGCCGGATATGCACGAACACGTCCGCCCCGCCATCGTCTGGCTTGATGAAACCGAAGCCGCGATCGGAGTTGAAGAACTTCACTGTGCCTGTCTGCATGTGCTTGGCTCGCTTAAAAAAAGAAATTCTGAGCGTTAGGTGCGCCGGAATTTTTCCGACTGCGACTGGCCCACCGGTATGGAAATCGAGCGCCGGGGAGTTTTGACACCTCCCAGGGCGCCCGAAGCCCGCGCCCGGTACATCCGCGAGCGCGGGCCATTCGCGATCAGGTCGCGGCGATCTTCAAAAGCTTGATCGCGTTGCTGTCGAGCATGCCGCCACCGACGCGCTTCGTGGTGTAGAACATCACGAAAGGCTTGTTGCTGAACGGGTCGCGCAGGATGCGGATGCCGATGCGATCGTTGATCAGATATCCGCGCCTCCAGTCGCCGAAGGCGATCGGGAATTCGCCGGCGCCGATGTCGGGCATGTTCTCGTCGAACTCGACCGGATAGCCCAGCAGCATCGGCGGCTGGCCAGGCGCAATCGAGTTGATCCACAGATACTGCGCGAAGTCGTCACTGGTCTTCAGCTTGCGCACCACGCCGGCCGTCTTCGAATTCATCAGCCAGCGCGCGTTGCGGCGATAGCCGGCGCGGAGCGAATAAACCACGTCAATCAGCGCATCACCGCCGTTGTGGGTCGCATCGCTGAGCGCAGCGGCAACGCCGCTGGGCACGTACTGCAGGACATGGAAGGCCCGCGTCGCATCCGCCGTCGTGACCGGAGTGCCGTAGCTGAGAAAGCCGCGGGGCTTGTTCACGCCGTCGCCCGTGATGAACGCGGCGCCTTCCTTCAGGTCGAAGTCTTCGGCGATGGTCTGAGTGACGAAGTTCGCAACGTCGAAGGCGCTGTCATCCAGCAGTTTCTGAGACACCGCCGGATTGGCGTAAATCTCGTGCGCCGGAAACTGCAGCGCGCGCAGAGTCGCGCTGTCGGTTTTCGGCCGCGCCTCTTTTTCTCCGACCCAATTTGCGGTGCCGCCGGCAGCCTGCATCAGTTGCTCGAATACGTCCGAGCGCGTCTGCACCACGCTCGCCACGCGACGCATTGGGCTGAAATCGAGCTGGCGGCGAATGATCGCCGAACCGACTTCTTTCGGCACGGTATAGCCGCCGTCAGGATCCTTGTCCGTGGTCATGTCCGCGCGCGGCATCAGCGCGTGCATGGCATCAGGCTTTCCCGACTTCACGAATTCGCCGAAGGCGTTCAGGGCTTTTCGGGTCTCGGCGGGATTTTCATCGGTGAAGCCGCCGCCGCCGACCTGCATGGCGGCAATCCGACGCACCACGTCGTCGATCGAGTTTTCGATCTCCCGATGCCGCTGATCGTAGCGAGTTCTGAAGCCTTCGACATCGCTGCGAAGCTCACTCAGGATCGTCGCGGCGTTAGCGTTCGCATAGGCGGCAATGATGCCGCGGGTTCGAATGTGCGCAGTCATGGCGCTATCCCTTCGAGGGTTTGGTCCGGTTCCCCGAATATCCCTTCCGCTTTCAGGCCCGCGATGTATTGCCGCCGCTTCGACCGGCTCAATCCGGTTTCCGCGAGAAGCCTGTCGACGACGCGACTTGAAGGATTGTCCTTCGCGGTCTCGGCGGCGACCATCTCGGCCTGGTTTCGCGTGAGACACACGAGACCTGACGGGGTGTCGATCAATCGGAAAAGGAGCCAGCGCGGAGCATGACTGGTGGGGAAGCGCGAAGCATTCCGCCGTAGCTCGCTCCCGGTTCTGAGCGACACCGGCAGCGCGAAGCTTGCCGGGGTCGATCTCATAGGAGCACCTGAAGCGTTTCGCGTATGCGCTGATTTGGACTCGCGTGTCAAGGCGCTGCTCCGATCAGTTCACAACCGAAGCGACGACTTCGGGCGCGCTCAGTCGATCGGCGCTGTCGCGCAGCGTTGCGATCGCGACCTCGAGACCGAACTCGTCGATCAGCATCGCGAGCCCACCGCGATAGAACGCTTCCGCTACAAGCGGCCTAGGCACATCGCGCGCAACCGCGATCTCCGCTGCCTTGATCACCTTGCCGGCGATCTCATCGATGACGTCCATGTCTCTGATCCTTCTGAAAAAAAATCTCGCTGGATACTCACGCAAAAGTTTTTGCAGCTTGGCCACCGGTGTGGGTTTCGGTCGCTCCAGACTTTTCGGCCGCCCCCCTCGGCGTCCAAGGGTTGCCGCGCTTCTCGCGCTCCTGGACAGGACCGTCGTGGCAAGGCGTGCATAGCGATGCGAGGTTGTTCGGATCGTAGAACAGCGCCTCATCGCCGTTGTGCGCGCGGATGTGGTGCGCAACCTCAGCAGCGGTGATCCGGTGCGGCATCTGCTCCAGACAGTGCTGGCAAAGCGGCTGCCGGCCGAACAGTGCGGCTCGCAAGGATAGCCAGCGTTGCGTGTAGTACCACTTGCGCCACGGCTTCGCGGCGCGGCGACGCTGCTCGTAGGCGTCGTTTTGCTGCTTACGCGTGGGTGCCCCTGCAGGGCGGAATGTTGGCGGTCTCATCGGCATCGCTTAGGACTCCTTCGGTTCATCGGTGTCAGGGATCGGTTGAAGCATCGCGGCAGCGTGCGGATGCGATTTGAGCCAGACTTCGAAGTTCGCGCTGACTTCGTGAGGGTCACGCCGCGACCGGCGAGTGACGTGCACGCCGACATACCGAGCGCGCATGGCTTCACCGGGTGATCCAGATCGCGAGAATTTCTTGCTACGCTTTCGTGCCATGGGCTTTCAGCCTCAGATTTCGACTTATTGCGTTTGAATGTTCCCCACCGGTCCGGGATCGAGACGCTTTTGAAGTTTTCACCACCCCCGGTCATTGGGCGGCCTCACGCATCACGAGGTTGACGTGGACGTTGCGCACCCAAGCGTGTTCGGCGCGCCACGCTGCAGTCAGCGTGTCGAGGTAATCGCGCTTGATGGTGTCGAGGTAGAACCCGCCGGCCGTGCCGAGCACGATGTCATGGCCATCGCGACGCACTGTCAGCGGATCGAGAAAAGCCTTTGCGCGGTCACCGTGCTTTCCGATCACGGCGGCCTTCACCATCGGCCAGGCGTCGGCGATCGGGTCTGCCTCGATCGTCACCACACCGCCTTCGAAAGTCCCGCGGTCGTCCCGCGATGCAAGCCTCCGAAGTTCGGCCGTGACTGAGCCGCCGCCACACCCGAGATCCTTAGAAGAATTATTTAGAAGAGATAGACCCCCCTTTTTGGCGGGTATGGAACCCCCTTTTTGGCGGGTATCGCCCGCCATTTTGGCGGGTATCTCGTCGCTTTTGGCGGGTATCTCACCCGCCAAATTGGCGGGTGTTCCGATGATGTTGAAGCACGGAATGTACGACTTCGACCGTCGGTCAATCGCGGACACCATGTAGACTTTGGGGAGCCCATTATTGCCGTTCGAGTTCTTGCCCTCGAGTTCGGCGACCGCGCGCTCCACAGTGCGCAGCCCAAGACCGAGCAAATCCGCAATCGTTTGTTGCGACGGCCAAGCGTCACCGGTCACCTTGTTGAGGTGCCGTGCGATCTCGTAAGCAACGAGGCGTGCGCTGGCGCTCAGCCTGCCGTCGTGCATGACGGCTTCCAGCCACTCGTATTTTCTCCGGGTGAATGGGTCAGCCATAGGCCAACTCCGCGATGATGGCGGCAGTCGCGGACGTCAAACCAAAGCGGGAACGCAGGTGCTGCGCGCGCAGATCAGAACAGCTGCAGAACCTATTCTGCGGACATTCTGCGGACGGCAATGCTGAAAAAGTGGCGCACCCGACACGATTCGAACGTGTGACCTTTGCCTTCGGAGGGCAACGCTCTATCCAGCTGAGCTACGGGTGCTTCGCGCCTTCATAACCCATCGTGCGCCCGCGCGGCAATGCCCGGTTTCGGCAAGTCCGCGAGGTCGCCAGCGCGCGCAAGTCGCAGGGGCGCGGCACGAAGCCCGTCCGAGGCTTCATTCGAGCGGAATCGGGAACCGCATCGAAGGCTGGCGCTTGAAACGGTGCTCCGCACCCGGAGGGCGGTCAGTCATGCTGGACAGTCTATTCAACGTCGGATGGCGCGATCTGTTCGTACCCACCCACTCGATTGCCGAAATGGTGATCCGCGGGACCCTGATGTATCTCGGTCTCTTCCTGATTTTCCGCTTCATCGTCGGCCGGCAATCGTCTTCGATCGGCATTACCGATATTCTCGTGGTCGTCCTTATTGCGGACGCCGCGCAGAACGCCTTCGCCAAGGAATACAAGTCGATCAGCGAAGGCATCGTCCTGGTTTTGACGATCGTATTCTGGGACTTCCTGCTGGACTGGCTGGGATACCGCAGCCGGTTTTTTGCCCGACTGATGAGGCCCCCGCCGCTGAAACTGGTGCAGGATGGCAAGATGCTGTTCAGGAATATGCGGCGCGAATTGATCACGGCCGACGAACTGCGCAGCGAGGCGCGTCAGCAGGGCATTGCCGACATCGCCGAGGTCAAGTCGGCGTGCCTGGAGGGCAACGGACAAATCAGCTTCGTTAAGTTCGACGCCGGCGACGAACCGCGCGGCACGCGGCGCCGGGAGGATACGATTTGATCGCCGCCGCGTGGCAGATGGCGGGCGCTGGCTGACCAAGCTCGCCTGCGCTATGGCACAATAAGCACTTTGCCGAAGTGCTTGTTTGCGCGCATATAGGCATGGGCCTCGGCCGCCTGCGCCAGCGGGAAAGTCGCATCGATCGGCACCTGGATGCGGCCGGCCGTCACATAAGGCCACAGATCGTCGCGCATCTTGATCATGATGTCGTGAATTTCCGCGATACTGCGCGTGCGGAACGTTACGCCGATATAATCGATGCGCTTGCGGGCGTGGAGATCAAAATCGAACTCCGCCTTCATTCCGGCGAGACGGCCGATATTGACAATGCGGCCCTTGATCGCTGTGCAGCGCATCGTCTGGTTCACAGTCGGACCCGAAAGCATGTCTACGGTCAGATCAAGCCCCCTGCCATCCGTTGCCCTGAGCACCTGTTCGGGCCAGTCAGGGTCGGCCGTATTGAGCGCCAAGTCCGCACCGAACTCGGTCAGCCGCGCACGTCGCGCGTCGTTCGTCGAGGTACCGATCACGAGTTTGGCGCCGAGCAGCTTCGCCATTTGAAGGCCGACAAGTCCGACCCCGGAGCTTGCGCCTTGCACCAGCACGTTGTCTCCGGGGTTCATGCGCCCTGCCGTCACCAGCGCGTTATGCAGAGTGTTGAGGGCGACCGGGAGCGTTGCTGCCTGTTCGTAGCTTACGCCTTCGGGAATTTTCAGCGCGCGGCGATAGTCGCACACCGCAAGCTCCGCATGACTGCCGCTGGCGTGGCACATGATGCGGTCACCCGGCTTGAAGTCAGGGACGGCGTCGCCGATCGCGATCACTTCGCCCGAAAACTCGATGCCGACGGGTTTTGTGCCATCGCTTTCTATGATTTTCGAGCCGGGAAGGTCGGCGCGGTTCAGCGCGGCTGCTTTGACCTTGACCAGAAGATCGGTAGCGCTCGGCACCGGATCCGGCACCTCCCGAATGACAAGTCCGTCCGGGGATGCGACGCCGGCTTTCATTGAGCGCTCCTACTTGCAATGTTGTTATCGGTACCCGGACATAGCAAAGGATCCAGGGTCTGGATATTGCTGTCGTGATCGCGGCTGTGGACCCGGAGCAGCCGCAAATGCTCGTGATGTCAATGGCTTGGCTTGATCTGGCGCAAGCCACGGCCGCGCGCTGAGGCTATTGTCATCATCCAGCGGTAATGCGCCTGTGCTACGGACGGCGCGGTGCTCCTTAAGTTGGGTTGGTGCATGTCTCGACCGGTATTGCAGGAAATCCCGATGGCCTGGCAGGCGAAGCAGCAAGCACCGCTGCGCGATGTGTCACACGCGCCGACGGCGGG